>Ga0315275_10003703_pt1 | contig 14148 bp, 10 predicted proteins | sample YL17G03_0_MG_FD_205557 | JGI IMG/M metagenome (GOLD analysis project Ga0315275, IMG submission 205557) | Sediment microbial communities from Yellowstone Lake, YNP, Wyoming, USA - YL17G03_0 | ecosystem: Environmental > Aquatic > Freshwater > Lake > Sediment | place: USA: Wyoming | collected... | reverse complement strand
GCGAGGACCTGGTACTTGCTCCGGCCGAATTCGAAGCCGCCGTGGACCTCGATGAGGCTGAAGAGCTCGGACATGACAAACAGGTTCATGCTGTTCCCGGTCGCGTTGCCGTGGGAATCCTGGCGGGCCATGCCGCCGAGGTCGAAGCTGAAGCGCTTGAAGAGCCCCTTGTTATAGCGCCAGGCGTAGCCGGCCATGAAATCGAAGGACTGGACATCGACCTGGTCGATGTAGCCCGTCCGGATGTCGACATTGTCCTCGACCCTCTGGAAGCCCGACATGATCTGCAGGCCGGCGTCCGGCTCCCTCTGGAACTGGAGCTTGTGGATGCCGTTTCGAGCGGATGGAGCCCCTTCGTTGAAGGTGAAAGCGCTCATCCCCCGGATGTAATAGAAATCCCCGAAGTTGAAGTTGTAATCGAGGGCGACGTTCTGGTTGCGGTCCGTGCCGTCGTGGATGCCGGCGTAGTAGACCCCGACCTGGGAGTTCTTGAAGATGTCCTTCTGGACGCGGAAGACGCCGAAGAAGGAATCGCTGCCCTCCTCCTTGTTGAGGGCGCCGAGGATGCCGAAGCCGAACCCGCCCGTCTTGCCCGAGACCTTGGCCGCGAACTTCGGATTCCCGATGCGCCGGGAGTAGAAGAGGCTGAGGCCGCCCCCGTGATATTCGTCTCCCGAGGACAGGTTGAAATAGCGGCTGCCCTCGGTGAAAAATGGACGGTTTTCCTGGAGGTAATTCTCGTAGGGGGAGAGCTGGAAGATGAAGGGGTCAGACTCGACCTCGCTGAAGTCCGGGCTGGCCGTGACGTCCAAGTAGAGGTTGGGCTTGATGCCCCACTTGACGTCGAGGCCGCCCGCGAACTTGTCGTTTTTTTCACCCGCCCACTCGGAGTAGCGGTAGCCGGCGTAGGGGAAGAATTCGAGGTTATAGCCGGGCCGGACGCCGGAGAGGCCGTGGAGCTCTCCGGACTGCTGGAGTTCGGGCAGGTCGCGGTCAACGTCGGTCCAGTAGTCGGTTTCATTCAACCGTTGGATGTACCTTTCGAAATTGACGCCCCAGACCTGGTTCTCCTGGACGGAAAAGCGCAGGGACTTAAAAGGGATGGCCATCTCGGCGCTCCAGCCGTCCGGCCGCATGGTCGCTTCGGACTTCCAGATCGTTTCCACGGAGTTCTTCTGGATGCCTTTCGGGTTCAGGGAGAAGGTGATGCTCGTCCGGTTGTCGTTGTAGGCGTCCAGGATGAGGGTGATCGAATCGTTGTTGTCGAACTCGTTTCGGGGCGTGAGCTCGGCCCAGATCTTATTCGGCTGCGAGTCCTTCATCAGGAAGGCGAAATAGACATAGTTCTGGTCGTAGGCGGCCCAGACGTAGGTCTCTTCGGAAGACTTCGAGCCGTTGACCGGGTCGTACTGGAAAAAACCGGAGACGGGCTCCCGTCCGCGCCAGCATTCGTCGTCGACGAGGCCGTCGATCCGGGGCGGCGTCTCGACGCGGCTGATGGTCAGGGTTTTGGACCGTTCTTGGCTGAGGAGAGAGGGGGAAAGACCGGCGATGAGCGCAAGAACGCCCATCCAGGCGAGGGGACGGTGTCGATATCTCGGCATCATTCAGACTCCTGGAAATTGAAATTCACCATATGTTTTGACGGGGCGGGGCCGGTTTTCTTCCCAGGGGTTAAAAAAGGAATCCCCCGCTGCGGTCTTTCATGGCCAACATGGCCATCCGTAGGATCATGAAGACGATGCCTCCGGAAAGGCCGATCGCGTAGAGGATCAGGAGGGCCGCGTTCAAGCGGGGGAGTTTCTTCGAATGGACCCAGGGATAGATCAGGTCGAAGAGGGTTTTGCCGCAGAAGATGATCAGGAGCGTCAGTCCGAGTGCGGACCTGTAGAGAGTGGCCTTGACGTTGGACATGTCGACCCGGTCGATGTTGATCAGGGGATAGAGAAGCCAGGCCGCGAGGACCCAAAAGGCGAGGGTCAGGGCGATTACCCAGGGTTTGTTCCGCGCCGTCTTCGACATGGCCTCAACCGCCCCTAACCTTACATCACTGGCGCGGCGTTTTCAATCAGCTGAGCGGCGCTTTTTGCAGCGTTTTAAAAAAACGGGGTTGGGGCCGTCAAGGGACGAGCCTTAGCGGCGGAATGGACCCCCGGGCTCCCCGGCGGGAGGTGGAAAAGCACGGGCGCCCCGGGAAAAATCGGACAAGGGCCCCCGGCCGGTGAGATGACTCATGACGGCATTCCCCAGAGGAGGGAAATGTCAAAAGCGAGCGTGTTTGGTCGACGGCTCGGCGCTGCCCTGCGGGTGGCAGGCGTAGCAAGCCGGGGAGCTGTACTGGAATCCCGTGACGCCGTTGTGCTTGCTGGTCGTGGCCGACTGCTCGTGGCACTCGAAACAGCTGAACGATTGGAAGTTGCTCGACGGGTGGCAAGCGGAGCAGGAGTTGCCGGAATGTCTCCCCGATTGGATGGGGAAGGCGTGGTCGAACAACGCGCCCTCAAAGCCCGACGCCGTCGTCCCGTGGCACTGCGAGCAGTCGAGCGGGAACCCGGCGGCTTTGTGGTTGGGGTCGGTCGTGCTGTTGTAGTCGTCGATATGGCAGGATGCGCAGTCCGAAGGGGTCCCCTGGTAAACGCCGTTACTATGGCAGTCCGTGCAGGAGGCGGACGCGTGCTTTCCTTGGAGAGGGAAGAATGTGTGGGCGAACGAGGCGTCCTCCCAGGCCCGCTGGCTGTGGCAAACCGCGCAGTCGGTCGGGAAGTTGGCTTCGGTGTGATTCGGCTCCCGGGTCCCCAGGTAATCGGACTCGTGACAGGAGAAACAGGCTGTTGGCTGGGGCTCGAAACCGCCGCTGCCGTGGCAGGTCTCGCAGTCGAGGGTCCGGTGGACGCCCTCGAGCCGGAATCCTGTTTCCGTCTCGTGGCTCCACTTGGCCGGGTCGACCTTTTTCCAGGACTGTGGCGTGTGGCAGTCGGAGCAGCGCATGCCCAGCCGGAGGCCGTATCGGTCGTCCTGCCGGCGCTGCCAGTGGCAGACCTCGCAGTCCGTGGGCGTGCCTTCGAAGACGAGGTTGAGGTGACACTCCCTGCAGCTCAGGGTCCTGTGCTTTCCCGTGAGCGGGAAGTTCGTCCGGTCGTGGGATTCGACCGTCCCTTCCTGGCCGGCCTTCGTCGTTTTGACGCTTCCGCTCGCTTTCTCCTGTCCCGCGCCCTTTTGGGCTCCGAGGACGAGGAGGAGGGGGATGAGAAACGCCCCGGCCAGGGCGATGACCAGCCCGGATTTATTGCGAAGTTGGTTCATGGCTTCCTCACCGACTCCTGTAGATCAGTCTGAAGTAAAGGAAATGCTCGTTGAGACCCGACTGGAGGAACCCGCCGTATTCGAGGGATACCGTAAGGCCTCGGCTAACACGGACAAGCGCCCCGAGCGACACGTTCTGGTAATTGTTGATGTGGATGGGCGTGGGCTCCCCACCGCTCGAGTCGTAACGAATGGCGTTGAAGGAGTTGGAAAAGCTCCCGGTCAGGGAAAAGCGGTCGAAGTCCTTGGCCAAAGAGACATAATAAGTGTCGGACTCGGAAAGGTCACCGCGGTTGAAAGCGTAGTTCCCGACCACAGAAAAGCCCTGGCCGAGGATGTTCCAGGCGGAGGCGCCGAACCGCCAGGTGTTGTTGACGATGCCGAGGTCTTTCTGCTCGCTCTGCTGGCGGGTCACCGACAGGCGCACGGTCGCCGTCGGCTTGACGCTCAACCGGACGCCGTAATATCCCGTGTAGTAGAAGCGTTCGATGTTCTGGTCGTTGAGGACCGGGTCCTGGGATGCTTCGATCAGATAGCGGTGGAAATCGAGGCCCCGGCCCGAGCTGTAGCTGCCCGTCAGGTCGGCCCAACGGCCCAAGTTGAAGCGGACGTTCCCGAATAACCTCGACAGCCGGTTTACGCTGTCCACGTGGTTCCCCAGTTCGTATTCCGCGTCTCCGTAGAAGACGAGGATCTTTTTAACAGGAAAAAAAATGTTGGCGTAGGCATACTGCCGCTCGACCTGGCCGCCGTAGGTCAAATGGTTGTAGCTGAGCGCGACGGTCCGGCCTTTCGAACCCGTCCAGTGGAAGAAGGCCCCGGCCTTGAAGTATTTCGAGTCGAGCCGGTTGATGTAGGGGGTGGATTCCAGGCCTCCGTAGGCGCCGACGAGGAGGTTGCTGCGGACCTTGAAACCGGCGACGCCGCCGAGGAGCGCGCCGATCCCCGCGGTGTCATAGAGGTTCATCTGCCCGGCCGCCAAATAGAAGGGCGAGCCCGCCCTGTCGAAAGTCAGACGGGCGTTGTAGAGGATCACCTGGTTGGTCGTCGAGCCGCGGATGCCGACCCGGTCGCGGGCGTCCAAGGTCAGGGTCCAACCCTGGCCGGGCCGGTTGATGAGGTCGAACCTGACCCGGGCCGAAACCTGGTTGAAGATCGTCCCATCGGAGTAGCGCGAACCGTTCCAGTCGAGATAGACCGTCCCTCTCTGATAGAAAGTAGATCCGGACGACTGGCCGGCCAGGCGGGTCCCCGGGAGAAGGATCGCCGCTGTTAAAATAAGGATGCTTGATATTCTGAGGCGCCGCATGGTTCAGTCCTCCGCTCCGTGGCGTTCGATAATCCAGCGCTCTTGGCTATGGCAATCCGCGCACTTGTCTTGATTTCCCGGATGCGGGGGAGTGTGGCAGCCCCGGCAGCCCGAATCCTTGAAAATGTAAGATCTGCCCTTGGTCCTTGGAAGAGTATTGGAAGGCGTGTGGCATTTGTCGCAGTCTTTGGCTTTAAGATGGGCACCCTGCAAGTTGGCGCCGGTCTCGGAGTGGTCAAAACTCGCCTTCTCCAGCGGGACGATGTTCGCCTCACGGCCCTGGTGTTCGGCGTGGCAGACGGCGCAATCGTCGGCCTTGTCCCGGTGATATCCCTTTTCTGCGGCGATTCGGGAGGCGATCTCCGTGTGGCAGGCCAAGCACTTGGAAGGGGCCACTTTCCCCGGGGCCACGTGGCAGGCCGAACAGTCTGCCTCCCCAGGCTTGGGGATATGTACTGCGCTTAATGCGCCCGGCATTTTCTGTTGACCGGGCCCTTGTCCGGCCGCGGGCACAAAGGCCGCATAAACCGTCAACGCGCCGAATAAGATGAAAAGGCCCCTGATGAAACGAGTTTTTAAAGCCGGATAAGCTGCCATAGCTGACACCTTCTCCTATAATTTTTATATATCCTATCAAATTAATAATAGTTCGTCAAATTAATAGTAGTTCGTCAAATCCCCCCATTTGATGATTGCAAATCAAACCCCGGGAAATCGCCCCGTCCACCCTGTCCGCGGTGAGAAAACCCTCCCCGGGTTCACCTCTAGAGGTGATTGACCGGGGCCGGGGGGTAGCCGGATGATAGGGCCGGAATAAGCTGATGAACTCTCGTCCGGGCGCTCCGGTGCTATAATCCGCCCGGCGAACTTCGAAAGGAGCATGCCTATGGCCAAGATTCTGTTGCTCGATTTCAGCGAAGCGGAGAGGGACCACTTGGTCGCCAAGAAATACGACATTGAGGCGCGGTCCACGGGTTGGACGACGGGGAAAGATGAGCCCCTCGACCTGCCCCAGGAGAACGGGATCGTCTTCTACCAGGTCAGTGGCGTGGCCGCTGAAGGCCGGGCCGACCTCCATGCCGGGGTCCACGAGGCGCTTACGGAACGGGTCAGGGAAGGTGCCCGGGTCGTCTGCTTCATCGGCGGCGGAGAGACTCCCCAGCTGACGAATATCATCGGCCCCGTCGCGGGGCTCCAGTTCAAGGACAGCGCCCGGGCCGACGCGGTGGTTTTCAATCCCCGCGCCCTGTTCCATGTCCCCTTCGAACGGTTCCGGCCGTTCATCGCCAAGGCTTACCGCCTGCTCCCCGAGACCTTCGCCGAGGGCGTCTGGGAGAAAGAGACGTCCTCGAACGGCAAGTTCGAATTACTTGCCAAGAGCACGGATGGCGCGCCCGTGGCCATGATCCTCCGGAAAGGCAAGGGCCATGTCCTGCTCCTGCCGTCCTTCGGGTCGAAGAACGTCGAAGTCGTTGACTACATCCTGAAAGACGAGCTTCCGCTCGGCCCCGAGCTCCCCAACGAACCGGCCGGCGATTGGCTCGACGGCGAAGACTACGCCTTCCCCGACCTCAAGGCCCTGATCGTCAAGCGGGACGAGGAGAAGAAACGTTTCGACGAGGTCCTCGCCGACTTCGACCGCCAGATCAAGGAGATGAAGGCCGTAGGCCAGGAGGAGTTCCATCGTCTCCTCAAGGGGGATGAAGCGGTCCTCAGGAAAGCCATCGTCCACGCTTTCCGTTATCTCGGCTGGGGCCGGGTGGTGGACGTCGACGAGTACTGGAAGAACGTCATCCGGAACAAGGAAGAGGACGCGTGGCTCATCGACCCCGGCGACTCTCCCGTCGAGGCCGGCATCCGCAAGGGCGAGCTCGTCATCCTCCTCGCCCGGGCCGGCAAGAACTGGGCCACCGATGACGAGTGCGCGCTCCTTCAGAAGTACAAAGGCCGGCGGATGCAGGAGTTCGGCAACACCCGGATGAAAGCCGTCCTCGTCGGCAACTATTTCTCCGCGACCGAGGCCAAACTCAGGGACAACCCGTTCTCCGCAGCCCAGGTCGAGGAGGCCCAGAAGGATGGCAACGGCCTGCTCACGACCTGCGAGCTTTTCCAGGCGATCAAGGCCGAGAAAGAAAACCGCATCTCCAAGGACGCGATCCGCGAGCAGATCAAGGTCAAGACCGGCCTGATCAAGTTCGACATCTAATCGGGGACACAATACGTGTTTCCGAATTTCGTGCCCTGATCCAGGGTCGGCTTTCCATACACGAATTTCGGAAACACGTATTGTGTCCCCGATTTATCTCGTATAGAATCTCCTCCCGCGGAGGAGATTCTTGAACCTCACCTGGATCGACTGGGGCATCGTGGCCGCCGTCTTGGCCTTCATCATCGGCGTCGTCATCGTCAGCAAGCCCCTGATGCGGAGCGTCTCCGACTTCCTGGCCGCCGGCCGCACCGGCGGGCGGTACCTGATCAGCCTGTCGCAGGGCACGGCCTCCCTCGGGGCCATCACCATCGTCGGCATGCTCGAGATGAACTACATCGCCGGCTTTAACATGCGCTGGTGGGAGATGGCCATGGCCGTTGTTGTCGTGGGCATCAGCGTTTCCGGTTGGGTCCTCTACCGCTTCCGGCAGACCCGGGCCCTGACCATGGCCCAGTTCTTCGAGATCCGCTACAGCCGGAATTTCCGCATCTTCGCCGGCGCCCTGGCCTTCCTCTCCGGGATCATCAACTTCGGCATCTTCCCGGCCGTGAGCGCCCGCTTCTTCCTCCATTTCTGCGGCCTGCCCAAAACGGTCGACCTCCTCGGCCTCCATGTCTCCACGTTCGCCCTGGTCATGATCGTCATCCTCTGGATCCCGCTCTACTTCGTCTTCTCCGGGGGCCAGATCGCCGTCATGATCACCGATTTCCTCCAGGGGATCTTCGTCAATGTCGTGTTCATCGTCATCGTCATCTTTTTGATGCTCAAGGTCGACTGGGCCCAGATCTTCCAGGCCCTGTCCCTGGCTCCGGCGAACGCCTCGCTCGTCGATCCGTTCAAGACGGGGAGCACCAAGGACTACAATTTCTGGTATTTCTTCATCGGCATGATCGGAGTCATTTACGGCAAGCTCTCGTGGCAGGGGACGCAGGCCTACAACGCCTCGGCGAAAAGCGCCCATGAGGCCAAGATGGGCGACGTCCTGGCCAACTGGCGGGGCATCCCGCAGTGGGGCCTGTTCCTGGTTTTCGTGCCCATCGTGGCCTACACGTTCTGGCACAGTCCCGGCTTCGCCGCCGAGGCCGCGGCGGTCAAACCCGTTCTCGACGGCCTGGGGTCCGAGGCCTTAAGGAGCCAGCTCACCGTGCCCTTGGCGCTGACGAAACTGCTGCCCGTCGGGCTCATGGGGGCCTTCGCCGCGGTCATGCTCGCCGCCGCCATCGGCTGCAACGAAACTTATCTTCACTCCTGGGGAAGCATCTTCATCCAGGACGTCGTCATGCCGCTCCGGAAGAAGCCCTTCGCGCCGGAACAGCACCTCAAGCTTCTGAAACTCGCCATCCTGGCCGTCGCGGTCTTCAGCTTCCTCTTCAGTCTCCTGTTCCAGCAAAGCGAGTACATCTTCCTCTTCTTCGCCATCACGGGCGCCATTTTCGCCGGCGGGAGCGGGGCCGTGATCATCGGCGGCCTGTACTGGAAGCGCGGCACGACGGCCGCGGCTTGGGCGGCGATGGTCGTCGGGTCCGTCGTCGCGGTCGGCGGGATCGTCCTCCACCAGGTCAAGCCCGATTTTTTCATCAACGGGCAGATGTTCTGGGGGCTGGCGATGGCCGCCTCGAGCCTGGTGTATGTCTCCGTATCGCTCGTAACGGGCCGCCGGAAAACATTCGACATGGACAAGATGCTCCACCGGGGCAAATACCTGATCCGGGAGGAGTACACCGTGGTCGACGCGGTGCCCGTCAAGGGCTGGAAAGTCCTGGGCATGGGCCGGGAGTTCACCCGCTCGGACAAGGTCATCTATGTGGCCACCTACGCCTGGACCGCGAGCTGGGTCATCGTCTTCGTCGTAGGCACGGTGCTCAACCTGACCCGCGGCGTCGCCGCCGGGCCCTGGATGCACTTCTGGAAGACCTACATGATGATCTATCTCGTCGCCTCCATCTTCGTCATCGTCTGGTTCTCGGCGGGAGGCATCATCAACCTGAAAGAAATGATCCGGACTCTCAAGGTCATGAAGCGCGACCACGCCGATTCGGGGTTCGTGACCAGGGACGGACCGGAGGCGTCCGGGCGGTGAACCGGACGGACGGCAGGGCCCGATGAACTACGGACATTTTTCCGACGATGGCCGGGAATACATCATCACCGACGTCCGGACGCCCAGCCCCTGGATCAACTACCTTACCAATGGCCGATATTTCGCCACGATCTCCGCGAACGGCGGCGGAATATCCTACGACCGGAGTCCGCTCCACGGCCGGATCACGCGCTACCGGATCAACGACGTCCCCCCCGACAGGCCGGGGAAATACATCTACGTCAAGGACCTGGATTCCGGGGAGATCTGGAGCCTGACCTGGCAGCCCGTAGGACGCGAACCTGCCGCTGCCTACCGGGTCGCCCACGGCTTCGGCTATACCCGGGCCGAGGCCGAGGTCGCTGGGATCGCCTCGTCGGTCCTCTTCTTCGTGCCCATCGACGACGACCGGGAGATCTGGAAGGCGGTTCTGACGAACACGTCCACTCGTGTCCGTCGGCTCTCGGTTATCGGCTACGTCGAATTCGCCCTCGGCCACGCCCTCGTCGACCTCATCAACCAGTGCGATGACCAGCATTTCAACCGCGTCCATTTCGACAAAGGGCTCGGCGCGCTGTTCGCCACGAAAACGTACTGGGTCACCGAAACACGGGGTACCCAACAGCAGGAGAACAAGGAGTGGGACCGCTGGGCTTATTTCACTGTGAACGGTCCGGTCGCCGCCTACGAGACCCTGCGCGAACGGTTCATCGGGCCTTTCCGGAGCGAGGCGGATCCCGCGGCGCTCGAACGCGGCCTGACCTCGAAGGACACGGATTACGGCAACGCGGTCGGCGCCCTGCAGGTCGACCTCGAGCTCGGGCCGAGGGAATCCCGTGACGTCGTTTTTTCGCTCGGCGTCATCCCCAAACCGGAGTTCGACCGCCTGAAGCGAGCCGCCGTCGAGAAATACCGCGACCCCGCGGCAGTAGATTCAGCCCTGGGCCGCGTCCGGGAGGAATGGGAGCGCTTTCTCGGACACACGCGGGCCGGGACGCCGGACCCTGAAGTCAACGTCTTCATGAATTTCTGGACTCCCTACCAGGCGAAGGTCGCCTTCGACGTCGGCCGGGTCGTGAGCTTCTATTACTGGGGAATCGGGCGGGGATTCGGCTACAGGGACACGGCCCAGGACACGATCGCCGTTTCGATCGCGGAACCGCAACGGGCGCGGGACAGGGTTCTCCTTCTCGCCCGGCAGATGCGCAGCGACGGAAAAGTTTATCATCACTTCACCGGCGACGGCCAGGGCGAATTCACCCGGCACTGCGACGACCCGTTGTGGTTCATTCTGGCCGTCACGGAATACGTCAAGGAGACCGGGGACGTCGGCCTTCTCGACGCGGTCGAGCCGTTCCTCGACGGAGAGAAGGGGTCGGTCCTCGAGCACCTGCTGGCCGTCGTCCGCTTCGCCGGGGCGAACCTCAGCGCCCACGGTCTTCCCGTCTTCGGACGCGGCGATTGGAACGATACGCTCGACTACATCGGCGGCAAGGAGGGCGGCGAGAGCGTCTGGGGCGGGATGTTCTATGTCGCCATGCTCAACCGCCTGCTCGAGCTCCTCGAATTTCTGAAGATCGCCGACCGGCATGCCGAGGTCCGTGAATTGCGCAACCGGCTGGTCGAGGCCGTCGAGAAATTCACCTGGGACGGCGAATGGTACATCCGGGCGTTCGGGGAAGGCGAGAGGAAGATCGGCTCGAGCGGGAACCTTTACGGAAAGATCTTCATCAACACCCAGAGCTGGGCCGTCATCGCCGCCCTTCCGAGCCGGACCCGGCTCGTCCAGGCGATGGACAGCGTGGGAAGACACCTCGATACCGCTTACGGCCCGAAGATCTGCGCCCCGGCCTTCCGCGAGATCGACCCGACGATCGGCCTGATCACCCGCTGTGTCCGGGGGAAAAAGGAGAACGGCGCGGTCTTCTGCCACCCGGCGGCCTGGGTTATCCAGGCTGAGTGCCTCCTCGGCCGGGGCGACCGGGCCTTCGACTATTTCAAGAAGCTCCTGCCCGACAGGGTCGATTCGGATATCTTCACGGCCGAGCCCTATGTCTATTCCCAGTACATCACGAGCAACGAGCACGAGACGGCCGGCCGGGCCAGCCATTCCTGGCAGACGGGGACGGCTGCCTGGATGCACCGGGTGGGTTTCGACCATATCCTCGGCATCCGGCCTTCCTACGCAGGGCTCGTCGTCGACCCGGTCGTACCGCGGGTCTGGAAGGGCTTCAAGGCCGAGCGCGTGTTCCGGGGCACGCGGTATCTCATCGAGGTCGAGAACCCGGACGGCGTCGAATCGGGCCTGAAATCCATCCGCGTGGACGGACGCCCCGTCGATGGGTCCGTCCTGCCGTTTGCGCAAGGGACGGCCTGCCGGGTGCAGGTCACGATGGGAGCGTCGGAATGATCGGGAAAGGGGGACTGTCCATGAAGCGTCATCCGGGAAATCCCATCCTGACCAGGGCGAGTGTCCCGGACATCCCGCCTTTCCTGACGGATGTCACGTCGGTCTTCAACCCCGGCGCCGTCAAGTTCGACGACCGGTACCTCCTGATGCTACGCGTTCAGGGCCGGTCGCGAGAGACCTTCATGGTCATGGCTGAAAGCCCGGACGGCGTCCGCTTCGCCGTCCGTCCCGAGGTCGTCGAGTTCAAGGGGATGGAGAAGGTCGAGGAGAGGATCTACCATGTCTACGACGCCCGGATCACCCGGCTCGACGGTGCGTTCTACATCATGTTCGCCATGGACATGGACAGCGGCTGTCAGCTGGGGCTAGCCCGGACGGAGGACTTCGGGAGCTTCCATTTCCTCGGCGTCACGTCGACGGACGACGTCCGGAACGGCGTTCTTTTCCCGGAGAAAGTGAACGGCGTCTATCTCAGGCTCGAACGGCCCAACCGGGCCCGGCTCGAAGGAGGCCCGACGACCGGCAGCGCGATTGGACTGGCCGAGTCGGACGACCTCATCCACTGGAAGAGGCGCGGCCCGGTCCTAGATGGCCGCTTTCATTACTGGGACGAATACATCGGATCGGGGCCGCCGCCGGTGAAAACCCGCCGGGGCTGGCTCCACGTCTATCACGGCGTGGCGACGCACTTCGGCAGCGCCAACATCTACCAGGCGGGGGTCGCCCTCTTGGACCTCGACGACCCGGCCCGGGTCATCGGCCGGTGCCACGGCAACATCCTCGAGCCGCGAGAGCCGTACGAGCTTTCCGGCCAGGTCCCGAACGTCGTCTTCCCCTCGGGCATGATCGTCGAGGAGTTCGACGCGGAAGGGTTCGCCCTCGTTTCGAGCCCGGTCAAGGTCTACTACGGCGCGGCCGACACGGCGGTCGGCCTGGCCGTGACGACGATCGGCGAGCTTCTCGAAGCCGCTTCCGAGAGTCCCATCGTTTGACCGCTTAGGCCGATTGTGCTAAAAGGGAGGACTATCGATTTGCGTTGCGGGAGAGAGACATGAAGAGAACGGAGAGGCATCACCTCCAAGAAGACCAGATGGCCCATGGCTTGAGTTGGCTCATCGATTATGCGAAAAAGTGGAAACGGGAGGTCACGATCGTCGCCGGGGCTCTGGCCTTCGCGGCCCTCGTCTTCGTCGCCCTCGTCCTCGTCCGGTCCCACAACCGGAGCGTCCAGAGCGGGATCATCGGCCAGGTCGGCGACGTCGCCGCCGAGGCGGCCCTGAAACCGGAGAAGCTGGCCGAACTCGAAAAGCTCGCCGGTGAAAAGCGCACCGCCCGGCTGGCCAACCTGGAACTGGCTAAGCACTGGGCGGAGATTAACGATTGGGCCAAGGCGGAATCCACCCTGGGCCGCATCGCCGGCGCTCCGAAGGACCTCCTCTACTACCAGACCGAGGACATCAAGGCCCGGGTCGCCCTCGGCAGGAAGGACTTCGACAAGGCCATCGCCATCTACCAAAAGATCAGCGGCGAAAAGCCTAAGGTCTATCCGCTCGACGCCGTCCTTTTCCGCCTCGCGGAAAGCCGCGAGCTCAAGGGCGAGACGAAGGAGGCCCTGGCGATCTACAAGAAGCTCCAGGAGGAGTACCCCCAGTCCTACTACGGCTACGAGGCGTCCGTCAAGGCCGGCCGCCTGGGTCTCCAGAAATAGTATGATATAATATCTTCCAAATAAACCGAGGAGGAATTCCATGGCTTATATCATCACCGAAGAATGCATCAACTGCGGCGCCTGCGAACCCGAATGCCCCAACCAGGCCATCAGCGCCGGCGAAGAACGCTACGTCATCGACCAGGGCAAGTGTACGGAGTGCGTCGGCCATTTCGACGCGTCCCAGTGCGCGGCGGTCTGTCCCGTCGATGCCTGCGTCCAGGACCCCGAGAACAAGGAGACCAAGGACGAGCTGATGGCCAGGTTCCACAAGCTCTCGGGGAAGTGATCCATCACCGATCGGGCTTGTCTTGAAAGAGGAGTGAACGCGGTTCACTCCTCCTTTTTTTTCCTGGGACCATGAATGACGCGCCGCCTCTCGAAAAAACCTGGCTGAACGGGCTCCTCTTCGTCCTGACCGTACTCTCGACCTGTTTTGTCGGCCTCGGCTGGAGCGCGAGCTACCTCTTTTTCGAGTCCGGAGCGAACCCCATCACCGAGGCGGGGCGCGCGCTCAGTGACCCGCGCGTCTTCCCGCTGAGCGCTCTCTATGCCGCCGTCCTGATGACCATCCTCGTCGGCCACGAGCTCGGCCACTACTTGACCTGCCGCCGCTACGGCATTCGGGCGACGTTGCCCTTCTTCATCCCCGCTCCGACGCTCATCGGGACCCTCGGAGCGTTCATCAGGATCAAGTCGCCCATCAACTTCAAGCGCCACCTCTTCGATATCGGCGCCAACGGCCCCCTCGTCGGGTTTCTTCTCGCCCTTCCCGCACTGGTCGTCGGCCTGGCCTTCTCGAGGGTAACGATGCATGTCCCCGCGGGGGATACCATTTCCTTCGGCGAACCGCTCCTCTTCAAGCTCCTGAGCGCCCTCTTCTTCGGGCAGAGCCCGGAGGGGTCGGTTCTCGTCCTGCACCCGGTTGGCTTCGCCGGCTGGGTGGGCATCCTGGTCACGTCCTTCAACCTCATTCCGTTCGGCCAGCTCGACGGCGGACATATCGCCTACGCCCTCCTCGGGCGGAAGGCGCGGCTCGTTTCGAAGGCCGTCATCGCAATCTTCGTCGTCTTGGGCGTTTTTTTCTGGGTCGGCTGGTTCCTCTGGGCCGGTGTCATGCTTTTTTTCG
>Ga0315275_10003702_pt1 | contig 14150 bp, 6 predicted proteins | sample YL17G03_0_MG_FD_205557 | JGI IMG/M metagenome (GOLD analysis project Ga0315275, IMG submission 205557) | Sediment microbial communities from Yellowstone Lake, YNP, Wyoming, USA - YL17G03_0 | ecosystem: Environmental > Aquatic > Freshwater > Lake > Sediment | place: USA: Wyoming | collected... | reverse complement strand
ATGCTGCGCCGCGGCGGCGGACATTACATCGTGGCCATGCCTTGGAGGAAGGGCACGGAAGTGGTTGAAAAAGTGCTCGGCCATCCCGGCCGGTTCCAGGACGTCAAAGAGAACCTGAAGGTCAAGGAAGTCCGGATTCAAGATCGTCGCTATGTCGTCTGTCATAATCCCCAGGAAGCGGACAGGCAGAGGAAGCATCGGGAGGAGCTCCTGAAAGAACTCGAAGAAGAGATCCGGAGTCTCGAAGCCCATCCCAAGCGCGCTTGTCGTCTTGTCTCGAGCCGCCGCTTCGGCCCGTATGTTCGCCGGCTGAAGAACGGCGAACTCCGGTTGAACAAGGCAGCCATCCAAGAGAAGGAAGAACGCGACGGCATGTGGGTCATCCACAGCAACGATGATAGCCTTTCTCCCGAGGACTTGGCTCTGGCCTACAAACAGCTCATCCGGGTGGAAGAGGCCTGGCGGACGATGAAATCGACGATCAAGGTCCGGCCGGTCTTCCACCGGAACCCGGATCGTATCCGCTCTCATGTGTTCCTCTGCGTCCTTTCTCTTCTTCTGGAGCGGGTCGCGGAGCATGAGTGCAGGGACACTTGGCCGCGTCTCCGGGAGGAATTGCGGTCGATAAAGATTGGTCAATTGTTGGCGCCTCACGGAACTGTGTATCAGACATCTTCGGGCAGCCTTCAGGCTCGCAACTTATTGAAGACACTCAAAATAGATCTGTTGCCCTCGGTCCTGGCCGTGGAATAATCCTCCCAAAAACCTAGATACAAGACACTTTCCCAGAAAAATGCCTCATCCTTTTTGATTACTGTGAGTTACGAGCCTTTTGCGTGACTAGCCGTGTCAAACTCGGGTAAGGGTAGGTGCCCATTTCGGACCTAACGGGAGTGAGCTCAGCGACGCACAAAAAAGGAATTTCCTATCGCTCGTTCCGGGGAAGAGGAATCTGAAGGCGCTGCTTTTCTCACCTTACATTGATAGTGTGGTGTCCGGGCAGGAGGTGCATGGTCAACATTCCCGTACGGCTGTCATAGCTAAACCCGGCGGAACCTCCGTCCACGAGGACGGTCGCCGGTTTTTGGGCGGCTTTCAGAGATATCACGGTCCCCTGCTCTGATTCGACCTCAATAAGACCTTCACCTTTGACGTAATCCGCCAGGAACGTCAGCCTTCCGTCGGACCTGAACACCGGCGTTCCCGAATCGCCGGCTTCCTTGAGGAGGGTCGCATTCCTTACCCAGACCCGTTCCAACCCGCCGTCCGGCGATATTGTCAGGGCCGCGCGGTCACCGTCGGTTTGCCACCTCCCCATCGGCAGGGCGCCGCCTCCCTCAGCCGTGCGAAAGAGCACTCGGTCGGTGACATCGCCGCGCCTGATCTCCGCCCCGGACCAGCCCTTCGCCTCGAACGGGACTGTTGTCCAGCTCTCCCGCTCCGTCCTGTTCTTCGATGACGAGGGCGTTAGGACCGCCAGGAACTTTCCTCGATCAGACGCTTCGGGCGTGGACAGCATGATATAGGATCCGTCGCGGTCGGGGTGAGGCTTCACGATGCGTTCGAGGCGCTCAGGGCTGAGGATTGCCATCCTCAATTCTGCCTTGGGGCGAACGATCCGGACCGAATTCGCTTCACCCCCGAACGCATCTTTCCCCTCGGCGTGGAAAACCCAGGAATAGCGCTCCGGGACGACCGCCTCGATCTCATCGCGGAGCACAAGAGTATCGGCGTGTTTCAGATACACGAACGACCGGCTGTACTTCGAGAGCCTTCCTTTGTAGACGCTGGACAGCTCGCCCTCGACCGCGTCGAGCGAGCCTCCCGTGAAGCAAGAGGTGATCCGGGGGAATGCGTTCCTGGCTTCCACCTCGTCGTCGAGGTCGGCCAGGCGCTGGGATTCGGGATACGCGCCGAGCAGGAGCGTGTTGTGCGCGACGGGCTGGATGTAGAACTGCCGGTAATAAAGGTTCCGGTAGTAGTTCGTGTAACCGGCCTCGCTCAGGAGCGTTTCCCCGTTATACAGGAGCCAAAAAGTCCCTTGGTCGAGATGGTAGTGATTGGAATGGGGACCGATCCTGAGGGCGAAGAGGAGCGCCAGCTCATCCCAGCCGGACCGGAAGACGGCGTTCCCTTTCGAGCCGAACCCGCGCGACGGGGGATACTCCGAAACGGGCTTCGGCCGGAGCGCCGGGTCCGGATACCAGAGGAAATCGAAGACGCTAAAGTCCGGCGGGAAGGCTCCCGACTCGGTCTGCCAAAGATAGCGCTCGAGCGCGGAGGGGTCCTGGGTGCGATGGGCGAGCCAGAGGTGGAGGTTACGGAGGGAGAATCCCCAGTCCCGGCCGCCGTCGCCGAACGCCGGGCATTCGAGTCCGTTCGCCGTCGAGAGGTAGAGCTGATAGAGATAGGCGTTCTTGACCGGGGTCGTCGTCGTCCAGTCGATGCCCAGGTTGCGCTCTAGGGCCGCCAGGCCTTTGGCGAGATCCTCGGTGTCCGTTCCGGCGTAGGCTTCCGGTTCGGCGTAGCTCCCATCGGGCCGGTAGCCGGCGTCGATGTGGGCCTTGTACTTGGCCAGGATGCCGGACAGATACGGTTCGAGGTCGGGGTTATCCGGATCCTCACCAAGGAAGGCCACCGCCGCGAGGAGCATGCCCGTGCTGTTCATGCCGATGTGGTTGGTGACGTTGGACGGCTTGCGGTTGAGTTCCGCCCAGTCCCGGTAGTGGGGGATGATGGCTTTCTCCATCACCGCCTTCCGGATCGCCGCCCGTTCTTCCGGCGAAAAAAGAGGATAGAGGAGATCGTAGCCGATCGCCATGGCCTGCATCCACAGCCCCATGGGATAATATGTGTGCCAATTCCGGTTGAGGAACCAGGGATGCTGCCAGTTCTTGAATTTCGCGAACCGGAGCATGGCGTCCCTAGCTTTGAGGCCCGCCTCCCGGTCGGCGGTGAAGGCGTAGAGGAACGCCCCGGCGGTGACGAAATTCCGCATCGTCGCTCCCGGGCGTGACCACCGCTCATAGACGTCCCATGACGGCGACACGGGGCCTCCGCCGAGGAATTCCGGGTTGCCCGGTTCCGGTTCGGTAATATCCTCGAGGTTCCCCTTCTGGACAGACAGCCGCGCCGCATCCAGAGCCGCGTCCAGGATGCCCTTCCGCTTCGGGTCCATCTTGCCGTTTTTCCAGGCCCTGAGCTCGCCCGCGTCGAAAAACAGGCGCGGATGGCCGGCCGGGGTGAACCGCCGCTCCGGGACGAGAAAGAAGAGCTCATCGATGACCCGGGTCCCGTTCCGGCTTTTCCCTTCGAGGACGATCCTCCACCGTCCGGCTTTGTCCCCCGGCCCGATCCGGTAGATGGGGCCGCTTTCCCAAACGCCGTCGGCCTTTGGCCGGAAACGCGCGCCCTTGATCGCGGGCTTTCCGGCGGGATCGAGGAGAACACCTGTCAGCGATTCAAGCGCGAGCGGTTCTCCGGCCGGCTCCAGGGACGTTTTCAGGGCGACCGTCTCCCCGCGGTGAAAGTGACGGTTGAGGAACGAAAAAAAGAACTTGTCGAGATACGTCGAGGACGGGTCCGCGGCCATGAATCGCCGGGGCCGCTCGCCGGACAGGTTGAAGTCGTCGAGGAAGAGGCCGTAGCTCCGGTGCGGGTTCAGCGGCCCGTAACATGCCAGGACCGCGACGGCTTCGAGGCGCATTCCCTTCTCCAGAGGCTTCCCCGCGGCCTGAAAATCGGCCAGGGACAACCGGAGAGATATCCATTCATTCGCCTTGGGCCCGGCCTGCGACCAGATATACCTCGAGCCATCGCCGCCATAAAGGACGATGCGTATCTCCGCCGGCCGGCGGTCGCCTTCCGCGAAGAGCTCCAGGCTCAGCTTCGTGTCCGCCCGCGTCCAGAGCCGGATCTTCTTGGTCAACCCCACCAGGTTCTCGTCCCGGGGCCAGTCCGTATCGTTCGGCTCGATCACCTTGCAGAGGGAGTACCGGCTTCCCCCGAAGGCCGGTTCGCGGACGCACCACGTTTCCGGGTCGAACCCCGGGTCCTGGGCGATGGGATAGGACTCCCAAGCGTTCATTTCGCCGCTCTCGAAATCGTCGCGGACCGTGTCGGGGATCATGGCCGATACGCTCCCCAACTTCTCGCCGGAGACCGCCGGAAACGCGGAAACGGCCGTCAATAAGACAATGGACAAAATCACCGTGTTCATGGACGCCCTCTCCAAAAGAGGATAGCGAACAGCGAATCCCTGTCAAGCGAAGTCTTCATCGACAGTTCCGATGTTCGTATATTACAATACGAGCGTTCTCCGCTGACTGACCGGACGCGGCAGCTGCCGCTGTCTGAGCGGGGCTTTTCGCGGCCCGAATCGAGTACCCAGGAAGGAGGTCGGATGGACAAGCGGATCATCCCGGCGTGTTTTCTTGTTTTCTTCTGGAGTTCACTTTTCTTGTCCGGTCAGACGACCGCTCCCGCCGAGGAGATTTCCGAGGTCGAAACCGTCCAGGTGATGATCGATGACATGATCCTCTTCTCGGTAGCTGGGATCAGGACCTATCCCGCCGCCGATAGAGCCAGGCAGATCTCTGAGCGCATCAAGAAGATCGCCGCCGATCCCACGGTTAAGACCGATTCCTTGGCGGCCGTGGAAAGCGAGGGAGTCACGACTCTCATGGCTGGCGACAATCCCATCATGCGCGTTTTTGAGACCGACGCCTCGCTCGAAGCCAAGGGGCTGTCGAGGCATATCTTGGCGAATCTTTACCTGGAAAAGATCAAGAAAGCCATCGACAAGTACCGCCAGGACAGGGAGCCCGACCGGCTTCTCCGGAGCGGCCTCACGGCGGGCGGCGCGACCGTGGGATTATCCGTCGTCCTGTTTTTCTTCCTGATATTGTTCCGGAGGCTGATGTCCCTGATCGAGTCCAAGACCAAGGTCAAAATCCTTCTCCTCCAGTCCAAGTCCCGCGACCTGCTCAAGGCGGAGAAGCTCGGAAATGTGCTGACCGGCATCCTGCGGGCGGCCAGACTCATCCTTGTCTTTGCGCTCGTCTATGTCTATCTCGATTTTGTGCTCAGCCTGTTTCCCTGGACACGCCTTTTATCCAGGCGTCTCGCCGATTATGTCCTCAATCCGCTCGAAAAGACCGGGCTGGCCATCGTCAGTTTTATCCCCAGCCTCATCATCATCATTTTGATCGTCGTCGCCGCCCGGATTGGGCTCAAGCTCGTCCGTTCCTTTTTCTCGGGCATCGAGAAAAAAGACATCACCATCCGCGGCTTCGATCATGACTGGGCGATGCCGACCTACAAGATTGCCCGGGTTTTGATCATCGTTCTCTGCGCCGTGGTCATCTATCCCTATGTTCCGGGCACGGGCTCGATGGCCTTCAAGGGGATATCGGTTTTTGCCGGCCTGCTGATCTCGCTCGGAGCCTCATCGGCCATTTCCAACATCATCGCCGGATATACGATGACGTATCGCCGGGCCTTCCGGGTCGGCGACCTGGTGAAGATCGGGGACCATTTGGGGGCTGTGACCGCCATGAGGCTTCTGGTGACCCACCTTAAGACTCCCAAGAATGAGGAGGTTGTCGTCCCCAACTCGCTCATCCTGAACAGCCAGATCGTCAATTTCAGCACCATCGCCCGGGAAAAAGGCCTGATCCTCCACACCGGCGTGAGCATCGGCTATGACGTGCCCTGGCGCCAGGTCGAGGCCCTTTTGCTGATGGCCGCCGAAAAGACGCCGGGCATTCTCCGGGAGCCAAAGCCTTTCGTTTTCCAAAAATCCCTCGGCGATTTCTATATTGAATACGAGCTGAACGCCTTCACGGACAAGCCCCTGACCATGATGCAGGCCTATTCGGACCTGCACAAGAATATCTTGGACGCCTTCAACGAATATGGAGTCCAGATCACCTCGCCCAACTATGAGAATGATCCTGAAAATCTGAAAATCGTCCCCAAGGAGAAGTGGTACGCGTCCCCGGCCAAGCCCCCCTCTGATCCGGAGGCCGGAAAACTCAAAAAATAATGGTGGGCTCGGTCTACCTGGCCATAATTATATAGTGCCCGGGCGCGAGGCCCGAGCTCGGCGTAATGCGCCTGGCCTCCCGGTCACTGCGCGTTCTTGTCGCTGATTTTGGTCCAGACCCCGCCGTCGTAAAGCCAAAGGCCGGTGGTGGCGAAATCGGCCAACAGCTCCTTCACCCCGTCGCCGTCCAGGTCTCCTCCGGCCAGAAAATCCGGGTCCAATTGGGACAGCCCGATCCAGCCCGATCCGTCCCACTGCCAGAGAGACATAAAGTAGAAGTCACCGAACAGGTCTTCCCCGCCGACTCCGTCGACGTCCAAACAGACAAAGAAATCCGCATTATGCGTCGACAAGGCGGTCCAGGTGCTTCCGTCCCGGTACCAGAGGCCCTTCGACCCGAAATCGCCGATGAGCTGCCGGCGGGACAGTCCGAGGATCGAACCCGAACCGATAAAATCCGCGTCCACGCCGCTGAGCTGTGTCCAGACGCCGCCGTCCCAGGTCCACAACCCCAGGGGACCGAAATCGACGGCCACCTCGGCGTTCGGATCCGAATCCAGGTTCGCGGCGATGACGAAGTCGGCGTTGACGCCGCTCAACTGACTCCAGGCGCCCCCGTCGAGCAGCCAGAGGCCGACCGGGCCGAAGTCGGCGATCACCTCGGCCTTCGCGTCGCCGTCCACATCGCCCGGGGTCACGGATTCGACGTCCACCGAGCTCAGGATGTTCCAGGTCCCCCCGTCCCAGAGCCATAGCCCGAGCGAGCCGAGGTCGGCCAGGAGCTCATCGACCCCGTCCCCGTCCAGGTCGCCGACCGCGTGGTTTTCCGGGTTGGCGGGGGTCAGGTTCGACCAGGCGCCGCCGTCCCAGATCCACAGGCCGAGCGTTCCCAGGTCGGCGATGATCTCCTTGTCGCCGTCGGCCTGGATATCGCCGGGGATGAGGCTTTCGGAGTTGGCGGGCGAGATCTGCGTCCAGGCGCCGTTGTCCAGCAGCCAGATCCCGTCGGCGCCGAAATCGACGGCCGCCTCGTCGGCCGGGTCGCCGTCGAAATTGGCAATGGCGTGCCGGAACAGCGGCAGCTGCATCTGGACATCGTTCCCGGTGTCCCCGGCGTAGGTGATATTGAACTGGACGCCCCATTCCGAGTACATGCCGCCTTCCGGCACGCTGGCGTAAGTTGAGTCGTCGGTGAAGGTCCCGACCACGGCGTCCGTACCGTCGTTCTGGATCAGCTTGTATGTCTGTCCGTAGGGCGGAAAGTACCCTGGAGATCCTGTTGTCTGCATGAGCGAGATCCCATTGAGGTTCACGGGGCCGTTGACCACGAGCCGGCTGTAGTTGGACGGCCTGACGTCGACCAGAAAAACCGCTCCCGGCATGCCCGTGAACCCCCCGTTCGAGGTCAGGGTTGCCGGCGTCGCGCCGACCTGGGGATAGACGGTGCCAGGCGCGGCGAAGCTGATCGCGCCCACCGAGCCCGATCCCGTCAGCCGGGCGTAGCCCCCGGTGATGCTGACGTCGCTCGTGATCGAGCCCGTGACGCACAGATCGCCCTGCTCGACCTCCGTCAACCCCGAGTACGTGCCGGTTCCGCCCAGGTAGAGGACTCCATTGCCAACCTTGGTGATGCCGGAAGTCCCGCCGACCGGCCCGGAGAGTGTAAGGTAGGCGAGATAGCCCGCGTCGATAGTGACGTCGGCATTCAGGGTGATAGTCCCGGAAAGGGTGTGGTCTCCGTAAGCATAAACGCCCCCGCCGGCGAAGGTGATCGGCTCGGCGGAGGTGAAGGCGGGGCCGTTCAATCCGAAATGTGACGGGCTGTAAAAGGTCGTTCCCGTCCCCGCGTTGCCGAAAGCCGCGCCATCTTCGATATAAAAGGCGCCGGCGTTGGCCGTGGTCGGCCCGGAATACGTATTCGCCGCGGCAAAAGTCAGGGCGCCGGACGAATTCTTGGTGATGCTGCCTGAGCCGGAGATGACACCGTAAACCCAAATATCCCCCGCGCCGTCGAAGGTCAGCCCGTTCCCGTTGAGTTCAACGGTGCCCCTGACCTCAGACATACGGCCCGAGCTCGAGGTCGTCACGGCGCCGCCGAGGGTGACCGGGATCTGCCAGTCCGGGTAGTAGCTCCCCGACCCGGGGTTGCTGAAGGTCAGGCCCGCGGTCAGGATGATCCCATTCCCGGTCATGCTGTAGATCGTGGAGGACGCCGCCGTGGTGACGGTGACCGTCTGCACGGTCAGGCCGACGATATCGTTCGTGTTCACCTGGTTGGCGGCGCCTTGGGGAAAGACCAGGACGACGTTGCTCTCTCCAGGCCCAGGGGCCGTCCCCTCGCTCCAATTGCCCGCCGCCGACCAGTTGGCGCCGGCGGCTCCCGTCCAGGTATGGGTGGCGGCCGGTGAAGCCTGGGGAAGGCTCATCACCAAACCGGCTACCAGGATCATGGGCCAAGCGATGGTTCGTAATGACGCGATCCCACGACGCATAGAATCCTCCTTTTCGATATCGAAAATTCAATTGTCAATGAATTTTTTCTTATTAGGACCGAAGCCGCAGTCTATTTTTAGCATAAGGACGACTGAAATCAAGCCCGCGGAACCTGCCGATCCCTGCTGTATCCCTGAAGTCGGTTGGCCTATAATCGGAAGCCCCTGATGCATCACGGTCTATCGTTAATTTTCACTATCTTGACGACCGCGCACCCTCTCCGTGTGCCGACCGTCATCCTGATCTCGTGGCCGGCGCGCGTGAGCGCCACGGTGTCCGCTTTTTCTGTCCCCGGATAAAAGGCCTCCGCCCTCAGATCGTCTTCCAGGCCCGGAACGTTCCGCAGCCTGACCGTGACCGGTCCCGCGTTAGGTCCGAAGGTCACCGGGACCACCCATCCGCCCGGCACTTCAAAAAGGTTGACCTTGGCCTGCCGGGCCACAGCCTCAACGCAATGCGGCTCGAGAATCCATTTTTTGCCTTTTATCAGCCGAAGCAGCGGGCCGTAATCCAGGTATTGCCTGTCGACCCATTCGCCGGGCAACAGCGAATGGTCGTTGCCGGGGAACGGGGCCATCGGAAAAACCCCGAGATGGAGGTAGCGCTGGAAGAAGGCATCCGGGTCGGGCCGGAGGTTTTGCTCCTCGGCGGTCCAGCCGAGCACCGGCCTTCGAACGCCCATCAGGGCCGTGAGGTTGAGGGGTGATCCGCCGTAAGTGAACTCGTCGAAGAAGCCGTCGGTCTGCCGGAGCAGGTCGATCCTCTTGTCGTGGTTGTTGACGAAGATGGCTTTCCCCGATTGGTGCATCAGCGGCCCGAGCTTGTCCAGCAGGTCTTTCCACGACACGAGCAGGGACCTCGCCGGCCGGCCGCCGAACCAGCTCACCCTGTCGTCCCGCTCTTCATTGTACATGCGGAGCCAATCCATCCGGTCGATGCAGAGGCCCTCCGCATCCGGGATCAGCCGGATGTGCCTCCCGGCCTGGTCGAGCAGGAACTCCTGGTAGAGCGGCTCGCCCGGGTCCATGATGATCCCTTTGCCCCAGGTGTAATAGGGTCCGCCGGGCCGCGCCCGCTCCCCGTAAAGGGAAAGCTTATCCTGGGGAACCGCCGCCGGTATGCGCAGGATCGCCCCGGCCAGCCGGCCGTAGAGGAAAGCGTCGGCGCTCGTCCATAAATCCTCATCCTTGGCGGCCTTTCGGGGCGGGGGAGGATCGGTGATGTCGGCCCCGAATTCCGTCACGTTGAAATAGCTGAGGACATGAAAACCCCGGCTTTTCATTTTGGCGGAGTATTCTCTCATGGTCCCGATGGATGTCATTCCCCCGCCATATCTGCGCCAAGGCGTGGTGTCGCCGTCCACCGGGGGGATGAACATGCCCATGTACGGAAAATCGAAGCTCGCCTTCCAGTTCACGCCGAAGGCCATCCGGCGCATCTTATCGAGGTCAAAAGCGGTTTCCAGCGAGGAATAGGCGCCGGTCCCGGAGATCTCGTGCGCCAGGGGGATATTCGGATCGAAAAATCCCGGGTAGTTCACGGTCATCCACCGCAAACCACCCCGCCAGCCCGATTCGTGGGCCACTAGGTCCAGGCGGAACCGGACAGGGGCGGCCGCTGAGATGCGGTGGCATTCCCGGCTGAAAACCATTTCCCCCGACGGGCGCACCCTGAGGTTCAGGTCGAGGAGGGTATCCTCCGGGGAAAGAACTAGGCTCAGGCCCGAGTCCTCTTTTTCCTCGGATACCGTCACCAGGGGGATTCCAAAGATGTTTCCCTGGAACGGAATGAAGCCGACCCCCGGATTATCGCGGCTGAAGGGAGGGGCGCCGTACCAGATGGTGTCGTCCGCAAACGGGACCGGGACGAGCGGGTCGCTCCAGTTGCCGGATTTATCGGCGGGTGACATTCCGTCGAGCATCGGATAAGTCCAGTTGCCGGATTTATCCAAACGCAACATTTCACTCAGCCTCGGGTCGCCCCAGGCGGTCCAAAACCCGGCCCCGAAGCTGTCGGGATAAATAAGGTGAGTTTCTATCGGAGTGCTCCACGGCTCCTGGAGGCCGGTGACCTCAACTTCCCAGCGCAGGCTGCCGTTGCCCGGGCTGAACCGGTCGGTCACGAGACATGAGTTGCCGGTGGTGAGGGATGCCCATTTTCTCATGAAGCTGACCCGGGCGCCGTCACGAACGACTTCGACCCGGCCTTCCGGCTGACAGTCCCGGAGTTTGGTGAAGGCCCTGACCGGCCGGGTTTGGTTCGGGCCGGCAAACCGCATCTGGCATATTTCACCGGCGGCGTTGATATTCACGGTCATTCCGGGCGCCCGGAATTCGTATGTCTGTTTCTCAGTCTGGCGGCAGCTGGCCATCAGGATGACGGCGAGCAGCGCCAATCGGAGGCCAATGGTTAGGAATCTCTTTTTTTCGCGTCGCATGGAAGCCGCTCCTTTCGGGCTCGGAATTGCCCCTTCCCCTCACGAAATCATGCTATTTCCGGCTTTCCCTCAATGAGTGCCTGCCATAACGACAATCACGATGCCGGCGATCAGGCAAACGAGGCCGGCGACCAGCCGGCCGACGATCCCGCGGCCGGCGGACTGCCACTCGCCCGTGATGAAGCCCAGCGCCGCGCCGGTCGCCACTGTCATGCTCTGGAGGACGGCCCAGCCGACCGAAGCGCCGAGCTCGCCCAGCCTGGTCACGGCGTTGCCGTAGATCATCACGCCGCCGTACCACAGGACGGCCATCACGAGGGCGTAGAGCCAGTTGATGCCGCTGCCGGGCGCAAGATAGTCCCGGCCGTTCTTGCGCCGCACCATAAGATAAACGCAATAGATGATCGCCACCAGGCAGCCGGAGGTCAGTGCTATAGGCCAGGTTGCGTTGGGGGCTACGGAAGGAGCGGCGCCGTGGGCGACGGCGATGGCCTCGATCGGCTTGCCGCTGATCAGGGCGAAATTGAAGGCGGCGCCCATCACCCCGGCGACCAGACAAATGATCAGCCCTTTCCTGGACTCGGCTTTGGCCGCGCCGTCGCCGCCTGCGGGCCGCCGGGCCAGGTCTCTCAGGTATCCGGCGCGGGCGCACAGCCAGATCCCCGAAATCATCACCAGGACCCCGGCCGTCACGCCGATGCCGGCGGCGGTGAGAAGCTTCCGCGGTGTGTAGACAACAATAGGTACGATCGAACCGATGGCGTTGTTGAGCCCGAGGACGACGGCGTTGGCGATGGCGATCCCGGCCAGCTTGACGGCCAGTCCGTAACCCATGCTGGCGACTCCCCAGAGGGCGGCGAACCCCGCCACGGCCAGGAGCGTCGCCGGGCGTGTTTCTTTCCAGACGGCGAACAGGTCGGGAATTGTCGCCAGGGCGACGAGGAACGGCATGATGATGAGCGCGAACACGGAAAACGCCAGCCAGGTGTGCTCCCAGCTCCAGACCTTGACCTTCTTCATGGGCATGGCGAAGGCGCCCAGCATGACGCCCGCGAGAATACTCAAAGCGACACCTGCGGTCATGGGCGACACTCTCCTTTGGCGGCTACCATCTCTCGACGCGCTTGATGATCTCCGGTTGGAGGCTCTCGTCGGCCGCGAGACAGAGCAGGAGGCCTTCGGGCTCCATGGCCTCGATGAAGCTCTCGAGCTCGCCGACCTGGAGATCGACCATCACGGATTTTCCGGCGGCCTGGAGCTGCTTGATCAGGGGGACCCACTGCATGATCGGCAGGTCGAGGCCCATGCCCTGGACCCATTGAATGGCTTGGATCTCCGGGACCGAAAGAATCATGTCGAGGTCTTTCAGAACCCCCCTTCCGTCCACGTGGAAGACGTTGTGCGTCATCGGCTTGACCTCTTCCCTCAGCACGGGCAGGCCGAACTCCTCGAACATCGCGGGCGAGATCAAGGCCGCGAAATCGCAGCTGGGAATGTGCATTTTGCCGAAGGAGGGGAGGCCCATCCAGGTCACCGAAGGGAGTTTTTTTGCCTTCAGCAGGGCATCGAAATGATCATAGACTTCCTGGAAATGGGCCATGGCCAGGTCCACGAGCCGCTTGACTTGGCCGGGGTCGGCCACGAGATCCAGGCAGAGCTGGAGAGGGTCGCGCCAGGCGGCCGCGCTGTCCAGGCCGCCGTGGAGGTCCGTGTATCCGACCAAGGCGAGGCCCTGACATTTTTCCAGGGCCATCCGGGTCATCTCCTCGATTTTTTGGAAATAGGGGTTCCCGCGGCTGAAGGCGAGTTTGCCGATGTCGTCCCATGTCTTGACTGCCGGGACGGCGTAGGAAGTCGTCTCGCCATATTCCAGCTCGCATCCAAAAAACGCGGCGAAGATTTCGGGTCCGAGGTTCGGCCAGCAGACAGGAAACGTCTCGGCCAGGAACCGTCGGCCGCGGATGCCGGCGATGAAGAAATCGACCTGATATTCGGCATCGAACCATCGGGACTTCAAGTCAGGCCAGGTCCTCCCCGCGATATGGCGGGGAACCGCGAAATCGGCGTTGTGCGCCGCAAAGCGGATCGGCGGCCGGTCGATGACGGCCTGGGCGTACCAGGCGTAAATGCGCTTCATCGCCATGTCGAAATCCGGTTTCCCCTGAAGCTCCACGGACCATCCCTTATGGTCAACGTGCGCGGCCCGGCTCATGGGTTCGCCTTCCTCCTGGACTCGGTCATCGGCTGTTGCGGCCGTGGGGAGAGTCTATCGACGGGCGGCGTTCCTTGTCAAGCCGGGAGGGGAGCTATGATGCTCGGCGGGTTTTTTCGGTGATAGGCTTCCCGCCCCTCAACGGTTAAGAACGTACGGGGAAATATTCAAAACCGACGCGAAACTGACCCACAGGATGCAGGGGATCAGCAGATACGCCGCTGTCCTGGATATCCTGGAGAAATGCCAGATCGACGCCACGATCATCGCCCATAGCAGGACGATCACGAGGGCGGCGCCCAAGAGCAGATGGGCTCCGAAAAAGACGATCGACCAGAGCGCGTTCAGAACAAGCTGGACGGCGAAAACGGCCAGTGCCTTCCTGACCTCGCGCTTTCCCGGGCCTTTTTCAGGTGATCCTCCTTTATTGAGTGCTCTTGTCCGTTTTTCCGGCCTGTTCTGAAGTCTTCAGCATAGCCGCGGCCGCCACGGCAGTCAATTCGTCATTTATGGTATCATGGCGGACATGAAGAAATTGAAGCGGCGCGATTTTCTGATGACATCGATCGCCGGAGCGGCGGGAGTGATACTGGCCCGGGGAGGCGCGGCGAGGACACTCAGCGCGCCGACCCTTGCCTGGCGGGACGGCCTCGAGATCAATCCGGACATCGACAACCTCGATGTGGTCTGCTGCCACGATCCGGAGATGCTCACCACGGACATGGCCGGTTTTTCGATGATCGGCCAGAACGCGCCGGTCAACAGGGAGCTGGCCGAGCGGAACCTCGATGCGATGGCCCGGGCGCTCGTCCGAAAAAAGAAAGGTGACGTCACTGCGGAGGAAGCTTGGCGGACGATTTTTCGTAAGCCGCGCCATAAGGAATGGAACGAGGTCAGGGCGGCCATCAAAGTCAACTGTCTCGAGCCGCGCAACGCGCCCCGGCTGGCCGTGCTCGACAAGA
>Ga0315275_10003698_pt1 | contig 14152 bp, 11 predicted proteins | sample YL17G03_0_MG_FD_205557 | JGI IMG/M metagenome (GOLD analysis project Ga0315275, IMG submission 205557) | Sediment microbial communities from Yellowstone Lake, YNP, Wyoming, USA - YL17G03_0 | ecosystem: Environmental > Aquatic > Freshwater > Lake > Sediment | place: USA: Wyoming | collected... | reverse complement strand
TGATTGATTCGCTATTGCTTTTTATTGATGGTGCGAGTCAGAAATTCTCGACAATCGTTGAGGTATGTATCGCCAGGAGCATCAGGTAGTCCAGGTCGCTCAGATTGTAAGGGGCTCGGCCCGGCGCATTGTCTATGTACAGGACGCCGAAACAGCCTTTCGGGTCCATAACGGGGGCTATGATTGCCGATTGCACGCCCTGACTCTCGCCCTGAGCTGAGACGTTCGGAAAGAGCAGGAACTGGCCCGTTTCCACCGCTTGGGTGATTCGCTCTTTGAGTGCTATCTCGTTCAGCCCGATTTCCTTGCCGTCTATTGACCTGCCCGTGTGCGACATCATCGGGCCTTGTGGCTCGATTCTAAGGGCGCACCAGACATGGGCCGCATCGAACTGCCTGAACATAATAGCCAGCAGCATTCTGAGGACCTGGTCCGGGCCGCCGGCGCTGCAAATCTCCTCCGTTGCCTGCAGGAAATCCTTCGCCCTTCTTGCCGGGAGCTTGATGTCCGGGGCGTGCTCCGCGCTGAGGTCTCTTGCAATTACCTGGAGCTTGCGGGGGGCCGTTATTAGCGTGTCTTCAAGGTGGGTGGGCTTGTCGCCTTCCGTCTCGGCTTCCAGGTCTATTTCAATCGTGAAGCCGCCGATGTGGAGGCAGTCGCCTGTTTTGACCCTGGCTTTGTGGATCGCTTTGTCGTTTAGATAGGTTTTGTTGGCCGAATCGAGGTCCTGCACCATCCAGTTGCCGTCCGGCGTGCCGAAGATTACCGCGTGCTGTCTCGAGACCTTCTTGTCCGCCAGGAACACCTGACTGTCCGGGCCGCGTCCGATATGAATAGGGCCCGTAGTGAATCGCGGCTCACCCACGGTTCGACCATTCTGTTTGACGACCAGTCGCATTGCCTTGCACTCTGCTCTTTCGTGATTGGCTTCTCTATCCTGATTATCGGAAATTCCGGACGCCTTGTCAAGCCGTATTGCCCTGCGGCGCGTTATTTTTGGCTTCGGCGGCGACTTTATGGCGTCATTATCCCCAGCCGGCCAGGCGGTTAATCGTCTCAAAGCGGCGGTAATTGTCCCAAAGGGGCGTTTTTGCTTGACTTCCGCGGGCCAATCGGTTATACTATATTCTATTCCAGGGATGTGCGGCTGGAAGGCCCGCATTTGTCTTCGTTGCAGGAGGCATTCAGGGTGAAATGGTATTGATTTTCCGGGCGGTTTCAATCCGTTCAAAGGCTTCTGCAAAATTGCAGGTTAGGCCTACTTAGAAAAGAAAAAATCGTTTGTTGATTTTTTCTTTTCAACGGCAACGTATTGTCTCGTAATCGCTTAGGTAATTATTGAAGAAAATCATAAAAGAGATTTTCTTCAACAATATAGGCCTAACCTGCAATTTTGCAGAACTCAAAATCCGTTCATAATATGGAGGATATGTGATGAAACGTGCGATTCTGATAACAGTGGCCCTATTTGCACTGGCTGCTGCAAACGACGTATTCGCCGGCGGGTTGCTGCTCCGCCTCGGCCCCGAAGAGCTTGTTCAGGCCGGAGGTGTTGATATCACGGTGCCCGGCTACTCGGTCCCGTCATTCGTTGACTGGGATAACGACGGCGACAACGACCTGGTCATAGGCGAAGGCAGCGGCAGCTTTACGGGGAAAGTCCGGGTGTATCTCAACACAGGCACGGCATCGAATCCGCAGTTTTCGGGTTCTGCCTATGTTCAGTCGGGCGCCGGCGCCCTCACCTGCGCGGGATCAGGGTGCTTGGGCTGTTTTCCCCGCGTAGTCGATTGGAACGGCGACGGCAAGAAGGACCTCCTCATCGGCCTGGCCGATGGGAAGGTCAAGGTCTTTCTGAATATCGGCACAGACCAGAATCCGACGTTCGACGCCGGGACATTCGTGCAGGTCGGCCCGCCGGGGTCAAAGGCCAACATCGACGTAGGAGATCGGGCCACACCCTCTGCCGTGGACTGGAATAGCGACGGCAGGAAAGACCTCGTCGTCGGGGCGCTCGACGGCAAAATACATCTCTTCATCAACGAGGGAACCGATGCGGCGCCGGACTTCCGCGCACAGACCTTCGCCCGGGCCAACGGCTCCGACCTGCTCGTACCCCTTAGCCGTTCGAGTCCCGACGTCCTCGACCTGGACGGCGACGGCAAAAAAGACATCCTCACGGGCAATACCGAAGGCCAGCTCCTGTTCTACACTAATACCGGAACCGACGCCGAGCCGAACTTCGCCGGTTATGAGTCTGTTGAATCCTATGGCGTCGCTATCGACCTCACGGGCACGCCGCGCTCCAGGCCGTTTGTCTGCGACTGGACCGGCGACGGCTACTTGGACGTCCTGATAGGCGCCGGCGACGGAAAGGTGCATCTCTACCAGAGCGTGCCTCAGCCGGGCGACTTCGATAACGATTACGACGTCGATTTTAATGACTTTGCGGTCTTCGCCCTTTATTACGGCTCCACCGCCTGCGGCCCGTGCGGCGGAGCAGACCTCGCCGCCGCCGACGGCATTGTCGATATGCGCGACGTCCTCGAATTCGCCGACTGGTGGCTCACGGGAACCGAATAATCCCCCCGCCCCGCACCCCGCCGCCCCGAGCACAACTAACACCAGCAAACCAATACTAAGGCACTTTAACATAACCCAATTTGTTATTCCAAGCGCAACCTTTGTCATTCCAAGCGCAACCTTTGTCATTCCAACCGAGCGCAGCGAGCGGAGGAATCTATTCAAACTCGTCATTACGAGGTCCCCAGGGCCGCGGCAATCTCTCATCCGGCAAGCAGGGTAAGCTGTTTCTGCGTTTGAAATTGGCTTTGATTTGGCTTTGTTTTTCCGAACTCCGAAGGCCGATTTATTTTCATAATCCCTTTTGTAACAGAAGGTTAAGTTCATTTTGGTCTGCCACAAATTGGCTTTGTTTTGCATAATTGACTCACGGCCACAAAGCCACCGAGGCACGAAGAAACCGAGTAATAGGGGGAATTTCAAGAACCTTGTGCCTGTGCGGCCCTGCTCCTTTTTCTACGTGCGACAGACGATACACCTTATGCTACATACCATTGACTATTCTGATTCTGTTAGTTTGATAGATATTATACTCCGTCGGAGCTTGGCCGTCAAGGAAAATCCCCAATAACACAGACGCCGTCCTCCACGAGGCCTGGGGCCTGAGCTTGCCCGCCGAGAGGTAGGAAATTGCTTTTTTGTCTTGAAAAATGTATAATAGTGATACGAACATGATGTATAATGTATGCGTAGTATTACTTACAAAACTGGCTGGTTTGTTTTGCGCGCCAAGCCAAGAACCACTGGCGAATGAGTTGACTTAACATGATCTTTCAACGGCTAACAAAACGAGTACTATGGCTCGTCACGGTCTGTCTGCCTTTGTTTGGCGGCGGCACTTCAGGAGACCTGGTGTTGTGTTTTGGGGCGGACGGGCATGTAGCTTTCGCACCGGCTGGTCATCAGCACTGCAATCATCCAGGAGAGCCGAAAGAATCGAGTTTGCCGCAATTGCAGCAGCAAGAAGCTCCCCATCTGCAAGGCTTGCATTGCTGCCCTTGTGTTGACATTCCCGTTTCTGGAAGCCCGGCGGCCAGTCAACTGCTGACAAAGGCAGGCAGGCCAAGCCCTGACATTTCAGCGTGCTTCCCTGAGGCGCCTCCTGTCTTTGGAGGTCATGCCGCGTCGGCTGCTGCTTCCGAGTCATTTCTCCAAACATACCCTTATTTTGTCCCTTTGAGCACCATAGTCCTGCTCGTGTAATCCGCAAGGGCAACATATCGTCAATAAACCTCACAAGCCGCGCTGAGCCGGTCTCAACGCGCGCATTTAACTGAAGCGGCAGATTTTCTGCAAATATCTGTCGTTGATGGTTTGATAGGAAGCTTAGACATGCTTTATGAAGTTCTGAACATTCTGGTCATCGCATTGGCGGTTGCGGCTTCGGGCTGTTCCAGCACAGGCGGCACTGAGCATCAGCCGCTTGCCGGCACAACCCAAGTGGACGTCGGCTCTTTGCCTGCAACACGCAAGGCAGATGCCGCGCCCCAACCCGAAGGCCCGTTCACTGAACAGGCGACTATCACTCTGCGGGATGCGATCGCGCAGGCGTTAGTCAACAGCCCCGGACTGAGAGCATACTCGCTGGAGGTTCGGGCGGCAGAAGCGCGGAAGGTGCAAGCAGGTCTCTTGCCCAATCCCGAAATTGAGGTTGAAACGGAGGAATTCGGGGGGACCGGCGAACGAAGGAGATTCGATTCCTCGCAAACGACCATACAGCTTGGCCAGTTGATCGAGCTGGCGGATAAACGCGCCAAGCGAACAGATCTGGCAACCGTAGAGAGAGATTTGGCCGAGTGGGATTATCGCTCAAAGCGCCTGGATGTCATGAATCAGGTTGCTCAGGCGTTTATCGAAGTCATGGCCGCCCAGGAACAGCTTGCCCTTTCGAAAGATTCGGCTGAACTGGCGAAGCAGGCTCATCTTGCCGTGGTCCAAAGAGTCAAGGCAGGCAAGGTCTCTCCTGTCGATGAGGCCAAGGCTAATATCGCCCTGTCCACAAGTCGCATAGAGCTGCAAAAGGCTGAGCAGGCACTGGTGTCGGCGCGTTACAACCTGGCTGCGGCGTGTGGCGCTCAGAGCCCTGTCTTCGAGCGAGTCACAGGACCATACTATGAGATACTCCCGGCCCCATCTCTCGAGGAGCTAAGTCGTCAGGTTTCTCGGAATCCGGATGTAGCTCGCTGGGTTACAGAGAGATATAGGCGGCTTGCGGCCCTGGACCTGGAAAAAGCCAAGGCAACCCCGGACATAGGAATCAGGGGTGGTATCCAACGTTTCGATCAAGGAGATGACACTGCATTCATACTGGGACTTTCTATCCCAATTCCGCTGTTCAATAGAAACCAGGGCAATATCCGCGAAGCGATATACAGGCTGGCAAAGACGCAACAAGAGCACAAAGCTGCGGAGATACAGGTCCGAGCGGCGGTGGCCGACGCCGTACCGAGACTCTCGAGCTCCTCAAGCGAAATAACTGCTTTGAGGGAAGAGGTGCTGCCGGCGGCGCAGAGCACATTCGATGCGGCTCGCAAAGGATACGAGCAGGGGAAGTTCGGCTACCTGGACGTTCTGGATGCGCAGCGAACACTATTTGAAGTCAGGGAAAAATACATTGAGGCTCTGGCCACGCACCACAAAGCGCGAGCTGATGTGGAACGGCTGATCGGCCGAAGCCTTGAGAGTCTAAATGGTCGAACTGAAGCTAAAAACCAGTTGGGAGCGAATTATCATGGTGAATAAGACGAATCTGACCACCCACTCCGTGCTACAGAGATTGAATCACGCAGGGATGGCTTTGTCTGTGTTTATCATCCTTTCGGGAATAATCGGATGGCTTACAGGCAATCTGCATTTTGGGCCATCCTCCGGCGTCGAAAGCAAATCCACCGACGCATCTGAACATTCAGTCGCCCGTGAACACGGCGCTGAAGATGCGCCGGACGGGGCTGAACTTGAGAAGGCAATATGTGAACACGGGGTCCACACCATTGAATGTGATAACTGTAGATTTGAACTGGGAATGGTCAAGTTGCGTCCCTCAGTGGCTAAAGCCCTGATCGAGACTGACTCGGCGCGGAAAGTGAACGACACAACCGTTTTCAAACTCACCGGTCAGGTGCAGTTGGACAAAACAACGGTGGTGGACATAGTGCCGACAGGTAGCGGCCGAGTGAAGCGGGTGGACAAATTCTTGGGCCAGGACGTCTCCGAAGGAGATGTATTGGCTGTGTTACATTCGGCCGACCTCGGTCAGGCGAAAGCCCAGTACCTGGAGGCCCAGGCGAGATTTGAATTGGCCGCCTCGACGTTTGATCGTGAAAAGGACCTCTATGAAAAGAAGGTCAGCAGCCAGGTAGATTACCTCAGCGCCCTGAACGAGCTGAATGCTGCGAAGGCCTATCACACAGCGGGCGAGAAACGCCTCCGCCTCTTCGGCCTCGACGCCGAGCAGATACAGGCAATAAAGAATGATAAGGATGATAATCAGTTCGCCGAACTCGTTTTGCGTGCGCCCCGGGCCGGTACAGTCATCGCCCAAGATATTTCAGCCGGCTCTCTCGTCGATACAACTCAAACCCTCTATACGATTGCCGACCTTTCCAACCTCTGGGTCTGGAGTGACCTTTACGAAAAGGATTTGGCGGTGCTGCACGAACTGTTCTCGTCCGGCGCTTCAACCGATGCAAGCGTAAGGGTCAAGGCATTTGGCCAAGATGTGTTCACGGGGCGCGTTGACTTGATCGGCAGCACTATAGACGAGCACACGCGGACAATCAGGGTGCGTATCCAGGTGGTGAATGAACATCGCAAGCTAAGGCCCGGCATGTTCGCAGAGGTTGAGATTATCGTGCCCCAGAAGGGCAGTATCACGGTTATTCCGGCCACATCTGTTTTCTCAGACGATGGCAAGACCTTTGTCTTCCGGCACTGGAGGGACGACTTCTGGGTACGGCGTGACGTTGTTGTTGGAAGACGCCTTGGTGACCTGGTGCAAATACTGGACGGAGTGAATGAAGGAGATACGGTTGTCGCCAGCGGGGGATTCGTGCTCAAGAGTGATATCCTACGAGAAAAAATGGGCGCCGGCTGCGCCGACTGATGAAAGGGGATTAGCCAATGTTGGACAAATTACTTCACTTCATTCTGCATCAGAGGCTTTTCATTGTGCTTGCGAGCATCATCTTATTGGCGGCAGGAATCATCGCCTGGACTCGTCTGCCGATAGATGCTTTTCCGGACGTGACAAATCAGCAAGTGATGATTCTTTCCGAGGCCCCCGGCCTGACTCCCGAAGATGTGGAGCGGCTAATAACATTTCCCATCGAGATTGATATGGGCGGTCTGCCGGATGTCAGGCAGGTGCGATCTCTGTCAAAAACGGGACTGTCACAGGTCGTCGTCATTTTCGAGGACCACGTCGATATATACTTCGCACGACGGCTTGTGTTTGAGCGCCTGGCGCAGGTGGTAAGCAAATTGCCTGAAGGGATTGAGCCGGAATTAGGGCCAATCTCAACAGGGCTTGGAGAAATATATCAGTATGTCCTTGAAGCCGGTTACTATTGCCCAACGCACGAACAGGCCTGGTCACGCACAGAAAGTAAATGTCCGGAATGTGGCGCTGCTCTTGTCAAAAGCCAGCACAGCTTGACGGATTTGAGAACAATCCAGAACTGGGCTGTCAGTCCCCAGTTACGTCGATTGGCCGGGGTAAATGAAATCAATAGTTTCGGCGGATTTGTAAAACAGTACCACGTCATTCCCGACCCCGCCCTTCTGCTCAAGTACGGGGTTTCGCTCAAAGACGTCCTCGAAGCCCTGGAGGCGAATAATGCAAATGCCCCCGGCAGCTTTATCGTTCGGGATTGGGAACAAATCAACGTTGTTTCCAAAGGGTTCGCTCGAGGCATCCCAGACCTCGAACGAATAGTCCTGAAGGCCGAGCAAGGCACACCCGTTTACCTCAGGGACGTCGCCCGGATAGAGATCGGGCACCAGACAAGAAACGGCGTCGTCACCAAAGACGGCCGGGGAGAGGTTGTCTGCGGAATGGTCATCATGCTAAAGGGGAGCAATTCAAAGCACGTAGTCAATCGAGTCCGTGCAGAGATACCGGAAATCCAGAAGTCTCTCCCCGCAGGCGTTCGAATCTCCCCATTCTACGACCGGACCGGTCTTATCCAGGCGTGCATCCGGACTGTCTCAAGTGCGCTCGGCCAGGGAATCATATTCGTTGTTCTGGTTTTGTTCATCGTCTTGTGGGACATCCGCGCCGCCCTGACAGTCGCCATTTCGCTGCCCATGGTCACTGCAGTGACTTTTTTACTAATGGGCTGGCAAGGAGTAACGGCTAATCTGATGAGTCTCGGCGGTCTTGTCATAGCCATCGGAATGGTTGTGGACTGTCCCATTGTCGTGGCCGAGAATATTGCACGGCACATGCGCGAGAAGGCAGATTCCAATGCATCAAGAATTCCCATAGCTTTTGAGGCGCTGCGAGAAGTGGCCAAGCCGGTAATATTCGCAATCCTGATCATCATGGTCGTTTTTATACCTCTGTTCACACTTGAATCCATGGAAGGCAAGATGTTCAAACCACTGGCGCTGACGATGTGTTTTGCTCTTCTTGGGGAGCTTGTGGTGGCGCTGACTATCGTGCCGGTTCTGGGGTCCCTCATAATTAAACGCTCCGGCAGCCAGGCGCGTGAGAACCTATTGATTCGAATCATCCATAGGATTTACACACCTGTGCTGTCGCTTGCTATTCGAGGCCGATGGGCTACTGTTGTCATTGCTGCTGTTATTATGGTTGCTGCACTCTCGGTGTTACCCAGGATTGGGACGGAGTTTCTGCCTCCATTGGACGAAGGAGCTCTGGCAATAAATATTGTTCGTTTGCCCACCGCCGGCACGGAGGGCTCAGCCAAACAGGCATCAGCGATAGAATACGCGCTTCTCGCCAGGTTCCCGGAGATTGAGACAGTCGTCTCGAAGACGGGACGGGCGGAGATCGCCGAAGACCCCATGGGTCCGGAACAAAGTGACCTTTTGATTATGTTCAAGCCGGACTACGAGTCAATCTCGGGCCGGTCAAAAGAACAAACGGTTGAGGCGATTGGCGAGGAGCTGACCACTTTTCCTGGGATAAGACCGGCCTTCTCACAGCCAATTACATTGCGGGTAAACGAACTGATCAGCGGCATAAAATCAGACGTCGCCATAAAGGTATTTGGAGACGATATCGACGTACTGGTCGGCGCAGCCGAAAAGATTGCGCCTATTCTTGCCGGCATCAATGGATCTGGTGACGTTAAGATAGAACAGGTATCAGGTCTTTCTCAGATTGAAATACGGCCCGACCGCCAGGCAATGGCCCGCCACAAGGTCAACATCGAAGACATCAACCTCTTGGTTGAAACAGCCATTGGCGGAAAGGTCGCCTCTGCGATTTTTGAGGACCAAAAACGGTTCGACGTACAAGTACGTTTCCCCGCAGAGCACCGCAGCAGCAGTGATGCTATCAATGACCTTCTGGTATCGTCCCCCTTGGGTTACAACATCCCTCTCGGAGAATTGGCAACAATTGCTGAGGTCGAAGTCCCGGCTCAGATTAGCAGGGAGGACTTCAGACGCAGACTCATCGTAGAGTGCAACGTCAGGGGCAGGGACATCGGTGGTTTTGTGAAGGAAGCCAAACTCAAACTGGCGGATATGGAGAACAGCTTGCCGGAGGGCTACAGGCTGACCTGGGGCGGACAATTTGAAAACCAGCAACGAGCAATGGCACGACTGAAGGTCGTTGTGCCCATCACAACGTTCTTGATATTCATAATGCTGTTCAGCTCACTGAATTCTCTAAAAAGTGCAATCCTGATTCTCACGAATTTGCCCTTTGCAGTTGTTGGAGGCATTATGGCTATCTATCTACTGAAGATACACTTGAGCGTCGCCGCCTCAATTGGCTTTATCGCATTATTGGGAGTAGCGGTAGAAAACGGGCTGGTACTGGTAAGTTTCTTCGATCAATTGCGGGCAGAAGGCAAAACAATTTACGATGCGGTTATCGAGGCCTGCCGACTGCGAGTAAGACCCCTAATAATGACGACTCTAACTACACTCGTAGGACTATTGCCAATGCTCTATGCCACAGGTTCAGGTTCCGAGATACAGAAACCCCTGGTAGCCGTAATCTTCGGCGGGCTTATCAGTTCCCTGTGTCTGACTCTTATTATACTACCCGTGCTTTATATAATTTTTAACCGGGATGAAACAGTTGTGGAGTATTGATATCTAAAGAGGAACATAAAAATTAAAAGGAATCTGATTATGAAAATGGTAATCGCATTTATTAAGGAAAACAAATTCGATGAAGTGATGCTGGCTTTGCATAAAATCGAAGGACTTACCGGCGCCAGCAGCTCAAAAATCCACGGTTTCGGCCGCGACAGAAGCAGGCATATTCCAGAACAGCGGCCGGAGATTTCGTTGGATTTCAAACCACACATCAGGCTGGAGATAGTCTGCCGCTCGGAACTTGTTGAACAGGTTATTTCAACTATTAAAGAAGCAGCTCATACCGGCCTTCATGGTGACGGAAAAATATATGTATTCCCTCTTGAAGAATCCGTACGAATACGTACAGGGGAACGGGGTGAAGATGCCGTATGATCTTGCACCTAAAGACCAATATTTGCCCAAAATCACGACCTCTTGTGCATCTTTCTCCCGACTCAAATGCCCCACCCGGCGGGCTGGACCTGGCGGTTTAGTGACTGCCGACGAATTTTATTTTGCAGGCGACATCCCGGCTGAACGGCCGAACCGGAATTCGCAAAGCCCCTTGCTTGAATGAAACTTGCTCACTTGCAATCACCTTGCCCTCAAAAGTGTCCCACCACTCGACAGAATAGCCGCCGGGGGTCAGCCCCTCGATTTCAACCTCGGCGTCTTTGACCTCCGCGGGCTGGTGCTTCTCCATCACCAGATTCCACCACGTTGCCTGCGGGTCAAACAGCCAGATATACGCACGGTCGCCGCCCTGATAGCCCAACACGCAAAGCTGCCCTTCTGACACAATCGCCCTGGCCGGATTCAGCCCTGCAAACGAAACGTCTTTAAGAAACGCCGCCAACGGCTTGTAGTGGCCGTAGGCATCCTGCCTGTCCAACTGGTCCCACCACCAGAACATCGCAGTCCCGGAGCCGCCCGCAAACGCCGAGGCCCAAAGCGAGGTATGAAAATGCGCCCCCTCTTTATCCTGCTTCATATTCTCGCTCAGTCCCCACTTCTCGGTGGCCAGACCGAATTCGCCTATCAGCACCGGCTTATTCGGCCCGTGCTCCCTCAGAAACCGCGTCTTTTCTATCAACACAGCCACCTCATCCTTGAACTGCTCCTTCGTCTCCGGGCGCATATAATGATGCAGTTGCCCGATATCAATTCGCGCGTGCCGGCAGTCCTTCGCCGACGGGTGCCACGTGCTCGTCGTCCGCAAATGATTATATATATCGATCTCTTCGAGATACCGGCCCACCTCATCATAGAACCTGTCGGTCGGCTTGCCGGGGTCAATCTCGTTGAAGTATTCCCACGCGCCCACGCTCGTCGAATACCCCCATCGCGCCACCGCATATCGCATAAACTTCTTGCCATCCTCAATCGCCTGCTGATACTCAGCGCTCTTCGCATCGGAGAGCGAATTCATATAAAGGTCCCTCGTGATCGCGCACAGCATCAGATAGATGCCATTGCGCTCCGCCGCATTGATAAGCTCATCCAAAATGAAGCAATCGACCTGATTGTAGTACCCTCTGACCGAGCGATTGACGTCGGCCTCCCAAAGCAGCTCCGCCCCTCCGCTCGCCTCTTTCAGCGACAGGTTATCCAGCCAGACCTTGCCGGCCCCGGTTAAACCAACCGCCAGCCTGCCAAGCCACAGAACATTCTGACCCGTAACGAACTCATATCGAAACTCCTTCCATTGCCCTTCGGGCGCAGCATCAAAATGCGGATTGGCGTCTCCGTGCGACAACTGCAACATCAGGCCGCTCGGTCCCTCGGCCATAAATCGCCCGCTGAGCACATAGCGAGTATTCGGGCGCACTGCAACCTCGTGAGAAGGCGACACGCTGATTGACGCTCCGTCGCCCCCGGCGGGGCCGGGCCCGCCTTCGATCTTGACGCACTTGCGCGGATTGGCAGCAGTCTCACTGCCCGGCACCGGCACGATGGGTCCTTTGCCGCCCCACGACCGCCCCCACGCGCTCTTGCGGGCCTCGATAGCCATTGCCCAGTCCTCACAGCAGGTCCATATCCGCAAAAAGTTAGCGCCGTTCTGCGACAGTTTGCCGAATATCTCCTCGGCCTTGGTCAGGTTCACATATTGTCCTTCGCCGATAAAGGCCAGGTTCTGCCCGATTACGAAGAAGGGATCGCCCTCGGTGAATTCAAAGAAGCGCGGGTCTTTCCTGCCCGCGCGGATGAACCCTTTGCCCTGCGAAGGCGCGCACTCAAAACGAACTGCTTGCGATTCAATTGTCCCGTTTGGGTCCTTCAATCTCGCCTTTGCGGAGTAGCCGCCCGTCTCCATCGGCGCGAACCGCGCCCTCCACGCGCCGGCCCCGACCGGATAATACCAGTTGCTCCTGCTGCGGCCCTGGCTCAATTTTTGTCGCTCGTAGTCCTGGCAGTAGAAGCCCGGCAGCACGATTTCCCTGCCGCCGGGAGTCGTAATAACGACCGCCATGTCAACCTCGTCCGGGTCGAACGGATTGCCGTATTGCTTATCGACCCGGATGAGCAGCTCGGCCTTCTGGTACTTGCCCACCGTTTGAGCCGATACCTCAATCACGATCTTACCCTGCGGATTCGCCGCACCGCTCGCGCCCGCTGCCATCAGAACAAGACACGTCAGAATCGTCATTTCTTATCTCCGTCACCAGAACGCCAAGACACTGCCACTATCAAACGTGCATGATAATTGTAATCCCCGCCGTCTGTGACTGCAATATGCGATCAGACCGTTCTTTCAATGACCAGCGGTCGTTTCACCTGCGATGGCCTTGACAGGCCCACGCTGGCCGAGTATGGTATAGACGAACGTGACGGCCCCTTCACAATGGACGATGCAGGCAATGGGAATTCGGTCAACGTCCGGGATGGAGATAACGTGGACGACGCCATCGACAACCTGACCAACCGGTACGACAGCGGCGGTGAAAAATGACCCAAACCGCCATCTGCATCCTAAAAGAACTTGCGAAATCGTAGTGCGCGTCAAGTGCTCTGTGACAGATTTCTTGATGGCTTGTCATTGCGAGCGAAGCAATCTCAGCCTTCCGAACCCAAGAGATTGCCGCGGCCTTTCAGGCCTCGCAATGACAACTTAGCGAATCATGAGTAACAGACGACCACGGTATGGTTATCGTTCCGCACTCGCCGCTGGGCAACTTCGCAGGACGGATGACGAAGGCTCAATGGAGGGCCAAACATGCTGCTTAACGGACCGCCATTCGTGACTCTCCCTACTTTCCCCAGGTTCAACTTTGTACCCTACCTTTGTCGACGCCGTATAACCAGACCACCGAGAGCAACCAGCAGAACCGTCCCTGGCTCAGGGACCGCCGTAAACGTGGCATAGGACATGCTGGTAAAGGTCAGAGCACCGATACTCAATTTGACATTCACAAACTGCCCAAAAAACGGATCCTGATCAGTTATTGGACCGAAATAGGTTGTGAGGTCATAGGTATCCAGTCCCACACTTATCACGGGAAGGTCGATAAGATCATATTCTGTCCGGTTCCCAAAGCCTACAGCGTTTGTTGTTTGGTTGTCGAAAACGTAGAGCGGCTCTACGAAAGTGCCGATGCCCACGCCAGATATATCAATCGTCCCACTCAGATCTTCGATTATGGGAATATCTGGTCCGTAGATGTCGTACGACACATCATCAGTATCCGCGGAGATCAGAACCTCAAACGCAACGTCAGTAAAAACCGTCGTGTCAAGGTTACCTGAACCCGCACCCGTGAATGAAAAGGTGATTGGCGTAGCTTGAGCCGGATTAACAGCAACAATACAAATTACCGCGATAATCAGCAAAATTGCCAAACTCGTTTTCTCTTTCACAATTATACCTTTCATCATACTCCTCGTTTTCAATTGGCAGCCATTCGTGCTGCCGGTTGTTAATTCATCTCACCCTGCGACTATCCCAACCCAACCCGGAATCCGGCGTAATCAACTTTCGTGTCTGCACCTGAGTAACTACCTTTTGTTTTTCTCATATCTCTCTTGCTATGGGCGCGCAAACTAACCCTTTTTCCATCCGTGTTTGGGCTAAACCAGTTTTTGTGGGGGAAAGCTCGAAATGAGAATCCGACAAACTTTCTCACCACCACTCCTTGAACATCAGGCAGCATACGTCACTCGTAAAGGAAAAGTCAAGAGAAAAATGCTCAAACTTCCCGATTGTTTTAAGGGATTTTCAGAAATCTAAATCTGGGGATAGCATAGAATGGCGGTCGGTTAAGGGGTTTCAGACCTGATTTCCAAGCGAATTTCA
>Ga0315275_10003696_pt1 | contig 14155 bp, 10 predicted proteins | sample YL17G03_0_MG_FD_205557 | JGI IMG/M metagenome (GOLD analysis project Ga0315275, IMG submission 205557) | Sediment microbial communities from Yellowstone Lake, YNP, Wyoming, USA - YL17G03_0 | ecosystem: Environmental > Aquatic > Freshwater > Lake > Sediment | place: USA: Wyoming | collected... | reverse complement strand
GAAATCAGGTCCAACGATCAAAAACACTGCATTCGGTACGCGGCGGAGAATGGACGGTGCGGCTTCGAGGAGGACCTGTGGACCTTTGCGTGAACGGACCTGCCCCAGAAACAACACAACAAGCTTCCCTTCGAGTTCATACTCCCTACGAATTGCCTGCGTGTCGGTGTCCGGAGCGAATCGTTGTGTATCAATGCCGTAGTAGGTGACTTTCACCTGTTCGGGATTCAGATTGACGTGGCTCACTTCGCGGGCGCAATGCTTGCTCACAGAAAGAACAAGATCGGCTTGCTGAAGCACGTAGCGAACGAAACCCTTGAAGCGATCCCCAAATTCGTCGTGATGGACAAGCTCGTTCTTGTGAGGCACCACCTCACCGAAGATCGTCTGGACATACTTCTTGTTGTGCTTCTTGGCGAGATGTGCCGCGACGAAACCCTGTACCCAAGGATAATCATAGGCATGAATGATGTCGATGGAATGATTACAGACAACCCGCTCACTGATTTCGGTCCAGCTTGCTATTGACTTGAGCGCGTGGAGAAAGGTGAGTATGCCGACGCGCGATCTGACGATCGTTGATACCCATAAAGGGAGGCGTCTCAGTATGTGCCAGATTTTCTTGAAGCGTGCACCCTCACCGTAGTGAATGTGAATCCCGGCACGCTCGAACTCTGCGTCCCGTTGTGGGTCCGCCGGTAGACTGTCGATGGTTGTATGGACATCGAACCCGTGCGCGGCCAAAAAGGGGAGGGTGTGGGCAAGATAGGTCGCCACTCCACCGTACGGGGGTGGAAGGGGACCGTTGATAACGAGGAGGCCGATTCTTCGATCGCTCATAAGTCCGGAGTTTCAAAGGATTTTTGAATGCGCTCGAAGTTCGCGCTCCACGTGTGCTTCCAGTACACATCCTTTCGTGCCTGTGTACCGAGTCTTTTGCGCAACTCTCCGTCGCGTGCAAGCTTTAGAGTAAGATTGGCTAGTTGCTGGGCGTCGCCTGGATTCATGGAGAGGCCGTTGACTCCATCCGCAATCACTTCACCGATCTGCTCAAGCCGGCTTGCGATGATCGGTTTGCCCATGGCCATGTACTCAAAGAGCTTTGTTGGCGACCCGAAGAACTTGGTGCCATCCTGGAATCCGAGGTGCGGTGACACGAGGATATCGCATGCCGCCAAATAGCCCGGGGCTTCGCTGTGAGGAACAAGTCCCGTAAAGATGATCGTTTGCCGGAGCCCTAGATCCAGCGAACGTTTTTCGAGAGCGGAGCGGAACTCGCCTTCGCCAATTAAGAGAAATCGGAGTCTGCGTTCTTCCGCCGCCGCGATCACCGCCGCGTCAAACAGTGTCTCAATGCCATGCCACCGAGTAAAGCTACCGATAAAGCCAACGACGATCTGATCCGTGAATCCATATCGCTGGCGAACCGGCGCTCCGTCAATATCGGGATAAAACTCATCAGGGTCAACGCCGTTGGGATTCAGAAGATACCGTTCGGGTTTGATTCTGTACTCCGCAAGTTGTTCCTGCACACCCGAAGAGATCACGGCAATCCGGTCTGCAAGCTGGAGTGCTAACGCTTCGCTTCGTGTCGCAAGGTCCTCAAGAACTAACCTGCTCCAATGTTTTTTGACCCACACTTCTGAAGCGTTCGCTTCAAGAACCAAAGGTATGCCCAATCGATTTGCCAGCGCACCTCCCGCAAAGTTGAAAATCGCGTGGCGCTGATACATCAAGGAAGGTCTGAATCGTTCAACGATGCCGCGCAGTTGTTTCATCACTCGAAGGTTGTAGTGCAGGAGTTGAAACTCGTCAAAGAAGTCGAGAATCGTCAGGGGTGTGATGTGTAGTTGTGTGACCTCAGGCGGCAAAACTCTCAGAGGCGCGTCCGCGACGTAGATGACTCTGAATCCCGCTTTCAAGAAGGCTTTGATCATTCCTTTCACGTGACTTGCCGAGCCGCCGGCACGAATGGAACCCGACAGGTCTGTGCGTAAGAACAAAACCGTTTTCGGTTCCTCGAGGCGGATTGCCGGTCGTCTGCTCGTGGGATACCCGGTCTTTCGAGAGATGAGAAGAATCGAGACGTAGGTCCACATCACGACGCCAATACCAATCAATGAACCCAGAAGAAATTGGGGGAGCAACATCAAGCCGAGGCGAGCTGACGTGATATGCACGAGCGAATCAGTGTCCACACGTACAAAGCGCTCTCGGGCTCTGCTGAGGCCCAAGAGCAACTCAATCGTGATTTGTTTCCGGGGAACGGCGGCTGCATGCAATGAGGCGATGGCGAGGTCCCAACGGTCCGATCGAACTCGTCGGATCAGCTCGTGCAGGGCGAGACCGGCGAGGTCGTGCTTTCGCAGCACCGTGAATGAGGCGTTCGGATAGTATTGTTCGAGGAACTGCTGAAGCTCTTGATCTTCAAACGGGATAAGGAGAACGCGCCGGACGCTTGAAGGGTCAATGTGTCGTGTGAGTTCCGAAATGAGCATTGGGAGTTGTAGGGAGGTTATATTGATTTCCGGTCAATCCAATAATCATACCAGAGTGCGAGATTCAGAAGAGCCCAGAGGGGCACACCTTCATCGCGTGTTCCGTTCCGGTGATTCTGGATCATGGTTTTGACGAACTCCCAGTCGAAAAGGCGAGCCAATTTGCTGATGTGTTCCGCATGCCGCGGGCAATCCGCCCACATCCGACGATAGCAAATTGAATATCGCTCAATCAATATCTCATTCACTGTTTGCGATTCGCAAATCAGAAATCAAAAATCACACTTTCTCCCCCTTGATCACCATCCAAAACCCCCAGCGGCGGCTGAGTAACTTCTGGTTCAGCCAGTTCACTGCGGCAGGATACTTTCTACGTATCGGATCGCACCCGGTGAATTGCAGGTTTCTGAAACGCGCGAACATGGTTCGGAGTTGAGACCGTGAATACGCTTTCCCGAGAGGATTTTCGGCCCCGTCATAAACCCGAACCCAGTCTTCCACCAACGATCGGGCTCCGGGGCGCAGCTTGCGAGCCATGCGATAGAGCGGTGCTCCGAGATAGACGTGGATCGAGCCCGTATGATACAGCATGATGATGATGCGTCCGCCGGGTTTGAGCACGCGGTGTGCTTCATCGATGGCTTTCTGTGTGTTCGGCGTATGGTGGAGCACACCGAAGGAATAGACAACGTCGAATGAATTGTCCTCAAACGGAAGGTGTTCAGCATCGGCAACCTGAACCTGGCCGGGTACTCCTTCGAGAGCAAAACGCTTGCGAACAAGCTCGACGCTTGCCGGCGTGAGATCAACACCGGTGACCAATGCACCAGCCCGCGCAAACTGGAGAAGATCCGTTCCTAGGCCGCAGCCAATTTCGAGAAGTCGTTTGCCGCTGAAGTTGTCGAACTCCATCAGCGTCCGCATAAACGGTTGCGTGTCGTACCGAAACCGTTCGATCTCGTCAAAGAACTGCTCGGATCCCCACTCAAGATGAGTAAACTGAGTCCCACATGGATGGGCGTCCCAGTATGCGCGGACCTGTTGTTTGAGAGTTTCGTCGTTGGCTTCGATCATCACAATTTACACATCTTTTCCTTCTATCCAGTAATCATACCACAGGGCAAGGTTGAGCAGGTTCCAGATGTTCTGGCCGGCTTCGATCCGACGTTCCTTATGACCTTTGATCATGGCTTTGATAAATTCCTGCCGCAGCGTCCCCTGACGAACGAGTGTCGACCCAAGAATGCGACTCTCAGCGAATCCTGTCCATTCATTGCGCAGCCACTCACTGACAGGAGCAGCAAAACCCTGCTTTCGACGATGAATAATATTCTCCGGGACGATTCCCTCTACAGCTTTCTTGAGGATGTATTTCGTCTGGCCGTTCTTGATCTTGAATTTCTGCGGGATGGTCATGGAGTATTCGACCAAGCGATGATCGAGGAAGGGGACACGCGCTTCGATCGAAGTTGCCATCGAGACTTTGTCGACACGCATCAGGAGGAGTTCGGGCAACCGGTGCTTGAACTCGAGATAAATCATCCGCTTCAGATAGTCGGCGGAGGGATCTCTCTGAAGGATTTCATCGTGCCATTGTTTCGCGAGCGTGCGTGGGAGCGAATCCTCGACACGCTGAGTGCCGTCGATCAGGCGACGCTTGTGGGTTTCGGTGAAGTTGATAGCACCACCCCAGAACAACTCCTCGCCTTCGAATCCCTTCCTGATATAGTCAAGGGCAAGATAACTCTGTGTTCTCTTGAGATACGCTTCAGCCGTTTTGTAAATAGCCGACTTTGCCACGCGCGGCAAACCCCGATACGCTTTCCAAACTGTCTTGTGGAAGCGGAGCTCTCGCAACATCCAGCTGTAGCCGGCAAACTGCTCATCGCTTCCTTCACCAACCTGAACAACAATGGTCCCGTTGTCGCGGGCAAGCTTTGAGACGAAATATAGAGGCAAGCAGACGGGATCGGCGAGCGGTTCGTCCTGGTGATAAATGAGACCCGGAAGGAAATCGAACGCCATCGATTGGTCGATCATCACTTCGTGGTGATTCGTCTTGAATTGTTGGGCAATTTGCCGTGCGTATCCCAACTCGTTGTACTTCTCAAGATCCTTGAAGCCTACGGAAAACGTGTCGACCGGTCTGTCCATCAGTTCTGCCATCAGCGCGACGTTGGTGCTTGAGTCAAGGCCACCACTGAGAAACACGCCGAAGGGGACGTCGCTCATCATTCTGTCCTTGATGGATTGCTTGAGAAGCGAGCGGATTGTGCTAATGCAGGAGTCTTCGGTCAATGCACCCCCCTCCTGAAGGAAGGGGGAATGGTTTATGGGTGATCCGTCGACATCGATGGTGGGCTGTTCGCCGAGAGGAACCGGATCCCAGTATTGTTCTTTCCTGATGCTGCCGTCCTGTCCGACAACCATGAAATGGCCCGGCTCTAGCTTGCGTATGTTCTTGAAGAGAGTCAACGGCGCCGGGCTGATAAGAAATGTCAGGTAGGCATCCAGCGCCTGAGCATCGGGTTCTCGCGAAACGGATCCATGCTGAAGGATTGCTTTGATCTCGGAACCAAAAATGAACTGCCCGTCGGCAACCGTGTAGTACAACGGCTTGATTCCGATGCGGTCACGAACGAGCACGAGCGACTTCTTCTTCTCGTCCCACAGTGCCATGGAAAACATTCCGAGTAGCTTGTGAACGAAGTTCAGTCCGTACTCCTGGTAGGCGTAGAGTATCGTTTCTGTGTCCGAGCGAGATCGATACCGATATCCCTTCGCCTCGAGTTCTTTCCTCAGCACCTGATGATTGTAGATCTCTCCGTTGAAGACGATGCAGACGGATCGATCGGGTGTGGACATCGGTTGATGACCGGCGGGAGAAAGATCGACGATCGAGAGGCGACGGAATCCAAACCCGGCGCGGCCATCGGGAGAGACAAACGTACCCGAATCGTCCGGACCGCGATGCTTCATCGTATCGCTCATCCTGACGAGAAGAGCCTCGTCAAATGCCTGACGGGAGTTTCCGTAATTGAAGACGCCACAAATGCCGCACATCGCTATGCCTCAGGGGTTGGCAGGATGAACGCTATGTCCCAGCCTGTTGGGCCGGCTGCTGATTGGACTTTCGTTTTCGCCAATAGCCGAAGCCAAAGAACCCCAGTCCTCCGAGGGTCACGATATTGGCTGCGAGGCTGAGATTCTTCCCGATGAAGAATCCTTTTGGTTCGAACTTCATTTCGACTTTGTGGACGCCAGCAGGAACCATCACTGCGCGGAAGAGGTAATTCGCACGATAGATCGGCGTTTCCTTCCCGTCGATATAGGCCTTCCAGCCAACCGGGTAGTAGGTCTCGCTAAAGAACAGAAGATTATTGCCGGTGGTCGTGGTATTCAGGTCCAGCTCGTGAATACTGTAGCGTGTGAATTCCGCCTTCGCTGCCGGGTGCGGAGGCTCCACAGAGAGCTTTGGGTCCTCCTGGAAATACAGCACATCGGTTGGATTGAACGAGGTCGATGCAATCTTGTTGAGAGTCGTTAGTCCATCTGCGACTTCGTACCGCTTCACAAAGAATGCGCGGGGGAGAGAATACGGGTTGCCGTACACTTTCATGTCCGGGCCATTGTAGACGAGCCCGAGTCCGAGAGTAGAATCTGGAGTGGGCGTCAGGATATACTTCACGTTCATCAGGCTCCAGATGAGTGGATTCCTGAGGCCAACGACTTCTACCACATCCTGGTATGCCCGCATTTTCGCGCCCTGATATCCGTAGGCGTTTTGCAGCCGCCAGTAGGCGAACATGTTGTTGTACTGGGGTTGACCGTTTTGAAGTTCAAGGATCCGGAAGAGGCTCGTGTCTCGTTGCAGGTATTTTGCGTACTCCGGTGTCGCGAACAACTGCTGATTGATGGAGCGGTCATGGTATTCCGCCGGTTTCAAGTCCACTCGCCAGAGATCGGTAGCAACGACAAGTGTCAGGATCATCGCGAAGGTCGCGAGCTTCATCTTGCCCTGGATAAAGTAGTAAAGCGCTCCGAAGGAAACGACTATGAGGACAATCGCCAGGTAGATATCGCTCGTTGCTCTCTCGACAAGTTGTGCGGTGATCTCTTTTATGACCTGTGGCTTCACTTGTTGAAAGAATGCATCATAAATCTTGTCGCGCGGGAATCCATATTGGGTAAAACTCGCAAACGCATTCTGCACAGCCTGGCGAGTCACAAAGCTCTCAAATGTCAACGCAAGAACAACGAAGAGGCCGGCTACAACAGCAAATGAGAGAAGGAGAGACTTCCTCTGCTTCTCAACCTGCGTGCCGTGGAGGTGCTCGCGTTCTCGGATCAGTGTGGCCACTCCATACGCCGCAAGAATGGGGACGAAGATCTGGATCAAAACCAGGATCATCGAAGGGATGCGAAACTTGTTGAACATCGGGAAAAACTTAAACATCAAGTCGTAGACAAAGGAGAGTTCCTTCCCGAACGCAATCAGCAGCGAAAACACAATCATCAATCCCAGATACTGCACAAACGGATCTTTCCGATTTTTTGCGAATCCATAGAGTGCCAGAAGCAAGACTATCAATCCCATGTATTGCGGAGCGTGCGTGAAGGGCATAGGGCCGGAATAGAAGTTTGCCATCCGCTCCTGGTTGTTCGTGAAAACACCCTTGTATTTCTCCAATCCGAATCCGTACCAGGACGGGACAAGCCAGGTCATCATTTCGCTTGGTGCGAATGACCAAGCTGTGGCATAGTCGTAATCAAGACCGCCCTGAACGGTCTTCGAGTCCGTCGTCGGGCTCGTGCTCACAATAGGATTCGAGCCCCGAATGGAGTACGAGCTGTATTCCCAGACGGAAAGGTACTTATCGGCGTCCATCGAGAACGCCAGAGCGCTTGCAAGGAGAAAAACGACGCCGGCGCGGAGAACACCTTTCCAGGTAGATTCTGACCCTCCTTCGACGACCTGTTCCTTCTTCGCAAGAAACGACCGGATCAGCATAAACAGGAGGTACGTTCCCACTGCCAAATACACGTAGAAGATCATTTGTATGTGACTCGGCATGTAGGAGAAATGAATGAGCAATACGAGAAGGAAAGCATAGAGCCAGTTGAAACGCTCACGCAAACGATCAATGGAGTAGAAGATAAAGGGAAAGAATGCCATGACAGCAATCTTGGTATTGTGGCCCGTCATCACCCAGATGATGATATACATCGAGAATGTTGCCGCAAATGCAGCGATAAATGCACCCAATTTACTCTTCACCTTATCGTACGTGAAGAGATAGACTCCGCATGCGAATGCAAAATAGAAAAACAATACCCATCCCTCCGGAGGATTGAGCATGATATAGCTGAAGGCTATCGAAACTTTTGAGAGAACCTGTCCCGTAAGGTCGAACGCGCGATCAGCTCCGACAGTCAAGCTTCCGTACGATGGCATGCCGCAGAAGATATACGGATTCCAGAGGGGGAAGACTCCCTGTGCTTGGGCATCGGCAAGAAATGTGTCGAAGCTTCTGCTAGCAATCTGGTCGACGTCGCTGAACGTCTTTCCGCTGAATATAAGCTGGTTGAAGAACAACACGAGGCTCAGAAAAAGGAGCGCAATTGCCGCAGCGTGCTGATAGCGTTCTGGAATCAGCGGCGATTCACCAGCAGTCTGTCGGCCGCCGGCTCGTTCTCTATGGGTTTTGCTCATGGGAGTGTTGGAGGTGGGTTAATGCCGGGGATTGAGGGCATCGAGAAGCCCCGCTAACTGGCGCGTGATTTCTCTTCGATCATATCGCTTCAGTGCCTCCCGATCCTGTTCAGAATTTGGCCTATGATAGAGAAAATTCTCATAACATTCAATGAATGCTGCCTGTATTGACGGGATGTCCTGATTTTGTGCGACAGTGCCTGAATGTGTCTCGCGCATCAATTCTGCGATCGCACCATCGGGTGCAAGAGCAATGATCGGACGCTGTGCTCCGATGTACTCGAAAATCTTCCCAGGAACAATCTCATCGCTTCCCGCCCCTGCCTCGTCAACGATCAGCAGCAATGCATCCGATCGGAGCAGGGCTTCGACACTCTCGCCGTGTGGAAGATACTGGATCAATTCAATGGAATCACGCAGCGAAGAATTCTGCAGCATGTCGCGAACTTCTCCGCCAAACCGGCCGATGAACCTCAGGAGAATTTTCTTGGGGTCCACTTTTCCCGCGCTGACCAATCCTTCGACTGCCTGCAGAAATGTTCTTGGGTTTCGTTTTCCGTACATCGAGCCTGTATAGGTTACAGTGAAACGAGAATTTTCTCTGGGCTCGAGAACCGGGTAGTCGTCACGGTCAAATCCGTTTGGGAGATAAAACAACTTCTGCCGGTTGATCGTCGGGAGTTTTGAAGTGATGTCTTTCAGGATCCCGCGCCATGCCGCTTCGATTGCATCTGCGCCGAGAAAAACGGAGCGTTCGAGGTGTTCATCAACGGTGCGGGGGAGCATCCAGCGGTCGGGAGTCGAAAGGAAGCCCGTCCAGGGATCGCGAAAACCTGATACCCACGGAACACCGGTTACACGGTGCAGCTTGCGTGCGATAACAGCCGTTGTGTAGGGAGGAGATGATGAGTAGATCGCCTCGATCTTGTGGTCCCGGATGATCTTGAGCCCCTGCGGAACGGCGTACGGATACCAGCCAATGCGTGCATCCGGGATGAAGAAAGTCGAGCGAACAAACGCCGCTATGGATTCCATAAACGACTTCTTCTCGCCCCCCTGGGGGATGTTCTCGACATCGACCGGAGCGTTGGCAGGTTTGCCGGTCAGCGTTCGGTACAGTCGGTAGGGTTCAAAGATCTTTGTGCGATGGACGACCGCGTGCTGCGGAATCTCTGCGAGAAGCGACTCATCGCGCGCAGGATAGTCGCCGTCCTGCACGGTCAGCACAACCGGCTGCCATCCAAATTCAGGCAGGTACTTGACGAACTTCAGCACCCGCTGAACCCCCGGACCGCCTGACGGGGGAAAATAGTATGATACGATGAGAACCTTTTTCACGCTTCCCGAGATTCGAGATTGTGGAAGTCCAGGTAACTACGGTTTCGTTGCAACGACAACGAGACCGGTCCCGGTTTTGTTGACGCCAACGAAATCAAGATACATAAGAAGGAGTGTAAATGGAAGCGTGACGAGGTAGTAGAAGGGGAGGATGAAGAAAAGCACCTTGCTCCAATTCAGCATGAGCATGGGGTACTTAATGCCGAGCCGCCATGCAATCGATCCCCATGGACCATAGGCGAATCTCACCGAGTCCACACGAAAACCCACAGATGCCAATTTTGTTTTGATTTCGTCGACGCCGTAGCCGTTCCTGGCATGTTCCTCGATGAAGCTTTGATCCTCTGGCCCGTGAGCATCCGAGCCGCCAAGATTCGAAGGCGTATTCACCAGCAGTGTGCCGCCGGAGCGCAGACACCGATGTAGATTCCTGAACACACCGACGTCATCCGGGATATGTTCCATGACGTCGACGGAAATGACCAGATCGAATCGATTCTCGTGCTGAATGCGTGTGAGATCTTCAATGCCGAATAACGCATTCGTCAGACCGGCGCGTTTGAAAAAACGCGTGCAGTCATCAATCTGTTCTTCTTTGACGTCGACTGCGTAGATCGTTGATGAGGGAAATCGTCTTGCACAATAGTACGAATACTGACCAAAACCACAGCCGGCGTCATAAATGCGCGCTACGCCCTTGTTTTTGCTGAGGATCGCTCTGAGTGCCCGCTTCACATGCCACTCCCGGAGGAACATGAGCCCGAGAAGTTTGTAGAAGAGCTTCCGTAGGAGGACGTTCTCGCGAACAACATCGCCGAGGACTTTCTTGATCGGGTCGTACTTCATCATAAGGCCATAGAATCAAAGTTGGGGGGTTCAAACCCTATGGTTCATCTTTTGATACTGCCCCGACCTTAAGGTCGGGGCAGTATCATCTCACCAATGATGGGTTTTAACCCATCATCGAGCGCTGATCGGCTCTTTTGTGGAGAGACCATGTCTGGCCGAAAATTCAGCGAACTCTTCAGCAAACGATTTCTTTTTATGATGTTCTTCCTGGTCTGCAACGTACCTTCGGACTGCGCTCAGAGCTGACCATGAAACAGATTCAGCGAAATAATCATCCTGCCATTCGAACTTGGAGCGCTGAAGGATTTCTTTATTCACCCAGTGCGATGACTCTCCCTTCAACAGCTGGGCAATTCTCGCGATGGTTTGATCAGAGCCCAACGAGATCAAAGCATGAAGGTGATCGGTTGCGCCATTGATACAGTCGAGGTAGATATCTTTGCCTACAGCATTTTCGGCGATATGCTCGCAAATCCTCTGGCGCAGATCACCCACCATGTATGGAATTCGGTTCTTCGTTGACCAAACAAGATGAACCCAGATTCGGACGTACGGCATGGCAGCCTCCACTGAGGGGTTGAAACCCCCTGTTTGTTTTGCTGCTCTGGCCCCGACCTGAAGGTCGGGGCCAGAGGTTGGACTGTGGAGGTAAATCAAATGAGAATCATTCTTCTGTTCAACAGAAAAGGCTTGGCAACTCAAACATCGACATCCGCTTTGGTCCCCGTTCAAAATCCTTGAATAAAGAGATCGCAGTTGAATATCAAAGAGGCATGGGTTTTAACCCATCACACAGCGCTGTTCAAGCCGTCAGTTTCTCAATCGCCTGAACGAGGTTGTCCCAGCTGTATTTCTTTTTCTCTTCCTGCACGTTACGCACGAATTCGCCCTCTCGCCCCTCTTTATAGAAGCGCACCACAGCATCGGCAACCGCTTCCGGCGATTCGGGCTTCACAATGAATCCAGTGCGCCCATTCAAAACGACTTCCGACAAACCACCAACGTCTGTGGCGATCACGGGCTTGTCGAATTGATATGCTATTTGAACGATGCCGCTTTGCGTTGCCGAAACATACGGCAGGACGACCACATCTGCAGCAGAGAAGTACTTGCTCACCTCGTCATTAGGAACATAGTCGCTGTGGACAATGACGCTCTCATGAAGGGCCTTATCGGAGATTTGATTCCTGTATTTCCGTTCGTCATCATAGAATTCGCCGACGACAAGCAGCTTCAGTTTCAATGACTTTAGAATTGCCGGCATCGCATCGAGGAGGATGTGGAGGCCTTTGTACCGTCGCACATAACCGAAGAAGAGAATCACCCGTTCGTCTGCAATGCCGAGTGCCACCCGGGCTTTGTCTTTTGGCAGGCTTGAGCCGAAGATCTCATACACGGGATGGGGAACAAGAGCGTAGCGGCTCCCTGGCCAGAAGGAATTCAGGTCCCTCTCAACAGCAGCGGATTGAGCTATGAACGCGTCAACCGGACGGAATGCGAACCGCGTGAATGCGGTATCGCCAAAACGCTTTTCATGGGGAATGACGTTGTCGCAAATGAACAAGACCTTCGCCCCAGTCCATCGACGCACGAGACGGGAAATCGTTCCGAAGCACGGACCGAAAAAGGGGAGCCAGTATTTGAAGATGAGGAGGTCGGGTTTCTTGCGTGCTATGGCTTTTGCGGCAGTGTACCACGTAAGAGGATTGATCGAATCGATTAACTGCTCTGTGGGCAGCGCGTTTTCGATGCCGCCTTGTTCATCCTGTGTCTTGCCGGGAAATAGCATTTTTGGATACTGACGCGAAAATGTAACAATTTGAACGTTGTGCTTTTTCGAAAGATGCTTGTACAGCAGCGCGTTGTAGTGAGCGATACCGCCGCGCAATGGATATGCTGTTCCAACGATGACGATGTTCATCGCGCCCCCTCGAGATCAACTTTGTAGAGAACCGCGGGAGGGTTTGTTGTGTATGTCAACGGCTTCAGTTCTTTCGGGGCCAATCTCGGGTCGAGGAGGCGCCGGAACTGAGGACGCATTCCTGCTTCCATCAGTCCGAAGTAAAGGTACGAAGCGTTCGCCTTTCGCATATGAGCCACAAGCTCGTCATAGGAATTGATGTACGGAAACATCTCGAGTTTCATGTCGAGATAGTAAGCAATGTGGGGCTTGCGTGCAATGACGATCTTGCCATGTCCTGCCTCCCCAATATTTTGATGGGCCCAGCCGGCGATGCTCACGATTTCCTGCGGCCCGGAATCGATGTTGACCCTGTTAAATTCCATAGAACTGTAGCTGGTCCAGAGGAGCAGGACAACTGCTATCACTCCACCGGTGTGCATCACCTTCCAAAACCTGTATCGGGCAAAGGAGGGAAGTGTCAGCGTCTTCAAGGCGAGCGCGATGTAAATGGGAAGAAGAAGCATGGAAAATCGTTCGCCGTAGAACACCAGAAGAAGGACGGCAAAAAAGACTCCTCCGATAATGAAATAACTGAGCGTCCTCGATGTCGGTTTGTACTTGAAGCAGGCAACAATTCCAAAGAGTGTGAAGATTCCAACCTGCCATCCAAGAAGGAGATTCATATCGCTGAGTGCATGATCGAACAGATTTCTAATCAACGCCGTGACGAACAGGACGGGATCAAAGAGTATGACTCCGGTCAACGACGTGAATTTTTGGGCCTCTCCGTACCAATATTGATCCCAGCCGACTTTCCCTTTCGCGAACATCTCGTAGGCGATGTTCAAATAGTTCCGATTGTAGAAGAAACTCCCCTTCTGGACAAGGCAGTACACACCCCATGGAGCAATTACCAAGAGAAAGATGCCCAGGAACATGCCACTCGTCTTGAACCGGTCCCGCCAGCTTTGCTGGAACGGGTTCGCGAACACGATCGCAAGAGGAACACCGACCGCTGCTGACAGTCCGTTGTAGCGCGTCAAGTATCCAAGGGCTGCAAAAACCGCTGAAAAGGCGATTGATTGCCACTTCAGCTGCTCTTCGCGAAGGAGGAAATACGTTGACGCGGTGATGAACGCCATGAACACCATGTCCGTGCCCGCGGTGTACGTGTACCGCACGAATGTTGTGTTCGCAGCAATCAGAAGTGTACCAATCAGCGCCAAGTCGGATTTGAAAAGCTTCTTCAGGATCTCGAAAACGAGATAGAGAGAAACAGATGCTGCGAGAACTGAGAGCACGACGCCTGCATGAAACAGATCTTTTGTCAAGAGGGCGATGAATGCAAGGACCATCGGATACGCCGGTCCATGAAAGTCCTCGATTGGAACAACACCTTCCAGAATGTGCCGCGCCTGAGGGACATAGCTCCAATAGAAATCTGTCTCAACGTTGTAGTCGCCGATGATATGGTACTTCAAGCTGACGACCAGCATAAGGAGAAAATAGAGGCCGGACAATATTAGTCCAGCGTACCGGCTATTGACATATTCCGGAAAGAATGGAAAGAGAGAAGTCTGAGGAGCGGTTTGTTGTTTAGATTGTTTGGCCATGGACGCTCACTTGATTCCGATGCCGAGAAGCCGATCGCCGAAGATTCCGAGCGATTTTGTCAGACAATAGTTGGGATAGTGAAGTGCCTTCTTCACGATTTTTTCGAAAACACTCCCCCGTAGAGTAATCGCTGATGGTGGTTTGATCCTTTGGACGATGATGCAGTTCTTGAATCCTGCACGTTCGATCATCAAGCGAAGCGTCCCTGGTGTAAACTCGTTGACGTGGTATGGTGGCATC
>Ga0315275_10003695_pt1 | contig 14159 bp, 13 predicted proteins | sample YL17G03_0_MG_FD_205557 | JGI IMG/M metagenome (GOLD analysis project Ga0315275, IMG submission 205557) | Sediment microbial communities from Yellowstone Lake, YNP, Wyoming, USA - YL17G03_0 | ecosystem: Environmental > Aquatic > Freshwater > Lake > Sediment | place: USA: Wyoming | collected... | reverse complement strand
TGTACTAGGTAGCAAGGGCTAAAAATCCATGCCCGCTCGCAATTTTTAGGCCCCGCTTTAGCACCCAGGCCTCCGGGCTTGGGGTATGCGGGCAGCACACACGTGCCGCCACCCTGAGTGAGCGAATAATTTTTGAGGGTATTCCAGGCGGCGAAACTTTTGCGGCCTGCCTGAAGCGACTCTTTAAAAACGCGATTCCTCTTGGCGATCCAGGCCTCACCATCGCGTTTTTAACGACAGCGAACGAGGATGCCTAATCCGAGTGAGCGGCAAGCGGAAGGCAGCCGCAAAAGTAAAGCGCCGCCCGGGAAAGCCGAAAAATCACATTGATATAGGATCCACATCCACCGCAATCAAAACGCCATGCTGCCTGCGAAAATGAGCAAGGACCTTCTTCAAGAGACCGCACATGCGCTTCTTATCAGTCCCCTTCAATAATATATTATACCTGAAGTATCCGCGCACGCGCGAAATCGGCGCGGGCGCCGGTCCCGCGACCAACGCGTCCCTATCCTCCGCCCTGATCGCCTCCGCGAGCTCGGCGGCCGCCTTACCCGCGACCTCGTCATTACGGTGCCTCACCACTACCTTGACGAGGCTGACGAACGGCGGGTACATCAGTTCCTTCCGCGAGACTATCTCCTCATCGTAGAACTTCTCGTAATCGTGCTTCGCGGCCGCCAGGATCGAGAAGTGGTGCGGCGCGTAGGTCTGGACGATCACCTCGCCGCCGTCCTCGCCTCTACCGGCCCTGCCTCCGACCTGCGTCAGGAGATTGAATGTCCGCTCGCTCGCCCTGAAGTCCGGAATGTTGAGCGAAATATCTGCCGATACGACGCCGACCAGCGTCACCTGCGGAAAATCAAGCCCTTTGGCTATCATCTGCGTGCCGACGAGCATGCTGACATCGCCGGACTTGAACTCGCCCAGTATCCTGTCGTGCGAGCCTTTCTTTACGGTGGTGTCGGAATCCATCCGCGCGATATGGATGTGGCTGAACGCGCGGCTGAGCTCCGATTCGACGCGCTCGGTGCCGAGGCCGAAGTAGCGGATGTAGCCCGACGTGCACTTCGGGCATATATCCGGCGGCCGCTGGGTCGCGTTGCAGTAATGGCAGACCAGCTTCTTCTCATCGTAATGATAGACCATCACCGCGTCGCAGCGTTTGCATTTCAGGACGAGCCCGCACTTCTTGCAGCTGATGAACGTGGAGAAACCCCTTCTATTCAGGAATATGATCGCCTGCTTCCCGGCCTTGAGCGCCTTGTCGATCGCGTCAAGAAGGACCTTCGAGAATATCGTGATCTTCTTTCTCGTGGCGAGCTCCATCCGCATATCGACGATCTTGACCTTCGGCAGGAGCCTCTCCTCTATCCTCTTCGTAAGCCTGATGAGCTTATATTCGCCCTGCTTGGCCTTATAATATGATTCCAGCGACGGCGTGGCGCTGCCGAGGATGAGCGGGCACTTGTTTAACTTTGCGCGCTCTTCGGCAACATCACGCGCGTGATAGCGCGGCACATCGTCCTGCTTGTAGGTCGTCTCGTGCTCCTCGTCGATGATGATGAGGCCGAGCCGCTTCATCGGGCTGAATATGGCAGAGCGCGCGCCCACGACGATATCGGCCTTGCCGTCTTTTATCTTCTTCCATTCGAGAAAGCGTTTGGCCGGTGTGAGGTGCGAGTGGATGACCGCGACGCGGTGGCCGAACCTCGAGACGAAGCGCTCGATCGTCTGGGGAGTGAGCGCTATCTCGGGCACGAGCATTATGGCCTGCTTGCTCATCTTTAAGACATGGTCGATCGCCTGGAGGTAGACCTCGGTCTTGCCGCTGGCCGTAATGCCGTGGAGAAGGAACGTCCTGTACTCTTCCTTATCCATGCAATCGGCTATCGACTTGAGCGCCCTGGACTGCTCCTCCATCAGCACGTGGGGACCCGTCTTCGCGTACTCTTCGGCGGTGACCGGCGGGACCTTTATCCGCGAACCGATAGACTCCTTGCCTTTCTTTATTCCGCCGGGGATGGCGGCCGCTATCGCCTCGCCCCACGAGCAGAAGTAGTTCTCGCTTATCCATTTGGTGAGCTTCAGCATCTCTTCCGTCAGGATCGGCTCGGCGTCTATAACGCGCTCGATCGCTTTTACGTCCGTCACCTCGGCCGCGTCGCCTAAACCGACGACGTAGCCGACGACCCTCCGGGGCCCAAACGGCACAAAGACGCGGGCTCCGATCTTTACATTATCGGATATAGGCTCGGGTATGGAGTATTGGAAAAGCTTGTCGATCGGGAGGGCTATGGCGATATCGGCGAATTTAGACATATTGATTGAATGTCAAATGACAAAGCACAAATGACAATTGAATATCAAAATCTCAATGTTAAATGTTAAAAATTTGTCTTTTGGACTTCTAATTTGTTTTGTCATTCGAATTTTGTCATTTGTCATTGGACCCAAGAACTGCTTTGATCTTCTTCATATCACTCCACACCAGCTTCTTATCATCCGGGTTCCTCAGAAGATACGCGGGATGGAACGTCGGCATCACCTTGATGCCTTCGTATTCATAAAAATTCCCGCGAAGCGCCGATATCGGCGTTTCGGTCTTCAGAAGCGTCTGGCTGGCGAACTTACCGAGCGTGCATATCACCTTCGGCTGTATCATCTCTATCTGAGCTCTCACATTCTCGCTGCAGGCCAGGACTTCAGCCGGCAGCGGCGGGCGGTTATTGGGCGGCCGGCACTTGAGTATATTCGCGATATAGACGTCCTCGCGCTTCAGGCCCATGGCCTCTATGATCTTCGTCAGCAGCTGCCCCGCCCTGCCGACGAACGGCAGGCCCTGTATGTCTTCATCACGCCCGGGCGCCTCGCCGACGAACATCAGCGACGCGTGAGGGTTGCCGGAGCCGAACACGACATTCAGCCTCGTCTTGGCCAGGTCGCAGGATGAGCACTTCATCACCTCTTTCCTCAAGGCATCGAGGCCTCCGGATGGCCTCTCGTCAGGCAAGACAGGCTTCGCGATCACGTCTCCGGAAAGGAACTCTGTCATCCCCGACTCCTTCTCGAGCTCGATGTACGCCTTTACCGCATCGATCATCTCTCTCAATTCGTCCGGCATGCCTATATCTCCAACGCCAGCTGCGCGACATCGTAGCAGGCCCTTGGTTTCTTTATCCGCGCGATCGCGTCCCTCATCCGGCCAAGCTTTTCGGGATGCGAGACGAGATCTTCGAGCACGGCCTTCAGCTCATAGGGCTTATCGATCTTGACCGCCGCGCCCTCGCTCGTGAGATAATCGCTGTTACGGGTCTCCTGCCCTATGATCGGCGCGATCACGATCAGCGGAAGAGACCGCGCCATGCTCTCGGTGCTCGTTATGCCGCCCGATTTCGATATGAGGACGTCGGCGGAGGCCATATATTCATAGACGTTGTTGACAAAGCCGAGGACGCTTAACCTGTCTTTCAGCGTCGGCTTCAGGGCCTCCAGCTCCTTGACCAGGGTCTCATTGTGGCCGCAGATGGCGATGATCTGGACGGTCTGCGGGATGCTGCTGATTATCTTGATGATATTCTCGATCGGCCCGACGCCGAACCCGCCGCCGATGACCAGCACCGTGAAGACGCCGTCCTGCAGGCCTGCCTTCGCCAATATCCCCCTGCGGTCGAGCGGCTTGGAAAAGACCGGCTCGACGGGGATCCCGAACACCTTTATACCGGACGGGTCGACCTTCCATGTGCCGATCAGGTCTTCCCTGGCGCCTTCCCCTCCGACCACATATATGTCGGTAGGCTCAGAGACCCACCACGAATGGATCCTGTAGTCTGTCAGCACCGTAATAAGACGCGAGTCGAGCTCGCCCTTCTTCTTCATGACGGCTATGATCTCGCTTGCGAAGAAATGGGTCGAGACTATGACGTCCGGCTTTGTCTCGATCAGGTATTTCCTGAAGGGGCCGGAGTTAAGCCAGTTATTGATCCGCCGCATTTTCGAGACGACGAGATTCACAAAAAAATTGTCGGTCAGGTAATACGACAGCCCCCAGAACGTCGGGAGCTTATTGACCATGAAGAGGTACGTGTCCAGATACGCCTTCTTGAAAAAAGGGTTCGTATAATCCAGTGAATCTATTATTGCGACCTGCGCGTCCGCTGGTCTAATCTCATCGAACGCCGCCTTCACCGCCAGCGCCGCCTTCTTATGGCCTATCCCCGCCGTCCCGTACACTATCAGTATCTTCTTCACCCCGCACCTTCTTCCCCATGCCCGCCCTGTTCATCAGAAGGGCGGGGTTCACCTTTTCTTTCCCTCTTTCCGGCCACTTTTCTTCTCACGGCCCTCTCGGCCCGTCGCTTTTCTTTTTCCAGTATCCACTTCACCGCCTCCAGGAGGTCCTTGAACACGTAATCGGGTTTGAGCCCGCGCGCGCGCAGGTCCTCCGGCGTCGCCTTGCCCGACAGGACAAAGACCGTGGCGAGCCCCATCAGCTTTCCGGCGGCGATGTCGACATAACTATCGCCGATGATAAAGGTATCCCTCGGCCGTATCGAATATTTCTCTACCGCCCTCTCGAACATCCCTGTCTTCGGCTTCCGGCAGTCGCAGTTATCCTCGTCCTTATGGATGCAGTAGAAGGCCTCCTCGATACTGCCGCCCGAAGCGCGGACCTCATCGGTCATCAGCTGGTTGACCTCGGCAAGGCGCTCTTTGGTAAAATACCCCTTGCCCACGCCGGCCTGGTTCGAAACGACGATGACCCTGATGCCGTTCTCGCGCAGGAGCCTGAGCGCCTTCAGCGATCCGGGCAGGAAATGAAAATCCTTGAGCTCCGTCACGTAATTGTACTTCGTCCAGCCGCCCGGATCCTTGTTGATAACGCCGTCACGGTCTAGGAATATCGCTCTTGACACGCACACCTCCGTCGTATAGTAGTACCCGAAGTCAAAAAATATTCGTTACCATGTATGAAGTCTTTTCAACTTTCGTAATAAATTGCAGCGTCCTGCCAAAACAATAGTCAAAAGGCCACGGATATAATTTTAACGACCCATTCCATTCCTTGATATCCAGATCCAGCGCCTTAAAAGCGTCGCGCCACTGTACCTCAGACCAATAGTTGTAAGGCAGGCTGACGCCAAATCTGCTATTTCCCACCCAATCCATAAATTTCAGCCTATGGAAAGCAAGCGGCCCCTCCAATAAATGATCTTTGATAAAAATATATTGCCGACTCACGCGGGCGGCTTCTTTTAAGAGCTCGAATGGATTCAAAGTATGGTGAAGAACGTCAGAAAAAAGGACACCATCAAAACTGTTGTCAGCGTACGGAAGATGCCGCCCATCAAATTCTTGAACCGGTATATGGGTTTTGCTGCGAACCAGGACATCGCACCCCGTGATGCTGACATTATTCCCGCTATCCATTATTAATTTGTCGATCAACCCGTCGCCACAGCCGACGTCGAGCACTTGAAAACGCGCAGGAACAGGAGGCGCTATTAATGCCGATATATGAGCGGCGAGAATCTTTACTTTACGAGACGGGATTTTTTCATTTGTCATTGCTATAACCCGGCATCCTCTCTAAGCGCCATCGCCATGAGGAGCACCGCCAGCGGCAGAAAATGCAGAAGAAAGCGGCTCAGTGTGGTGCTTACCAGAAGCTGAAAATTTATAACGGAAAACAGATACGCGAATATATAGCCGGACACCGCCAATGCAAGCGATATCGTCAGGTACTTCCGCGTGCCCTTAAGCATGTCTTTATGGTAAAGGATTAACACAAGAATAAATGCCGCCCATATGATATTCCACTTCTTCGGACCGATGACATGTTTTTGGAAATCGTATAGGATCAGCCATATCTTATAGGATTGTTTGTAAAGGTAAAAAGGATTCATACTGATAATTCCAATGTCCGAATTAACGAACTGGAACGCCCTCTTTACCGCGAGCCACGGCAAAGATAAGCCGAGCGCTATCCCGGAATATCCGCATAGATAAAGCATCTTCTCCTTAAGCGCCGCCTTAGATCCGGAGATCAAAAAAATGGACAGCAGGATAATATTTATCAGGCAGTACATCAGTCCTTCGTTCTTCGTCCAGCCGGCCAATGCGACCATGACCGATGACACTATCAGAAAAGAGACTTCCTCTTTATTCTCAAACCATCTGAACAATAACAGGGCGCTTGCACAATAGTAAAACGCCAGCGGCAGCTCCAGGTAGGCGTTCGTCGCGTAGGCGTTAAACTGAGGGATGCTTGCCAGCAGAAACGTAAAAAGGAGCGCATATGTGCGGCTCGCGAAACGCCTGACCGCGCAATAGAGCATGCACAATATCCCGGCGAAGAAGAGCGGGAATATCACCTTGACCAGCTGGTCGTTCAGATCCCCCATCCCTATATATAAGAAGGTCTCGGCGAGCGGGATGTTGAGCGGATAATCGGGGTGCGGAAAGAGCGTGGCGAGCCCTGAGAAGTAATCATGCGGGATAGACCGCGCAAGGTAGAATATCTTCGACTTTATCGCGTAAATGGCTACGGCGTCATACGACTCTATGGGCTTTATGAGCGCCCTGAAGAACGCATATATGACCTCGAAAGATATGCCGGCCGCCAAAAAGATATCAAGGGCCCCGTACGGCTTTAACGCGCCGGGCGGGATTCCCGCTATCGGCAGCGACTTGCCTCGGATGAACATGACGATATTGACCGCGAACACGGCAGCCCACGGCGCCAGCAGCCAGGGTATGTTAAAATCGTACCGCAGGAGGAAGAAGAGAAGCATCTCAAGGCTGACCGATCCCAGGCCCAGCCCAAAAGAGACTGCGAGGGCTTCCGGAAGATAGAGCCTGAGCGACCTCCCGGCGGCAAGGTACAGTATGTTAAAGCCTATAAAGGTAGATGCTGTGATACAGCAGATCAGTTTAAATATTTCCAAGTTATCTGGCCTTCTTCAGTATGTACCTTGACTCGTCGAGGGCAGCAAAGCCGGCACACCCGTTCTCACCCATGCCGGCACGGTCATAGACAAATATGAAATCCGGCTTTGAATTTTCGAGGCGCGGATACAGGTAATATACCGCCCTTCTCTTCTCGATCGAACCGTCAGCGACACCGGCAAAAGCGTACGTGGCTCCCTGCGGCGTCCTGTCCCTGCAGAATGTCAAAAATTCATACAGCCTGTCACCGGTCACGTAAGACCGCTTGCCTTCGAGCGGCCTGGATAAGAGTATCCTGTAATCGTTGAGATTCCCTTTTATAAAAAGCTCCCTGCTGATGAAAAATATCCATACTATTACCCATATCGCAAACGCTATCTTTAAGAATGAGCGCCTCATCGCTCACGTCCGCCTTTCATCGCCGGCGGAATAGTCCCTGTTCGCCTTGTACGTGAACAGGATCTTCTGTAATAAAGCATAACTTGCTATTTCGATACCGAGCAAGACTAAAAGGGCGCCGGCCAGGACATAGACCCAATGGACGTAGATCCGGCCGGTTGTGACATATTCTCCGATGGTCTTCATATTGATCAGCATGGCGCCTGCGATCATGAAAAAACCCGCTCTCAACAGGCTTCTGGGGTATAGTATATTCCTGACGAGCCGGTTATTTGTTTTCTCATAAAAACTGGGCCTGTTATTCAATAATGAGACCAGGTTGTCCGCCACTAAAGCAAAGATCATGAAGTTCACGCCGGCTGTCGTTAACATTGCAATGGTTATCAGCCTGTAAATAAACGTCTCTTCTATCCGGTGATTGATCATGTAATAGACGACCGGATGTATTGAATAGGCCGCCGCGATGATCATGAAAAACACGCCTATCGTCATGAAGAATTTCAAGGGATTGTAAAACATCGCCGTGTCCAGGATGACCCTCAAAAACTTCCGGCCGTCTTTTATGACACTGAGCTTTGACTTGCCCACCCTCTCCTTGTATTCCATCGGGATCTCTATTATCTTCGACTCCGCGCTCATAAGAGCCTTGCAGCTCATCATGGGAGTAAAATGCAATCCGTCAGGCAGCGGATATAATTTATCCAGCGCTTCCCTCCTCAGGACCCTCATGCCGCTCGCGCAATCGGTGATGCCCGCGTCCTCAAAATAATTGATTATGGCCGCGTATATCCTGTTACCGACGCGCCTTATCATCGGCATCCTGGTTCCCGCCCCCAGCCTTGAACCTATCGCTATATCGGCGTTATTCTTCACCAGCGCGTTTATCAAGTCGGTAAAGAAGGCCGGTTCGCACGTCCCGTCCGCGTCAAGAAATGACAATAGATCGCCCGTGGCTTTTTTGAAGCCCTCTTTTATGGCCGCGCCATACCCTTTATTTTTGTCGTAGGAGACCACGGTGATCCCGCCGTATCCCTGCGCTATGCGGCCGGTACTGTCCCTGGAGCCGTCATTAACGACTATCACCTCGACGCTCTTGACGGGCGTATCATGGATGATACCCTCTCTTGCCTTGAGGGTTCGTTCTATGATCGAGCGTATAGATTTTTCTTCGTTATACGCCGGAATTATTATTGAAAGCTTCATCTTCGTCCTTCATGCCTCCCGGGTTTCTGGCGCTACTTTGGCTGCCTTGATTTCTCACCGAGGCAGCGCAGCACCTCTTCCTTTTCCGGCCGAACGATGACGTCCGCGCCGTGCAATAGTTTCGTAGCCTTTAGAAAACCGCCCAGAACGCCATTGTCAGTCAGCACGACCTCGACGGGCTTCTTCTTCCTGCGCTTAAAAAGCTGCGCGACGGAACCAGCCCCGAAGAACACCGGATCCACTTCAAGTTTCCGGATATCGAAATGGTCGGTCTTCACGGGGTACTGCGCGCCGCGCTTTATGAATACAAGCATCTGATGGCCCCCGCGCGCGGCGGCAGTCGCTATCTCATCGATCTTGTCTTTCTGCGGAATCCCGTCGACGAGGTACGCTGCCCGGACGAGCCTGCCCCATCTCTTGAAATAGATCCTCTCGTTTTCCCTAAATATGGACTGGCGGTCACCGAGCGCTTTGAAGCTCGTCCCTTCCTCGTGATAGACATACGCGGCCTTGGCACGGCCGAGCATGAAGCCGGCACGTTGCGCGCGCTTGCAGAAATCCGTCTCCTCGAAGTAGCCGATGCTGTAGCGCTCATCCAAAAGGCCGATGCGCCGGATAACCTCTGTGCGGATGAGCATGCAAAATCCGCGGCAGGTATTGAGCTCCTGCGTCCGGCCTGCATATTTTTTCAGGCTTGCCGCATATTCGTCTATACCCATCTCTTCGGGCGGGATCTGGCCGGAGGTATTGCTCGATGGGTTGACTATTCCAAGCCGAGGGTCCGACTTCATGACTTCCAGCATCTCATCGAGCCAGCCGGCAGTGGCGAGAGTATCATTATTCATGACGCATACGTACGCGGCATCAGCTGCCTCGAGTCCCTGGTTGACCGCCTTCACGAATCCGAGGTTCGTTTCATTGCGGACAAGACGCACGTTCGGAAGCTTCTCGCCCGCACGGGCTCGCAGGTACTCGGCCGTCTCGCGGTCGCTCCCATTATCGATCACGATAAGCCTGAACGGCAGGTCCGTGTTCTTGACGATCGAGGCCACGCAGTCCTTCGTGACATCGAGCTGGTTCCAGACCGGAATTATTATATCACATGCTTCACGCATACCCTTCAACCTTCCGCCTTCTCCTTTACGCAAAGAATCTGAAACGCCATCTCCGGATGGTTCCTGACGAATAACTGCGTTCTCGTGGTGATCCACTTCCATGGCTTTTTTGGCCATAGCCTGACGGCGGCATTCTCACCCCTGAGAGGCTTCCAACCATTGATCCCTATAACCCTGTACCCCATCTTCCTCATCTCACCAACGGTCCAACCGGACAAGTGAACCTGCAATGGGTTATCGTCGTATTCATTCTGAGAAAGGAACCCGTTCGGCGTGAAGATGATAACCTTTTTCGATGCTATCTTCTCCATCTTCCCTATTAATCTCACACCATCACTTTTATTGAAGTGTTCGATCAGGTCGAGCGCGAGAACACAATCAAAAGAACCCGGTGTGAACCTATGGTCAATGCTCAGCACATCCAGCTGGCAATAATCATTATGTATCTGCTTCTCCATGCTCGTCTTTACGCTCGGGGCGAATGCGTCAACTCCTACGGAATAAAACTTGCCGGAAAAATTTCTTATAGGGGATGCCGAACCGCAGCCGACATCAAGGATCGTCTTGCAGTCGCCTATGGCCCTCTCCAGCTCTGTCTCATAGGCCAGAGCCGTTTTAAAACGTTGCGTGCGGCTTTGCATTTGATGCTTTTTCGTTTTCAAGCATTTCCTTGTACTTTATATAGCTCATGAACTGATACAGCCCGCCCGCCCATGAGACGATAAACCCGAGAAGGCCGTCTTTGTATCCGCCCTTCTGGACGTAGGCCTTCAGGAATCTCGACAGGGACTTGCGGTACATCTTGATAAAATTTATATTACGCCTTTCCTTGAACCACTTCTTCGCCTCAAGAGTCGTCTGATTGTTCAGGCTTGTGAAAAAATCATGAAAATCATTATATGAATAATGGACTATGTCCTTCTTCAGGTGTCCGCACGAACCGTCGATGAAGACCCTGGGATGGACCTCCGCCTCTTCATACTTGAACGCATTCCTGTCAAAGAGCCTCACCTTAGCGGCCGGATACCATCCGCTGTGCTGTATCCACCTTTTACCAATATACGTCTTTATGGGAATGGTGTAGGCCACCGGCCCTACGGGCTGCGGCTGGCCGTTGGCCCGGAGGGCCTTATCCTTCATCTCGCCCTTCAACAGCGCCCCTATCTCTAGGGCAAGTTCGGGACTTACGCGCTCGTCGGCGTCAAGGCTCAGGACCCATTTGTTCTTCGCGAGGCTATAGGCATAGTTTCTGTGCCTTCCCTCGATGTCCATCTTCCGCGTGACGACCTTGGCCACGAACTGCTGCGCTATCCTGACCGTCTCGTCCGTACTGTTATCGTCGACCACGACCACCTCATCTGCCCACGACGCGCTCTTGAGGCAATCCGCGATATTATCAGCTTCATTCTTCGTGATGACCACCACTGAAACCGGTACCTTATCCATCTAATCTCCTTTGCAATTATTCTTCAATGCTCCAATGGCGGTGGCCCTGCGGCCGCCATCCCGTCGTCCCTCAGAAATTTTTCTCCTCTTCGACCCCCTCGGAGGTTAAGCGGGATGCGAAAAATTTCAGTAATACTTCACTTCCGCCCTGTGTATGAACGAGAGCCTCCGCAGCACGTTACCGAACAGCTGGCTGCCTACGTATATTTCGTCGAAGCGCTTCTTTTTGACCAGTATCTTGAGAACGGTGGCGGCGTAGAAACTGCCGCCGGGCGGCTCCACCGCCATAATATTGGAATGGGCGGGCACTCGAAGGTCCTCTCTCAGAAAATACCAGACCCTGTTCCCGCCGCGGGCCAGCCTCATCGATTCCGCCTCCAGGCGTTTCATGGTGGTGGTATCGCAGGCATCAAGGACATACGCGACCCGTTTCGGCTTTCCCCACCTGAACTCGAATATCTCCCTGTTCCGGCGAAAATCTTCGTCGAATGTCCTCATCTTCTTGAACGAAGTATTCTCCCTGTGGTATACATACGCGCCGCACGCCCTGACGCACCTGTATCCCTCCTTGACGGCACGCCTCGAAAAATCCGTATCTTCGAAATTGCCCATTCCGTATACCTCGTCGAACAGGCCGATCTTGTCCAGCACCTCCCGCTTTATAAGCATGCAGAATCCGATAGCGGCGCCGAGTTCCACAGAGCGTCCCGCCTGGCCCCTGAGTTTCTCGGCATAGTGCTCCAACGGCTCGGCTTCCGACGGCTTCTGGCCGAGGTTATTACTCGAAGGGTTTACGAGGCCCATATCCCTGGCGCTTTGGGCGATGGCTATCATTTCTTTAAGCCAGCCCTTCGTCACGATGGTATCGTTATTCAACAGGCACACGAAGGGGGCGCGCGAAGCGTTCATGCCCTGGTTGACGGCTTTAATAAAGCCGAGGTTGGCTTCATTGCGTATAAGCGATACCGCATGGCTCTTATCGGCCGCCAGACCTTTTAGATAGTCCCGTGTCTTTTCATCACTCGCGTTATCGATGATTATTATCCCGTGATCGACGCCGGAAGTCCCGGCGAATATAGATTCGATGCAATCCTTCGTGAAGGCGGGTTGGTTCCACACGGGTATGATGATATCGCAATGCATGCCGCTCATTTCCTCTTTACCAGATAGTCGCCTATAGCGATATAATCGAGGCCTGAGGCGAGATACATCCTTATCGCGTCTTCCGGGCTCGAGACCATCGGCTCCCCCCTTCTGTTGAGGGAAGTGTTAATAAGGACCGGTATCCCGGTCTTCGCCTGAAAATATTTTATAAGCCTGTAGAACCTCGGGTTTGCCTTTTCCGTGACGGTCTGGGGCCTTGCGGTGCCGTCCACGTGCACTACTTCGGGTATACGTTTTTTCCAGGCATCCGTTACCACAAAACTCAGCGTCATGAACGGGGCGTCTACATCCCTGCCCAGGATATCTTTCGCGTATTCCCTTAAGAGTGACGGGCAGAACGGCCTCCACGTCTCCCTGAACTTGACCATCTCGTTGATCCGGTCGCTCGTGCCGTGCACGGTCGGGTTTCCGAGTATGGACCTGTTGCCCAATGCCCGGGGACCGAATTCAAGCCTTCCCTGAAACCATCCGACAACCTTGCCGTCGGCCAGAAGAGCGGCGGCTTCCTTTTCGATATCATCCGATCTCCTATACGTTATATCACGCGAACCCTTGAGCGCCGTTTCGACCTGGCCGTCCGTGAACGAAGGCCCCAGATATACATCGTTCATCGGCGCTATCGAGTCTCCCAGCGCCCGCGCCACATAGACGGCGGCGCCGAGAGGAGTGCCCGCGTCGTGCGAGGCCGGCTGGACGAACAGGTGCTGTACCAGCGGATGGTCCGAAAGCCTTCTGTTCAAAACCACGTTCAGGGCACAGCCGCCCGCAAAGACGAGATGCCCGCCGTTCTTCTTCAGCGTTTCGCCAAGATATGTCTCCATAAGTTTCACAACGATATCCTCAAAGGCCTTCTGGGTCGCGGCCGCGATGTGAATATACGGCTCGCCCAGGCCGTCACCCGTCCTGGGCGGCCCGAACCTGTCAACGAGCTTTTTCGGTATCATGGAGTCCGGACTGTAACGCCGTGATCGTATCGGCCAGACATATTCCGGATCGGTCCTGAACGTCTTGCCGTCGCACGATATGATCCCGGACAGGTCGGCCCTGGAAGCGTCGCCATACGGGGCCATGCCCATGAGTTTATATTCTCCGTCATTCGGGTCAAAGCCAAGATACGCCGTCATGGTCGAATAGAACCTGCCCAGCGAATCGGGCAGGTCGATCTCCCTTATCTTCCGGATCCTGCCTTTTGAACCTTCGGCAAACAGTGTCGTAGCGAATTCGCCGCTGCCGTCTATGCTCATGATCGCCGCCTCGTTATATCCCGACGGGAGATACGCGCTTGCCGCGTGCGCTATGTGATGTTCTACGAAAAAAACTTTTTCGGGCGGCACCCTTATGCCGCGTTCTTCCAGTATCGAGAAGACCATGTTCCGTATGGCCCTGTTCTTCTTCGGGGACTTTACCAGCGTCTTGTACGCGCGGGAAGGCTCGGAGAAGAGCGTTTTTAAAATGTAGCCCCACTTCTTTTCGTCGAACGCCTTGAACGACCACGGGAAACCGACGGCATCGATCTGGCCGGGCGAGATGCCGGCCTGTTTCATGCAATACTCTATGGAATGGATGCACGGCTTCCCCACGGCATGCTTGAGGCGTATGAACCTCTCTTCTTCAGCGGCAGCGACGACTGTGCCGTCCACGACGATGGCCGCCGCGGGGTCATGCAGGAAGAATGGCCCTCCGAATCCTAATACTTTCATTGTGCTCCCTTATCATACGACTCTTTGTTCAGCTCCCAGTATTTCGCGAATATAAGGAACCGCCTCCATGCCGACAGGATCGCAAAGACCAGGCCATACACGCCGTCCCTGTAGCCCCGCCTCTTCACGTAGATCTTGAAGAAAAGCTTCACCGGGCCGGCCGCGATCTCTTTCTTGAGTTCCT
>Ga0315275_10003694_pt1 | contig 14161 bp, 16 predicted proteins | sample YL17G03_0_MG_FD_205557 | JGI IMG/M metagenome (GOLD analysis project Ga0315275, IMG submission 205557) | Sediment microbial communities from Yellowstone Lake, YNP, Wyoming, USA - YL17G03_0 | ecosystem: Environmental > Aquatic > Freshwater > Lake > Sediment | place: USA: Wyoming | collected... | reverse complement strand
TCAACAAACAAGTGCCCAAAATGCGGACACAACAAATTCATACCAGAAAAAGATGTATTAGATACGTGGGCAACATCATCACTGACACCAAGACTATCAATAGAGCTAATGCCAGAAAAACTGCAGAAAAAACTTTACCCAATGAGCCTAAGACCACAAGCACATGACATAATCACATTCTGGCTATTCAACACAGTAGTAAAATCACACATGCACTATGATTCAAAACCATGGAATGATGTGATGATATCAGGATGGCTACTAGACCCGCACGGCAAGAAAATGTCAAAATCAAAAGGAAACGTGATAGAACCACAAGAAGTCATAAAAAAACATTGTGCTGATGCGCTAAGATTCATGGCAGCAGGATCAAAATTGGGGGAAGACTTACCATACCAAGAAAAAGATGTAATGACAGGAATGAAAACAATAACAAAATTATGGAACGCAACAAAATTCGCAATAATGAACCTAGAAGGATATGACAACAAAAAACCAAAACAGCTAGAACTCATGGACAAGTGGATACTGACAAAACTAAACAAGATCATAAAAGAAAGCACAGAAGCATTTGACAAGTACGAATACTCAAAAACAAAACAGATGGTAGAAACATTTTTTTACCAACAATTCTGCGACAACTACATGGAAATAATAAAAGATAGGATATACAACCCGCAGACAAGAGGAGAAGAAGCAAAAAAAGCAGCACAGTACGGACTGTACACAACAAACCTTGCAATACTAAAACTCATGGCACCAATAATGCCACACATAACAGAAGCAACATACCAAATATATTTTGCAGAAAAAGAAGGCATAAAATCAATACACAACTCCAAATGGCCAGAATATAACGAAGAAATGATAGATGAACAAGCAGAAAAGAAAGGAGACTGCATAATAGAAGTGATAACAGCAGTAAGAAAGATAAAATCAGAAAACAAGATGTCACTAAAACAAGAGATAAAAAAGCTCACAATAGAATGCGAAGAAGACCTAAAAGAAGCAATAGAAGACATAAAAGCAACCACAAGAGCACTAACAATAGAGTTTGGCAAGGGAGACATAGAATGCTCAGACAAGGCAAAGATAAAGGTAGAATTCTAAGAATCATAGCAAAAAACCGAAATACTTAAATAACACCCTCCAATCCCCCAAATATATAAAATATATAATTTATAAATGCGGGGGCGATTTGATGAGCAATATATATTCACCAAGAAAACCAATACCAACACTAAGACAAGTATTATTAGAAGAAGGATACTCAAATGGATCAATCTTAACAGCAGACCTAGAAGAAAGAGTAGAACCAGAACACGAAGTACTAGGAAAGCACGCAATAGATGCTTTAGAAATAAGCACAAACTTCAAAATAAAATACGAAGACGCACTAACACTATTAACATCTGAAGGCAAAAACAGAGCAACAGAACTAGCAAGAGATGCATCAAACATAAGCACACAATTCAACATAAAACCTGAAGACGTACTATCCTTCTTACAAAGAAACGGACAAGAAAGAACACTAACACTAGCACAAGAAACAGATCACTTCGCAGAAGACTTCAAGACAGCAACACAATTAGTAGATGTGGTGGGATACGAAAGAACAATATCACTAATGGAACATATGACAGATCTGCATGAATTCAAACAACTGGTTGACAAAAAAGAAGTAGTGCCAGTAATAGTGCCAAACCTAAGAAAAGACGGAGAAACATACAACGTAGCATATCTACTAACAAAATCATTCCTTGAATCAGGAAAATTCAGAGCAACATACAAAACACTAGAACACATGAAAGAAATAATGCAAGCAACAAAGAATGAAGAGACAATAAACCTAATACTAGAAAAAGTAGCAGGAGCAAAAGTAAACTATAACGGAATGGTAAACGGATTTTGCATAGTAAACAAAGCAAACGGAACAAAAAACGAAGAAAGAAATGAGTCAGAAATCAAGGATTACACACCAATAACAATAGGAAACAACGGAACATCAACCACTTACTACCTATCAGAAGATTTCTTACAATCAAGAAAACTAAAATCATTATACAAAAACATAGAAGGACTAAGATCTGAACTAAACAACGCAGAACCTCAAACAGTAACAGTGACAATGGAAAGACTTGGAGGAACAGTAGAAACAGATGACGGAATGACATTTGTCTCACTAGCACAAAACAATAAAGGAAGAGCAAGAGGAAAATTCGAGATAAGAAAAGTCAACGGAAAAATAATCTCAGTATCACAAGATAATATGAATGACTTAGAAGACACATTAGCAATATATGGCTTGCAAAGACTAGATGAAGAAAAAGAACACAACATACTACAAGAAGGATACAGGATGGACCCTTACAACGCAGCACACTTCGAAAGCTTGGTAGAAATGAGAACAAAATAAAATATTCTCTGAATATTTTTTAAGAAAAAAATGAAACAAGCAAACCAAACAAGAGACAGCACTCTCGAACTAGAAAGTATGCTGTCAACAAATGAAGCAAAACAACAAATAGAAAAATTTGCAGAAAAAAACAGCGTGAGCTACAGATTTGCACATCTGCTGACAAAAGCAATGTACGAACAATCAATGGATACAACAATAACAAACCTATCAAGCATGCAAGAAGCATTCGGAGAAGGACACAAGACAGGAACAATAACAGAACTAGGAAAACATTACTACGCAATCCCAAACGGACACAAAACATATTTCCTAAACCAAGAATTCAGAGATCACATAGAAATGGAATCAGGAAGATCAATACCACACATAACAGCAACACACGTACAAGAATTCATGCAAAAATGGCAATCCATATGCAAGACAGCACAAGATAAACAAGAAAGAATAGTCATAATAGATCCAGCATACACTATAGGATACAAATTTGTGACAAGACAAAACATCAACTAGTAATCTTTATCTCCTTCTTAACACACTTGACAAAATCTGGATCACCATCCACAATCGGCTCTACAGGATTAAGACAAGCAACCCAACGCGCATCTTTCTTAGCAATAACCAAATCAAAATCCTCACCAAAAGCATCCCTCAACTCCCAAATCCTCACAGGATACTTATCTTTGAAAGTCCTGAAAGCATTCAAGAACTCATTATAATCATTGTAGACATTAGCAAACAAAGCATCATCTTTCAAGATGGTAATCATAAAAAACTTTACTTCTTCTTGCATACAGGTCCCCTAAGAGAATCCTCAACAACAATGCCCAAAACCAAAAGCTTGTCCCTAATCAAGTCAGCATTTTTCCAATCCTTACCAACCCTAGCCTTCTCCCTATCAGCAACAAGAGCCTTAACCTCATCAGACAAGACAAGCACATCCCTATCAACAATGCCAAGAACAGAATCAAACATGTCAATCAACTTCAAAACATCATCCCTATTATCACCACTGACCTTGTTCTCTGAAATTAAAACATTAATCTCCCTCATAAAATCAAAAATAGCAGCCAAACTAACAGTGATATTCAAATCATCATCCAAACCCTTCTCAAACTCCTTCTTAGCCTTATTACATAACTTAGGAATCCTCTCATTAAAAACACAATCACTATCCAAGTTCCTCAAAGAAATGATGAAATCATTAATCTTCCTCACAGCAGAATCAGCACCATCCAAACTATCAAAAGTAAAATTAAGCTGAGTCCTATAATGGGTGCTCAACAACAAATAACGAATAGCTTTAGGATCATAACCCTTCTTCAACAAATCCCTCAAAGTATAAAAGTTACCCAAAGACTTACTCATCTTCTTACCCTCAACCTGCAAATACTCATTATGGAACCAATACCTAACAAAAGGACTTTTTCCAGAAAAAGCCTCAGACTGAGCAATCTCATTCTGGTGATGAGGAAAAACAAGATCAATACCGCCAGTATGAATATCAATCTGCTCAGCCAAAAACTTCATGCTCATAGCAGAACACTCAATATGCCAACCAGGACGACCCTTACCTAGTTTAGTCTCCCAAAAAACATCACCATCAGATTCATCCCAAGCCTTCCACAAAGCAAAATCCTGAGCCTGCTCCTTCTCATACTCATCCTGCTTAACCCTAGCACCAACCTTCAACTCATCAACATTAATATGAGCAAGCTTGCCATAATCATCAAACTTCCTGACATTGTAATAGATAGAACCATCATCACCCTTGTAAGCAAAACCCTTATCCAACAAAACACTAATAATTTCAACCATCTCAGGAATAGTCTCAGTAGCCCTAGGAAAAACATCAGCAGGAACAATATTCATCCTGTCCAAATCCTCAAAAAAAGCATCAGTGAACTTATCAGTGTAATCCTTCAACTTTAACTTCTGCAACTTAGAATTCTTAATAGTCTTATCATCAACATCAGTAATGTTCATCACATGCTTGACCTTGAAACCACAATACCTCAGATACCTCTTCAAGACATCAGCACAAACATAAGCCCTAAAATTACCAATATGAGCAAAATCGTACACAGTAGGACCACAAGTGTACATGCTGACTTCTCCACTCCTAATAGGCTTGAACGACTCCAGCTTCCTAGACAAAGTATTGAAAAATTTAACAGCCATGACTATACCAAAAACTGATTGGTTTATAATCTTTTTTCTTTTATAGTAAGCTACACTAGTCTTGAACCAATAATTGTAGCTTACTAGACTAGAAAACGACCTATCTTAATCTATCACCAATGTCGTTTTCTATTACAAGTCAATCTTCTTCAGTGATATCAAAATCTTCTTCTTCCTTCTCAAGCTCAGCAACATAACCCTTATCAATCAACTTCATGAAAATCACCTCATAATTAATTCAATCAAAAAAATAAAAAATGAAAAAAAGGTTTTTAGTTCGGAACAGGGCTTTCAGACTCGAAATCTAACTCATCAATCAAGTCATAGATCAAATCCTCATCCTCCTCAAACATCGCCTCTAACACCTCTGAAAGCTCTGGATAAGCACAAGCATCGTCATGAAGAAGCACTGCTCCAGAGAAAGATGTATTAAGGTCATGAGACTTCTCAATCCTACTCATCATAGAAGCTCTTTTCTCCCTAATCCAATACTCCATCTCCCTCTCAATACTTGTAGGGAAACCAATACCTTCAACACTCCCTACAACTTCCTTCCCGACTTGCGCTTTTTTTTCCATTCACCTCACCTTTTTGTTTTTTTAACTCGGGTTCGTTAACGCCAAAACAACTTATCTTAAGTTGTGTTTAGAAACGGTGCGTTGCAAGAACCCGGGAAATTGACTGAGCTCTTACCACACCGGACATGTAATTTTTGCGTGGCAGCACCCAGAAAAACCTAGATAAAACATCCTCAGAACTTCATTCATCCTATCCGAAAATCCTAGGTGCATAGTAAATAGAAATAATTGTGAAGCTAATATAAAAATGTTTTGTTTTAATCCTCACAAAAACTATTTTACGACGGAGTTCTCCACAAATCTAGGAACCAAAGACAATCTTTCAAAAACATAATCAAGATTCACAAAAGTATCCTTACAACCTTTCCTGTCAAGCAAACACATCTGAACAGCACCAGGAAGCCTACAACCATCAATCTCACCAGCCTTGTAAGCATCAACATAAGCTTTAGCATCAGTGATACAGCACAAACCAAGCATTGCAGAACAACCATCCATCAAGCTAGGAATCTCACTACCACCACCAACAACAAAAATCTTATCAGGATCATAACCTTTCGAAACAGCAAACTCCTTAACACTATCAACCTGAGACTTGGATTTCTTGTTTCTAGCAATATCAATCCCTAAACAATGAGGAAGAAAAACAGCCCTGTCCTGAAAAGAAGTATTCCTGAACTTATCCTCATACAAAGAATTCACCAACAAGATCATAATTCTTCAGATCAGGAACCATAATCAAAGCCCGGATGATACTATACCACTCATCAAACCTTTCCATGGGATTCTCAGGATTGATAGAAAAACCATTATTCCTGACCTCGTTGTCCACAAAAGAACTCAACAATTTTTCCAAATCACCCTTAGGCTTGCATTTATCCATAAACCCATAAGTTTTGAAGCGAGATTTAAATAATTTATGCCAAAAAACCAAAAAGTATATAAACCACATATGAATTATAGTTCATATGAAATGTCATTCATACAATACTTTCTTTGAAACAATAGGATCAAAGACAAGGCTAAGGATACTGGAACTATTGCAAGCAAAACCGATGGGTGTAACAGAGATATGCGAGAAACTGGAAGAAGAACAAAGCAATGTAAGTCATAACCTGAAAAAACTGGCAGAATGCCATTTCTTAGACGTAAAAAAACAAGGAAAACAAAGAATATATTCCCTGAACAAAGAAACAATCGTACCACTACTAAACCTTGTAGCAAAACATGTAACAAAATACTGCTGCAACGAATGCAAGATGAAGGTGAAAAAATGATAATATACCTGGATAATGGAGCAACAACAATGATAGACACTGAAGTAATCAAAGAGATGACACCATACTTCACAGAGAAGTACGGAAACGCATCATCACTACACATGATGGGAGTGTGGGCAAGACAAGCAGTAGAAGAATCAAGAACAACAATCGCAAAATCAATAGGAGCAAAAGATGACGAGATAATCTTCACATCAGGAGGGACAGAATCAAACAATTTCGCAATAAAAGGAATAGCATTCGCAAACAAAGACAAAGGAAAACATATCATAACAACAAAAATAGAACACGACTGCGTACTGAACAGCTGCAAATGGCTACAGACACAAGGATTTGAGATAACATACTTACCAGTAGACAAAGAAGGATATGTAAGACCAGAAGATCTGGAAAAAGCAATCAGAAAAGACACAATACTAGTCTCAATCATACACGGAAACAATGAGATAGGAACAATACAAGACCTGAAAAAATTAGGAGAGATATGCAAGAAAAACAATGTCTACTTCCACACAGACGCCTGCCAAAGCTACACAAAAACAGAACTAGACGTAAAAAAACAAAATCTGGACCTGATAACACTAAACGCTCACAAGATACACGGACCAAAAGGAGTAGGGGTATTATACCTAAAGAAAGGAGTCAAGATAACACCATGGCAGCACGGCGGCGGACATGAATTCAAGATGCGAAGCGGAACAGAAAACGTGCACGGAATAGTTGGGTTTGCAAAAGCAGTAAATCTGGCAATGAACACAAAACACGCAAAACACATGACAAAACTAAGAGACAAACTCATTGATGAAGTCATGAAAAAAATACCAGACACACTACTCAACGGACCAAAAGGAGACAACAGACTATGCAACAATGTAAACTTAAGCTTCCTCTACGTTGAAGGAGAAGCAATAGGAGCATATCTTGACGCAGAAAGAATATGCAGCTCAACAGGATCAGCATGCTCATCAAAATCATTAGAGCCAAGCCATGTACTGATAGCAATAGGATTAAAACCAGAACAAGCACACGGCAGCCTAAGACTAACACTAAGCAGGTTCACAACAGAAGAAGAAATAAACAAAACACTAAAAGTGCTGCCAGGAATAATAGAAAAACTACGAAAGATGTCACCGCTAACAAAACTCGTAAAAAAAATGTTGTGAGGTAAGAAAATGTATTCAAAAACAGTAATGGACCACTTCAAAAATCCAAGAAACGTAGGAGAAATAAAAGAAGCTGACGGCATAGGAAAAGTCGGAAATCCAGTATGCGGAGACGTTATGTGGGTATACATAAAAGTCAAAAACAACAAGATAACAAATATCAAATTCAAAACATTCGGATGCGTGTCAGCAATAGCAACCACATCAATGCTGACAGAGATAGCTAAAGGAAAAACACTAGAACAAGCAGAAAAAATAACACGAGATGACGTAGCAAAAGCACTAGGAGGGCTGCCATCAATAAAGATGCATTGCAGCAATTTAGCAGCGGACGCACTAAAAAAAGCAATAAACGACTACAGAAAGAAGGGCAATAATTCATAAACTTTATAAACCCCATATTTATTCTCTGACGCTAGGGGGTAAACATACTCTTTACTATAATTTTTAACGAAAAATCAAGGGGGTTTTAGAAAATGGAAGGAGAAAATAGCGGAGAAAGCACAATACCAAATAATGAAGGACATAAAGAACATCACACACATCACGTGGTGCACAAACACGCAAAAAAAGAAGGATTGACAATAAAAAAACAAGATTTATGGATGATAGCTACATGCATCTTAGCAGTCTTACTAATCATATCAGTCACATTAAATATAGTATTATACACAAATAATTCTAGCGGAACAGGAAAAACAGGCACAAACACTCAAGGAACAAAAGGAAACAATGATCAGACACTAGGATCTAATACTAGTGAAGTGAACAAAGTAAAACTAGACTTCTACGTAATGAGCAAATGCCCATATGGAACACAAGTAGAAGATGCAATAAAACCAGCACTAGACAAGATAGGAAACTCTGTAGCATTCAGCATAAACTTCATAGCAAACGATAATGGAGATGGAACATTCACAAGCCTGCACGGACAGACAGAAGTAGACGGAGACATAGTAAACCTGTGCGCTATGAAATATAATCCAACAAAATACATGGACATGATAGTATGCATGAACGCAAACGCAGGAGCAATACCAGGAAACTGGGAGAGCTGTGCAAAAGACAAATCACTAGATGTAGAATCAATAAAAGCATGCTTTGAAGGACAAGAAGGAAAAGACTTGCTATCAACATCAACAAAGAAATCAAAAGCAATCGGAGCATCAGGAAGTCCAACAATCTACCTGAACGACAAACCATACAGCGGAGGAAGAACAGAGAATGACTTCCTAAGAGCAATATGCAACGCATTCACAGACGCAAAACCAGCAGCATGCAGTGCAATACCAGAATCAAAAAAAGTCAATGTAATAGCACTAAATGACAAGAGATGCAAAGAATGTGACATAACCGGCTTAGTATCAAGCCTAAAATCAATATTCCCTGGACTACAAGTCAAAGAAGTAGATTACAGTAGTGCAGAAGGAAAAACATTATTAACACAATCAGGAGTAAAATACCTACCAGCAATGTTGTTTGATCAAACAGTAGAAGAAGGAGAAGGATATGCACAAGTACAAAAATATTTGGTGCCAGCAGGAACAGACTATACCTCATTAATGATAGGAGCAAGCTTTGACCCAGTAAGTGAGATATGCGACAACAAGATAGATGACACAGGAGACGGAAAAATAGACTGCGAAGATGCAGACTGCACAGGAGCGCTAGAATGCAGAGAAGAAAAGAAAAACAATCTTCAAGTATTCATAATGGCTGACTGCCCATACGGAAAAAAAGCAGTAGAAGCACTTAAAGGAGTAAAAGACAACTTCGGAAACGCAACAACATACGAGATACATTACATAGCAAGCGAGAACGCAGATGGAACATTCACAAGCCTGCACGGAACATATGAAGCGGACGAAGACATGACACAATTGTGCGCACTAAAACACTCACCAGACAAATGGTTTGACTTTGTATACTGCAGAAGCATAGAAGGAATAAAAGGAACAGACTGGAAAGACTGCGCAAAAACATCAGGAATAGACGCAACAAAAGTACAAGCATGCTTTGATGGAGCTGAAGGAAAATCTTTGCTAAGAGAAGACATAAAGATAGCAGAAGGCCTAGGAATAGGAGCAAGCCCAACATGGCTGGCAAACAACAGATACCAATTCTCGGGCATAGATTCTGAAACAGTAAAGACAGAATATTGCAAATACAACACAGCACAAAAAGGATGCGAGAAAACACTAAGCAGCGACACAGGCGGAGTCGCAGCAGGTGGATGCGCATCATAAAACAATTTTATTTTTTTAAATAATTTTTTATTTTTTTAAATATAACAAAGGAGGACACTGAATGATTCCTTACAACTCTTTTTATTCTATAAACTTAGGATTTATCACAATACAATCCTGGGGTCTAATGGTAGCAATAGGATTTGCACTAGCAATATGGCTAGCACTAAAAGAAGCGAAAAGAAAAAAACTAGACCCAGAAAAGATATATGGAATAGCAACCATAGCACTAATAGGAGGAATACTTGGCTGCAGAGCATTATGGCTCATAGAAAACTGGAGATATTACCTAACAAACCCTTTAGAAACACTAAAAATATGGGACGGAGGAATGTCATACTTCGGAGGATTAATTGCAGTAACACTCATGTTTGTCTGGTACGTAAAAAAACACAAACTAAACTTTTTCAAATACGCAGACAGCGTAACGCCAGCACTAATCTTAGGACAAGCACTAGGAAGAATAGGCTGCATACTCGGAGATGGCGGACACCTAGGAAAGATAACAATAATGCCATGGGGAGCATTATATAATGGAGAAGTAAGACATTTAACAGCAGCATACGAACTAATCGGATTAATCATATTATTCACAATCTTCATGCACCTAAGAAAAAAACAAGTGTTTGACGGATTTTTATTCACAACTTATATGGTAAGCTACGGCGTCTTGCGACTAATAACAGACTATTTCAGAGCAGACCCAACATATTTCGGACTGACACTAGCACAATACATATCAATAGCAATGATAACATTGTTCGGAACAATACTAATCAAGGAGTTCAAGAATGAAAATAAAAAGAAGCATAAATAAAATAAAAAACAAGATAAAAAACACAACATTTGTTCAAGCATTAATGCTGATAAAGAAAAACAAGAAGATGAGCGCAATCATCGTATTGATAGACCTGATAGCTTTCTCAATATTTTATGCAGCAAAAATATTCTCTGACAAATTAGGATACACATTAAACAGCGACGCCACAATACTGACTATAGTAACATTATATTTCATATTCGCAATACTAGCATACACATTCTTCAAACACATAATAATAAAAATAATAAACTCACTCACACAAAAAACAAAACTAAACCTGCAAAAATTCTGGAAGTTCTTCACACTAAACCTGACAATGATAATAATATTCTTCTTCACATACCTAGTGATGAGCGCTTTACTAAAATACCTGATAAAACCACAATACCTAGGAATAATAGCATACATAACAATAACAGCATACTCAATAATCATATACCTCTTCATAAATGCGAGCCATTTCATCTTTGCAAAAGAACAAAAAGTGTGGAAGACAATAAAAGAAACAACAAAAGAATTACTGAAAAAAACAAAAACATATTTAGGGATAATAATAAGCTCAGCAATACTCTTATTACCATTCTACCTATTATATCTACTCATAGCATTAACAGCAAAATACACAATATTCACAACAAACCAAGCATACATCACACACGGAAGAAAATACCAAATGATAATACAAATAATGATTTTCGCATTCATATACTTACTACTATTCATCAATCGAGTATACTTCAAGCTAGCAACGGACAAAACAAGATGAACTCAATTTTTTACTTAACGATAAAAAACAAGCTTTAAATAATAAAAAATAAAAGGTGATACAAAATGGTAAAAATAATAAAAGTGTATTCAACACAAACGTGCCCGTACTGCCACATGGCAAAAGACTTTCTTAAAGAAAACAAGATAAAATTTGAAGACATAGACGTCAGCGAAGATGAAGAAAAAGCAAACGAGATGATAGAAAAAAGCGGACAGATGGGAGTACCAGTAATAGACATAGACGGAGAAATAATAGTAGGATTTGACAAAGAAAAAATAAAGAAACTACTAAAAATCTGAGATGTACGACACCATAATTATAGGAGCAGGACCAGCAGGACTTGCAGCAGCAGTCTACGCAGCAAGACAGAAAATAAATTTCTTGATCATAACAAAAAACTTAGGCGGTCAAACACTATGGGGCTCAGACATAGAAAACTACTTAGGATTCCACCTGGTATCAGGAATGGAACTAATACAAAAATTTAAGGAACATATAAAAGACTACAAGATAGATATAAGAGAAGGACAAAGCATAAAACAAATCAAGAAAAAAGGAAAAAACTTCTTAATCATCACAGACAAGGAAGAATATGAAACAAGAACAGTGCTGATTGCAGCAGGCAAAGAACCAAGAAAACTAGAAGTGCCAGGAGAAGAAAAATTCTTAGGAAAAGGAGTCACATACTGCGCAATATGCGACGCCCCAATATTCAAAGGAAAAAATGTAGCAGTAATAGGAGGAGGAAACGCAGCACTTGATGCAGTATTATTAGCATCAAAACACTCAAAAAAAGTAAGTATGATAAACATTAATAAAGAATTCAAAGGAGAAAAAAACCTTATAGAACAAGCAAATAAAACAAAAAACATAGAAATATTCCACAACACCCAAACAAAAGAGATATTTGGGGATAAATTTGTTGAAGCAATAAAAATAAGACAAGGCAACAAAGAAAAAACAATCAAGACACAAGGAATATTCATAGAAATAGGATCAATACCAAGCGTAGATTTTGATAACCTAACACAAAAAAACGAGAAGAACGAAATAATGATACATGACGACAAGAAAAAACACATGACAAACCTCACAAACGTAGAAGGCATATTCGCAGCAGGAGACATAACAGACACTCCAGAAAAACAGATAGCAGTAGCGACAGGAGAAGGAGTAAAAGCAATAATATCAATATTCAAATACCTGCAAAAGAACTAACTACCTCTTCCTGCAGACAAACAAAGAATGATCCTTCTCAAAAGGACCAAGATACTTCTCATCAACAATATCAACCTTCTGACTCAACTCAATCCTCACCTGCTTGAAAATAGAAGCAGGATCTCTGGTAACATCAACAGACCTAGCTTTTAGAGCAAGAATAGCAAAACCTCCCCTCTTCAAAAACAAATCAACATTCTTCAAAAAAATCTCAGTCTGATTCCTCTGAGCAATATCCATATAAACAACATCGACAGGACAGACAAACTGAGCAAAAGACTCAGGCCTGTTAGCATCAGCAAGCAAAGGAGTCATATTCTTCCTAACTTCACAAACATAAACAAGATTCCTCACAACACGAGGAGCAAAATCAAGAGCAAAAACAAAACCATTCTCACCAACAATATCAGAGACGTGCGAAGCAGTAGTGCCAGTAGAAGCGCCAAGATACAAAACAAAATCACCAGGCTTAATACCTATCTCTTTAATATCCTTAAAAATCCCAGCACCAAGCTTAGACCTCCTAGGATCCCAATCCCTAAACTCCTCATTACCCTCTCTGAATAATTTCTCAGAATAAACAGTCCTGCCAGGAACCAAATTCTTAGTCAACAAAATACTACCACTCTTCTTCCTTATCTCAAAAACTCCCTGAAATTGCGTCTGTCTCATTTTCTCAACTTAATATAAAACCCCTCACCAATCCAACCCTTAAAATCATCAACATCTTTCTTAAAAACCTTATCAACATCAGACAACCTCTTAATTTTACCATTATCCAAAAATTTAGGGTCAACAAACCTAACCTTAGATTTAGCAATAATATCATAATCATCCTTAGAACCAGGAACAATACTATTACGGCTCATCATCCCAAGAAAATCCAAAATCTCATTATCACCAGAATTTTTTAGCAAAGAATAAAACTCATTATCAGTCAAAAACAAATCACTCTCGCTAACAAAACCTTTCTTCAAAGCAATCTTGATAGCTTCAGCAAGAACCAAAAAAGAACCACTCTGTAACTCATTACTCCACAAAAACTTAGAAGTCTTCAAGAAAAGCCTGGCAAACCTAGAAGCAGAATCCATACCCTTACAAACAATTTCACCATCATGAACAATAAGACCATCCAATAACTCAGCAGCCTCATCCTTACCAATAAAACCACAACAAACACTATCCCTCAAACAATAATCAATCCTATCACAACACAAGTCAGGAAGATTTCTTTCCAACAAACCAAAATTATGAGGATCACACACTTTGCTAACACTAATATCCATCCTCTTCAAAAGAGAAGGAATAGTAGAATTCATAATAATATCATGATGCTTAGAATCACCAAACTCCTGCGTAGAAGGATCACCAAGAACATAATCAACAACATGCGAGAAAGCAGTATGGTTAATATCATGCAACAAACCAGCAACTCGCTCATCCTCAGCAGCACCAAAATGCTTAAGCAAATAATAATCACCAAAAGA
>Ga0315275_10003693_pt1 | contig 14164 bp, 14 predicted proteins | sample YL17G03_0_MG_FD_205557 | JGI IMG/M metagenome (GOLD analysis project Ga0315275, IMG submission 205557) | Sediment microbial communities from Yellowstone Lake, YNP, Wyoming, USA - YL17G03_0 | ecosystem: Environmental > Aquatic > Freshwater > Lake > Sediment | place: USA: Wyoming | collected... | reverse complement strand
AATGTAGGTGAGATTAAATTTTTCCGGTAAGAAGAAATCAATCTGCACCGTCGACAGCTGCCATTCCCGTCCGAGTGCGTCTGTTGCCATGAGGTCCATCTTCGGGGCATAAAAGGCCGCTTCCCCGGGTCCGTCAAAATAATCGATGTGATTGCGCTTCATGATTTTTTCTGCCCATGCTTCAACTTTGAGCCATATTTTGGGGTCTCCGACATACTTGTCCGGATGCGCTTTGTCGCTTGTTGAAAGCCGGTATCGGTATTTGAATCCAAACGTATCCATAATTCGTTTCGTCATGGTAAGTGCTCGGTCAACTTCCGCGTCCACCTGGTCTTCACGGCAGAACACATGACAATCATCCTGGGAAAACGCCCGTACCCGCGCAAGACCGTTCAGTTCCCCTGGTTTTTCATCGCGATAGAGCATGGCGAAATCGGTATAGCGAATCGGCAAATCACGGTAACTTCTTGCACGGCTTGCATAAATTTGGGTTGCGTGCGGACAGTTCATTGGTTTAAGGAAAAATTCTTCATCTGAATAATTCGATTTCACCTGGAAAAGATTTTCCTTGTATTTGTCGTAGTGTCCGGAAATCTTAAACAGATCCGCTTTTGATATTTGCGGAGTCCACACCTGCTGATAGTCTTCCTTAGACTGAATGCTTTCCACAAACTCGTTTAACAAACGGCGGACCAGTGCGCCTTTTGGCGTGTACAGCGGTAAACCGCTTCCGACAAGGTTGGAGAATGTAAACAGATCTAACTCTTTTCCTAATTTTCTGTGGTCACGTTTTTTTGCTTCATCGAGTTGCCAGAGATACTGATCCAGTGCTTTGTTTGAAGGAAACGCCGTTGCATACACCCGGGTTAGCATTTTATTTTTTTCGTCTCCGTGCCAGTAAGCTCCGGCAATAGATAGGAGCTTAAACGCCTTCACTTTACCGGTTGAATTCGCGTGCGGACCGCTACATAGGTCCGTATCAACACTGCCCATGGTGAAAACCGATATCTTTTCTCCCCGTTTTCCAATGTCTTCAATCCACTCAAGTTTATAGTGGTTGTCTTTGAAAAGTTTTTTTGCTTCTTCAGGGGTAAGCAGTTTTTGTACCATTGGATGGTTTGCATCGATGATCCGCTGCATTTCTTTTTCAATTTTTGGGAAATCTGCTTCTGATATTTTGTCACCAACATCAAAATCAAAATAAAATCCATCAGGTGTTGCCGGACCCATTGCCTTTTTCAGTTTTGGGTAGAGATTTTGAAGTGCAGTATGAAGCACATGTTCGGCAGTATGCCGAATCGCCCACAGTTCCCGTTCCTCTTTTGGTAGCTTTTGTAATTTTTCTTCAAGTACGTGCGACATAGATACTCCTTTATTGTACATATTTCTTATTACTTTGTCAGTGGGAGTCCTCAAGAGGGAGGGGCTGGACAGACATTTCGATTATTTCAAATATTGCTGATTTCGGAATACTGACGGGACCGGTTGTGGGATCGCCGTTTTTATATACGGTTCCAAGCTCATCCGATTCAATCGTCATTGGTGCGTCTATTTCGTGAAGTCTAAGAAGATCAGGAAACAACACCGGGTCAACTTCAACGATAATTTTTATGCCGGTATCACACACGTTGACTCTTCTATTGGCATAGAGCAATGATTTTCTTCCCGCTTCTGCGTAGGGTGCCATAAGAAAGTTTTGGGCAGTTAGTCACGTTTTCCCTTGGGCATGGGAACAAAAGATTTAATGGTTTTGATATCATCCGGTTTGTTTTTGAATGTGAAGATAATTTTGTCGATGTAGTTTGCTATGTCTTCGTGATAATAGACATCTGGAATCACAATGCTTTCTTGTTCTGCCGCAACCGGTTCGATCTGTAAAATCCCAATTTTCATCAGTCTAAATATCATGTTGTTTGCATATGCTTTCACTTTGAGTGTTTCATTCCAAAAAAGTGCGCGTTTATTGGTAAAAAATGGAGTGACGACATCAAAACGGATAATGCGCCGGTCAGTAATATACGTTTTATCGCTTACCTGGGTTTTCCAGAACCACCAAATAGCTATCCCTAAAACGATCATGCTAATAATTGTAGCTATTGTTCTAATAGCAACAATACCTGTCGGAAGAAACGAAGTTGTCGCATAGAGAATTCCTAAGATAAACAGAAAGACAACGATTGTTATCGTCAGAGAAAAAATAAAACGGGAGATGTGAGGAGTAATGACTGTGAGAACCCGTTCATCTGATTGCTGTCCGTCAAATTGCCTGTCCATACATCTATTATACCTTCTTTTTCGGTGTAGTAAACACGAACACATGATTTATTTCGTCCTTATTTGTACAGGGAATATTGGGAAATATGAAACTATTTGAAATTATGAGTGTTCCCGGCTTGGTTTCTTTTAAAAGTTTTTGTTCTAGCTTTTCCATTTTCCATGGAATGAGGTAAAGTAAAACGACATCTGCATTTGAGAGATTCGAATTCCAGAAGTTTTTCCAAATAGCGCGGACACGGGTTTTGTAAGGAGAACAGAATGCCTTGATATTTGTAAATAGCACAAGAAATGGGTTGATTTCAAAACCAATTGCTACTCCCCCTTGAGATGCAGCTAAGAACAAGAGTTTTCCATCCCCTGATCCAAGATCAATAACGCGTGTTCCTTTCGTTATGTGCGCGAGTTCAATCATCCGTTTGGCGGATTTTAATCTTGAAGGAACAAAAGGAGCTCCAGTATAAAAGGAAAGGACAAGGAAAAAGAAAAAGAGGGCAAATGCCAACTGAAGAATAAGAAATATCCATTCAAGCATATGTTAATTCGTCAGAAGTTTTGCCCGGACAATAAGGCGTTTGAATGTGGTTCCCGGCGGCCAGCAGGTCATAAGCGTGAGAAGTTTATCATTTGTTTTTTCCATAAGATACGATACGTCTTTTTGATCAACGAGTTTTGATTCAAAAACAGTATAGGTAAATTTCGTTGTTTCAAAATAGATATCAATCCGGTCGCCATTTTGGAGTTTGTTTAATAAATAAAACACGGAATTAAACCGCATTGCTTCGTAAAAATTAACTGATGAATGGGAAAAGAGAAACATATTCCCTACCCGACCCGGGAATACGCTTCCTTTAGCGTGTGCTACTCCTTTGGTCAGAGCCTGTTGATAGACCCTGCTGTCATATGGATCAACATTAGGAATAATGGTTGCGTTAGCACCGATTTTTGGGATAACAATACCAAATTGAACGTTCACTGGTTTTTGTGTATCAGTATTTTGTTTTGGGGTTAGTTGTGCGGCGTCATAGTGTAGTTCAACACTTATAACAGGAAGAAACGTGAGAATGAGAAGCAGTAGTCCGATACCAATGAGTGTTGCTCCTGATATAAGAAACCAATGGGCTAATGGATGCGGAGGAGTCTTTTTACGCTGTTTTTTTCTTGGAGACATAGAGCCCTATTGCGCCGATAATCAAAAGAATAATACCACCAATCAGTATACCATGTTTTTTGATATACGCTCCAAATGTTTGTGGTTTTTGGGTCTCTGCTGATGGTGTGGTTTCTCCGAGTATTGTTCCTTCTTTAGAACCTTCCGTTTCTTTTCCAAGAATAGATCCGCCGCCGGTTATTTCAATTGCTCCACCAACAATTGGCGTTGTTCCGGTTGTGCTTGTTGCGGTAGTGGTTGTTGTGAATTTTACGATACTGTCGCCCACTACATTTGATCCGTTTCCGGCGCTATCAAAAGCACGGATTCCAAAATAGTAATCTTTGTTACACGTTGGAGGTGTGGTTATTGATTGACCATCCGTGTTTGACCCGAGGGTAATTGTGTCAACGCGGTTTCCACTGCCTGTGGTAAACGAGGTATTTTCTGATCGATACACTTCAACTTTTACTGTTTTTCCGGAATCATCAGCTGTATGAAATTTTATTTTATAATCACACGCGTTTGTGCGGTCTTTGAGGTAGCCGGTCGGGTCTCCGGGCCCTTCATTGTTGTATGTGACAACCGTGCTATCTTCTGATGGTGCGTCGCTCGCAGTCGTTGCGATAACTTTAATTGTATAATCACCTTTTGTTGTGAATATGCTTGATGTTATCGGACAAACTCCGGTATTTCCTCCACCTGTAATGGTTTGGGATGCAAATTGTATTGCTGTTGCATCTCCTGGACCTTGTTTCCAACAGGTGACGTTGATATCCTCTGTTTTATTAAGATCTAACGTTACAAACACCACATCAAATGTGTTTTGATTGGTTGGTGTTTTTGGTTCTTCGATACGGATAGACAGTGCTCCGGCAAAGACTGCTTGTGTTAGAGAAGCAGCTACGATGATAGATAGGATGAATGTAATTAGTTTACGCATGGTATCTCCTTGATAACCGACATCCGATGGCAAGGGATCCGACTCCGGTTAGAATAAATAGTGATGCAATCAGTATCCATAGTGCATTTCCGCCTGTGGCAGGAAGTTCAGTTGATGCTCCAAGTACTGATCCTTGTGTCTCTACACTAAGATTCCGACTGTCCTGCAAATCTTTCACGATATTGACATCAGTTCCGACAAATGTTTCAGCGACTACCCCAGGAGTAACTGCTGTAGCAATGACGTCTGAACATTCATTGTTTGTTTGGCATCCATATGCGAGTGCAAGATCTTTATAGAGTCCGGGTTTTTCATCATTTGACACATCTGCAGTAAGTGTTAACGTTACGATGCTCCCCGCCGGAAGATCTCCAAGATCCCACGTTCCGGGAGAGGCATAGGTCGGCTCATTGATCGTGTGGTCAAAGGCACCAAGCGTATTAAGTGCGGTAAATGATCCTGGACGATATACAAAGCCTTTCGGAAGCAAATCGATAACATGAACGTCATATGCAGTATTGTCCGAGACAGTAAGGGTTATCGTATAGAGAACACTTTCTCCTGGATTTTTATCGCCTGTAGCATTATTTTCTTTTGATATGGTTATTTTAGGTGGAATAAATTTATTACAGAGAGTTATATCCTTTGTTTCCAGATTCTCGTTTAAAGTAAATGTAATGAGATCCTGGTTCGAATCTGTGCAAGTGCCCTCTCCTGTAAACCAGCCGGTAAATTGATATCCGGCGATTGTGGAGGTTTCAAAAACTGAGTGACTATCCAAAGTAGTGACATTGTCCTGTGAAGAACCCATTAATCGATTTGGCAGTGTTTCTTGATCGAGTCCCCAACGGAAACCAAGGTCATTTGCAGCGGTATCACCACCCTCATATTGATTATCTCCATTTGCATCTATTAGTTTGTGTACGATTACAGTTCCTGAATCTCGCGTATTGGTAATTGTGCAAGTCCTAAGAGAATCTCCCACAACCAAACTAAAATCACCTTTTTCATCACAGTCCCCGCTGAAGCTTTTACTGTAACCATCAGGTCCAGATTCTGAGATAGAGTAATTGCCCGCATCAATACTATTAATATCTCCGCTATAAACCTGTGTAGCATTAATGTATAAATTAAAGTCACTGATTTGAGCATTGCCGCCATCTACAATCTTTATTAATTTAAATTGCGGTTGTTGGTCGTCGTTGGTAATGGTGCAGGTCGCGGTGCCTCCGTTAGGAATGACCACACCGGAACAGTTGTCGTAGGTTGTGGTGTAGCCGGAAACAGCTGGTTCCGTTACGGTATATGTTCCTGCATTCACCGTGAGATTATTTTGTCCATCTGCTTCAAATGCGACTGGTGTGCCACCATTGACGGCAAAGGTGAAGTCCTCTGCGTTGAGTGTGCCGCCGTTATCTTTCACCACGACTTTTTTCACAATGAGTGTTGCTGCCTGGTCGTCGTTGGTAATGGTGCAGGTTTTGTTGTCTCCCGGAAGGAGGATGATGGTGCCATTCGCTGCACAGTCTCCGCCCCAGACCGACGGAGTGTAGCCAGTCAGTGTTGTTTCAGTAGCGGTGATCTGTGTATTCGCCGTGACGTCGTACGCGGTTCCGGAAACTGCAGCAGTCCCGTCAATGAACAGCGGGAAATCTGCAACAACTTTATCTCCCCCGTTGTTGTTGACGACAGTTTTAACAAGCGTCAAATGTGCCTTTTGAAGAGTGTTGGTAAATGTACAAATGATTACGTGATCTGTGGTAACAGAAACGGAATTATTTGTACCAGGAATAATAGTCTGACCATTGTCTGTACAGGCCAGCGATGAGCTATAATTTGTAAGTCCGCCGGTTTCAGATACATAGTAAATTCCAGTATCGACTGTTTTAGTTCCGGTTGTCAGTGGATCTGCTCCTGCGGCACCCGTCTGTTGTGAGGCAATTTGCGTGCCATTAGCAGATGTTCCGATATTTAGAGTTGTTTGTCCTCCTGTCCCTGACCACACCTTTACCAATTCAATGGTTCCAGTGGTTTGCACGACATTAAAACATTCTGTTGTGGTATTAGTGTGGTTTCCTGGGGAATACGCAGCTGTTGCATCTGGTGTATATTCTGCTCTGAAGCAATAGTTTCCTGTGTTGATTGGAGTAAATGCTGTTGATGTAGCAGACCCACCATTTATGGAAATTGTGCCACCAACTTGAGTGCCTCCTGACGTACAATCAGGGGGTGAGCTACCCGGACCGCAAACAAAAAAGTTGACAGATCCTGTGACTGCAGGAGGGTTTTGACCTGAACCTGTTAAGGAAGAAACGTCAGTAACCGATTGACCTAAATTTATAGTTCCATTACTTCCTAGGTTGGTTTGCCCATTAAAAACTTGTGTGGATATCACAGGGACAGGAAGGACACCTCCTTGGGCTTTCAGCGCCCGGTCTTGAGCTCCACAATTAAAGCTACAAGAATTGAGATTCATATGGTATGAAGATCCTGATATATTGGAAGCAGAATTTCCAAATCCCCAGTCAATTTGAGAAGCTATATGACCTGACCACGCCAACACTGCACCGCTCCCTCCCGCTGTAAAGTTAATGGTTATGGTGTTTGACGAGTCTCCTAAAGGACAGACACTAGCTCCATACGAAGATACAGAATTTATTGTGCCGCCGAATAATGTTAATAAACCGGAAATTTGTGTGCCCAAAAAGGCACTTCCACATGCACTTACAGTTGGATCTAAAGGAATGGCGTAGGTTGTTGTGGTTGATCCACAACTTTCTCCTCCGCTTAACCCAGTACAAGGATTTGCGGTTGTTTCCGTTCTATTGTAGGTAGTAAGGTAGTCAAATGCATGTTTCCCGCCTTTTGAAGTATCCCATCCTATTGTGAGGCTATAATTTGTGCCATTTGTTAAATCTTTTAATTTTATTCTGTATGGGACTGAGTCACCTTCTCGATAGTGCGAGTTGTTGTGGTTTAATTCACCGTTTTGCCATGCACTCCCCGTACATGCATTGGGAGAACTCACTTTTCCGTTCGAGCATTGATCAATGTCGGCTGACGTACTATCGGTAAATGAAGTTTGTGCAATAATTTTTCCAGACTGGTCGTTTACGGTAACAGCGTAATTTGGTCGATACTTACCATCGAGTTGGTAGGCATAAATAAATGTTCCCTTTTCATCTGCAGTGACTGTTGTTACAAAGTGAACTGAAGGAGGATCATTTGAGGTGATGATGAGAGTGTAAGATTTTCCTGGAGTAAAATTTGATCCTGTGATAATAGCTGTATCTGTTGGCGCATAGTCTGCTTTGTCCGTTGTTAGTTGAGCACTTCCGTCAGGACTCACTCCATCAAGGCTAAGCGTTGGCGCAGCGACATTTTTGATGACTGTTGCTTGGATATCCCCTGTTTCTTGCGAAGCCGCGTTTGACGCGGGAGTAATTGTTGGAGTAGCTGTTATTGACACACCGTCAAGAATTTCCCCTTTCGAATCATCTGCTGGCGGTGAATTATTTTTAGGTTCTTCTGTTGGTGTCGCTTCCGGAGGTGTACTTGTCGGTTCAATTGTTGGCGTGACTTCTTCCGTTGGCGTTGGTGTTTCAGTGATAGTAGGAACAATAGTCGGCGCTGGGGTTTCAACCAAAGGTTGATCAGCCGTTGGCTGAGGTGTTGGGCTGACGATTTCGGTTGGTGCTTCAGCCGCGTTTGACGCGGTTTCTGCTTGTGCAAATGTTTTTGGATTAGTTGCTAGTATTGATAAACTTGGAAATAAAGATTGAAGTACAAGAACTAAACCCGATATGAGGGAAACGGTTTTGTGAATAATTATTCGTCGTTTTTTCACTATAATAATTACAACCGGCAGGGTAATTAGCTGTTTATATCACTCTATAAGCCTATCTGTCAATCATCAGTTTCTCTTCAGTGGGCTTACCTGGACTCGAACCAGGGACCTTACGAATGTGAATCGTACGCTCTAGCCAGCTGAGCTATAAGCCCTACCTTCCTATATTATATGAGATTTTATCCGGCTTGGGTAGCAAGAGTCCGTTCTGAAGAAAGACCAAAGGATGTTCCGTGTTTTTTGTACATTCCCCAGTATCCGCGTTTTTTCTTTACATTTGCATTCCATGCGTTTAGCCAGACGCGGCTATCATCCACGCGTTCCCGTATGCCTTTCAGAAGCATTTTTAATTGTTCAAAGAAATTAAGGTGATAGACTCCCGGATCAACAGGCATTTCCATGACAGCTGTTTGGATTTCCTGCTGAAGGCCACGAATAGATTTTGATAACGCTTGTAGCTCTTGACGGATTGCGTCAAGTTTTTGCTTGGTTTCAGCAAGGTCCTTTTGAATGAGCGGTTGGATGAGTTCTTTATTTGATATTCGTGGTTGAACGTGCTCTCTTGGTTCCATAGGAACTGTTTCGGTGGTTCTTCCGCTGATGATATCGTGAAGTGCATCAGATGCTATTTGTGTTGCAGAATCTTGGGCCGTTTTCGTAATATTGCCTCCAAGGCTTCTCACGGTTTCCAGTACATTGTCCCCCACGACGTATGGGTTTAGTCTTTTTTTCGGTTGTTGTGGTTGCTGATTCATTGTCTTATCTAATACACTGTTTAGACAAGATTTGCAAGCATGTCAATTGTTTTTTGCCTTCGAAGAATGGTGGCAAGGTAGTATTTCTGGTTTTCCATTGCTTTTCGTTCGTCATCGGATTTCGCTGTTTTAATCACTGCATTGATATCGTCGTCGGATATAAGAACGCCTTGGGCGTCAGCAATTGCCTCAAGTCCGAATTCAAGCGTTACAGTACGCCTTGCCTGTTCTTCATATTCACGGCGAATGCCATCCGCAGTTCGATTTGTTGACGCCAGATACTGATCAACAGTGAGTCCGAGTTTTTTTGTTTGATCAACAAGATCAGACAACAGCCGGTTGACTTCCTGATCCAATAATATTTTTGGGAGAACCGTTGTGATAGAGGAATAGACGGCTTGGAGCAGTTCGTCTAACGTTACTTTTTTTTCTTTTTCTTCATCTTCTTTTTTTGGTTCCTCACCGGGTAACCAGATTTTCTTTTGTTTTGACGTCTTTAAATCAACAATTGCTTCTTTGTATTTTCCCAGTGTGATTTCCGGTTTTTCACAGGTTATTGCGAGAATTTTCCATTCCTGTCCCTCTTTTGCTTCTAAGAGGTTTATTTTTGGCATGACAATCGGATGGATTTTTTCCTGTTGAATGGCCTCTGAATACAGTTTTGGAATTAACCGTTGCAGGACTTCTTCGTAGACTTTTGTTTTATCAAGTTTTTCTTCAACAGCCGTTCGGGGCGCTTTTCCTTTTCGAAATCCGGGCAGCTCTGTTTCCTTAACAAAATCCTCAATAACTTCATTGTATGTTTTTTGGATGCTGTCCCACGGGATTGAGAGCGTGAGTTCTACTGTTTTATCATCATGACGTTTGAGTTGAATATTCATGGCGGAAGTATAGCATCACTTATCACTAAATCCAAGAGGAAGTTCGACAGCCGGCGGGTTGAGAATGGTGTCTGTTATCGTCAGAGTCGATAACGATGCAGCTAGCGATGCAACAGATTGTTGAGCGCTAAGAAACGCGCTTTGTGAGGCAATTGCTGATTCCTGCCGATTGGATGGCGTTGGTTGCGCGTTTATTGGAGTTGCTGTAGTTGGTGTTGATGGTTTGATTTGTTTAACTGTTTTGTTTACCCAGAATCCTACCCATCCTCCAAGAAAAAGAACAAGCAGGGTATAAAGAATTTTTTTCAACATATATTATTCCTTGTATTGAATGAGTGTTATCAGTTCCTGCATAAAGGAAGTTCCTTCATTTAGGTATTGTTTTGCCTCATTGAGATTATTTTGAATTTTAACAAAAAGTTCATCCATTTCTAGTTGCGAATTACCTTTCAGTTGGGAATTCGACATCAGGATTTGCTCTACTTTTTGTTGATAGAGATTCTGTTTGTTGTTGATTTGAAGAAGCCACCGGTCAATAGTACTTTGTTTTTCAGGCGTCTCTGACGCTTTATTTATTTCAGCGAGTTTTTGGAGTGCTTCGAAATTATTTTTATATTGGGTATTTATTTTCATCAGCTCTCCGAGCGAGAGAGTTGTAAGTGTTTGGCGGATACCCGCATAGAGAATCAGGTAGTGGGACTCAAGTTGTTTTGATATATCTGTTGCATCGGATATGGAACCAATAGAACTAATAAGCTGCGTGTGATTCACAAGAAACGTATTTTCGTTTTGAATGAGTGTTTGGTAGAGTTGTTTATCAATAGGTGTTAGCCCTTGGTTTTCATTGAGTTTTTCCGTCAAAAGTAAAAGGTATGACCGAAGAAATGAGTTTCGTTGGATCATCATTGCTTTGACCGTATCAAGAGCGGTCGTTTCAGCCAACAGCGTTTTAAATTTCAGATACTCCGTTCGGGCAACTTTAAAATTATTGAGCTTTAGACGATATTGGTCGTATTGAAACAGATAGTCCTGGTATGCCTTTTCAGAGGTTGCTGAAACTAGGGTTATTGGAGTAAGAAGAATAACTAATACAATAAGTAGGCTAAGTATTGCCTTCATATATCCATGCTACAGACATTTTATCAGTGGGTCAACTGTGCGGAAGAGTATACACAGTTTGAACCGCTTCTCGCTAAGCTTAGTGAACTTAGGCAAGCATATCCCAACTACAAACTCCTATTCGCTTAGGTATTATATCATTGGTTTACGTGGTGACTTGGTGGGACTCCGGCGATATCAATCTCGTTTATGAGAAAGAGGCGGCAAACGCAAAAAACATTTGCTCACTGTCTCTTGGTAAGAGTATACCAAAATCATACGAAGAAAAAATTGGCGCGAAAACCCAAAAGGAAAATACCAAAAGTATCAATAACTCAACGTCCAACAGCCAAGGCAGATACTACCAGGGGAGCAGCCCACACGCGGCCGTAGCAAGCACCCCGATGCAGGTCGTTGACGTTCAAGCCGAAGCCGCCGACGAAGATGCCTACGACCGCAACGCCGGACCCGCCGGTAGGAGTTGTGGTACGGGTATAATCGTAATCAAAATCTTTCCCAAATAACCGTTGTCCTTTTTGATCGAGATGAACAAAGGCAAGTTCTGCATAATCAGGTGCACTGCCAAGAATCGCGGTAACACCTTTCACTTCTCCAGCTATCTTACGCCCAAACTTTTCAACCATTGCCAGTTGTTCATCAAGGGTCTTACGGTTGCTGTCGGGAAGAAAAAGGCTTCTTGGATTAACTGCTACTTCTGCAAGCATAGACCGCACTTGTTCAATTGCTTCTCCTTGATGCCATGTAGACCAGAAAGGGTGACCTGCATCACGAAGCGTTGCGATCGTTTGACCAGTGAGGCTATAAACGAGATACCCTTTACGCTCTAAACCCTTACGCTGTTCCGCAGAAAAGCGAATGACATCGCCTGTTTTTTCTTTAAGAGGAATATCTCCACCGCGCTGTTTACGATATGCTTTCACCATATCTGCAAACGCGCGATCTCCTTCATTTCCAGTGCCTCGAAGTTCTTTAATAAATCGTTCTAATGCCATAATGGTGTTGTTTATAGCATACTACAGGGCTATCTGTCAAATTTTTTAACTTCTGAAGTTAGACGCAGTTTATTGGAGGCGAAGCCGGAAACCCTTGCAAAATGAGGGGCAAGACCCCTGGTATTACTTACGAAGTTGTTTCAAATGTCATATGTTTTACTAAGGTTTGAAGCTGATATGCCTGTGCGTGAGAAAGATATCCGAGATACGACTGAACCATCTGGTATGCGCTCTCACTATTACCCACTGCTCGTATACGTTTCAGTAATCGTCTTTTCGTCTTAGTACGTGGCAAGACATAATGCGGTAACACAATATACCCCAGAAAGTCTATGCCCCAGGATAGCTTGCGGATGGTGAGCTTGTGCGGGTGCAACTCGAGTGCAAGCCTGGTATGTAAAAAATCTTCTATCGGTTCGATGAACTCCTCTAATAATTTTCTTGACGGCGATACCACGACTCCATCATCTGCATAGCGTATGTACCAATGGGCTTTCAGTGTCTGTTTCATAAAGCAGTCCAACTCGTGAAGGTAAATGTTAGCAAATACTTGGCTCGTAAGATTACCAAGTGGAATCCCTTTTCCCTCACCCATTTCCGAGTGAAAACTATCGATCACTTCATTGAGTAACCACAAAATATTTTCATCGTGTATTTTTCGCCTCAACAGTTTTTTTAGGATATTATGATCAGTGCAGGCAAAAAACCGCCGAATATCAAATTGCAGTGCCCAACAGGGACCAGTATAGTTCTCTGATACTTTTCGGGTAAAAATCACCAACCGTTCTACACCTTTATGCGTTCCTTTTCCCAAACGGCAGGAGTAGGAATCATGGATAAAAGTAGGATCAAAGAGGTCATAGAGATACGTGTATAAAAGGTGATGGACGACACGATCAACGACCGGAGCCTTATGGATGTGACGCCGTTTTGGGTCGTGCACCCAAAATGCTTCATATCCTCCATGCCGATAGGTTTTGCGGGAAAGTGCCTCGTGCAGGCGAAACAGATTATCCTCAAGCGACCGGGCAAACACTTGGACGTCACGTTTCCCGTTTTTTCCCGCGCGAAATTCTTCCCACGATAAAAACAGGCGATCGGGTGTAATGAGAGCCTCATATGATATGATACCCTTCATATGTCAGAACCACATGCGCCTATAATAGACTTCGGTCCGGATATCCCCATATTTACCAAGTTGTATGAATTATATAAAACTCTTTCTGTCGTTCTTCCTTCTTTCCCCAAAACCCAGCGCTATACCCTGGGTCAGAGGTTGGAAAATACCGTTATAGATATTCTTGAACTACTATTCACCATTCCAAATTCTCCAACTAAAAGCACCATTCTTGAACAGATGAGTATAAAACTGGATCTTCTGAAAGTCCTTCTTCGTCTGGCAAAAGACACACAGTCCATCTCACCAAACAAGTATTTGGAACTCCAAACCATGCTCCAGGAAATCGGCAAAATGCTCGGGGGCTGGATACGAGCCAGTAAGCAAACGGGTATACAACCGTAGATAATCGTTCGAGATACTACCAGGGGAGCCGCCCACACGTTGCTGTTGCTATCACCCCGATGCAGGTTGTTGACGTTCAAGCCGTTGTCGTCGTTGAAGTTGCCTACGACCGCAACGTCGGACTCGCCGAAAAAGAATCGTTCTTCGTCATTTTCCCTCACTGTAACCCGACCCTACTGGTCAAATTACTGTATTGTATCTGTTCCGACGCTTCCGTTGGGAACAAAAAGAACGGTTCGTAGTGTCTCGAAACGCTTTCGCACACTCCCGTAAAGCCAATGCTTCTGAGGACTCCGGCGATATCAATCTCGTTTATGAGAAAGAGGCGGCAAACGCAAAAAACATTTGTTCACTGTCTCTTAGGAAGAGTATAGCAAAAATCATACGAAGAAAAAATTGGCGCGAAAACCCAAAAGGAAAATACCAAAAGTATCAATAACTCAACGTCCAACAGCCAAGGCAGATACTACCAGGGGAGACGCCCACACGCTGCTGTTGCCAGCACCCCGAGGCAGGCGGTCGACGAACAAGCCGTCGTCGTCGTAGAAGTCGCCCACGACCGCAACGCCGGACCCGCCGGTAGGAGTTGTGGTACGGGTATAATCGTAATCAAAATCTTTCCCAAATAACCGTTGTCCTTTTTGATCGAGATGAACAAAGGCAAGTTCTGCATAATCAGGT
>Ga0315275_10003689_pt1 | contig 14170 bp, 15 predicted proteins | sample YL17G03_0_MG_FD_205557 | JGI IMG/M metagenome (GOLD analysis project Ga0315275, IMG submission 205557) | Sediment microbial communities from Yellowstone Lake, YNP, Wyoming, USA - YL17G03_0 | ecosystem: Environmental > Aquatic > Freshwater > Lake > Sediment | place: USA: Wyoming | collected... | reverse complement strand
TCATGAGCACACCACGGGACCGGAGCACTGCAAAGTCCGGGCCAAAACCGATGGTCACTACAGGTTTGCCTGCGTGCAGTTTGCAGAGCCGGTCGTGAACTTCACCGGAAGTCTTGCCGGGAGGGGGGAACGTAAACTTGTGAGCATGGATTTCCACATCAATAAGGAAGAGATGTGCTTCGTTCCCGAGTACTCTTGGGACGACATGCGGCATGCAGGCGCTCATCTGGTCTTCAATCATGGTATTGGCTCCCTCCACAAGGAGTGCTACAAGTTTCCTGTAGCGTTCAGGGTTCCCGGTCAGGTTCAGGATATCTTTGACGATCTCCCTCCCGTCATTGAACCTGAGCCAGAACTGCTCGTAGTCAAGGGCAAGTGCGATGTCCTTGCATGCCTCCTCGGTGTACTGATCGCGGACAAGGGCAAGGAAGAGGGAACGTTCCGAAGCTTCGCTCCTGTCACCGACACCGGCGACTGCCGGGAGGTGCCGGATGAGAGATTCAATTTTCGGGTTGATCAGCCTGGCGACTTCTGTACCGAGCATCCCCGCAGTGATACCGAAGTCCCCCCCGACGTGATAGGGATTTACATGTGCTCTGAGGTATTTGTCTATTGTCGCGTCGGGATGGTGATGGTCGATTACCACGAAGGGTATATCATACACGCTGGCGATCTTGTAAGCGGGTTCATCTTCTTCCGTAGATCCGTTGTCGGTCAGCAGAACCAGCGGCATCTTCTGCCCATACCGGATATGGTCCTTTAACGAGAAATCAAGATCCCGGGTGATATCTTCAATCTCATAGAACGGGGCCTTTGAAGGGGCACGTTTGAAAAGGAAGTGATCCGCGTCAAAGTCACCGCCGCTCTCCCTGATAAGAGAGACGACGGCCTGTTCTATTGCCACTGCCGAACAGATCCCGTCAGCATCGGCATGATGGCGCAGTATAATCGGCTGTGAGGTGAAGATCGCCTTTCTTATGATTTTTGCGACCTTTTTCATCTCGGGGCGGAGTTTTTCCATGACCTCGCTTTGCACGAGCAGCGGAATATCATCCGGTTCGGACCGTGCGTCCAGGGATTTTTCTATCCGTACTTTCACCGCGGCTGCGTCTGCGTCCGTCAGGATGGACAGGGAATCGACTTCTATCTGCAGCTGGTTATTGCGCATCATCACTTCACCGACGATCTTGACGATGTCGTCCAGCTCGGCTTCCGGATATGCCCGGACCCCCGCCTCTACAAATGCTGCCGCATTCTGGGTCCCGGTTTCATCTACTATGGTAAAGATCGTAGGCCCGCTCGTCTGTTTGATCTGGGCAATCTCACCTTCGATGGCGACGGTCTTTCCCAGTTTGTTGGTCAGGTCAGCAATGTTTACTGTCGTGGACCTGCGGTCGACAGTCTGCACCTGGTATACCTGGATGAGGACTTCTTCCAGATCAATATTGCCATTCGGGCGGATCTGGCGAACCCTGACAAGAATAGGATCGCGTTCCCTGTGTTCTGCCTTGATATTGCTTTTGTGTACAAGACCCTTGATCCGGTCATTGATCTGGGCAAACATCCCGAACGTTGCAAAACCCTGTACTTTTGCCTGGTATATCTTTCCTTCTTCGACATCGGAAAGGTCGCATCCTGCACCCAGCCGATAGACGATGACATCATTATTTTCCATAGTTTTTTCTCACCACACACAGCGAAGCGTACCTGTTGTCTGCATTGTTGCTATTTTACCATATGCAACGTTGCATAACGAACCAGAGCTGATGGGTTATCATTAGGTGTAGTGACGTTTAAGTTCATGGTATCCGGCATCGCCCGCAGGGCAGGAGTTTTCTGGCAGCATATGCTTAGCAGGAACCCTGAAGAATCCCTGTCTGAATTTTTTGAGGTTATTGCTAAACCCGAAGAGTGAATTAACCAGAGAATTTTTTATACAGTGACAAGATATTAAACTGCGAATGATTTTGCATTTTTTGCTGGTGATTTATCCATGAATGGAGTGATTACTGCTCTCATTATTGCGCTCGCTTTTATACTTACTTTCTTCTGGGCCCCGATTGTCGGATTGATTGCCGGGGGGAGCCTGGATTTTGCACAACCTCTCAAAATGTCAGATAATTCTGTGAATGCCGGTTATGTTACCGGATATGCAGCCGATCAGGGTACAATCGGTGACACCCGGATTATTATTTCCCACCCCGATGCACTGAAGATGGGCGCAATATCGTTCAGGATGTCGCTTAATTCCTACCGGGCGTTTATCAATAAAGACATGAGCATTGATATCGACACGATAACTTTGACTTTTGTCGGTCCATCCGGTTCAGAATCATTGGTACAAAAACCTGGTCGCCCCTTCACAAAACCCGGCTGGACAGTCACGAACAAAAAAGGTATTTTGCCGATTGAATATGCCGATGAGGATACTATTCTTGAACCCTATGAGTCCTTTGAGATCCTGGTTTATCCGTCAACTCCGCTCCCCCCCATGTCACAGTTTCTGATCCACATCCAGTTTTCTGATAACAACAAGATCTTCCTGTCCCGGACTGTCCCGGCAACCATATCCCCCGTGATGTTTTTGAATTGAACTGCATCTTAAAGCAGCATGAATCTTTTTTGTGAAAAATTATCACTACTACTATCGGTAATGCCGCAGGGTTCACCTCTCTGGATCGGCTTGAAGAAAACAAAAGAAATAGTGTATACACTCCACTAACCAATAAAGGTAATCGGACGATGGATACGGGGAGATTTTTATTCCCCTTCAGAAAAACTAATGAGAGATTTTAACTTTTAACTAAATCTCATCCCGGAATCCGACTTCAACCATATCCAGATCATCGGGTGCAATGACAGATCCTGAAAATTTTTTCTTTGCATCACTGATGTGTGCCTGTGCATCAGGGTAGCGTGAACTGGTATGGACAAGAACAAGAATCCGTGCATTGAGAAAAGATGCTGCTTCTCCGGCTTGTGCAGCAGTCGCATGATAAAACTCTGCTCCCCGCTCTGCTTCAGACTCGTCATAGGTTGCATCATGGATCAAAATATCAGCATTACTGGCGATCTCCCTGATGCTTATATAATTAGCCCGGGTATCTCCGGTATAAACAATCTTGCGACCCGGTCGTGAAACGCCCATGACCTGTTCAGGCCGGATCTCACGGATTTCGTCACCTGTTCCCAACCGTACAGTCTCTCCCCGCTGCAACCTCCCGAAAAGCGGGCCCGGGGGGACGCCAAGCTCGATTGCCCTGTCGCGGTTGAACCTTCCCGGGCGGGGGTCTTCTTCCAGAATATAACCAAGCGCAGGAAGCCCGTGTTTTGCCGCAAATGCAGTAATAGTGTAACCGTCAAACCGAACCCATGACCCCTGTACCAGTTCGACCGATTCCAGGGAAAATTTCAGATTAAACCGTGCCACCTGGCGGAGTATCGTCACAAATTCATGCACCCATTCGGGACCATAGATGGTAAGCGGCTCGGTCCTCCCGTTGAATGACATGGTCTGAACGAGCCCGAAGAGTCCGAGAAAGTGGTCTGCATGCCAGTGCGAAATAAATACTGCATTCACAATAAAGCCGCATCGCGAACGCATCATCTGTTGCTGGGCACCTTCACCGCAGTCAAAAAGAAGCGTATCAGAACCTCGCCGGATCATGATACAGGGCGGGTTGCGCACGGGAGTTGGGAGCGCCCCGGCCGTGCCGAGGAAGTAGACATGGAGCGTTTCACCGCTCACAGGAAACACTTCCTGAAGACCGCGAGGCTTTTCTTTGCCTCCTCGACGGACCGTCCCTCAATAACCACTACTCCGCTGTACTGGGCCGCAATCGTCTTTCCGACCATAGTCCACGGGATAGTCCCATCACCGAGTGCAAGGTGTTCGTCCGACATGCCCTTATTATCATGAACGTGAATATGATGGGCTTTTTTTACATGCTGTAAAAAATCGTTCACTTTTCCGATAGTGTTTGCATGCCCGAAATCAAAGGTCATACCAATACCCTCAATTCCTTCTGTCATACCGATGAGCTCATCAGGAACCCGGCAGAGGAATTCCTTAATCCCGATCATATTCTCGAGACAGGCAAGTACCGAGTGCTCCTGTGCATATTTCCCGATCTGCCGGAGCGCTTCCTTCTGGAGATCCCAGACCTTCTGGGGCATCAGCTTACCGACGGGGGACAGGTAACCGGGATGTATGGTAACCCGGTCGGTGAGCGCCGATGCGTATTCAATACAGGTGCAGATCTGCCGAATGGATTCACGCCAGATCGGATCATTTAATGTGGCAAGGTTCAGGTCACCATACGGCGCATGAACGGTTATTTTAAGCCCGGTCCCTGCGATCACTTCTTCAATTCTTGAAAAACAGGCGGGGTTGTCGAGCCGGTAGTTCCCGTCGCCTACAATTTCCCAGCCTGCATATCCCGCCTCCTCGATATCGTATACCCATGCGATATCTTCCCAGACTTTTGCAGAGGAAGAAAAATAGGGTTTAAGGGTCATGGATCGCTCCGGATCTCGTTGAGGAGTTTGTGCACGGCCACCGAAAATTCATCAAGGGTTCCGTTGTTCTCTACCCGCACGTTGGCCTGCTTCAGGGCTTTACCGAGACCCCATCCGAGCTCCCGTTCGTCCCGGTTGTGGAGTTCGCCCGCGGTCTGGAAATCATCCGAACGGCCGCGTGCTACTACCCGGGACAACCGGTTCTCGAACGAGGAATCGATTCTGATGAGCGTGAATTTGGGGAAAGCTTTGTGAAACAGGTTCACTTCGGTGTCTCCCCTGATACCATCGATTAAGACGAGCGGAGCCGTCTGGCGCTCAACTTCCGGAACGCAAAGCTGCCCGATCGCGTCCATACCTCGTTCGGCTCTGAGCCTGTTTGCCGTGGTTCCGAGATTTACATCGGTAGGGTCAATCCTGGCATCTTTCACGGCTTTCCGGATCATATCGCCCATGACTACTACCGGAATACCCGTCGCTGCTGCGATCTTCGAAAACTCTCCTTTACCGCTTGCGGGAAGCCCGACGACTCCGATCACCTTCATGGGCTCACTCTGCCATTATAAAGAATTTCTCCCACCTCGCGTGTTCGTATCCTGACTTTTCTTCCTAGTTTGTCAGCAATTCGTTTAATCTCATCTAATGTCAGCGGATGAAAATGTTCCTGGAGTTGCTGCTTTTTTTCCCGGTACTCGCCTTCAGTCATATTTAAGGGCATAGTTGTCAGCCGTAAAATTTTGTGTTCACCCTGCTGGAGAACAAGGGGTATCTTACCAATGAGTCCCAAAATTTCTTCAATATATTCTTCGTTCTCGTAAAAAATGGTAATTACAACCTCGAATTCCGTGAGAATATTTTTCGCGTAAGCATTTTTACAAATATTAAAAGATTTCCGGACATTTCTCTCATAATTTTCAAAATTAAAAATACTCTTATCCTGTTCACCTGAATAACCTTCAAAGCGTGACTTAAAGTCCAATGCAACTTTATCAACCAGTCGTTCTTCAATTAACTGACCCAGTGTGTCAGGAAATAGCCCGTTTGTCTGAATACCGACATCAAGATTAATCCCTTTTGAATACCGGGCCAATTCCACCAGAGCTTCTCGTTGTTTTGTTGGTTCCCCTCCGGAAAACACAACACCGCTGATATAGGGTGACGAAGATTTGATCATCTCTTTGATCTCTTCCAAATCGCGGTAATCTTCCCCGGTAAGAATGCCTTCGTTCTGGCAATAGGAACACCGTATCGGGCAACCCCGGAAAAAAACCGTACAGACAGCCCGACCTCTCCAGTCTATCGTTGAGAGAGGGATAAAACCCCCAAAATTTATTTGTATGGTCTATCACCGTGCCGTTTTTGTAGAGATTGTATAGGGATATCTCGTTAATACTGGTACCGTATCGCTCTTCCACAATTAAGCCTGCAATCCTATAATTCTGGCGATATAGCTACTGGGACAGGACCTGAAAAAATATTGATCAGAACTGGAAATACCGGTTGACTATCTTTATCGCACAGTAGTCGCCGCACATCGTGCAACCGTCGGTGTCTGCAGGCATCCGCTCGTTCCTGATTGCCCGAGCCCTTGAGGGGTTCATTGCGACAGCAAACTGGCGCTCCCAGTCAAGCTCCCGTCGTGCATGTCCCATTTCAAGGTCGGCTTTGCGGGTCTTTTTAAGCTTAATCATGTCTCCGACATGGGCAGCTATCCGTGAACTGATAACCCCCTCATAGACTTCCTCCGGAGTCGGGAGAGCAAGATGTTCAGCAGGAGTCACATAACAGATAAAGTCCGCACCTAATGAGGACGAGATCGCTGCACCGATGGCGGCGACACGGTCATCATACCCCGGGGCGATATCCGTGACGATTGGCCCGAGCATATAGAATGGCTTGTTGTTGGTGACGCGTTTCATGAGAGTGACATTTGCGGCAATTTCATCGATGGGCACGTGTCCCGGTCCTTCAACAATCACCTGGACGCCTTCTTTGTGCGCCTTGTCCGCAAGTTCGGCATTGATAAGAAGTTCCTGGACGGCGGCACGATCGGTGGCATCATGAACCGCTCCAGCCCGCATGCCATTTCCCATTGAGAGAGTTACCTCGTGCTCCTTCATGATCTCGAGCAGGTAATCGAATTCGGAATACAAAGGGTTCTCTTTTTCATTGTGGAGCATCCACGCGGTCATGAATGCCCCGCCCCGGGATACGAGACCCGCGTGCCGGCCCTGGTTCCGAAGACGCTTGACGGTCTCCCAGTTGATACCGGTATGGATTGCCATGAAGTTGGTGCCGAGTTTTGCCTGTTCGGCCGTGATCCGGAACAGGTCATCTTCTTTCATGTTGACGACAGCCCCGTCTTTGAGTGCTGCTTCAATGAATGCCTGGTACAGGGGAACGCAGCCGACAGAGAGTGTTGTATTGGCAATAACCTGCTTTCGGATCTCGATGAAATCCCCGCCGGTCGAAAGTTCCATGAGGGTGTCGGCCCCGGCAAGTTCTGCCTGGCGGGCTTTCTCCAGTTCCTGGGGAATATCAACAATATCCGTAGATGTCCCGATGGAGGCGTTGACCTTGGTGCGCAGTCCTTCACCAATGCCGCATATTTTGACTTTCCGATAGGGGGAAACGGGGATGACGATGTGTCCTTCTGCAACTCCGCGCCGGACAAAATCTTCCGTAACTCCTTCCTGCGCTGCTACGATCTTCATCTCTTCGGTGACGATGCCATTCCTGGCATCTGTAACAATACTCATACCATACCCGTTGCCGTAAAGACAAGATAAAGGCTCGGTTTTTAGATTCTGGACTAAATCTGGCTTGTTAAGTGAACAAGTAAAGTTGATTTGTATTAACAAAACTGGATTTGAATACCTGGAATATCCTATGATCATACGAGGGAGCATATTTCAGCTCCACGTTACCGGGTGAGTAATCGATTTTTAAGCAGCATTCATTAAAATTGCATTTTCAGGAAATCGGCTGTACCGGTTCTGGTGCATTGACGTGACTTTGGCAGTTTCAAAATAGTGTGATAAGTGGCGGGACTTTTTTTCATTAAAAGATAGTTATGAAGACATAGTATCCTATAATAACAAACACGACTATGAGAGCAACCCATTTCCCGGCAGAATCGTCATTCGGGTTAACCATCTCCCGTCCCTGAATAGATGTCATGGGTACAAATGATTTGCCTTGGAATTCATAAGATTTTTGCATACGGGAATCGTTGATTGCTTTAATCAAATATGCTCATATGGTTGTACCCCAACGGTTGCCCAGAACGCTTCTCCTTGTGCAGCTGAATAACATCCATCAGTGAATCGATCACGGTTTAATCCAATAAACACACAATGACCGCCGCTAGAGCAAGCAACAGCTCCGGCAATATGCGGATAGAGCATATTATATTTATGACCTCGATCTGACATCCACGAGTTGACCGCTTCCTTCTCAAGTCCTGAATGATAACTTCCACCAGATTGGAATCCAAACGCATTTTCAGCAACATATTCGGTTGAACTTAAACCGAATTGCGATTTTAACGAATATGCACAGGTACCGGTTGTCGGATTTGTATGATCGAGGTACCCGTATTGGTCCATGTCCTTAGCGCGAGCTAAAGCAAGATTGTAAATCCTACTGTCGAATCTTATCGGTTTCACTCCGTTCGATGCCCGGATTCTATTGACGTAGTCAATATCTTTTATAGATTCGTTGATTGACGTTGAAGTTGGCATATTTATTGCGGATAATAGGATATTAGTAGCGGGAGTACTGCCAATAAAAGGGATATAATACGGCAAGATGATGATTACAACGATTACCGCGCCGAGTATGCCGATTGTTCCAATGAATGACAAAATACCTTTTATTAAATCCGACACTCTTTTTAGGATTGATTCCTTTGGCCTCTGGGGAATAGGCCGGTACGGTCTTCTGTTGTAGTGACCTCGCATCAAGGCTGAATATCAATTCAGTAAGGAAATAGGTTGCTATTGAACAAGATTTATGCTTGGAAACGATTACTAGAAGTTTATGGGGATTATTGATGGAATTACTGATGCGATCAAGGAGGAAATTTCTGACGATCCAGAATGGAAGGGGTACAGGTTTGAAAAATATGTTGAAAGCTTGTTTGATCCTAAATACTTCTCATTAATTGAAAAAACTCATTCGTATCGGGTTAACCAGGAGAGATATGTCGAAAGTTCCATGAATTTTGATTTTATCTGGAAGTATAAACCTACTAGAAAGGAATTTGCTGTTGAGGCAAAATATCGTTCCCATCTCAATAAGGACAAAATGCTCCCGGTTAGTAGGGCTGACCAGTTACAGAGATATAAGGATTTTGCTAACAAGAGAGAGATACCTTATTTTATTGTAATCGGGCTTGCCGGATACGATGATGAACCGGAGAGTATGTTTTGCATTCCCTTGAATGAGGTTAAATTTCCCGATCTATATCCTAGTATTTTCAAGAATTTTGAGAGAAATCCGAAATCAAAGTTCTTCTGGAAAGATGGTGTATTGAAGTAAAAAAATTCAAAAATGGTGAAGAAAATCAATTTTATTTGTGTTTTTTTGTCCCTTTGAAAATATTTTGTTCCGGGATTTTGAATACCTCCGATTTTCCTTTGACAAGATCAAGGAACATGCATTTGTGATTTTCAGGAAGATTGTGATCTTCACAGACTCGCTGACCACAGTATGAACAGGTAAATGGTATCCGTGTTTCCTTCCCCACAAAACTCACAAATTCCCATAAATATGTGATAGTGAATCCAGTCCAAAAAAGGATTTTATGAAGAGAGAAAATAAGGTTACTATTTTCTTTTATCTACCCACTGGGTGAAACCACAAGATCCACATTTATAACAATCTGAAATTTTTGAGGGAGGTAACATTATTCCATTTTTTACATCCCCTAATTCAAAATGGAGATCGTGGAATTCCCTCATTATTGATCCACACTTTGGGCAAGATTCGGTCATGAGTTATCTATCTCTTATTTTTTTGATATGAATCCACTTTTGACGGGTGAGGAGCTTCTCTCTCCTCAGTGCATTAACGTGACTTCGAGACTTATAAAGTGGCGTGGTGCATTGCGAGACCTGATAAATTGAAAAATGAGACAATACATAAATCACGGATTTTATATACTAAGAAACGGGTTGTATTACCTAAGGGATATGCCATGCACAGAAAAGGAATTTCTACTGCATTACCATTAACGGAAAAACGATTGGTTAATACAATTTGGCTAAAGGAAGATGGGATAAGTAACCCATTCCAAAATGCACCTGGGGCATACATACCAAAAGATGCACGATTATTGGGAGTGAATGCCTTGTCATTAATTAGAAAGGAATTACATGACTGATGCGGATAAAGACATCTCACTTTTGAAACAATATTGCGCACGATTAAAATATGAAATTGTCAAAGAACACAAAGATGCCAAGGCATGGCATCTGCATTTCAAACTTGGGGAAACAATACTCTCAGCGGAGCGGCAACCAAATTGTGATTTTTGTTACATCTTTTTTTCACTAAACATTCAGGATACCAAGATTCATGAAATATTAGATAAAGTTGATCGCGATCCTCAATTCATTTATGGATTAAAATCGGCAATTTTCGATCCTAATGTGGGTGTATCGTTTATTCTGGACAAAGAACATTTTAGAGGATATCATATATCAAAAAGATTATTTTTGCACGGTGCACCTTTCTCAATAAAAGATTTTGATGATGCAGTTCAGGCAGTAGCAATGGTTGGAGCTCTGGGTTTGGCATTTGTCAATTCTGTAATAGGAGATAATCAGACGGTACAAAAAATTGGTCAAGAAATCCCAAAAACATCTCCAGATGGGATGTATTACTAAAATTTTATTGATGCCAACCCGATCATTGTCATATTTTCATAACCTTACAAAAACCGACCCCCCTATCTTCACTCGGGTGCGTGTGTGGCAGGAGCAAACCTATACAATATATATTTTTGGTGGGGGCGATTAATAGCAACCAAAATGTATTAATAAAAAGTTTGTAATTTTCGCGCGTTTAAATGATGCTTATAAATTGATAATAAAAAATGGGGTTAAAACAATCGAAATTTTCTCAATAATTTCTAATTTAACATATGTGTTTATAATGTTATTAAAATTCTAATTTTAATTAGTAATTTACATTTGAGGTTTAAATAATGCCTAATAGTATGTATGATCCAGATGAAGTAATTGGAAAAAGATATGAGAGGGGGCTTCTTCCATTTGGTGGGAGTGTTAATAGTTCTGGGATTATTACTTACGCATTAAGTGAAAGAGAATTTATTAACTGTATGGAAAAGCTGAGAACGCTTGAATAAAGGCATTATTTTTTTAGACACTTGCGTTTTTATCGACTGTTTGGAATCACATAGATATAACCAAATTATCACCCATGCGGTAAATTCTGGTTATCCTATTACAACTTCCATAACCGTATTGGGTGAAACAATCACCCAATTGATGGAGTTTGGAACTGATATTGATCGTATTATAAAATTTAAGGAAAATCTTGACGAGTGGGGCGTATCTTTTTTCTTTCCGAATGATGTTGTAAGAATCCTTTGTTATTATATCGGAGACGAATTAACAACACGAGATGTGTTATATCATCAAATAACAGATAGGACACACCTCGCATATTCAATAGCTTATAAAGCCGATATTTTTATTACATCTGATGGTGCGTTGCAAGAATTTGAATTACCTAAAAAAATTACAGATAGAGGATTTTATAAACCGGTTACGCTTCCCTTGATTGAATTTAAAAGACAATTCTTACTAAAAAAACATTGATATCTATTTCCCCACTGCCAATCCGATCATTGTCTCCCATCTATTGCCCATCAGATTGATTGGGATGTTTGCCATCTGAGCCGGTGTTAATCCGTTGATTCCCTGATGTGGTCTGATATAGTTGTAATATGTCTGCATCCCGGTTACAAACTCGGATGCGGTCATTTCGCTATCCAGACTCCGCATAACCTTGGTGCGCTCTCGGAATGTTCCATTTAATCGCTCAAGGATATTATTATTCGGCTTTGTTTCGAAATCTTTTAGTCTGACGTGAGGGTTCTGGATATTGGCGTTGATATCGTAGAACTCTGCTCGGATTGCATCCTCGTATGCTTGTAATCCATCGGTTACAATTGCGTCGGGGCGTTTGTCAGTAATCTTCTTTGCGGTCTGTAATGGTATACGTGCGTCTTTAACGAACCGGGTTTCCGTGATCTGACATGCGAGGAGATACCGGGTTTTGCTGTCCATCAGGTTCCATATCCACTCATAACATCTCTTCTGCCCCTCCTTCTTGATGAATACCGTCGTCTCATCACTGTGCCAGATGTTGCCGATATCGGCCTTGTATTTCTCGGCGTATTTGGAAAGCAGTTTCATGTATTTCTTAATCCAGCTCAGGATAGTTGGCTGACTAACTTCAACACTCTCGAATTGTTTCAGATGATCAACAATCTTCCTCTGCGAGACACCCTTAAAGAACAGATCAAGAGTGAGCGTAATTGTCTTTGGACTGAACTTCATCCTGCAGAATCCCTTGTCAACAACAAAACGGTGCTGGCAATCATTGCATCCATATCGCTGGGTAATTCCGAACTCGGTTTTTCGAATCCCCCGCTTTACAATATTTACAGACTTGCAGAACGGGCAGGTTACTTTCTGTTCGACTTCTGCAATTTGTTGAACTGTGCTCTGCTGCTCAACATCTGATTTAAGTTTCAAGGAGAACTGAACGGCATAGATGTGCTTACATACGACATTACGGGTTGTATGATCCGGGCAGGTGCATACCCAATTATCAGAATGAGGGCGATACCGGCCTTTCGCATGTTCCTTTGTAACCTGATAACTCCCATTTCCAGACTGTGATCGGACGTTCCATACGTTCTTGGATACCTGGCTAACTGTATCTGGTTGAGACAGGATCGCCAGTCCTCTTAACTCTCGTGGATTGGTTAATTGGTGTATGTTTGTTTACCTCTTTGTTTACCTATATAATAATCACCCTATAAGTATTTAAATTTATAGGTAAACAAGTAGGTAACACAAAACATAAATATGTTTACCAACAAAGAATTGCACATGGCAAAAAATGCAAGAACTGATGAGTCTATCCTAAATCTTGCCACTTCTAAAAGACGATCTTTACGGACAACAGTACCGGCATTTATTATTGATCAGTTAGGTCTTAAACCAGGGGATAAATTTCAGTGGAAAATTGAAGGGGATAAACTAGTTGTTGAGATGAAAAAAGAATAAACAATTATTTTTTTGGTTCGGATGAGAGAAACAGATTGTTAAATTTCTCTAAAAGTTTTGTATAAATAGTTACTTCTTGTTTCTTTACTTCTTCCATCCCAGAATCTAAAAGTTTTTTTGTATCATCGTCAGCAGGCCAATATGTAACGTCACCATTATCAACCATGTGAAGGACTATCAAATCGGTTTCCGGTCCAACACCACCCACTCGTTCAGCAACTCTTTTCGAATTATATACCCGATGTAAGGCATAAAGCCAATTTACATTTGGATGATACAAATATTTGGTAATTTCTGGAAATGCAGTTGCTTTTCCACTTCCTACCATTGCAAAACCTTCAACATCATATGAGACGAATTGCCCGTTCTGGAAAATAGTAAAAATATGAGGTTTTGCATCAATTCCCACTACTAAAAGTTCTACTTCAAAATCATAATCTCTGGTTTCAAAATCTTTCAAATTATTTGTGATAATATCTATATGCTCCCTCGAAAGTTCTTTTGATCTGGTTATATATGAGTCATAAGTCAAACCATGAGGCGATAATACAAATCTCTCTCGTTCGGCATCTAATCTGCGTTTACATTCTACCGAGATTATTTCTACAATTTGTTCGACTGATAATTTTTCGTTTGTCTCTTTAGACGTTTCTGCTAATTTTTCAATTGATTTTGTGATGATATCTTCACTCACTAATGCGTTGTTTGTGGCAATCAACACCCAACAATAATTTGTTAATGGTCTAATTTTTCCAGTGCCACTTGTGTAGTTAACCCATGTTGAAACTAATCTATCCGCAGTTAGAACAATTTTTGGATATTTGGTGTTTGCCTCTGCAATAGCAGCAATACATACAGTCATAGGTTTTTCCTTAATCGCCTTCTTTTGTATTCTGCGCTTTTTATCATTCCTATATGGTTTTCGCATCGTAAAAGTCCCGCGATTTATCAATTCAGTATCTTTTGTGTCAAGTCCCGTGATCCTATCAGAACCGCTGTACCACATATTTATAAACTAATTAAACACTAACCTATGGTAAACCTGACCTGTCAGGGGGATTTACGATGACCGAGAAAGATTTCACAGAAGTTACGGTAAAGGAGGCGTCTCACGAAGATGCGGGGCGTGGCATAGCACGGGTAAGTATCGAAGTGATGAAAAAACTCGGTCTCGTCTCTGGAGATGTAATCGAGATTTTGGGCAAGAAGAAAGCGGCCGCCATTGTCTGGCCAGGTTTCCAGCAGGATACAGGTTACAGTATTCTCCGTATTGACGGGAATATACGGAGCAACCTGAGTACCGGGATCGATGAAAAAGTCAGGAT
>Ga0315275_10003687_pt1 | contig 14174 bp, 12 predicted proteins | sample YL17G03_0_MG_FD_205557 | JGI IMG/M metagenome (GOLD analysis project Ga0315275, IMG submission 205557) | Sediment microbial communities from Yellowstone Lake, YNP, Wyoming, USA - YL17G03_0 | ecosystem: Environmental > Aquatic > Freshwater > Lake > Sediment | place: USA: Wyoming | collected... | reverse complement strand
ATTCTTGTCAGCGCCGGCGGTCATCTCTCCGAAACCTATGGGGTAGAGAACCTCGCGCCCCCTGAAGGTGGATAGCCAGATCTCGCAGCCGCCTCGGCAGCCGTCCACACAGCGGGTACATATACCCGACAGCGGGACGACGCTCTTGGAGCGGTTAAATGTCCCTGTTGCCTCATTTGCATTTGGTTGTCTCAAATTCATCTTTTTTTCTCCTCTGCATTAAATAAATTCGACTGTTCTCAATAAAAGATAGTGGGTTCTACGTACCTGCCAACGAGAGCGCTTACCACTTTTCGCGGCAGACCTCAGAAAATTTCCTTAATTCCCGGTACTCCATTATGTTGGACATGGCGCGGGTTTCCCCTTCGAGTCCTGCTTCCTGGGCGCAAGCCACGGGATTCAATCCGCCGATAAGGATCACCCCGACCTTATTCACATCCACGGGGACCTGGCAAATCGGTTCGCTTGCCTCGCCCGTGGCCATCACCCCGCTAATCCCTGCGCTCTTCAATTTCGGGAGAATTTTTTCCACTACATTGCGACAGAGGACGGGGACTTCTCGGAAGTTGGCGAGGATTTTCCCCTCGCCCTTTTCAGCCACTTCCCGGACAGAGGTCATCTTCGCCCGGATAAAGGCTTCCGATGGGTCCAGAGAGGTGCCCGAATAATAGATAAGCTCAGCAAAGCGGAGGGGCTTGCCGTTCTTCACCTGGAGGATGCCCCCAAATTTGGAATCCATGGGGACACCGGCCTTGAGGAGTACACCGTTGATCACGATGCTGCAGACGGTCGCAAGCGCGATCTTTCCCTTTGGGACGAGGGTTTCGCCCAGCATCTCGGTTTCCCTGCTGACAGACACGAGGTCACTCACGCAAATGCCGGCATTAAAGGCGGGCTTCATGGCGTCCAGCGCTTCTCCAAAAAAGTCTCTGGAGAAAAGGGTAATGTTCATTGGGAGGAAACCACGGCCCTTTATAGGATCGAAGGTCGTCCGGAAAGCGAGACTCTCTATGCGGGATATCACGAAGCCAAGCTTATCCTGGACTCTGGCATCATCAATTTCGTCAATTCCCATGGCCGTAATAGCCCGCCCATCCCTTTTACTCACCAGCCTCGTGAGTCCCCTTTCATCCATGAGTTTCAGATGATAACGGACCGCCCGCTCGCTGGGCATAAAGCCCCTCTCCTGCATCTTCCGGGCGATCAGGCGGGAGCCCAGAGGACCTCCGGCTTCATGGAGGATACGCAGGATCATCAGGGTTTTTCTCTCAATATCTTCGTCGCTGGTAAAAACTGAACCCATCGGCAATCGGCCATCCTTTGCCGATGGCTTTTACACGGAATGAAATGACATGTCAATACAAAATTGTACCTTTTAAGGGGGAAATTTTTGAATTACTTTTTTTGATATCATCCGCAAAGACTGGATAATAGGCACGCAAACGAATAACCAGGGTGGTCATAACTATTTTCGGGGTGGGTGTGCTATTGAAATCGATCTCTCTGGCTTGTATCTTTACCCCGGTGTTATTTGTTTTCATTTATATTGAATTGAAGGCGATTGAAGAACCGGAACTGGAGCTGTGTTTGGGTGAGGCTTATAAACAGTATAAGAAGAAGGTACCCATGTTCTTTCCCCGCGTTTCCTCTCATTCTTCGGGCAAGTAAATGTGTCAATGTATAGTATGCCGTATCGCCAGTAATAACATTCGAGGGCAGGCCCGACAAGCCTGCCCTGAACACCTGGTGTAACAAGCAGTTTCGGTGCCTAACTTTTCTAAAAAGAAAGTGTTATAGTAATGCCTCCATAGAAGTGACTGCTGTCGTTACCGGCAAGATCAGTCTTCTTGCCGCGGGCCTTCATCTCGTTTTCTGCATCGCTCGATAACGGGAAAACGTAGGACACCATAGGGGACACGGTTACATACTTCGCCACGCTTATGGGAAGAGACGCTGTGAGGACGCCGTCATGAAAGTTGCTGAATTTGTCATTTGTCGCCTGATAATTGTTGTTAAATTTAGGATACCCACCGTATGATGGCTGGACATTGTAACGGGCCGCATCGGCGTAGTCGCTCAAGAGATAACTTGCGGAAGCTCCCAATTTTAAAGACACTGTTTTGTTGAATTCGAAGGCGTGGGAGATCCCCAACAGAAAGTACCATTGATGGTAATGGTCAATTTCCTTATAAACCGTTAATGTCGGTGACAGGAGCTTATTAAGACCGAGAGTGACAAATATTTCCTGAGAATCAAGAGGTTTTACCGCACCGGCATTCGGGGCTCCCAGGTTGTAATAGATGTACCCCAGTCCTGCATTTACAATGCCGATGGCTTTGGTATAGGACAAGGTAAAATCTGTTTCCGTCCAGGTACTTGAATTGGAGCCGCCTGTCGTCGAGTAGGGCTCTGTATCCAGGTTGCCCCAGAGGTTGGCGGAAAAGCCTTTATAGCCCACTGTCATGGAAGGCTGAACGACAATACTGTGCCGTGTATTTTCATAACCCCGCCAAATATATTTCGTCAATCCGGAAACGGAAAGCTCACCGGTCGGCTTATCTTCCTCTGCCATCGCAGGGAAGACACCGGAAACAGTCGCGATGAATATCGCGATGAGTGTAAATAAAAACGCTTTGTTTCTCAATCTTCCTCTCATTATAAATCTCCTTTACTTTGCTTTATTTAATTTTGATGAGTTCGTAAAAAGTCAAAAAGCATTTCACTAATACGGAGGCGGGAGTCCCGTTCTTTGAAACCTGATTTCCCGTGTCTACGGGGATGACCTTATACTCTTCATCGTTGTTTAACCGATCGCCTTACCGCCCTTTTCTCCGGTGCCGATCCGGATAACTTCGGGGAGGTCCAGGATAAAGATCTTTCCATCACCGATCTCACCCGTCCGGGCCCCCTTGATGATTGCCTGAATCGTCGGCTCCACAAAATCTTCGTTTACGGCGATTTCAAGTTTTATCTTTTTCAGCAGGCTTCCCACTTCCTTGGCCCCGCGATAGACCTCCGTCACTCCCTTTTGTCTTCCCCGCCCGAGAACATTGGATACAGTCATTAAATTGACTTCCACCTCCTCGAGCGCTTTCATCACTTCATCCAGTTTATGTGGTTGTATAACAGCAACGATATATTTCATTTTTCATTCCTCCTATTCGATCAGTGTGTAGGCCGATTCACTGTGCTGGGTCAGGTCGAGCCCCACTATCTCCGATTTTTTGTCAACTCGTACGCCAATGATTGCATCTACAAGCTTGAAGATGATCCAGGTCATTGCGGCTGCGAATATGACAGTGACCATCACGAGGAGACATTGAACCAGGAATTGATGCGCCCCGCCGAAGAACAGTCCATTCGCACCGGCTTCATTGACAACCTTTTCAGCAAAAAGACCCGTTGCAAGAGTACCCCAGATGCCGCCGACTCCATGGATACCGAAGACGTCAAGAGAATCGTCGTATCCAAAAAGAGCCTTTAGTTTCGTGACAGCAAGGTAACAGAAGACGCTCCCCAGGATGCCGATGAATATGGCGTTTATTGGACTGACGAAACCGCAGGCAGGCGTGATGGCAACGAGACCCGCGACGGCCCCGGTAACAGCGCCTAATGCGGTTGGTGTACCATTGCGTTTCCACTCTATCAGGGCCCAGGTGAGCCCGGCTGCTGCCGTAGCTGTATTGGTTGTAATAAATGCATGAGCGGCAAGTTCATTTGCTCCCAGGGCACTGCCTGCATTGAAGCCGAACCAGCCGAACCACAGAAGGGCCCCTCCGAGAACGGTGAAGGGCATATTATGGGGTCTGTATGTCACTCCATTACCATATCCGACCCTTTTACCGATCAGTATGGCCAATACCAGGGCGGAAATGCCGGAACTGGTATGCACCACAATGCCGCCCGCAAAGTCCAAAACGCCGAGGCCTTTCAGCCAGCCGCCGGTCCCCCAAACCCAGTGTCCCAAAGGATCATAGACAAAGGTCGCCCAGAGGATCGTAAAAATGAGAAAGGCGGAGAATTTCATTCTCTCGGCATATGTGCCGATAATCAGGGCCGGTGTGATTACGGCAAACATGGCCTGAAAGATCATAAATGCTGAATGGGGAATTGTGGCTGCATAATCCGGATTCGGCATTCCCCCCACACCCCTAAGACCAAACCAGTCAAGATTTCCGATGATGCCCTTTATATCGGGACCAAAGGTCAACGAATAGCCGTACAAAATCCATTGCAGACTGATGACGCACACAATGATGAAACATTGCATCAAAACGGAGAGAACATTTTTCCTCCGCACGAGGCCGCCGTAGAAAAAGGCCAATCCCGGTATGGTCATGAGCAAAACCAGCGCGGAAGAGGTGAGCACCCATGCTGTGTCTCCTGTATTCATTTCTTTTTCCTCCTTCTTCACAAATGATTTGAAGCTTTCTAAATCCAATAAACGTGCCACTGTGAAAAAAGAGGGGCAAGACTAACTATAACAAGCTTAAATAAAAGGAAAATCAATCGTACAACGATATTATTACAGATCGTAATGAAGACGATGATTAATCTTACAAAAAAAGTATGGGAAAGGAGAATTGTTACAAAATTGTATAGAAATAGGTGTTGTGATGTGGCGATTCGTTAAGGACGTCTAAGATAAGCTTTAATCAAGGGAGAAATTTTCCTTGGCCTTCAGATAGGAAAAGGGGTTCTTCATAATGAGGTTTTTGGTATTGCTGTGGCGCGCAAGCACATTGTGTCTCAGACGCAAGATGCATCCCCGCCCTGCGGGCGGGGAGTGTTACGACACATTAATGTTTCTTGACCCATTCCGATTTAGGTAAGACACCAGGGATGACTTTCTCTAAGAAGCCGTAGTTCCATAAACCCCAGAGAAAAGCGAGGAGTACTAGGAACACAATAAATTTATATCGGCCTGATTTGCTTTCGGCATAGGGATCTGTAAGGTCGCGGCGCGAACCAGGCGGCGGAGTGGCCATCGCCGTGAGTGAACGGCCAAAGGGGATGTTAATGCGAGCGCGTGTATTTACTGCCCAGCCGTTCGCGTCGAGGATGGGGCAAAGATTGCGCTGCCTAAGCTTGAGCCATGCAATGATCATAGATGGACCTGAGATAAGGAGAAGGAGAGCGATAAGGCCAAACGGCATCCAGAGACCAAGGCCAAAGAACGCCTGAAGGAGCATCCCGAGCGCGGCAGTGATACCGCCCACAGCGACGCCGAGAGCGGCGACAGTCCCGATATCAATCTTGGGTTTTGTTGCGGGCTCTTTTCCCGCTTCCACAGAGGCTTTTGTCAGCTTATCAGTTGCGGCAGCATCAGCCGCTGCCGCACGCTTCGCGACCTGCTCTCCAATCCATCTGATTGCTCGCTTGTAAGGAGCCCAGAAGGCCTGTCGAATGCTGATAGGGTTATCAATGATCTTCACGATGGTCGCATGCCAGTCCTGACCCTTGCGGTCGTAAAAGATGCCGTTGCGGCCCACCATGATATTATCCGAGTCACCGTCCGTGAATGCCGCGGCGATGGTCATCTTCTCATTGGTGCCCAGGCGTGTGAGCTCACAATAGGCCAGGAAAATCCTGCTTAGATGTGCAATCGACGCATGGTTGCCCATATCTTCAACGTGTATGCACAGGTCGCAACTGCGCTGATCGAGATACAGCGTTCCAGCCTGGAATATCGCTTTGTCCTTGCGGCCATAGAAATCATGAAACGAAACAAAATTGTTCAGAAGCTTATAGAGATCCCGGTTATAGCGGATAAGCCTATCCACAGCGGCAATAGCATTTGCTTCTGATTCTAAGGCCTTATCCTTATCAATCAACTCTCGAATGACGTTTTTGCTCTCACCTGCTAAAATTTCGCGGACACGCTCAAGGCCGAGCGTCTCGACAGTTGTCGCAGCTTTATTGCTCATCCACAGGTTAAACCCTTTAAATGCATCTTTGATTGCTATCCATTGCTTTTCTGTGAGAATGGATATATCACCAAGAAGGGGTCTGGCGACTTCATCCCGAAACCTGCTGATGGCATCGTCCCACGCGGGATTGAGGCCTTCTGTGAGCGATAAGGGTTTGCCGGCTTCAATGCGTGAGAGGGGGAATCCGGATACTTCGGAGGCGTTAATGGTAAGATCCTTTGCGGCGATTTCAAGATATTCTGATTCTTGGCGGTTCAGTGCATCGAGGGCCCGGGGATCGAATACTGCAAGCCTGCAGCGGGTAAAATAATCATCCATCTTTGCTTTGACCGTATTGAGTGTAGTAGCCGCATTGATGGTCTCATCACCGAGAGGTAGAATTTTTGGCTGATCATTCTCCGCTGTTTTCCACCAGCCTGAGTAAGCGTGGGCTTCCGTGAAAAAAACATCAACTTTCTCCTGATTCACCCCCGGTTCGCCGCTGCGGTCCGTCTCAGCTCCAAGACAGGCTATGATATCTTGAATGACTGCCCTCACGGCGGCATTTTCGGCGGCATCAGCCGGGATAATCCCATCCCCGTTGAAATAGGTCTTTGCGAATATCTTCGTGGTATCTGCCGTATCTTCGATGCTTATTGATGTTGCATCCGCTTTTCCGAGGTTGGTCAGAATCTGTCTGGCGGATGCTAAGAGCTCCTTCCCTTCCGGAGTCGCATCGTTGATAGCGTCCAATGGCACCGAGGGCGACGATTTGAGAAGTTCATCCGGATTTTTAAGGAGAGAGAACGCCCATTTGGTTGAGGCAATGATTTCCGGTACGCGAATCCTGCCATCATTGTCGGTATCGATCAGGTCAAGGGTTACACTATCAAACTCAACACCCCGAGTTGGACAACCCAGTGCAACCCAGAGTTTCGGATCGAGCTGATCAAGGGCCATGAGATCAGTTACAGAGTCCAGACGAACCTGGTCAAAACCGCCGGCACGAATGAATCGCCATGAATGATTCTGTGTTCGCTGAGGTGATGTATTTGACATAATGAATATCCTTTTCTTGATAAATAAGAGTTCCTTTTGGGGCTGATACAAAATAAGGGTTGTTGCGCGTGTATGTCAAGGAAATTTTAACGGTAAATAAAGTGGTTAGAAATGTCCGCGCTATGCCGATACGTACTTAGTCACGATGACGGCGTGTTATTTTTTTTCATGGCAGACGCCTCCAGTTCCATCTTTTTCATCATGACCAGAATAGCGGTGATAGCAGCCTGCGTCATCCCCGGTATGCGCTCCGCCTGTCCGATAGTAGCGGGTTCCACCCTGGTGAGCTTCATCTTTAATTCGTTGGAAAGTCCCGGTACGGATCTGTAATCCATGTTCTTGGGGATTTTTTTCCCTTCCAGCGTTTTCATTTTTTCTATCGATTCGACCTGCCGTTTTATATACCCTTCATACTTTGCCTCAATTTCGATCTGCTTTTTCACCAGACGATCAGGAATGGACTCCCATCCCGCAAAGACGTTGAGATCATCATAGCGGATCTCGTATCTTTTCAAAAGCTGATAGAGGGTGACGGGATTTTTAATGGGTGGAGTTCTCAAGGTGTGGAGCGTTGCGTTGATCTCTGCACCGGGGTAAATTTTTATCGATGCAAGCCTGCCGATCCCTTCTTTCACCTGCCGAACTTTCTCCCTCAGGCGGCCGTAGTGATCCTTCGCAATCAATCCCATTTCATACCCTTTTCCCATAAGGCGGATTGTCGCATTATCCTCCCGGAGGATGAGGCGGTATTCCGCCCGGGAGGTGAACATCCGGTATGGTTCATCCACTCCCCTGGTTACGAGATCATCAATCATCACACTTATATACGCTTCAGAACGGTCAAGCACGAAAGGGGGTCTCCCCTGTATTGTACACGCTGCGTTGATACCGGCCCACAGCCCCTGTGCGGCGGCTTCTTCATATCCTGAAGTACCGTTGATCTGCCCGGCGAGGTAGAGCCCGGCAACGCGCTTCGTTTCCAGGGTCTGCCTGAGCTCCGTCGGCTGCACGAAATCGTATTCAATGGCATAGGCGGAACGCATAACTTCCGCCTCTTCAAGACCGGGAACACTATGAATAATCTGTTCCTGAAGATCCTGTGGCAAACAGTTTCCGAGACCTTTCGCATAGACCTCCTCTGTTTCCAGACCCTCATGTTCCAGGACAACGGGATGCTTTTCCTTGTCGGAGAAGCGGATGACTTTATCTTCAAGGGAAGGACAATAGCGGGCGCTGACTCCTTTGATGGTGCCTGAATAGAGCGGGGAGAGCATAATATTATCCCTGATGAGCCGATGCGTTTCCTTTGTCGTAGAAGAAAAATATGAAGGGAGCCTCTCCGCCCGCAGATTCTCCGTCATGAAAGAAAACGGTTCTGGTTCGGGATCACTGTCCTGTCGTTCAAGTTTTGAAAAGTCGATTGTGGAAGCGCGCAATCTCGGTGGCGTCCCTGTCTTCATGCGACCCATCTCGAATCCAAGCTTCCTAAGAGATTCAGCCAGGTGAATGGAGGCCATCTCGCCGGCTCTTCCTGCGGGGTAATGGACAGTGCCAACGTGGATCAGACCGTTTAAAAAAGTTCCCGTGGTGATGATCACCGCCTTCGCATGATACGAGACGCCGATATGATCCTCCACACCCACAACTCTTCCATCCTCGACAATGAGGCGGTCGATGAGCGTCTGCCGGAGATGGAGGTTCTTTTCCCTCTCTACCGTTGCTTTCATGGCGAGCCTGTAGAGCTGCTTGTCGCACTGGAAGCGTGAGGATTGCACCGCAGGCCCTTTCGATAAGTTCAGCAAACGAAAATGGACGGCGGTTTTATCGGCGATTTTCCCCATCTCCCCTCCCAGGGCGTCAATTTCCTTCACGAGCTGGCCCTTGGCGAGGCCTCCGATGGCAGGGTTGCACGACATAAGGGCGACAGAATCCAGATTGATATTAAATAAAATCGTGGAGCAGCCCATCCGCGCCGCCGCTAATGAGGCCTCACAACCGGCATGACCGCCTCCCACTACGATGACATCGTAATATCTCTGCACCCGTGCAACCTCTTCCATGGAGTTCATAATGATTGAAAATCTCAGACTATGGTATATAATAATATTGGTTGATAAAATACAATAAAAAAGGGGCCTTTTGTTAAAACCAGCGTTCTGGAATAACACGAAACGATATTACGATCTGAAAAGTTTCTGGCGCAACCGCTTCGGGAGCAGGGTTTACAAGCTTCAGATTGACGCGGGATTTACCTGTCCGAACCGGGACGGAACTGCATCAACGGGGGGATGCATTTACTGTGACGGCCGAGGTTCGCGCCTGCGGCAGGCCGGGCCGCTTCCTTCCGTCAGCGAACAGATACGCAGGGGGAAGGAATATTATAAGACCCACAGAAATGCGGGGAAGTTTATAGCCTATTTCCAAACTTTTACCAATACGTACGGCCCAATAGAGAAATTGAGAGCGCTCTATGACGAGGCTCTGGGGGCAGACGATATCGTTGGCCTTTCTGTGGGAACTCGTCCTGATTGCGTTCCAGATGATGTAATTGATCTTTTTCAAGATTATGCGAAGCATTTCCATGTATGGCTGGAATTAGGGCTCCAGTCAATCCACAACAGAACCTTGCAGTGTATCAACAGAGGACATTCAGTGGAGACGTATCTTGATGCTGTACATAGGGCTGCGGGCAAAAATATACATATTTGTACCCATATCATCGTTGGTCTGCCAGGGGAAACGCGGGAGGATATGCTGGAAACGGCAAGGGTCATTGCGACGCTCCCCATTCAGGGAATAAAAATTCATCTGCTCCTCGCCCTCAGGGGGACGAAGATGGGTGACCTCTATGAACAGGGGGAGATTTTGCTGTTGGAAAAGGACGATTATGTCCGGATTGTGTGCGATATTTTGGAAATTCTGCCATCGGAGATGGTCATTCAGCGACTGACTGCAGATGGATACAGGGATATATTCCTGGCCCCGCGGTGGGCGATTAACAAGATGGAAGTATTAAACGGGATCGACAGGGAACTCGAGAAGAGAAATACTTTCCAGGGAATACGTTTTGAGAAGGTATGAGTGTTGCATTATTTTTGAAACTTTGCTTTAGTACGACATTTTGTATAATTATTTGTCCCTCGAGAATATAAGAGATTGTCCCTCGCCCTTTGAGCACTCGTAATGACAAATAAGAATAACGACAATGTTTCGCGGTTGATAGGAAAACATTGTTTTTTCAAATGGATACGGGGAAAGGTTAAATAATAATGATAGGCATCGTTGATTACCGGGCAGGGAATCTGACCAGCGTGGCACGGGCTCTCAATTATTTACAAGAACCGTGCATGATCACTGATGATCCCGGCAAACTTGAACGGGCCAGCCATATCATCTTTCCCGGCGTCGGAGCGGCAGGTGAGGCTATGTCCAACCTCAAGAAGACGCAGCTGGATAAATGGATCCGGGAATGGGTTCAGCAGGGGAAGCCTGTGATGGGCATTTGCCTTGGGACACAGGTGATTTTTGAATACAGCGAAGAAAATGACACACAATGCCTGGGTATCGTACCGGGGACGGTGAAAAGATTCCCGCGGGATCTGCGACAGGGCGATGAAAAGCTCAAAATTCCCCACATGGGATGGAACCGTGTAGCCTTTCGCAAGGATCACCCCGTGTTCCGTGGGCTTCCCGAGGGTGCTGAATTTTACTTTGTCCACTCCTATTATCCGTTTCCCGATGATGATACATGGGTTATCGGATTGACCAATTACGGACAGCCTTTTTGCTCCGTCGTGGCCCATGGAAATTTGATAGCCATGCAATTTCATCCGGAGAAAAGCGGACGGCCGGGACTCCAGATACTGACCAATTTCTGCCGCTGGGGAGGCCAAAATGCTGAGTAAACGGATCATACCCTGCCTGGATGTGCGTGACGGGAAGCTTACCAAAGGGATTAAATTCAAAGGCAATATCGATATCGGAGATCCCGTCGAAGCGGCTCGGGAGTACTATGAGCAGGGTGCCGATGAGGTTGTCTTCTATGACATTACCGCTTCATCCGATGGGCGTGACATCATGATTGATGTGGTGCGGCGGGTGGCGGAAACAATATTCATTCCCTTTTCTGTCGGCGGTGGCATCCGAACCGTGGAAGACATGAGGCGCGTCATCCTGGCAGGAGCGGAGAAGATAAGCATCAACTCCGAAGCCGTGAAAAATCCACCCCTGATTTCTGAAGGTGCAAAGGCTTTTGGCAGCCAGTGTGTCGTCTTGGGCATGGATGTAAAGAAAGTGGAGCCGAACGTACACGTTCCCTCAGGCTATGAAATCGTCATTCATGGAGGACGTGTATATACTGGGATTGACGCCCTGTGGTGGGCAAAAGAAGCGGAAAACCTGGGGGCGGGTGAAATCTGCCTGAATTCGATCGATGCCGACGGGACACAAGAAGGGTATGAACTTGAATTGACACCTCTCATATCGACGAACGTTCGCATACCGGTGATTGCTTCGGGAGGCGGAGGAACTCCAGAACACATTGTTGATGTTCTCACGCGGGGGCAAGCAGATGCGGCGCTTATCGCTTCCATGGTGCATTATAGATACTATACGATATCGGAGATTAAGACATATCTCCACACTCATGGAGTAAAAGCGAGAATGACATGGTAATGCGTGCTCCCGTGTCATCACCCTTGATAATTCTTCTTGACAATACTATACTAACTGATAAGAAAATTACATATAGGTTAGCTTTCTATATGAAAGCATAACACATTAGAAATACACTCAGATACCCAGAGTTCATTCATGGGTGAGGGAGGCGAAATAAATTGGATAAAAAGAGATACGAACTGAATGTGCAACTGGCTCAGATGTTAAAAGGCGGCGTCATTATGGATGTGACAAACGTGGAACAGGCGAAAATCGCCGAGGAGGCAGGCGCCGTCGCAGTTATGGCCCTGGAGAGGGTTCCGGCGGACATCCGCACACAGGGTGGTGTGGCCAGGATGTCTGATCCATCCATGATTATAGAAATAAAAAAGGCCGTATCAATACCTGTCATGGCCAAGGCAAGGATAGGTCATTTTGTTGAAGCCCAGATATTGGAATCACTGAAAATCGACTATATTGACGAGAGCGAGGTATTAACCCCTGCCGATGAGGAATGTCATATAGACAAGACGAAGTTTTCTATCCCCTTTGTCTGCGGCGCCCGCAATTTAGGAGAGGCCCTTCGTCGCATCGCCGAAGGCGCCGCCATGATCCGTACGAAAGGGGAGGCAGGAACGGGGAATGTCGTTGAGGCGGTCCGTCATATCCGTACAATCAACCGCGAAATAAGGCAGCTTATCACAATGCCGTTGGAAGAGGTTACGGGATACGCAAAAGCGAATGGCTTGCCTTATGAGCTTGCCCTCACGGTACGTGAATTGGGGCGCCTTCCGGTGGTAAATTTTGCTGCCGGCGGTATCGCGACACCTGCCGATGCTGCATTGATGATGCAGTTGGGGTGTGATGGAATCTTCGTGGGATCGGGTATCTTCAAATCGGAAAACCCCGCAGTGCGCGCCCGGGCGATTGTCAAGGCGACGGCATATTATAATGACCCGGCCAAGATACTGGAAGCCTCCATGGGACTCGGAGAGGCAATGCCGGGGATTGAAATATCGGAAATCCCGGAAGGGCAGCTTCTTGCGGGACGAGGATGGTAGAGAATGATCGGCGTTCTCAATCTTCAGGGTGGTGTCGTTGAACACTTAGATCACCTGGAGCGTTTAGGAATTCCCGCAATACCTGTCAAAGAGCAGAGTGATTTTGCACACCTTGCCGGCTTGATTATACCAGGTGGTGAGAGCACATGCATGTCCCGCTTGATACGTATCTTCGGTATTGAAGAAATTATTCTCCATGAATTCCGTCGGGGAATGAAAATCTGGGGGACCTGTGCCGGAGCAATTATCCTTGCCGGTGCTGTTGTCGGTGAACAACCCCATCTCGGACTCATTGATATAGAAATTGAACGCAATAGTTTTGGGAGCCAGCTGGACAGTTTCGTGCGCGAAGCGAACATTCCTCAGGTCGCGTCAGAAACCATACCTCTCACATTCATTCGGGCGCCCAAGATCTTACGGGCAGGTAAGGGGGTGAGCGTTCTTCTTAAGATGGATGACTACATTGCCGCCGCGGAGAGCCCCGATGTATTCGTTACCGTGTTTCATCCTGAATTGACGGGATGTATTGCGTTCCACCGTTATTTCGCGCGAAAGTGCGGTCTTAATCCCTTTGACGACAGGAAAATTTCTTCGATAGATCCTGCCTGGAACAGCACGAGCTGGACTCGTCATGCTCGTGTTATGTGACCGGTAAATGTATCAGTTTTCTATAAAGATACCATTACCTATTCGTATCATCAATTGTAAAACACTAGCTACTTCAGACATTCGCCAATCTGCGAGATTGTTTTTTTAAATGACTTATACGGCGGCGCAGAAAATCTGTTTTTTTTCTGTTATTTGCTGCCTGGGCTGCTTTTTTTTCTTCTTTAAGCTGTTTTATTCTGCTTTTTATCTCGCTTTTACTTAGTTTGATCTTTTCCACAAACTTTTTCGCTGTCTTCGCAGGCGCTTTTTCACTGATCCCTCTTGCTTCCTTTATAACCTCTATCAATTCCGCTTTTTTCATATCATGGACTGCAACAGATCTCGGAATTTCCATGGCAATCGCTTTGAGTTCCTTGACCGTCATTTTTTCTAATGACTTTTCTTCGTTATGCTCTTTTTTCTTTATTTCTTCTGACATATCTTCCTCCTGTAACTGGGAATTCCAATAATATGTGCATAGTATAACGCAGCTAATTTTTAATAAGCTGGATTCTCTGTGTTATGTTCGCCGCTTTCTCTGTTTCTTTTTTCGTTTCGTAAAAAAATAAAAGTTTCTCCAGATAGGCTAAAAGTGCTTTTTTCCATCCGTTCTGTGAAGCGGTATCAATGGCAATTTTCAAAATTCCTTCGTCATAGGTATTTTTTTGAATGAAGAGACCAGCGGCAATGAGCTTGGACAGGGGGTCTTCCATTTTCGATATTTCATGCGCAGCATCCTCGAATTTACCTTTGCGGAATACCTTTAACACGCCTTTATACTGTCCTGGCAAAAGACTTTCGTCGACCTTATCGAAAGAACCCTTTAAAAAGTTATAGAACA
>Ga0315275_10003686_pt1 | contig 14174 bp, 16 predicted proteins | sample YL17G03_0_MG_FD_205557 | JGI IMG/M metagenome (GOLD analysis project Ga0315275, IMG submission 205557) | Sediment microbial communities from Yellowstone Lake, YNP, Wyoming, USA - YL17G03_0 | ecosystem: Environmental > Aquatic > Freshwater > Lake > Sediment | place: USA: Wyoming | collected... | reverse complement strand
CCTGGAGGCCATCGCCTTCCAGACGCGCGATGTCATCGAGGCGATGGAGGCCGAGTGCGGCGTGAGCCTGCCCGAGCTACGCGTGGACGGCGGCGCCGCCGCCAACGACCTGCTGATGCAGATGCAGGCCGACATCCTGGGCCGGCCGGTGGTGCGCCCGGCGGTGACGGAGACTACCGCCCTCGGCGCCGCCTATCTGGCGGGCCTGGCGGTGGGCTTCTGGCAAAGCCAGGACGAACTGACCGCCAACTGGCGCGTGGACAAGCGCTTCGAGCCCCGCCTGCCCGCCGACCAGCGCGAGGCGCTTTACGCGGGCTGGAAGCGGGCCGTCGAGCGGGCCAAAGGCTGGGCGAGCGAGTAGCATGCGGCCCTCGCTGGGGCAGGTGACGGAGCAGACCTACGACGTCATCGTCATCGGCGGGGGGATCAACGGCAGCGGCGTCGCCCGCGAGGCAGCGCTGCGTCGCCTCACCACCCTCCTGATCGAGAAGGACGATTTCTGCGCTGGCACCAGCGGCCGCTCCTCCAAGCTCATTCACGGCGGCCTCCGCTATCTGGAGCACCGCGAGTGGCGCCTGGTGCGCGAGTCGTTGCGGGAGCGCGAGGCCTTGCTCCAGGCCTTCCCCCGCCTGGTGCGTCCCCTGCCCTTCCTCCGGAGCCTTAGGACTCGTATATCTAAATAGGGAATCATGCAAGATCAGCAAATGTTTGACGTGGCCATTATTGGCGCGGGAGTCACGGGAGCGTCCGTGGCGTGGGCGCTTGCTAAGTACAACCTACGCGTCGCGGTAATCGAAAGAGAAGCCGACGTGGCGATGGGTACGAGTAAAGCCAACTCGGGTATATTACACGCGGGATACGGGGCGCCCACCGATACTCTGAAAACTAAGTATAACGTCATGGCCAATCCGATGTTCGACAAGGTGTGCGCGGACTTGAAGGTCCCCTTCCATCGGTGCGGCACATTTGTCGTCGCGGTGCGAGACGACGAAATGGACTACCTCAACAACTTGGTAGCGCAAGCGGCGCGAAACAAGGTGCCGGTGGAACTCATCACCGATTCTAAGCGCATACACGAGATGGAGCCGGAGTTGACTAAGAACGTCAAAGCCGTCATGTATGCTCCTGCCGGCGGTATTGTCAGCCCTTATGAATTGAATATTCGTTTGTGCGAGTGCGCCGCGATGAACGGCACAACGTTTTTGTTGGAATCGCCGGTAGAGCGCATCGACACGCACGCCGATCGCTTTACTATCGAAACAGCGCGCGAACAGCTCGAGGCTCGGTATCTGGTCAACGCCGCGGGACTATACTCCGACAAAGTGGAGCAGATGGTCGGGTTAAATACCTTCACCATTTCGGCATGGAAAGGCGAATACATTCTGCTAGATAAGGGCGCGATTAGCCTCAATCATGTCTTGTTCCCTATTCCAACCAAACAAAGTAAAGGCATTCTCGTTACCCCTACCACCCACGGCAACATCATCGTGGGTCCGAACAATATTCTTTGTGAAGACCGCGAGGATGTCGCCACTACGACCAGCGGCATTTGGGAAATCATCGAAGGCGGCGACAAGTTGGTGCCGAACCTGCCGCTGCGCAAAGTAATCCGGAACTTCGCGGGGCTACGCGCCAAGGCCGATTGCGATGACTTTATCGTCGGTCCTAGCAAAGTTCGGGGTTTTTTTAATGCGGCAGGTATTCAATCTCCCGGTCTAAGCTCGTGCCTAGCTATCGGTGTCGATATCGCGCGTATGCTCGGCGAGGCGGGTTTGCCGCTCAAACCCAGGCAAAAATACCGGGGCGAAATCGCCGAAACGTTTCGCCTGCGCGAGACCGCGCCGGATAAAGTAGATAAGATTATCAAACAGGATCCGCGCGCAGGCCAGGTTGTGTGTCGGTGCGAAATGGTGTCGGAAAAGGAAATCGTGGAGGCGATCGAGCGCCCGGTGGGCGCGCGCACCCTCGACGGCATAAAAATGCGCGCTCGGGCCCAGTCGGGACGGTGCCAAGGGGGGTTTTGCACTCCCAAGCTGATGAAGATCCTCGCGCGCGAGCTGAAGATACCCGTTGAGCAGGTTACGCTCAAGGGTGAGGGCTCTCGCTTGTTATTCGGACGGACCAAGGACCTTCCGTCGGAGGCCTTGTAGGAATGAAGGAAGTCGCTACGGATGTCGCGGTGATCGGCGGCGGGCCGAGCGGCCTCGCGGCGGCTCTCGAAGTCGCCAAAAACGGCGTGCGAGTTCTGATTTTAGAGCGGGATTTCGAGCTCGGCGGCATCTTACAGCAATGTATTCACAACGGGTTTGGACTCCGGTATTTCAAAGAGGAACTGACCGGACCCGAGTACGCGCAGCGCTTTATCAACCAACTCGCGGATACCAACATAGAAGTCCTGTGCGGGACGATGGTTATTGACCTTAGACCGGATAAGAGTATTACCGCGGTCAACAAGAGCGACGGCGTGGTAATGATAAAAAGCCAGGCCGTCGTGTTGGCGATGGGGTGCCGCGAGCGTGCCCGAGGTGCCATCAACGTCCCGGGCGACCGTTGCGCTGGGATCTTTCCCGCCGGTCTTGCCCAACGCTTCGTAAACATGGAAGGCTATATGCCCGCAAAGTCCGTGGTGATCGTCGGCTCCGGGGACATCGGCATGATCATGGCCCGCCGTCTAACGCTAGAGGGAGCAAAAGTAAACGCCGTAGTAGAAGTGCTTCCGTATGCCGCGGGTCTGATCCGAAATCGCGTTCAGTGTCTCGAAGACTACAATATCCCCTTGCACTTGTGCCATACGGTCACCCATATCCACGGCAAGGACCGCGTACAAGGGGTCACCATTTCGCAAGTGGATGACAAATGGCGTCCCTTGCCGGGCACCAGTCGCTACATCGAGTGCGACACGGTGCTGTTTTCCGTGGGGTTGATCCCGGAAAACGAGCTCTCGCAAAAAGCCGGAGTGGCGCTGTCATCTACCGGAGGCCCTGTGGTCAACGAGCTTTGCGAGACCTCGGTGCCCGGAATTTTCGCTGCCGGCAATGTACTTCAGGTACACGACCTGGTGGACTGGGTAACGCTTGAGGCTCAACGCGCGGGCAACAATGCGGCGCAATATGTCAAGAACTTGGCCAAGGGCGCCACGGAGCGGGAACGTATCAAGGTTATCCCGGGAGATAACGTGGGATACGTGGTTCCGCAATTTGTCGATCATTTGACGCCGGATACAAGGATTCAGTTTTCATTCCGCCCGAAAGCGCCGGACAAGAACGCGCAAGCTCAGATCGAGTCAGGCGGCTCCGTCCTCTTTAAACGCAAGCACCCGCACGTGATTCCTAGCGAAATGATCAACGTGATTACGAAATTGGACCCGTCGGCCGTAAAGAATAAAGAGATTACCGTGCGTATCGTTCCACAGCCGCAGAAGGAAGCGCGGTAGAATGACGCAAGAGAAGGTCGCCCATATTACCTGCATAATCTGTCCCAACGGATGCCAAATCACCGTTAGTGAGCGGCCAGGCAGCCCTCCCCAAATAGAAGGCTCTACCTGCAAGCGAGGCATGGAATATGCCGGCCAGGAATACCGCGAACCAAAACGCATGCTCATTACTACTATGCGGGTCGATGGAGGGACGCTTGCGGTAATACCGGTTCGCTCGAACAAAGAACTACCCAAGGAGCGGATCTTCGAAGCGGTTGAGCATGTCAGTCACATCGCGCTTCGGGCTCCGATAAAGATGGGAACCGTCGTTGTACCGAATCTACTTAATCTAGGCGTAGACGTTATAGCTTGTAGAGATATAAAGCGCGTTCCCTAGGTCCCTTATGACCTGGCTTTGGCTCGGTTTCGGCGCCCCAGTAATTACCTTGCTCTCGATTGATCTAGGCGTGTTTCACCGCCATCCGCACCGTATCGCGCTTCGCGAGGCCATCGGGTGGTCGGTGCCGCACCGGCAAAAAAATGATTGATTTACGAATTATCCGCTTAATCCGTTCCCAATCCGTGTCAGATTTGTTAGACTGATACCGCCATGGCCAACAACCGCCAGCTGGTCCGCGAGCTCCAGGCCATCGTCGGCAAACAGTACGTCCTGCACGCCCCCGAAGACCTGCTGGTCTACGAGTACGACGCCACCATCGAGCGCGGACTCCCCGAGGCGGTGGTCCTGCCAGCCACTGCCCAGCAGGTGGCGGATGTGGTGAAGGTGACCCGCCGCCACGACCTGCCGGTGGTCGCCCGCGGCGCCGGCACCGGCCTCAGCGGCGGCGCCGTCCCGTCCAAGGGCGGCGTGACCGTCGCCATGTCCCGCATGCGCCGCATCCTGGAAGTGGACGTCGAGAACCGGCTGGCGGTGGTGGAGCCGGGCGTCATCAACCTGGACATCAGCAAAGCGGTGGCCAGCCATGGCCTCTACTACGCCGCCGATCCCTCCAGCCAGAAGGCCTGCACCATCGGCGGCAACGTGGCCGAGAACGCCGGCGGCCCCCACTGCCTGGCCTACGGCGTCACCCAGAACCACATCCTCGGCCTGGAGACCGTCCTGGCCGATGGCAGCATCGTCTGGCTGGGCGGCAAGACGGCCGACCGCCCCGGCTATGACCTCCGTGGTGTGGTCATCGGCTCCGAGGGCACACTGGCCATCGTCACCAAGATCATCGTGCGCCTCATGCCCCTGCCGCCGGCTACCGTCACCCTCCTCGCCATCTTCGACGCCGTCGACCAGGCCAGCCAGGCCGTCTCCACCATCATCGGCCAGGGCATTCTGCCCGCCGCCCTCGAGATGATGGACAAGGCGACCATGGAGGCAGTGGAGCAAGCTGTTCACGCCGGTTACCCGCCCGACGCCGGCGCCGTCCTCCTCATCGAGGTGGACGGGCTGGAGGAATCGCTCCGCCCCCAGGCGGAGCAGATCGAGACCATCTGCCGCGAGCTGGGTGCCCGCGAGGTGCGCGTCGGCTTCTCGGCCCAGGACCGCGAGCGTCTCTGGGCGGGGCGCAAGGGCGCACTGGGCGCCCTTGGCCGCCTCGCGCCCAGCTACTACATCCTCGATGGCACCGTCCCCCGCACCCAGCTCCCGCGCGTCCTGCGGGGCGTGTACGAGGTGGGCGAGAAGTACGGCCTGCGGATCGCCAACGTCTTCCATGCCGGCGACGGCAACCTCCACCCCAACATCCTTTTCGACGAAGCCGAGCCCGGCCAACTGGAGAAGGTGGTGGCCGCCGGCGCCGAGATCCTCCGCCTCTGCGTGGACGCCGGCGGCACCATCACCGGCGAGCACGGCATCGGTATGGAGAAGCGTGAATTCATGCGGTGGGTCTTCTCCGATGACGATATCGAGGCCCAGGCCCGCATCAAGATCGCCTTCGGCGCCGGCGACAGCTTCAACCCCGAGAAGATTTTCCCCACGGACTCCGGCGACGGCGATGTGGCCTCCGGCCAGCGGGCGGTCATCCAGTCCCTGGGGCCCGACGCTTACATCTAGGGAGCGTTGCGTTGGTCAAACAGACCGTCCTCCACAGCGAGCTCGAGTCCATCCTCGGCCCCGAGCGCGTCTTCGCCCACGAGGAGGCGGCGAGCTACGCCGTGGACGGCGTCGTCCCCCAGGCGGTGGCCTTGCCTGGCACGGTGGAGGAAGTGGCGGAGGTCATGCGCCTCGCCCACCGCGAGGGCGCGGCCGTCATCCCTTGGGGCGGCGGCACGGGCATGAGCCTGGGCAACCTCCCCCGGCGCTACGACATAGCCCTCAGCCTTACCCGTCTGAACGCCGTCGTCGAGCACGAGCCCGCCGACCTCACGGCCACTGTGCTGGCGGGCAGGACCCTGGCCGACTTCCAGGATCACCTGTCTTCGGTCGGCCAGTTCCTCCCCCTGGACCCACCTTCTCCCGCCGAGGCCACCATCGGCGGCATCGTGGCGGCCAACGCCGCCGGCCCCGCTCGCCACGCCCATGGCACCGTCCGCGATCTGGTGCTGGGCCTGCGCTTCGTCCAGGCCGACGGGCGGGTGATCAAGGCTGGCGGGAAGGTCGTGAAGAACGTGGCCGGCTACGACATGTGCCGCCTGCTCATCGGCTCGCTGGGTACCCTGGGCGTCATCGTCGAGGCCTGCTTCCGCCTCACGCCCCTGCCCAAGGCCCAACTCACGCTGGCCGTCGCCGTCCCCTCGGCCCAGGAGGCGTATCGCCTGGCCGGCCAGGCGGCCGCCCTCAGCCTGCGGGCGGTGGAGTTGGTTAACGCCGCTGCCGCCCGCGACCTGGACGGCCTGCCCCCCGTCTCTGAGGGCGGGTTCGTTCTGCTGTTGGCGGCAGCTGGGCCGCCGGCAGGAGTACAACGAACCCGCGAGGGCGTCGCCGCACTCACCAGCCCAACTGTGATCGAAGGCGCCGCCGCCAGCCTTTGGCAGGCCCTCGGCCAGCTCACCCAGGCTCCGCCGGGCGGCATTGCCACCAAGACCTCGGCGTTGCCGTCGCGTGCGCCGGAGCTGATCGAGCGCATCGAGACCATCGGCCGGGAGGCATCCCGCCCGCCGCGCATCGCCTGCCACCTGACGGCGGGCATCGTCTACAGCAGCTGGCCGCCCGGCGACGATCCCGACGCCGACCTGCGGCTGGTGACATCCCTGCGTCAGACGGTCACATCGCTGAGGGGCACGATGGTTGTGGAGGCGGCGCCCGCCGCCCTCAAGGAGCGCCTGGACGTCTGGGGCGAGCCCGGTACGGACTTTCCTCTGATGCGCAGCCTGAAGGAGCAGTTTGACCCCCAGGGCATCCTCAACCCCGGCCGCTTCCTGGGAAGGCTCTGAGACCATGAAGGAAGAAACCGCCCTCGGCTTCAGCGGCCCGGAGAGCCCCACCCTGCCGGACCTCCTACGCTGCGTCCACTGCGGCCTCTGCCTTAACCACTGCCCCACCTATACCGAACTGGGCCTGGAGACGGAATCGCCCCGCGGCCGGCTCTACCTGATGCGGGGTGTCAGCCAGGGGCGCGTCCCCATCACTGCCAACCTCGTGAGCCACCTGGACCTCTGCCTCCAGTGCCGCAACTGCGAGGCTGTCTGTCCTTCGGGTGTGCGCTACGGCCACATCATGGAGGGTGCACGGGCCGAGATTATGCGCGACGGGCGGGCGCCCGTCGCCTGGCGGGCCAGTCGCCTGGTGCTGCGCAACTTCTTCTCCCAGCCGCGACGCCTGCGGCCGTTCATGACCGTACTCGGGCTCTACCAGCGCTCCGGCCTGAGCGCCCTGGCCCAGGCTCTGCCGGGGCCATTGCAGTCCCTGGCCCAGATGGTGCCCCTGGTATCGCCCCGCCCCTACGACGTCCGCGGCCTCGTGGCCGCCCCCCTCGACGGCGCGCCCAGCCTTCGCGTCGCCCTGCTGGCGGGGTGCGTCATGCCCTACCTCTTCGCCAACGTTCACCGGGCCACCGTTCGCGTTCTCGCGCGTCAGGGCTGCCGCGTCACGGTGCCCGAGGGCCAGGTCTGCTGCGGCGCCCTCCACCTCCACGCCGGCGACCGCCAGGAGGCCCGCCGCCTGGCGCGCCGCAACATCGACGCCTTCCTGGCTGAAGACGTGGACGCGGTGGTGATCGACGCCGGCGGCTGCGGCGCGGCGCTCAAGGAGTACGGCGAACTGCTGAAGGACGACCGCCGCTATGCCGAAAAGGCCCGCCGGTTCAGTTCGATGGTGCGCGAAGTAACGGAGCTTCTTGCTGAGCTACCTCTGGCCGACGGACTGGGCAGCCTGCCGATGACCGTAACCTACCAGGATCCCTGCCACATGGCCCACGCCCAAGGGATCAAGGCCCAACCGCGCGCCCTGCTGCGCGCCATCCCCGGCCTGGAGCTGCGGGAGATGGCCCAACCCGACCTCTGCTGCGGTAGCGCCGGCCTCTATAGCGTCTTCCACCCGAACATGGCCCGCCGCCTCCTGCGGCGCAAGATGTGCGACGTGGCGAGCACCGGCGCCTCCGTCATCGCCACCGCCAACCCGGGTTGCCATCTCCAGCTGGAGGCCGGGCTCAGGCTCCACGGCCTCCCGGGCCGCGTCGTACACGTCATCGAGCTCCTGGACGAGGCCTATCGGAACGGCCGCCGGGCCGTATAGCCCATCTTCTCGCACGGAGGGAGGGCGATCATGCCTAAGAGCGCCACCATCAGTGGCGTCCAGTTCGAACGCTTCATCCAGAGTAGCTTCCGCATCAAGAGCGGCGACACCGTTATCTATGTCGACCCGCACCGCATTGCCAGCGGCGATGCAGCCGACCTAGTGCTCATCACCCATGAGCATTTCGACCATATGGACCCGGTGTCCATCAAGGCTGTAGAGGGCCCCGACACCGTCATCGTGGCCAACGCCCCCTGCGCCCCCCAACTTCAGGGCAAGGTAGGGTCCCGCATAGTCAGCATCGAGGAAGGCCAGTCGGTGACCGAGAAGGGGGTGCAGGTTCGGGCCGTCGCCGGCTACAACAACGTCCATCGCCGCGGCTACAACGTCGGGTTCGTGTTCAGCCTCGGCGGCATCACTATCTACCACGCCGGCGACACCGGCCGCGTGCCGGAGATGGCCAGCCTTGGCCCCATCGATGTGGCCCTGTTGCCCATTGGCGGCACCTACACCATGGACGAGAAGGAGGCCGCCGAGGCCACCGAGGACATACGGCCCAAGGTGGCAGTGCCCATGCACTACGGCTACGCCACCGGCGGCGACCCCCACAAGTTCGCTTCGCTGGTGGGCAAGGCGGCCCAGGTAGTCATCCTGGAATAGGGCTGCCCGGCAGCTTCCGCCGGCTATTCCCGTCCGCCTTGGCCGCCTGATATCTGTCAGCGGGCCAAGGCTTCGCTATTACACCCCCTTTTAACCCCGCATCTCTTTCTGTCTACTGCGTCCTTCGTAACATCCGGGCCATACTAAATGATGGATTAGAACGCCCAGTGCGAGAGAAATATTATGGAAACTCATGACAGGGCCGCACTTGCCGTAACACACTCCGACTTCTCGCGTCTGAATATACGAAAGACGGAATCGGCCGACATCGGCCCAACGGGCGAAATCTGCCGTGACCAGCTTGCCGATGGCAGGCGGGGAAACGGCTGAGAGGAAATGGCTGAGCGGCCGGCGACCGAACACCGCCGGGGAAAGAAAAGCATGAACCTTCCTCTCGTCAACAGAACATCGACGGCGACGGTGCCCGAAGAGGGACGACCCCAGGGGGGCGCCACCAAGCCCTCCATCAGCGATTTCTCGGCCCTGTACCGCGAGTTCTATCCCAAGGTCTTCGCCTACGTGTACGGGCGCGTCCAAGACAAAGAGGTGTCCCTGGACATCGTCTCGGAAGTATTCGAGCGCGCGTTCTCCAAGGGAAGCTCCCTGCGTTCCAGCGACGCCTTCGGCGCTTGGTTGTTCACCATCGCCCGCAATGCCGTCGCCAGCCACTGGCGCAAGGAGAAGCCCACCGCCCGCGCGCTACACAGCGTCGCCTGGGAATGGGAGCTCACCCAGCACCATCGCGACCCGGAGCAGACCGTTCTCGAGCGGGAACAGATGGCTATCCTGCTCTATCACGTCCACCAACTCTCCCAGCGAGAGCAAGAGGTGCTCTCGCTCAAGTTTGACGCGGAGTTGAGCAACCGCCAGATATCGCAGGTGATGAACACCAGCGAAGTCAACGTGCGGGTGACTATCTACCGGGTGCTACAGAAGCTCCGTAATCGCATGAAGAGTGTGCCGGAATGAACGAAGAAGACAAGGCCCAGAAGCTCTCCGAAGCCATAGACGCCCTCCTGGAGGGCCGAGAGCCCGACCTCGACGACCAGGAGCTGCAAGAACTGCTGGGTGTCGCCCGACTGCGGTTGAAGGCCGGCAAGGCTCTGGCCGACGTTGGCCTCACCTACCAGGAGCTGCTGCGACGCGTCCTCCAGGCGCGGATGGTGTCCCGACAGATGACGCCGCACGAGGAGGCGGACGAAGACCCACCGCCCGAAGCCCATAACATCACCGAGATCGCCGACCCCCACGAGTACCTCGACCCGCTGGACCCGGGTTACGGCAAGCTGGTGAACTTCCTGGACTTCTGGCCCCGGGCCGGAGAGACGAACCTCAGTGCCAGCACGAAAGGCGCCACGGCCGCCACCAAGCTCGCCGGCCCATCCGTGGTCATCCCCCTCTGGAAGGCCGCGGAGCAGCACAAGGCTACCAAGGCCGATTCTCTGGCGCCGGTCGTCGACAGGCTCGTGCGCAGCCGCAAGCGGACCATGTCGGTGGACGACGAGGAACTGGATGAACTGGTGCAGGTGGCCCACCTTCGTCGCTATGTGGGTCAGGCCCTGGCCTCTGCCAGCACACCCTACAAGCGCCGGCTGTGGTCCGTCCTGCGCCTGCGCCTGGCCGCCAACCTGCGGCGCCGGGCCGCGCAGCCGCGCCGTCCTACCATCGCCGCGGCAGCCGGTCGCTCCTGGAAGTACGGAATGGCTGCCGCCGCCGCCGTCGCCCTCACCCTATTCACCGTGGGACCCTGGGCGGCCAGCGGCTTCGCCCAGAACCCTATCAGTCAGGTCTTCGGTATCGTCAGCCAGCATGTGGGCGTCGACGGCACAGACAGCCCGCCGCCCACGCAGGTACCGGTAACTGTTCCCGTGGAAGAAGTGTCGCCGCAACAGGCTGCAGAGCGCCTGGGAATCCCCGTGGGGCAGCCTTCCTATCTGCCTGCCGGCTTCGAGCTGGCCTCATCGGCGTACTACTCAAAGAGCGTCACGACGCCGGAGCAGGGAATGTACCAGTTGGTGTACGCCCCCGGCGGTGTCCCGCAGGACGGCGAACCGCAGATCATCATTTACCAGGAGCAGGCCACCTCCAGCACCATTACGGAGAACAACGCCTATATTGAGGAGGTCGTCGTCGGCGGCTCGCTCCCGGCGACTTACATCCGGGGCACCTGGCAAGCGGGTCCGGACGGAACGCTGGAGTGGGTCGAAGACCACGCTGAGGTGCTGGTCTTCGACCAGAACGGCGTGCGCACGTTCGTAGTCTACCGGTACGGCCAGGAGCAGAAGGACGAACTGCTGAAGATCGCCGAGTCGATGCTCGCGCAGTAGGCTCGACCCAGCGTCCGGCGACGCTGATCAAAAGAGAATCGAAGGGCGGGCCGCATGCTGGGCGCCCGTAGCGATATTTTTTAGCCGAAAGATTAGGCGGGGGTGGTAGTCGATGTCCTCCCGCAGCCTTCTCTCCCGCATCATCTCGTAGAGCAGGTTCTCCACCACCATCAACAACAGGAGGACGGCCCTCTGTTGGCGGCGTGGCATGCGGGCGATAAGCTGCAGCAGGTCTGCATCCACCTTCTCCGCTAGAGCGAGTCGACTGTCTGAAGGTTCGGCCATACCTCCTACTCCAGCCGGCTGGGTAGCTTGGAGTCCTGGCTGGTCCGCCGCTCACCTCCCCCTATGTCCTCCACCAGGTGCTCCATGCCCTCCAGCAATAGAAGCAAACGCCGTTGCCGATCGCGCGGCAGGCGGCCTAGGTAGCGCAGGAGGTCAGGGTCGACGTTGGCCTCATAGCCCTCGTAGACCCGTCTCAGGGTACGCACCGTCGGATAGCCGGCGGCCTCGAACAGGTCGTCCGGATCGATGTGCATCGCCCCGGCCAGCCTTAGAATGACGGCGGCGCTGGGGTTCCTGACGTCGCCGTTCTCTAGCTGGGATAGGTAACCCTGACTCACGGCAGCGTGGCCGGCTAGCTGCCCCTGGGTTAGTCCTATCTCCTCCCGCAGCTCGCGGATCTTTTTGCCTAGTTCCATCGCAAACCGCCTCCGTAAGCGTGGCTGAAATTGTGAACCATTTTCACAAATTTGTCAATACAAGCCCTTGACAATTCCTGCCTATTAGGATATTAATACTTTGGTTTAGAAGCGCCTTTCGTGAATGCCTTAGAGCATCTGTTCACATCATCTCTTGCGAGAGGAGGGGGAGCGGGAATGAACGGGCAGGCTGAAAAGCTCTGCAGCGCCATTGACCGCCTCCTCTTAGGTGCGCCTCGCAAGACGCTGGTGGCGGAACCTGAAGTTCGCGAGTTGTTGCATGTGGCGCGTCTGCGCCGACAGGCTGGGCGTGCCATGGCCGCGCTGGGCTCCAAGTGTGGGGACGAGGCGTGGCGGCGGGTGGAGGCAACGCGGCAGGTCCGGTAGTCCTGGCCTATTCGGTTCACCCAAAGGAGGTGTGTGACCATGAAGCGATGGCTTCTGCTGTCACTATTGCCCATCGCCCTTCTCCTGCTCGCCGTCGGAGCGCTGGCCCTCCAGTCCTCCAATGAAGCCCATGCGGGAGTCATATCGGGCGATCCTATAGCCTGCTCCGCCACCGACGGCGGCGCCCTGGTGAGCAGCGTCGAAGGGACATCGTTGACCAGCACAGACCAGGCGTTGCTGTCCGCCAAGTGCTACCTCGTCGGAATCGACCGCTTCCCGCGAGGCTGCGGCAGCGACGACCTCTACGTCCTGAGGTACCTCTGCTACGAGCCAGGCAGAGGCTGGTACTACACAAACTACTGGTACTGTCAGTAGGCTAGGCATTCGGATCACCGCGCGGACGACAGCGGGCCGGCCCGCTGTCGTCCTGTGCATTTTTACTCCCCGTCCTCCCAGACCAGCCTGTCCCCCACAGCGATGCCGCAGTGGGCTGTAGCGCCGGCCGGAAGCTCCAAGGCAGAGCGAGCCCCTCGCCCACCAAGGGCCGCCCGATAGGGCTTCATCTCTGGCACTATCTTCACCACCTGACCGTCTCTGTCCAAAAAGACGACATCGATAGCAAAGCGCATGAAGGACGTCTGCACCGATGTGCAGGGCGTGATGAGCAGCGCACCGCCTTCGGGCAGAGTGCGCCGCCCCATCAGCCCCATTAGTCGCGCCCAGTGAGTCTCGGCCTTCTCTGCCCGAGAGGCCACCACAGTTCCCCGGCTGGCGTCTACAATCCTGGCCAAAGCGTTGACAGGATATCACACGCGCCGCGCGGAGTTCACCCGACCCTCCATGCCCTCCAAGAGCAGGAGGACGTACCGCTGCTGATCCCGCGACAGGCCAGCCAAGAATCGGAGAAGGTCGGGGTCAACGCGGGCGTGGTAGTCGTTGTTGGTCTCGCCCGGGCCGCGCACCGGGGTGTACCCCGCAGCGTCCATCAGTTCATGCGGGTCGACGTACAGAGCCTTCGCCAGCCGCAGGAGGATAGCAGCGCTGGGGTTCTTGACCTCCTCACGCTCTAGCTGGCACAAGTAGCCTTGACTCACCTCGGCATGGCCGGCCAGTTGGGCCTGACTGAGGGCCATCTGTTCCCGCAGCTCGCGGAGCCGCCCGCCTAGCCTCTTCATCATCCCCTCCTGGCCCCCTACTTCATCATCTGCTGGCTGATATTGATGACCGCCGGCCCCAAGATCACCACCATGAAGGCCGGGAAGATGAAGAGGACCAGCGGAAAGATCATCTTGATGGCCGCCTCGTGGGCTAGCTGCTCGGCCTTCTGCCGGCGACGCGTCCGCATCTGGTCCGACTGCACCTTCAGGACCTGAGCGATGCTCACGCCCAACTGCTCGGCCTGGATCACGGCATTGACAAAAGAGATGAGCTCCTGCACCTCGGTGCGTGCTCCCAGATCGCTCAGCGCTTCCCTGCGCAGGCGCCCCATCGATATCTCGCTAAGGGTCTGCGACAGCTCCGTGGCCAGCGGGCCCTTCATCTGCTCGGCCACGCGGCTCAGGGCGGCGTCAAGGCCCAGCCCGGCCTCCACACAGGTCGTCACCAGGTCCAGGGCGTCGGGCAGGGCCTTCACCATAACCCGCTGGCGCGAACGCACAGCCGACTTCAGCCACATCCACGGGATCAGGAAGCCGATGCTCCCCAACAGGATCAGACCCAGCATGCCCTGAGCGCTGAAACCACCCAAAACGACGATGGCCAACAGGCCCACGCTGCTGAACAGGCCAATGCAGATAGCCCAAAAAGTGACGAAGGTGATGGCCGCCATCTCGAGGCCCGCTGTAGTCAGCGACTTCTGGATGCCAGCCAGGAAGGCGGCCGGGAGGAAGTTAGACAATGCACGGCCGAAGCCCTGCACCATAGGCGCCAGGACTCGCTCCTCGAAGGGGAGGGCCAGCTCCGAAACCTGCCCCGCGGACACCTGCGCCCGCAGGCTGGCGATG
>Ga0315275_10003683_pt1 | contig 14178 bp, 9 predicted proteins | sample YL17G03_0_MG_FD_205557 | JGI IMG/M metagenome (GOLD analysis project Ga0315275, IMG submission 205557) | Sediment microbial communities from Yellowstone Lake, YNP, Wyoming, USA - YL17G03_0 | ecosystem: Environmental > Aquatic > Freshwater > Lake > Sediment | place: USA: Wyoming | collected... | reverse complement strand
GTGAAGACGAGAAATGCGGAGAACTTCATTCGTTCGGCAAATGCCCCTATAATCAGGGCCGGGGTGATTACCGCAAACATTGCCTGGAAGATCATGAATGCCTGGTGCGGAATGGTAGCAGAATAGTCAGGATATGGCTCAAGACCGACACCTCTTAGTCCGACCCATGCAAATCCACCCCAGAATCCGTTTCCAGGGGCAAAGGAAAGACTGTATCCGAATAGGACCCATTGGATGCTCAGGGCGGCGAGTATAATAAAGCATTGCATCAAGACGCCCAGAATATTCTTGCGTCTGACAAGCCCCCCATAAAAAAATGCCAGACCTGGGGTCATCAACATAACAAGTGCAGCCGATATTAACACCCACGACGTATCGCCGGAGTCGATTGTTGCGACGTTTATGTCCGCTGATAGCGCAGCGGGCACACCTGGGGAAGCCTCGGCGTTAGCGAAAGCGTTGCCTGAAAATGCTGACAATACGAAGAAGAGAAACAGCATTGGCATAATCTGCCCCCTTTTGATTCCGTTTTCTGTGAGATTCTCACCAAACAGGAACCTGCAGCAAACTATGAAGCTCATCTTCTTCACAACAAACAACCTTTCCATAAAGCCGGAAAACAATTACTGGTAGAGAAGACAATTGCAATTTGCGTGCCACGAATGGAAATCTGCTCGTAAGTTCTTGTTCTGCAAGAAGATAAGTCTCGTGAATCTCTTGCGGCATCGAATGAGACTGCGACAATTACGTAGTATTATTTCTTCCAAAGACAAATCTGTGCCAATACCGCACCAAGTTTTAGGTTCACGCGGATTCGCAGGTTCAGGGGCGAGATATTGGCGCACAATGCGTAAGTGCCTATGGGTACAGGCGTTATAGCAATTCGCCTTGAAATGCGCTCTTGCTATATTACGTATATGTAATATTTTATTGACAGTCATACAATTATGTCGTATGATTGTGTTTGAAATCAGTGAATTGACCAGGGGTGCATCGGTATGGTTAGAAAAAGCTCAAGTCGGGAAGAACGAACGGTGGAGGCCTCGCGTCACGTTCGGGAGCTGAAGACGCTCTACAAGATCAGTCAAATCCTTGCGGCGGACGCACGCCAAAGGCAGGCGCTCGCCGAGGTCCTGGACACACTGGACAACGATCTTGGGATGAACAGGGGGACCGTGACGCTTCTGTCGCCCGACAGTGCGGAGATTAAGATCGAAGTGGCGCACAACATATCGCCGGAGCAGAGTCGCAAGGTGCGCTATCGAATGGGGGAGGGTGTAACCGGCAAGGTGATGCAGACGGGCAAGGCGATGATCGTGCCGGAGGTATCGAAGGAACCTCTGTTTCTTGATCGTTTTGAGCGACGGAGCGACGGGAAAGAGGAAATCAGCTTTATCTGCGTGCCGATTTCAATAGGGCAAAGAGTGATCGGGACGATTTCAATCGACCGGCCGTTTGACGAGGCGAGATCGTTGGAGGAAGATATGCGGGTTCTGAGCATCGTTGCGAGCATGATCGCCAACGATGTGAAGTCCCGGCAGGAGGCGGCGATTCGGCGACAGGAGCTTGAGGATGAGAATTTGCGTCTTCGCCACGAGCTGCAGGACCGGTTTCGGCCGGAGAATATAATAGGCAACTCCAGCACGATGCGGGACGTGTATCAGCAGATTCACCAGGTGGCAGGGAGCGATACAACCGTGCTCATTCGCGGCGAATCCGGCACGGGCAAGGAATTAGTCGCCCACGCGATTCATTATTCGAGCCTGCGAAGCGAGGGATCGTTTATCAAGGTGAACTGTGCGGCGTTGAATGAGAATCTGCTCGAGAGCGAGCTGTTCGGGCACGAGAAAGGCGCTTTTACGGGGGCGATACAGAGCCGAATAGGACGGCTCGAAGAGGCAAACGGGGGGACGCTGTTTCTCGATGAGATAGGAGATTTCTCGTCCGTTATGCAGGTGAAGCTTCTTAGGGTGCTTCAGGAGCGGGAATTCGAGCGGGTGGGGAGCAATCGCACGGTTAAGACGAATGCTCGGATAGTAACGGCTACGAATCGCGATTTGGAGAAGGCTGTTGATAAGGGGACATTTCGCCAGGACCTCTACTACCGGATAAACGTGTTTCCGATTTTTCTGCCGCCTTTACGCGACCGGAAGGACGATATACTGCTATTGGCGGATTTTTTCGTCGAGCAGTACTCGAAGAAGATGAACAAAGACGTTCGGCGGATAAGCACGCCTGCGATAAATATGATGGTGGCGTATCACTGGCCGGGCAACGTGAGAGAGTTGGAGAACTGCATCGAAAGAGCGGTGCTTCTGAGCACCGACGGGGTCATCCACGGGCATCATTTACCCCCGACGCTTCAAACATCCGACGCATCGGATACCATCGGGACAGGGTCGCTCAAAGAGAGGGTGGATTTGTTTGAACGCGATATAGTCGTCGATGCTTTGAAGAGGTGCGACGGGAATCTTGCGTCGGCGGCACGCGACCTGAAAACAACGGCTCGAATTATGGGATACAAGGTGAGGGATTTGGGGATTGATTACAGCCGGTATCGGCGGAACAGGGTGTAAGGATTGAGTTTGGCCAGCAAGACACGAAGGCACAGAGGACAGAAGAGGGCGAGGAAGACGAGTATCAGGCAATCAGGAGATCAGGCGGGAGGGAATCAGGGCAGCACAGTCACGGCAGTCGAATGTCTGAAATACGAGCTTGGCGAGCCCGACGATTCAGGCCGAAGAATACCTGTCCCTATAGAAGGCTCGGAATTCACGCTCGACGTAGATACGGTAATCATCGCAATCGGCAACGTGGCAAACCCGCTAATCCGGCAGACGACTCCCGGCCTCGAATTCAACAAGTGGGGCAATATCGTGGTGGACGAGAACTGCAAGACCTCGATGGGAGGCGTCTATGGAGGTGGAGACATAGTCCTCGGAACGGCAACGGTGATCCTCACAATGGGCCAGGGACGAATCGCAGCCGCAGCAATGAACAAATACCTCGAAGAAAAAAAAGCAAAAAACGCCTAACCGCGACAACTGCCCCAAAACAACCAATCGCCAACAGCTAATGGTTACTCATATGCCTCCATCCAATGCAAGGCCATGAGCCGGAAGTCCAAGAAATTCACCTTGCAATCACCGTTAATATCTCCGGCAACAATTATCTCACAAAGAGGTGTGCCAAAGTATGTCTTGCTTGCTTCTGATGTTCCTCCGTAGGCTCCCATGTTGATAATGCCGCCGTTGGGGAAAGGCTCATAACCTATTGGGCTCCCCATATTTCCTGCATCAATACACGGGCTTGTAACATCATCTATGGCCCAGGTTTGATTGTCTCGCACCCATCTTCCTCCCTGAGATTTTAGATGGTAATCATTATTATTTGGATCTGTGAATAAAGGATCTAGATCAATATTGCCAGGACCCCAGTTGAGAACACCATATTGATCTATATCCACACCATCTGCTCCTCCAGAGATATTATTGTACAACGTGCTAAGATTACCGGTCCAATACATGTTGCCTCCCACATAGACCTCTGTTTCTGCATTCCCAAAAAGAATACAGTTGTTTAGAATCATTGTACTGCCCATACAATAAACCGCCTGCCCCGGGTTCCCACTAATAGTACAGTTGCTAACTGTAACATCACGCTTGTATGCACAAATTATGCCCGCTCTTCCCTTATTGCCTGTTATGATATTATTAATTATTGCAGAAGAATCTCCGAAGATATCTATTCCACAATCTTTATTGTCCTTAATAATACTATTTTCAACTACGCTATTGTCATAACACAAAATACCGTTTCTTTCGTTGTCACTGACTATGCATTCATCAATTACTGTGTTTCTCCCTGCTGACAGTCCATCATCTTTATTCTTGCTAATAGTGCAATCAGTGACTACCATGCCGTCATAACCATATATACCTCTATCTGTATTTTCACTGACAGTGCAATTAGCAACTCTTGCGTTACCATGACAATGAATTCCAGTTCCAGTATTTCTGGCTACAATACAATTAATAATAAGAGCACTACTTTCCCTACAGCTTACTGAAGCTCCATCGGTTGACGTATTGCCTTCAATTACGCAATGGCTAATTGTTGGACTACTATTATGACAGTAGATTCCGGCGCCATTAAAATAGGAATCGCCCCCTGTAATAGAAAAACCTTTTAATATTGAGTTCGGACTCTCATAATTCTCGAAAGTTACAACAGGACCACTACCATCACCTTTAATAACTGTATTGGCAACTACGCCCGTATTTTCAGGGTCCGTACTCTTCAGAATGATCCTCTTTCCTAAGAAATTAATATTCTCAGTATAGGTTCCTGATAATACTATGATTTCATCATTATCGTCTGCATTGTTTATTGCAGTTTGAATTCTTCCTCCTGGGCCAACATAGTATGTTTCTGCTTTTGCTTCTTTTAATCCCCCGAACGTGAAAGCTGTTCCAATAACTGCCGAATAAGCTAATCCTTTCCAAGCCTCTTTGGCTTCATTCATTGGATTGAGCCGAATTTTCCATTTACGTTCCATTTCTCTGTCTCCATCAAAAGCTGATGATAGATATTATGACACGCCTTTGGGGTCTGTCTGCCGGATGCTCCATCTTGTGTCGGCGCAAGCCTTCGGGCGCAACGCGCACGGTAAATATAAATAATCCCAAGTTGGAAGAGAACCGTTTCTTCGGCAGGCAGGTTCGGGATATGAAATAAAGACCAAATATGATGACGACTTAAATTATGATAAACAGTCAAACCTACCCATCGTCGTTCATAATTATATCACAAGACCGGTGTCCCGTCCAGCAAATTCTGTAAATTCGCGTAAAATACCCCCGCGCCGGCGAAAAAAGCGGGGTTCAGAGTGGTCTTTCACGATTTCTTGTTCAATGCGGTACGTTCGCCATCGGGGACCCCGATATTCTTCCTCCTGTCGAAGTGCTCTCCCAGGATGTCTGCGGCGCACAAAACCGGGCTGAATAGGGATTGGCGGTGGGTCTGGAAAAGTGTTGCGTTCTGCGGCGGGGTTCTATAAGATTTGTCGGCAGGATGGACGTTGAGCGCCAGCCTGTGCGTTATGGGCGTTGCGAATCTGCCAAGGAGTAATTATGAAAGGTTCACGAAATTGCAGAGGCGTTTTCCCGGCATTGTTGGCTGTGAGTCTGATTGCATCGTGTGTCTTTGCAGACGCCGGCGCATTGAGCGAAGAAGCCATTAACAAGATTCGGGGTTCGTTCGAGATGGATGCGCATACGCGGGCGATGTACAATTCGATTACGAACAACGATATATCGAGCCTTGCGGTGAACCGCGATATTTTGCGGGAGCACAATGATCTGTTCAGCCACAAGATCAAGACGAAGGGCGTTACGAACCAGAAGAGCAGCGGGCGGTGCTGGCTATTTGCGGGGCTGAATATTTTGCGGCCGATAGTGATCCAGAAGCACAAGCTCAAGGAATTTGAGCTTTCGCAGAGCTACCTTGCGTTCTGGGACAAGCTTGAGAAGGCGAACTGCTTTCTGGAGAACATCATCGAATTTCGGGATCGCGACATACTGGACCGGGAGATGGAGTTTCTGCTTCGCACGCCTATTCCGGATGGCGGGTACTGGGAGAACGTTGTGAACCTGGTGGAGAAGTACGGGGCCGTACCGCAGGAGATTATGCCGGAGACGAACAGCTCGAGCAACACGTCGCTGATGAACGCGCTTATCGGCCGAAAACTGCGAGCGGATGCGGTGAAGCTCCGGCAGATGAGCAATGAGAAGAAATCGGTCAAGAAGCTGAGGGCGGAAAAAGCGAAGATGCTCGGTGAGGTGTATAGGATGCTGGCTATGAACTTGGGGGAGCCGCCGAGTAAATTCGAGTGGCGATTCGAGGACGCCAATTCGGTTGTGAGCGAGGTCAAGTCATACACTCCCAAAAGCTTTTTCGAGGATGTGGTTGGCGTTGATATGAGGGAATATGTCGATGTGTTCAACGATCCTTCGAAGGAGTACGGCAAGCACTATCAGATTCGCCTGACGCGAAATATCCGCGACGGGGACGATGCGCACTTTGCGAACGTTGAAGTCCAGGCGCTCAAGGATATCGCGGCCAAAGCGGTGCTGGCCGATGAGCCGGTGTGGTTCTCGTGCGACGTGGGCAAGGACCAGAGCAAAGAGCACGGGATAATGGCGATAGGGATGTTCGATTATGATTCGATTTACCGGACGGATATGAGCATGAGCAAGGCCGAGCGTTCGCTGTTCCGGGAGAGCGTGCCGAATCATGCGATGGTTTTTGTGGGGGTGGATATGCAGGGGGACAAGCCTGCAAAGTGGCTGGTGGAGAATAGCTGGGGCAAGGACCAGGGGAGCGAGGGCCTCTGGACGCTGTACGATACGTGGTTTGATAAGAACGTCTATAGCGTGATCGTCAAGAAGAAGTACGTGCCGGAGGAGGTGCTCAAGATATTCGAGGAGCCTGCGATTAAGCTTCCGCCCTGGGACCCGGCGTACTCGTTCGTGCAATAGATATGCCGCTGCAGGCCATCCCCAAGCCCTGCGGGCTTGAGGCTGCCACCCTGTCGATCCCGACACGCCAGGACGAAACAATAGCCAAAACTCAATTTCACAAGTGTTCAAAACGGGCTTTGGATAAAGAGCCATGAAAGACGTTAAAGGGAACGAGGTTGGGGAGGTTCGAGGGGATGAGCGCCGCGGGCGTAGGTGGAAGTGGTGGATTTTGCTGTTTGCGGTTCTGGTTGCGGCGGGGATAGCGGCGGGGGTGTTCTGTTTCCGGGAGCGGGGAGTTGGCGAGCAGTTGAGGGCTATGGCGGGGGAATCGGGGCTTTATAAGGAGGAAGTCTTGGGGCCGGGATGGTATGCGAAGCTGGCGGATAAATACAAGCTGCCCGCGCGGAGACAGCCCGTTACGTTCTTCTCCCGGACGGTGACGGATGAGGATCTGGCGGTTGTGGGAAGGGCAATTACGCTGGATGGGGTGGGGCTTGATAATTCGGAAATAAGCGATGCCGGGATGACGCATCTGGAGGGGTTGACGAAGATGCAAAGGCTGTACTTGGACAACACCAAGATCGGGGACGCGGGCCTGGCGCATCTGAGTGAATTGACTGAGTTAAGGATATTACGTTTGTCTGGGACGAAGGTGAGCGATGCCGGGATGACGCATCTGGAAGGTTTGGCGAAGATGAAAGCCCTGGTGCTGAGCAATACCGAGATCGGGGATACGGGCCTGGCGCATCTGAGCGTATTGACTGAGTTGGTGGGATTGTATTTGCAGGGGACGAAGGTGAGCGATGCAGGGCTGGTGCATCTTAAGAAGTTCAAGAACCTGCAATCGCTGAGCCTCAACGACACAGAGGTAACGGATGAAGGTTTGGCGCAGCTTTGTGGATTTTGGAATCTTTCCCGCCTTTACCTTGGCGGCACGCAGGCGACCGACGAAGGACTGGTGCACCTTAAGAAGATCACAAACCTGCGAAGGCTGAGCCTCAACGGCACACAAGTAACGGATGAAGGTTTGGCGCAGCTTTCTGGATTTGGGGGACTTTTCTACCTTGACCTTGGCGGGACACGTGTTACGGATGCGGGTCTTGTCCACTTGAAGTCGCTCAAAAGGCTTAGGGATTTGAGGCTTTTGGGGACGCGTGTTACATCCGAAGGTGTCGCTGATTTGAAATCGGCAATTCCCAATGTAAACGTGATTTTCAAGTGATGGATGGGCGGGGCGTCTGAGGCCTGGGGGCTTGAGGCTGCCACCCTGCGGATTTGACTGTTTCCTTGTCAAGATGGGGCAATACCCCCTCCCTTGCGGTCGGGGCTCTGTCGATCGGGCGTCGAACTTCTCTATTCTTCCTTTGCGGTGGCGTAGAGCCAGTAGGCCACGGCAAGCAGCAAGACGATGCCGAGGGCGGAGCCGAAGGGCATGTCTTTGATAAGCGGCAGGGATATGTGCTTTTTGGCGAGGATAACGATGGGTATTGCCGTGATGATGCCCATAAGGGCCTCGCCGGTGATTAGGCCGGAGGCGAATAGCAGGCCGTTTCGGCTGGAGCCTTCGACCTCCCCGCCGCCCCGACTCGCGTCGGAAGAGGCGGGGGCAGGTTCGGCGCGGGCGTTGCGGCGCTCGTTATACAGCTTGAGGGCGTGGTGAATGAGTCCGCCGGCGAAGATAGGGACGGACAGCTCGAACGGCAGATAGAAGCCTATTGCCACCGCGAGTATCGGGGTGCGGAATGAGCTGCCCTTTCTCTGGAGGTAGAGGTCGAGGGCAATCACACATACCGCCACTGCCATTCCGGCAAAGACGTAATTCCACGGCAGGTCTCCCTTGAAGACGCCTTTAGCGACAGAGGCCATCAAATTGGCCTGCGGCGCGGGCAGTGCGTTTGGGCCGGCGCCGGGCTGGCCTGCAAAGCCGTAGGCTTTAAGTAGAAGCGTCATTACCGGGGCAATTACCAGTGCGCCGGCGATCGAACCTGAGAGGTTGACCAGCTGCTGCTTCCAGGGCGTGGCCCCAAGGATATAGCCGGTCTTGAGGTCCTGCATATTGTCGCCGGCAATCGCGGCTGCACAGCATATCACACTGCCGACTATAATGGCGGCGGACGGTCCGTTTGGCGCATCTTTTCCCATCAGCAGCAGTAAGAGCAGCGAGGAGACCACGAGCGTCGCAATCGTTACTCCGGATATGGGATTGTTGGAGGACCCCACCAGCCCTGCCATATAACCCGCCACGGCGGAGAATATAAAACCCGCGACGAGCATTATAGCCGCCATTGTAAGCGATACGTAAACGTCCCTTACAAATACCTGATACAAGAGGAATAAAGGGACAACCGAACCAACTATAAGAACCAGGACCCACTTCATCGGTATATCTTTCTCGGTCCTCGGAATCTCAACGTGATCTACGGTCATATCACGATATGCCTTCAGTCCGCCGGTTATCCCGCTCAATAGGGACGCCCGCATGTGAAAAATTGTCCAGAGCCCCCCCACTAACATGGCTCCGACGCCGAGATAGCGTGTCTTTGTTGACCATATTCGAGCGGCATACTCCAGGGCTGATATTGCCTGACCGGCCAATTCGTGCCCTTGTGGATGTACAGGCCAGTCGCCGAGCCCTGCGCAGATAGGTATCGCAACCAGCCAGTTGCACGCCCCACCGATGAAGATGAGCACAGCGATATTCAGGCCGACTATGTATCCGACCGAAAGCAGGGCCGGGCTAAGGTTGGAGCCGAAGTAGAGAAGTGAGCCGGCGATTTCTTTTGCCCCTTCGACGGCTTGGGGCCAGAGGCCGAGTGCCCCAGCTCCGGCCTTGAACAGGGCGCCGGCGAGGGCAGCTTTGGCAATACACAGGACACCCCTGCCGCCTTCCTGACCGGCCTGGAGGACCTGGGCTGTTGCTATGCCTTCGGGGTAGCAGAGCTTCTTCTCGACGATGAGAGAGCGGCGCAGCGGAATGGTGAATAGTACGCCCAGCGCGCCTCCGAAGACGGCAATGATGGTGACCCACTTATAGTCGAAGCTCTGCCACGCACCGAGTATAATCAGTGCCGGCAGGGTGAATATAGCCCCCGCAGCGACGGCCTCACCGGATGATGCAGCCGTCTGGGCGTTGTTGTTTTCAAGGATGTTGTTGTGCCTGAAGAGCTTCAGGAAAGCCATCGAGACGACGGCGGCGGGTATGGATGCCGAGACTGTCATCCCGGCGAATAGGCCGAGATAGGCATTGGCCGCCCCCAATATCATCGAAAGCACCATCCCCAGCACAAACGCCTTTACTGTTACTTCGGGCAGATATTGGTCTTTTAATTCCATAAACACCTCTTGTATGTAATATGTAGGGTGGGGCTTGCCCCACCGACTTGGCGGGCTGAAGCCCGCCCTACGTCCCCTCGCGCCGTGTTCCTTCATCGCATCAAGAGAACAGAAGGAAGCGAAATTGCGACTATTCGAGGGTCATCAATGAAAGCGTCGTCGGTTTGAGTCACCATAATTCCAAAGGGAGCGTTGTACACGCTTTTTTCGATGAAGCTGCGCAGTCCTCGGCTGTCCTGCCAGGTTATGACAGAGCGGTATTTCACCTCAATTGGAACACGCTGCTCCCCTACGGTAAGCACAAAATCCACTTCCGGTTCAGGTCCTCGCTCGGGGAAATGGGCCACGTCAAGATTAGTGAGAGATTTGAAGAAATAGCCCACTGTGCTTTCGGCAATATGCCCCGCCAAGTCCCGCAGGTGTGGGCATTCCTTCAGCCCGTTCTCGTCAAGAGGAATGACTTCCTGCAGCCACGCCGCACGAAGGGCATGGTCGCACAGACACAGTTTGGATGGTCCTCGGCGTCTCTTGAGTCTCAATTCCAACGGCTCTATCAGTCTGATAAGGAGCGTCTGGTCGAGGAATTTCAGATAGGTCAATATTCGCTGCCACCCGATGTTGGCATTCATCGCTCGTTTGACCTCGTCGAGGTAAAGACTCTGCCTCGGCGATTGTCCGATGTACCGACAGGCCAATCTGAAAACCTCTTTTAGGAGGTGCTCATCTCTTTTTCTTCCCTTTGGGCCTGATCGTAAATCGTGCTGGATAGCTCTAAGGATGACGGTCTGCGTCAAATGGTCTGCAAGCTCATCCCAGGGTTGTTTGGCCTTATGGGCAACAGGATAGGCGCCTCTCTCTGAGAAGGCCTTAAAACCCTTGTCCCGTTTTTGATGATGCGTCTGTCCGAACGCTCTGGCATCGAGCCAGAAATCCTTTCTCCCGAGCGCGGCAAGCCCGTTGAAGGGCAGACATGGTTGGATTGGCCCGTCTCCGAGGATTTCGAGTATCTCCCGCAGGAACAAAGGCCCCATCTCCAAATCGCTAATCCGGCCCGCAAGGCTGTCCCGCCCCTGCTCGATTCTCAAAGCGGAACTGCCGGTAACCATCACCCGCACGTCGCTGCTGTCAACCAGGAATTTCAGCTGGGGAGCCCAATTGTCGAGATTTTGAACCTCGTCGAGAAAGAGATACGCCGGCTGCCCGGCTCTTGCCGCCTCATTGAACGTCTTGCCCAAAATGGTCTTTTCAAACCAGTCGGAAAGGCGAAGAATAGGTTCCTCAACGCCAAGTAATGCCGGCAGTTCGTCAAACTGAACAAGGAAGATCCACTTTGGAGGGACTCCCTTGGCCAGCAAAGTCTCTATGATTTGTCCGATTAATGTGCTTTTTCCGACCTGTCGTGGTCCTCTCAACACGGTAATTTTTGTCAATCCGGCTTGAAGCCTCTGCATGGCAACAGGGAAAGCCCAACGGCGAACAGGCGGCAACTGCGGCTGGGGCTTACCGCGCCACCACGGATTCAGCCGCTCCAGATCGCTCTCGAGAGCGCCGGGCAACATATATTTGGGCAGCAAGTTTTTGGGAACGCTCTTGCTCATAGTCCTGACCAATATAGTACCACGCTACGGCCAATGCCCTCCAAGTACAGGGGCAAATCAGGAAACAAGGTTATCTGCCTTATCGGCATACTTCTCCTCGGCAGATTCTGTAAACAGCGCGAGCTGTCTTCCATTCTCCGCACCGCGCACTCTGACCGGTTCTAACATCATCCGGTGCGGATCTACCGGCTCGTGCTTAATCCGATTACGGGCTATCTCGCAGTAGCCTGGGTGAAGATCGATGCCAATCCACTTGCGCTCCAGGGCTCTGGCCGCCACGCATGTTGCCCCCGTGCCATTGAACATGTCGAGCACAATATCTCCCTCGAAATCTGCGCAGGCGCACTCCTTGAACGTGTACATCATTATCAACCGCAGTGGAAGAACAATCGGGAAGGGGGCCGGGTGACCGCCTGCCCTTTGCACGTCCTCTGGATATATAGGCCACACCTGCATCGTAAGGTTGCGCCACTCCTCTTGTGTCAATTGACTCGGCTCCTTCGCTTCTTTGGGAATACTGGCAGGAGTGCCGTCTTTGACAAACACATTTATGAATTCAATCGTATTGTCCTCGTAAATGTTCGGGGGGTAAGGGTAACTCCCAAACATCTTCACAGAAGTCTGCTTCTGCCAGATGTATAGACTGAATCTCTGCAGCTTTGGGATATTCTGCAGAATAGAAATCTCAATATCATTATTGATATTCTTGAGGTGGCGGGTATGTCTATCGTTGATAATCTTCTTGGGGATCGGCATTATCGGAGTAATTATCACCAGCTTTCCGTTTGGAATTAGAACCCTCTCAGTCTCCCTCCAAATTGGTAGCAGGTCGGCAAGGTATGCCTCGTAGCTGGTCTGCCCAATTTGCCCCCCGATCCCGTAGTCAACTACGTTCCAGTACGGAGGACTCGTCACAGCAAGCGCCACACATTCACTCGGCAACTTGGACAATGCGTTAAGCGCATCATCGTTAATTATCTTGTTGATATAGAATTCAGGCCAATTTGATTCGTTAGGTATCCTGTACATCGAACCCATGCCTCTTGAACTTTATGAATATTTGGTAGTCAGGCTTAAGCAGGCCGATCCTCGAGTACCGCGCAGTCTCCGGGAATTTCGAGGCCAGAATAATCCCTCTGACCCTATCTTGGGCACCTTCAACATTCCGATGAACCCAGCCTATGTAGCGCAATATCTGCCCAAAAACCGAGTCGCGGGCATCCTGCGCTTTCACCTCTACTACAACATACTCACCTTCTTTGCTCACACACAACAGGTCGATACGCCCTATCGGAGTCGGGAATTGACGCCCGTTCTCGCTCAAAACGAGCCCTTCTTCAAGCCTGTCCGGATGAGCACAATAGAATGTCTCGATATCCTTCTCAATTTGCGCTCTCTGAACACTTTCGACTTCATCCGGACCCAATAACTCTCTATGCTCTTCAACCTCGCTCTTGGCTCGTGTTACGTCCTCGCTCGTTACCGCATCTTCCAACAACGAAATCAGATACGTTGCCCAGGACGGCTCTCGCTTCGGATCACCAAAATACGCAAACCAGTCTTCAATTGAGCGAAATTTCGTGATCTTCAAAGAAGGCAACACCTGCTCCAGGAGTTGCTCCACTCTGTCAGGTGTACGACATATTATGTCGCCCTCATCGACACCTACATAACTGGGAAAAGCAAAGAACGACCGCTGATAGCTCGCATCCAGATGAATGCGGTTGTAGCGGGTTTTATCTCCCTCCAGCCCCATTTCAGCATCCGTCTCCGCATCGATGGCTTCCTCAGCCATCGGGACTTTTACCACTTTGTCCATGATAATTTGCTTTTCCTCATCGTTGATATCCCTCCAAGAACGGATATACCGGAAAACGGGCTCAACATCCTCTTGTGATGTGGCGAGGTTTACAAACAACTCGTACTCGGCGAAAGTAATTCGGTGATCACATTTCATCAGAACTTCTAAAAGAAAGATGTGAGGCAGGAGTCCGAGGAAGACCTCAGCGTATGCTCCCGAAAGGCTCGGATTCGGGTATTGATATTTGATGATTTGCCTTTCCACCACCGACCTTCTTTCGCTGGCTTGCCCGCTCAGCAAATCTAAGCCAGCATCAGTGATAATGATTTCTTCGTCCTCCTGAACCCAAAGAAATCCCAGCGTCTCGAGCAATTTCTTCCATATCCGGATCAAAGCAGCTCTATCTGCCCGGCTACCACCCGTTTTTGACGGTTTCATAATACCGAGCTCGACAAGTCCGTTCAGGATTTGATCCTGAGTTTCCACATTCCAGACACGTCCAAGGAACTCATCAAAAATGACTTTCAGAATCTCTCCCATCGCCTCAACGTTCTCGTCATTGAGCACGCGTGCCTTCGGTACGTACCAATAGGTCGCTCTTCGCGAGTACTCGTCGAGAAAAGACTCAAATATATCGCGAAATGGAAATGACCTGTCTAAAGTTCCCACAAAAAGCCGCCTCAGTACTTCAATCTCATTTAGCCGGCACCACCTAAAAGCCTAACACCGCGGAACCAGTATTCTGCCATAACAGCCCCTGGATTTCAAGGGCAGTTCTCAGGCAAATTCGCCCTTCTTTCGCTCGCATCATTTGACAAACTGCCGGACGAAATATTTTGGGTTTAAGGGTTCGCCGGTTGCGCGATTTATCATTTCGTTCCAGTGATAGAGAGAGCCTGCCTGGAAGACGTTTTTGGCAAGGAAG
>Ga0315275_10003682_pt1 | contig 14178 bp, 9 predicted proteins | sample YL17G03_0_MG_FD_205557 | JGI IMG/M metagenome (GOLD analysis project Ga0315275, IMG submission 205557) | Sediment microbial communities from Yellowstone Lake, YNP, Wyoming, USA - YL17G03_0 | ecosystem: Environmental > Aquatic > Freshwater > Lake > Sediment | place: USA: Wyoming | collected... | reverse complement strand
CGGACCCAGGACAACAGCTTTGTCCAGCTCGGCCATAGCCAGGTCATGTTTGCCCAGCTTGATATAGGTATTGGCCAGGCGGCGATGAATAACGGCGCTGTCCTGGAACTTCTTGAGAAAGGACTCCTGGACTCCGATCGACTTTTCGTAGGCGCCGATGTCCTCATAGGCCCCGGCCAGGTTTGCATAGACGACCACATCCTCGGTTCCGGCCTGAATGCAAGCACTATACCGCTCGATTGCTTTTTGCATTTCTCCCATGCGGCTGTAAACGATGGCCAGCATATTGCCGCCCGATATGTCGTCCGGATACAAGGCTATCAATTTCTCGAGCGCTCCGGCGGCTTGTTTGTAAGTCTTTTCCGACTCCACGTAATAATGACCTTGGATATTGTATTTCTCCCGGTCGGTCAGCCTGTCGCTCAACGACAGGGCTTTCTCCAGGTATTGCTTTTGTTCAGCAAAGTAGTATTGGTTTCCGTAAGACCAGGACATGGCTAGGTAGGCGGAAGCAAACTCTGGGTCTATGGCCACCGCCTTTTCCATGGATTCAATGACCTGGCGGTATTCCCCTTTGACGTCATGCCGGATGCCCTCGATGTAATATTTATAGGCCTCGGGCGAGCTCGTGGTGACAATTCCCACATCTTTGTCGATGTCGGAGGCGATGTCCTGCGGCGAAAGCTTGAAATTCGCCTTGACCCGCCGGGTTAGCTCATCCACCATGGAGAAGATGCTCCCCTCTCCTTTTCCGGCCACCGACTCCGACCCGATGAGTTCTCCCGACCCGGCCTCCTGGAGCGTGACATTGATCCGGAACTCGTCTCCGGCTCTGGCATAGGCCCCCTGGAGGATGTGGTTGACTCCACCCTGAGCGGCCACCTGGCGGAGGACATCCGCGGAGTATGTCTGGCTGCCCTCTTGACCAAGACGGCTGAGGATCTGGAAGAGCTTGTCCTCGCTCAGGACCCGGAGATGCTTCGATTGGGTGAGGTCCGTGACGAGCAGGTTGGACAGCATGGTCCTCCAGTGGTCCAGCCCCGCATCGCCCGTGTTGTTCTTGAAATACATGACAGCGACCGAGGGTTTATCGGTGGGGACCGGAGCCGCCTTCTTTTTCGGGATGACCCGCCAGAGAATGAGGGCGACTGCCGCGAGAGCGACCAGGGCAATTGCGGGAACGACGAGCTTCTTCACCCCGACAGTCAGGGTGATCTCTTTGGAGGTGAAGGCCTTCTTCTTCGGAATGATCCGGGCCGCGGTCGGCATTCCTTCTTCTATCCGGCTCAACTCCGAGCTCAGTTCTCCGGCGCTCTGATACCGCCGGCCTTTATCCTTTTCCAGGCATTTCAGTATCACCCGGTTTAGGTCCTCTGGGATCTGGGCATTGATCTCTTTCGGCGGCTTGGGAACCTCGCTCTTATGTTTCACTCCGACGGTGAAGGGCGTGTCGCCTTCGAACGGCACCCGTCCGGCTACCATTTCATAAAGGATGACACCGAGAGAATAGATGTCCGACCGCTCGTCGACCTCCTTGCCCTCGACCTGCTCCGGAGACATGTACTCCGGCGTTCCGATCATCACTCCCGCGCCGGTGATGCCTTTGGCCTTGAGCGAACGGGCGATCCCGAAGTCCATGATCCGGGCCTGGCCGTCCCGGTCGACCATGATGTTGCCGGGCTTGAGGTCCCTGTGAACGATGCCCAGCTCGTGGGCTTCCTCCAGGCCGTTGCAGACCTGTTTGGCGATGGACACTGCGGTTTCGACCGCCAGCCTTCCCGACTGCCGGATCAAACCTTTCAAGTCCTGGCCGGAGACATATTCCATCGTGATGTAATATGTTCCTTCGCTGGTGTTCAGGTCGAACATCTGGCAGACGTTTTTATGGCGGATCTTGCGGGCGAGTTTCAGTTCATTGCGAAAGCGTTCGATCGTCTCCCTGTCGAGGGCAACCTCCGGCTTGATGAGCTTCAGGGCGACCTTCTCGTTCACCTCCGTGTCGAGCGCCTTGTAAACCCGGCCCATGCCCCCCTTTCCCAGCTCCTCGATGATCTGATACTTCCCGGCGAAGGTCGATCCGGTGGTCAACTCCTCGCGCGGCGCACGGAGGGTTTCGGTGTGGGCGATGGGGATTTTGGTGGATGGTTTGATCGGCGCGGCGCAATGCCCGCAGTAAATGGTGTCCTCGGGATTGTCAAATTCGCATTTAGGGCATTTATTGGGCATGCCGCCTCCCCGATCGGGCTTGATGCCGGAAGAATATCAACTCGAGGACGCTTAGTCAAATAAAAATAGCGGCCAGTCCGAACAGGTTAGCCGGCGGCTCTCGATGCTCCCGGAAACCGGGTTCTAATATATTCGGCGGCGCTTTGGGGGCTGAGCATAACGCTACCCGGGCCGCTCCGGACATAGAAATCGCCGTCCGGGTTCTCCTCTGTTTCCTTCCATTTCAGGAACACCGGCTCGGGGCTGCGCTGGCAGCTTACGAGGCAGACGGTCTTTCCCTGAACAATCTGCGTTTTGGGATCTAGGCACGTGCTCGCGCGATCCCCGAGACCGTTCCGGACGGCTTGCGCGAGGTGGCGCATGAACTCGTCGTCATTATCAAATTGGTCGATCTCAACCCCCGTCACCTTGCTATCATCGCCGACTCCGATCAGGAGGTCGCCTCCTGCCGTGTTGAGAAACGCGGCGATGGTTTTAAGCACGGCATGCGTGATGACCTTGTCATCCTTCCGGTTCTCCCGGAGATTCCAGCGCAGCGTCGATTTGAACTCCAGGGTCTTTGACTCGCCGCGCTTGATCAGCTCTTCGGCCTGACGGTGGGCCCGCAAATAATGATCGAACAGGAAGTCCTTGAGCGCTTCCCCAAAAACCCGGTCGTCGGTAATCCGTTTGTAGAGCTCGAAGTTCGAGTCCACGATTTCCTGGATGACATCCTCGACTTTGTGGTCGAATGTAAGGCGGATATTCTCGCGCGTGTTGACCCGGGCGCTGGCGTCGAGCGCCGCGTCGCCGTCGAGTTTTGCCAGGATCTGCCCGAGTGTCACCCGGTGCTCCGGCCCCAGGTTCAGTCCGAACCGCTCGTTCAGCTCGGCAATGATCAAGGAAAGCGGCTCGAGATCTTCCGGCGCCTCCCCGTAATGTTCCTTCGTCATTACCGGTTGAAGCTGTTCTCCTTTCCGTTCCAAGGCAATGCTGCAGCTTCCGGTCTGCTGGATGCGGTAAGACTCCATGTCAATATTCTGCTGAACCTCGCGAGGCAAAGTGTCCGGGTCGGCGGGGACGAGCCGCCGCAGGTGGCGCGCGAAGACATAAAGCTTCTCGAGGTCCACGTCGGAGAAAGATAGGACCTGGGCCAGGAAGGCATAAAGGCGCACATAATCGGTCAGTTGCCCGCGGAAATCATGTTTTTCTTCGCTCGAGATCCCGGCGAAGCGCGTCGTCACGGGAGCCAGGACAGCATAAAGCTGATCCTGCGTGGCCTTCTTATCAAAATAGGCTTTCGCGAATAGAGCGACGTCGGCCTCGGTGAAGACTGGGAAGGCCAGGAGCCTGCTCTGAATCTCGTAAAGGAGGTTCGGGTCGGTCGCCTCGGACAAGAGAGTGGTCTCATAATAGGGCTGGAACGCAGCCTGAATTTCGTCTGCCTCGTTGGCGAAATCCAGCACTAGAGTGCCGCGTTTCTCCGGATAAATCCGGTTCAGCCGGGACAGGGTCTGGACTGCGTTTACCCCGCCGAGTTTTTTGTCCACGTACATCGTATGCAAAAGAGGCTGGTCGAACCCGGTCTGAAACTTGTTGGCGCAGATGAGGAAACGATACTCGGGCTTCTCGAACTCCTTGGCCGTCTGCCGCTCTCCTATTGTTCTCTCTTTCCCGACGGAGTTCATTCCCGATTCAGTGTATGATTGCCCCCCGTCCGGCACGGTTCCCGAGAAAGCGACCAGTGTCTTGAACGGATATCCTTTCTCCCGGAGGTATCGGTCCAAGCCCAACTTGTAGCGCACGGCATGCAGGCGCGACCGGGTCACGATCATCGCTTTGGCCCTTCCGCCGATCTCGTTCTGGACCTGGGCGGCGAAGTGCTCGACCATAATCCGCACTTTCTCGTTGATGGCGTGCGGATGGAGCTCCACGAACGACTTGAGCAGGTATTCCGCTTTGTTCTTGTCGTAACGGGGATCGTCCTCGATTTTCTTGAGAAGCCGCCAGTAAGCCTTATAGGTCGTATAATTTCTGAGGACGTCGAGGATGAATACTTCCTCGATCGCCTGGCGCATGCTGTAAAGATGAAATGGCTCGAACTTCCCGTCCGTGCGCTTAATTCCGAAGATCTCCAGGGTCTTCGCCTTGGGAGTCGCCGTGAAGGCGAACATCGAGAGGTTGGCGAGGCGTCCGCGCTTCTCCATCTCGGCCAGGATGGTGTTCTCGAGCTCCTCCTCGGGGGTTTGCGCCCCCGCTTCCTCCTTCTCTGCCTCTTCGAGGTTTCCGGCGGCCAGAACGGCCTTGAGGCTCTTCGAGCTTTCGCCCGACTGCGACGAGTGCGCTTCGTCCACGATGACGGCGAAGCGATGGCCGGGGAGCTCGCCGATCTCGCTGACGATAACGGGGAACTTCTGCAGGGTGGTCACGATGATCGTCTTCCCCGACTCGAGGGCCTGTTTGAGCTGGCGGGAGGTGGTGTCGATATTCTCCACGACGCCCAACGTCTGCTCGAACTGGCGCATGGTTGTCTGGAGCTGCCGGTCGAGGATGCGCCGGTCGGTGACGACGACGATCGAGTCGAAAACCCGTTTATCCTCGTTGTCATGGAGCGTCGAGAGCCGGTGGGCGAGCCAGGCGATGGTGAAGCTCTTGCCGGAGCCGGCCGAATGCTGGATGAGATAGCGATCGCCGGCGCCGCGCTGGCGGGCATGGGCGACAAGGCGCCGCACGGCCTCAAGCTGTTGATACCGGGGGAAGATCAGGGATCGCTTACCGGTCTTGCGCCCCCTTTCGTCCTCTTCTTCGATCTCGTGGATAAACTGGCGGATGAGGTCGAGGACACTGTCGCGGGACCAGATCTTTTCCCACAGATAGACGGTGGGATAACCCTTCTGTGTCGGCGGAACCGGCGGATTTCCCGCTCCTCCAAACTTCCCCTGATTGAAGGGCAGGAATCGAGTCTTCGGCCCGGCGAGCTGAGTGGCCACATAGACAAGGTCCGGGTCCACGGCGAAATGAGCAAGACAACGCCCGTAGGCGAGGAGCGGCTCGCGGGGGTCACGGTCGGTCTTGTATTGCCTGATGGCGTCCTCGACGGTCTGGCCGGTAAGCGGGTTCTTGAGCTCGGCCGTGAAAATAGGGATGCCGTTCAGGAAGAGGACGAGGTCGAGAGTCTGAGCGCTCCTCTCGCTGTACCGGAGCTGGCGAACCACGGAAAAGAGGTTCGCCGCGTGCAGCCGCTTGATTTCTTCATTCAGGCCGCTCGCCGGCCGGAAGAACGCCAGTTTGAATTTGCAGCCCGAGTCCTTGAGGCCGTTCCGTAGCACATCGAGCCCGCCGCGCCGCCCGATCTCACGCGTCAATCGTTTGAGGAATTGCTCCTTTACTGCCGTGCCATAATGCTGTTTGAGCCGCTCCCATTCCTTAGGCTGCGTCGCGATAATAAAGTCGACGACGTCGCGCGGAATCAGGCACAGCGTCTGGTCATACTCTTCTGGCGGCCGCTTTCGGTAGCCTCCGGGCGGGGATTCTCCGTAAGGCGGCGCCGTCTCACGCACCCCCGCTGCCTCCCCAGCACAAGCGTCCGGTCCATACCGGAGCATCCCGCATTCGATGGTTTTTTCAAAGCTGCGTTCAGAAATATCAGGCATCGTTATCCCCTGCGGCGCTGCGTGAGCTTTTGCAGACCTGGGGTGATAGCGCCGGGCTTGCCGCTGGCGAGCTCCGCCAAAGGAACGACAGAAACCCGCCCGTCGAGATCATAGCGCAGATCACCGGGATAGAGAACCGTCAGCCTTTCCAGGCCAAGATCCATCAGCGCATGCCGCATGGAGGGCGTCAGACGAGGAGCGTCCTGAAACTTCATCTCCACGCCGTACCGACGTCCTCCTTTGAAAAGGAGAAGATCCAGCTCGGCGCCGGTATGGGTAGCCCAGAAATATGAGGCTTCCGGTCGCACCAACTTGAGGACTTCCTCGATCGCGTAGCCTTCCCATGAGGCGCCCGCCTTGGGATGCGATAGGATTTCCTTTTCCGTGCTGAGGCCGAGGAGAGCGTGCAGAAGGCCGCTGTCTTTCAGATAAACCTTCGGAGACTTGACCTGACGCTTCTGTATGTTTTCGTGCCACGGCGGCAGCTGACGAATCATGAACATCCCGGTCAGAAGGTCTAGGTAACGACGCGCTGTGGGCTCGGAAACACTGAGAGAACGGGCTGCCTCCGCAGCGTTCCAGACGCCGCCATGATAGTGGGACACCATCGTCCAGAACCGAAACAGCGTCGCTGCCGGAATGGTGCTCCCGAGCTGCGGCAGGTCCCGTTCGAGAAAAGTCTGTATGAACTGTCGGCGCCAGATGAAACTTGCGTTTTCCGATGGCGCGACGTAGGCCGGCGGGAACCCCCCCCGCCTCCAATGTCTGCGAAGGGCTGCGGAGCCCAACTCCTGAAGGCTGAATCCGCTCAAGGTAATCGTTTCCAGCCTTCCCGCAAGGGTCTCCGAAGATTGGCGGAGCAATTCCGGAGAAGCGCTCCCGAGAATCAGAAACCGAGCCGGCAACGGCCGCCGATCGGCGAGAACCCTCAGGATAGGAAACAAATCGGGACGTCGCTGGATTTCGTCAATGACAACCACGCCTCGAAGCGGCTCCAGGGCCGTCATCGGCTCGGCCAGATGCGCCAGGCTGCGGGGGTCTTCAAGGTCGAAATAGGCGGGAGATTCCGGCGGGACGATTTGCCGGGCCAGTGTCGTCTTGCCGGATTGGCGGGGCCCCAAGAGCGCGGCTACCCGGCTTCTCTTTAGGGCATTCTTTATCTCAGCAAGCCATTGAGGCCGGGGGATCATGACCTTATGATACCACGAAAATCGAATATTGCAAGTTAGATTTTCATGGTGAATGGCGAATTACGATTCTGGATAGAAATGCCATCACCTTGTTTCGTATTTCACACCATGGCCTCGGCATAGGGCCTGATGACGTTCCAGATCCGGCAGATAAGGGCAGCGCGGTAGAGGTCATCCGACGTGAATCGGCGGTCGCGCAGGCCCTCCCTTAGCGCTTCGATAGCTACGTCCAGTCCAATTTTGTTCCGGTATTTAAAACAGTCGGCCACCGTTTTGGCAGGCCCGGTAACCTTGAGTGTAATTCCCAGGATGTTGTGTTCCTCCACGCCATAATAAAGAGAGGCCTCAGAAAATCGGACGATTTTCACTGCCGTATTTCTAACTCTGGGTTTTGCGGATTTTCTTCCGATGGCGATCCAGACTTGATAGGGATCCTGCGTCCCGATGCGATGAAAGGATAGGGCTGTAAGGAGACAAATCACCCCGCTAGGGACCTTTTTCGCGACCTCCAGGCGGCCGAAATGTTCCGTTTGAATTTCCCCTGGCTTCATATAAAGGCCGCGCTCGGTTCTGATGACTCTGCCTTTCCGATGAAGTCGGCTTAGCGCCGTCCGAGACAGACCATATTGCTTGAGGTCACGCGGGCGCAGAAAGGCATTCCTATTCAGGAGCTCTAGGATCTTTTCCTCTTGAGTCATTGTAGCGCGCTCGAATGTTACTAAATATCGGCACTTAATAATAAGTACCGATTAATTGTAACATTCAATAATTCACATTTCAAGGGGAAAGTATTATTTATTAAAGAAATCTTAGTAAGCCCGATCCTTATTAAAGGATAACGGCTTATCCTTTAATAAGGATACTGGATAGAAATGCCATCACTTGTGCACAGGTGGTGCCATTTTTATCCGGAAGTGCTCGAAAAATCTCCTGCAGAAATTGGAAATCGCCCTCAAACATCGTCCTTGCCATATAACATGGCTTATCTTAGAATAATGGTGCAGTTTGAGGGCTTTCCCGGTGGAATCGTACAAAATAGGCCTTGCAGCGTAGATAACTGTCCTCGGAACTATACGCTATATATTTTGCCGGGCGAACCGACGTTGGTTTGGAGCGATAACATGTATAAGGGAACAGTCGACTTCGTTGCCGAGATCAAGGGTAATGGATTGACTTTTCCCCGTTTCGACTTTGACCCGCACGAGCCAGGTGTGGTCAAAGTCGAGATCGAGGGATTGGATGGAAATGTAATCCGAAGTAGGGTGCATCTCACCGGAGTTCAATCACCCGAGGCCGGCATAACTCTTGCAGGGATAGTTAACGCCGTGGCCCTCACCAGAGTTGTTTTCTTCGAGAACATCGCTATCGAGAATGGCCGCGTGGAGCGAGAGGACTTTTCCTCATTGGACGATCAGCCCGGCGCACGCGAGCTTACGGCTGATACGGGCCGGTATTCGCTTATAGGAAGTGATGCGAAATTAACTGTTGGCCGATCTTCCGCACAGCTTAAAGCGATATTAGAGAAGCCAGCTGCTCTGAGTGAACGCTTTTTCGGACTCTTTCGATCGGCCCGCCAGTCCGTCGGTCCCATTGAGGAATTCATGCATCTCTATCATATCCTATTGATGCTTTTCAATGACATTCAGGCTAATGTAGACGCATTTATCCTCTCTAAAGAGCCTTCTATTCCCCAAACACCGGACCCGCGGAAATATCTTAAGAGGAAAGAGACGGTTTATGCCCGGCTTCGAAACGATTTCGCGCATATACAAAGAGGGGCCGATATTGATCATACCAAGGCGGAGATGACGCACCGCCTTGGTGACTTGAGGACGCTCACGAGGCAAGCTATTGAGCAGACGACTGGGCTGCTTAACTCTGACGCTGGCTGCTAATGAGGCAGGAAAATGATCAAGCAACATTCAATTGAAGAACTGCAAGGGATGTTTGAGGGAATGGGGCTCGGCTTACGAGAGCAGAACCCTGGCTTGAATTGGCCTTTTGAAAGAATTGTGGCAACGGTAGAAATGGCAGTTACGTTCATTCGAGCCTACGGCTCGACAATGCCAATCAAGGAGGACTCTAATGCCAAGTTGGAATGATATTCTGCGGGAAATTAATGAGAAGGGCAGTACACATGATGTAATAAGGCGCAAATACATTCAAAAGCTTCATGAACATACGAGTCGAAACGTGATTATCTATTACTCTGCTTGGCTGCAGAAGCCAAATATCAATGGGACACAAGTCAACGATGCCGACAAGAATGGCTTCATGACTGTTATTCATGGTCTTGATCGATCGAAAGGCCTGGATCTGATTCTCCATACGCCTGGCGGCGAAACTGCCGCAACAGAGTCGTTGGTTGATTACCTTCGATCCATGTTCGAGATAGACATACGCGCTATCGTGCCACAATTGGCGATGTCCGCTGGGACCATGATTGCCTGTGCTTGTAAAGAGATAATAATGGGAAAGCACTCGAGCCTCGGGCCTATTGACCCTCAATTTATGGGAATGCCAGCACATGGGGTAGTTGAAGAATTCCAAAGAGCATATGTCGAGATTCGACAAGATCAGCTAAAAGTCGCCGTCTGGCAGCCCATTATTGCCAAATACCACCCAACCCTTATAGGAGAATGTGAGAAGGCAATTCAGTGGTCACAGGAGATGACAAGGGAGTGGCTAGAATCTGGGATGCTGCGTGCCGATCCAGATAAGGATTCAAAAGCCGCAGCGATTGTGAAAGAGCTATCTGATCACGCGCTAACTAAGTCGCACGCCCGGCATCTTTCGGCCGAGAAGTGCCGCAACATTGGGATGGCAATTACATCGTTGGAACAAAACCAAGATTTTCAGGACGCTGTTCTCTCTGTTCACCATGCGTGCATTCATACTCTTACTTCGACAAATGCTTTTAAAATAATTGAAAATCACAACGGAGTGGCCTTCATACAAGTTGCCCAGAAAGTTATGGTCCAAGGACCGGTTGGTACTGAAGTGGCTCCGTCTTAAGAAAGCCCTTTTGGAGCCGGAGGGATTATTATGGTTTTTGCTGATAGACATAACATGTCAGAGATGAGACCTTCCCTAGTTGTTGAGGACTAATTTAGCTTAGTCAATGAGATTGTGGACATCGATCTTGCCGGTGACGGCGGCGGAAATGAGGGTGGCACGGTATTCTTTGAGGCGGTCGATGGCTTCGTGAATCTTTTTTATCAGCCCATCGATTCTTTCCGTCTCACGGTCAAGGAATGCAGCGATGGCACGTTGCTCTTCAATCTCGGGTATGGATATTGGGAAACTTGACATTTTGCTGGCATCGATTGCAGGGTAACTCACGCCGACAGAGTTGGCGACTACTTGATCGACAAAATATACGGCCCGCAGAGCATATGCAGCGAATTCGCTTTCTAGTCCTGCTGAAGGTCGGATAACAGCGAAACCGGTTGAGCAAATAAGATTGGGTTCTGGATTCTTAATCGGAGCTATAGCGCGAAGGTATGTTCTCACCGTCGAAAGAATCAGGTCTCCGTCTTTAACGATGCGCCTTGCTCGGGATGGTGCATTTTCGAAGACAAGTTCCTCCCTCTGGACAATTCCCTGATACTGATCAACGCCTCCGATGTCTATATATATTAATTCAAATCGAGGATCTGTTTTTTCACTGAGAGCCTCATCGTTAATAGTAGAAAGATACTTAAGCCGTTTTGCTTCCCAATGGGCGGGGATGTTGCCGAGCCATTCGACGCCGGAGTCCTTCATGGGGACGTTCGGGTCGAGGCCCTTGGTGACGGCCTGGGTGATGAGGGCGGTGCGCTTTTCCTGAAGCAGCTCGATCAGCCGTTCCTTCTTTGCTATGAGCGCATCGATCTCCGCCGTCTCTCGGTCGAGGAACGCGGCAATGCGTATTTGATCATCAAAAGGGCCTATAGCAACTCTTGTGCTCGTTACCTCCTCAGGGTTTGCACGAGGCATCTTGGTCCCATATGTCATGGAGTCAATCCATCTAATAAATTCGCGACTCCTTAGTTGATAAGCGAGATAAGCAGGGTCGATTTCTCCATTACTACGCAGAACCAAGAATTCAGTAGAACAGGCTCCTGATGAGTTACATAGCCAAACCTTATTAAGATAGGGTCTAAGTTTTCCAAAGAGAACGTCTCCTGGTTTAAATATCGAAGCCGTGCTTTCAACTTCCTCAGGGACGTTTTCAGTTAATAGCCTACCCGTTTCTGACTCAATGTGTTCTAGCGCCACATACCGGCCTTTGTTATTTTGATAAAACGTACGCTCTGTGGAAACCGGCGCAATATGCTTCAGGCGCTTCGTGTTCCAGTGTGCCGGAATCCTGCCGAGCCATTCGATGGCGGAATCTTTATATTCTGGGTAGGGTTGAAACCGTCGCCCCACGCCTTCGGAAGAATATTTGGTTCCGGCCATGCTATATAAATATCCTCTTGATGGGGCCATCACCCATGTCTATGACGATCGAGCAGAAACGCACATTAAAAAATTCCTTGAATGCCTTGAAAGAGCGGTCCTTCGGCCAGCATGAAGGATCTACGCTCCAGTCATTAAGTTCAATTTCGAATATTTTCGTGTAGTTTTGCGGCAGCCACGAATCCGGGTCACCGTGAGGCATCAAGTATGCCGATGTGTCTTCAAGGAGTTCGTCCAGAGTAAGCTTCGGGTCTTCGTCCGGGAACTTCCTCGCCCATTCCAAAAAGACGTTCGTGGGCTCGACTACCAGGACGAATCGGTTGATGGTGGGCAGGTTGATGACGGGCATTTCGTGTTGAGAACTCATGGAGTCAGCCCTTAGTGCGGCTTTAGCCTTTTTGCTCAACGCTTCATTTCCTCCAGCATTCGCATTATGTCCTCTTCAATAGCCCGGATGTCCGCTTCGATTTTCTCGAGTGGGCGCGGTGGAGTGTATTTGTAGAAGTAGCGGTTGAAGTTGATCTCGTAACCGATGATGCCCACCAAGCCGTCCTTGGCGTCGCGCCTGGATATGTCGATCCAGGCGTCGGGGACATGAGGCTTCACTTCGCGCTCGAAGAAGAGGCTCACGCTGGCGGGGACGCCCTGTTTGTCAGCCGGGTCGGGGTCGTTTGCGAGCGGCACGCTCTCGGTATCGCGCAGATCGGGGTCGGGTTCCGGACTCCCGTCTTTATCTCGGCACACAGCGGCATATTCATCCCGCTCGGACAGGGCCGAAAGGACCGCCTTCAGAATCGGCGCGGGGAGCTTAAGGCCGGCTTTTCTCGCCGCGCCTTGGAAAACCGCCGTAAATTCTCCCCGGTCCTTATAGAGCGTATCCGGCAGAGAACGGAGGAGGACTAGTAGTGCTTTCTGAAATCCCCTCCCGTTCTCCTCCTCCCTCGCCCCGGCTTCGCCCTTCTTTTTGGACTGCACCAAGCCCTGAAAGGCGCTTTCCTCCTCGAGCCGCGCGATTCGATCTGCGCTTGCCTGGAAATTGAGCTTGAGCGGCCGATCGACCGTGATCTTCCGGAAACCGAAATGCGTCGTCGGAAAGATCTTGACGAACTCGCCTTCTTCGAACGTGCGCAGGAGCCGCAGGATCTCTTCGGCCTTCTCGGGGGGAACCTCGCGTCTCTTGTCGCCGAGGCTCTTCCTCATCGGTGACCAGAAGGAAGTGGCATCTATGAGTTGCACCTTGCCCTTGCGTTCCGGCGCTTTGCGGTTGGTGAGCACCCAGACATAGGTGGCGATACCCGTATTGTAGAAGAGCTGCTCCGGAAGGGCGACCAGGGCCTCGAGCCAATCGCTCTCCAGGATGAAGCGGCGGATCTCGCTCTCGCCGCTCCCGGCGTCGCCGGTGAACAGGGGCGATCCGTTCATGATGATGGCCAGGCGCGAGCCTCCGTCCTTCTGTTCCTTCATATGGGCCAGCATATGGAGAAGGAATAAAAGCTGACCATCGCTGATCCGCGGCAGCCCCGGGCCGAACCGGCCGGACATCCCGCGCTCGTGCTCGGCGACCACGGCTTCTTCGTCGCGCTTCCAGTCCTTTCCGTAGGGCGGGTTGGTGATCAGGTAATCGAAGTTGCGGCCGGCATGGCGGTCGTTCGAAAGAGTGGTCCCGAAGGCGATATTATCAGCGTCACGGCCTTCGGCCGACTTCATGAAGAGGTCGGACTTGCAGACGGCGAATGTCTCGGGGTTCACCTCCTGGCCGAAGAGGTGGATATCCGCCTCGGGGTTGATCGGCTCGCGGACGAGGGTGTCGTTCTTTCGCCTGCCGGACAGGATATGATCTTTCGAAATCGTGAGCATGCCGCCCGACCCGCAGCAGGGATCGTAGACGGTTATGACCACGCCCTTTCGGCGGATTTGCTCCTCATCGCCGGCCAGAAGAAGGTCTGCCATGAGGTGGACGACGTCGCGGGGGGTGAAGTGCTCTCCGGGATTTTCGTTTAGCGCTTCATTGAACTTCCGGATCAGTTCCTCGAAGATCGTTCCCATGGTGGGGTTGTCGACTTTATCGGGGTGGAGGTCGACGTTCTTGAAGCGTTCCAGAACCTGAAAGAGAAGACCCGCCTCATCGAGCTTGGAGATGGTGTTGTCAAAGTCGAACTTCTCGAGGACTTCGCGCATGTTCGGGCTGAAGCCGGCGATATAATTCCGGAGGTTTGCGGCCAGGTGGGGGGCGTCGGCCAGGAGCTTGTCGAAATCGTAGCGAGAGGTATTGTAGAAGGCGAAGCCTGCGGCCTTGCGAAGCTGCGGGTCGAGGTTCTCGAGTTTCTTATCCTTGAGCTTGGCCTGAGTCTCGAGAACGTGCTCCTTGGTCGGCGCGAGGACGCAGTCGAGCCGGCGGAGAACAGTCAACGGCAGGATCACGTCCTGGTATTTGCCGCGCTTGAACGTGTCGCGGATGAGGTCGGCGACACCCCAGAAGAAGCTGACGATTTCGCTATGGTTCAAGATTCAAGCTCCCGTTGCCGAGATTCTATGATCAATGGAAGACGATGGCCTCGAAAACGGAGATCTCCGCGCCCTTTTTCCAGGCGTCGGGCGGGAGGCCGGCCTTGAGGCAGGCCTGGCAGAGAAACGTCTCTCGGTCCCAGTTGTTTTCGACGGGCACCTGGGGGAGCAGAAGACCCCGG
>Ga0315275_10003681_pt1 | contig 14178 bp, 13 predicted proteins | sample YL17G03_0_MG_FD_205557 | JGI IMG/M metagenome (GOLD analysis project Ga0315275, IMG submission 205557) | Sediment microbial communities from Yellowstone Lake, YNP, Wyoming, USA - YL17G03_0 | ecosystem: Environmental > Aquatic > Freshwater > Lake > Sediment | place: USA: Wyoming | collected... | reverse complement strand
GTCTTCGGCGGCGATGAGGCGGGCCTCGCGCAGCGTCCGCACGGCGCGCGGGCTCATGTCTTCCAGGTTGCCGATGGGGGTTGCGACGAGGAACAGGGTACCCATCTGACTATTAAACCACAGATGACGGAGGATGAAAACAGTTCGTGTACAGGAATATCTCCCGTCGGGGGCTTCGTCGAGACTTTGCTGGATGGTGAGACTAAGTATCCTGGTGGTATTGAATTTCCTTACGGCGCGGCAGCCGCGGCTTCACTCCCAAACTGGGTCTCATATAACTGGCTGTACAGGCCTGCGGAGGCGAGCAGTTGCTGGTGATTGCCGCGTTCCACGATCCTGCCCCGGTCCATCACCAGGATCAGGTCGGCCGCCAGGATGGTGGACAGGCGGTGGGCGATGACTATGCTCGTGCGGCCCGCCATGACCCGTTTCAAAGCATCCTGGATGAGGGCTTCCGATTCGCTGTCGAGGTGGCTGGTGGCTTCGTCGAGCACCAGGATGCGCGGGTCTTTGAGGATCACGCGCGCCAGGGCGATGCGCTGTTTCTCCCCGCCGCTCAGGCGGTAGCCGCGCTCGCCCACGATCGTGTCGTAACCGTCGGGCAGGTCGGCGATGAACTGGTGGATGTTGGCGGCGCGGGCGGCTGCTTCCACGTCGACGGCTGGAGCCTCGGGCCGGGCGTAGGTGAGGTTGGTGCGGATGGTGTCGTGGAAGAGGTAGGTCTCCTGGGTGACCATGCCGACCGCACCAGCGAGCGAATCGAGCGCCAGTTCCCGCAGGTCCATCCCATCCATGCGGATGACGCCCGAGGTGGGGTCATACAGCCTCGGGATCAGATAGGTCAGGGTGGTCTTGCCGGCGCCGGAGGGACCGACCAGCGCAACCAGCTGCCCGGCGGCGGCCCGGAAGGAGATCCCTTCGAGGGCAACGTCTCGCGCCTGGGAGAGTGCTTCGGGTTCAGCACCCTGTTCGGGAGCCTCTACTGGGTGCTTTTCGGCTGAGGCTGGGCGGCCCTCCTTCTCCCGTTCGGGAGCCTGCCGCTTGGTCTCGGGAGCAGGCGCGTCGTCCGAGAAGACCGCGCCCACGTCTTCCATCTTTCCGAAACGGCGCACGTCGCGCAGGAACTTTGCGCTCTCCGGCTCATAATTAAAGAAGACATTCTCGAACTCGAGGTCCCCCTTGATCTCCTTCGGGACGATGGCGGATTCCTGCTCGGGAATATCCTGCGGCAGGTCGATCACCTCGAAGACCCGTTCGAAACTGACCATGGAGGTGGAGAACTCCACCGGCGCACCTGCCAGCCCCTGCAGTGCGCCGTAGAGCTGACCGAGATAGGAACCGAAGGCGACAATGGTGCCGATGGTGAAGGTGCCCTGGATGACGTACCACCCGCCCAGCCCGTAGACCAGCGCTGTGCCCACCGCGCTGACCAGACCCAGCAGGATGAAGAACGACGAACCGAGCACAGCCCGCCGGATGCCGATATCGCGGACTCCGCCGGCGCGCTCGCTGAAGCGACGAGTTTCCGTGTTGGCGCGGCCGAACAGTTTCACCAGCAACGCTCCGCCGATGTTGAGCGTCTCGTTCATGTGGGCATTCATGCGCGCATTCAAATTCATCGAATCACGGGCGATGTTCTTCAGCACCGCGCCAAGCCGCTGGGCAGCCAGGATGAACAGCGGCAGGATGAGCACGCTGATCAGGGTCAACTTCCATTCGAGGGAGAGCATCACCGCAAGGATGGCGACCGCTTCGATGATATTGGTGATGATGCCCACGATGGTGTTGCTGATGGCGTTCTGCGCGCCGACCACGTCGTTGTTGAGCCGGCTCATCAATTCGCCGACCCTGGTATTGGTGAAGAAGCGCAGGCTCATGCGCTGAAGTTTCCCGAAGAGCGCCACGCGCAGGTCGTAGATCACCCCTTCGCCCACCCGGGCGTTGAACCGGCGCTGGATGACCGCGATGCCGCCGTTGAGCAGGGGGACGAACAATAATGCCAGCGCAAGCAGCAGCAGGCTTCGTAGATCCTTCGACGGCAGTACCCTGTCGATCATCTGTCGGAAGATCAGGGGCGTGACGAGCGAGAGCCCGGTGCTGAGCAGGATGGTCACCAGCATGCCGGCGATCTGCCCCCAGTAGGGCCTGGCGTGCGCCAGCACGCGCAGCAGCAGATCCCGGGTAAGGCGGGGTTTTTCATCGCCCGAACGGATATTAGCCAGCCAACCGAAACCGTGCATACGAGACTCCTGATTTGAAAGACCTGGCAGCCCTTTCAAGCTGGCAGGGTGAAAACCTGCGAGACAGGATCAGCCTATCGGGGAAACCTGTCTCCCGGGCCGGAAGAAGATCCAGACGAGCAGGATGGAGATGGAGTACAGCACAGCCGTGCTGATGAACAAAGGCGAGTACCCGTAACGCTGCTGCACGAGACCGGAAATATAAGGTCCCACCGCCCAGCCGACGTTCAGAGCCAGGCTGCGGATGCTGTTGACCGCGCCATGCTCCGACTCCAGGCTCAGCTCGAGGCCAAATGCGTCGAAAAGAGGCGCGACCATGTTCATCAGGGCGCCGCGGGCGAGAAAACCCACCACCGCCAGCCAGGGCCAGGGGGAAAAACCGATCATGAGCAGGAAGACCAGGCTGACAGCTTGTATCAGGATCACCATGCGCACTTTCCCGCCCAGGTTCCCCACCAGGCGCGGGCCGATGATGCAGGCGACCCCGGTCAGCAGGGAGCCGGCCCCGAACAGGAGGCCGAGGGAGGCATCGCTCATCTGGTGGCGCTCTACGAAGAAGACATTAAAGTAAGGGACCAGGATCGCCGCTCCGAAACCGATGAATAGGTTGGGAAGGGAGAGTTTCATGGTCAAAGGGCGAAACAGAACCTTCCAGATGGATGTTTTGGGATCTTTCGCTCCAGCCGCGGCTTCCTGAGGCACCGTCCTGGGTTCGTGGATGAATGCGATGGGCACCAGGACGAGGAAACTGGAGACCACGCAGAAGAGCAGGACTCCCTGGTAAGCCAGTGCGCTGGAGGTGATATGGAACCAGCCCTTGAACAATCCGGGCAGGTAACCTGATAGTAAGTTTCCGGCGGTGCTGGCGAGGGGGAACATGCCGAAGCTGACGCTGAAAAGGATATCCCGGCTGCGGTCGTCGGAGATCTTCATCATGAAGGGCGCATGGCTTAAGACATACAACTGACCCGCCGCGCCATAGATCAGTGCGAAGCATAGGATCACCGCTTCGTGGCGAGAAAGGAGCATGGCGATGATGGCCAGGTTGGCGATCGAGAATCCAAGCATCATGGCACGCTTGCGTCCCAGGCGGTCTGACAGGAGCCCCATCGGCACCCCGAGCACGAGGGCGGAAAGCGACGGCGCGGCATTGACCAGGCCGAGGAACTCGCGGCTGTACCCTGACTCGATGATGAATAAATTGAAGAACAGGATCCAGCCGCTGAAGAGCAGCCCGTCCAGGAAAAGGGCCACCAGGAACAGCCGTGCCGGGCGGTTCAGGATGCGAAACTGGTTGAGGATGGAACCGAGCATTGCTTTCATTTTTATCGTCCAAGTTATCTTCCAAGATCTAGTTCACCATCATCACGGCGGAGGCTTTCTTCGGGAAGAGCGTGCTCAGCAGCACCCTCTGACCGTCGTCCCGGCAGGAGCAATCGGCATACGACTGTTCAAGCTGGTCAATGGTCCGGAAACCGAAGACCAACTGCAGGAATGTCAGGTCGGGAAACGCGGCCTGACCCTGGTCCTCATGACTGGGCATCCATGGTTCTATGGAGACCAGCCTGCCTTTTTCAAGCTTGAGGTATAAACCGCTGCGATAGAAGCTGATCTTGATCTCGCCGGTATGACCGGGTATGGCGGACCCGGCAATGTGCCGTTCGAGGGCGGGGGTGATAGCACGCACGAAGGCGGGCAGATCGGGCACGCGGATGTACCAGGCGTACTGGTTCCGGACCAGGGGCAGGCGACTGCGAAACAGATCGTAAGAGGGATGTTCGCTCCCGAACCAGAAGCCGTAGGAGGTGCGGGCCTCGGTGCGATTGTTCCTCTTGGCGTACTCTCCGCCTGTTTTCCAGAGGTAACGGGCCACTGCGGGAGTCACCTCGAGCCAAGAAATGCCCGGCTTGAGTTCGTAATGACGGGCAGACAGCCCCCAAAGCCAGTCATACCAATGGTGAGCCAGGTAGCCGACCGGCTCGCCATCCGGGCGCTGGATGATGCGGAACTCCAACCGGTCGACATTCTCTTCGCTCTGACCCGACAGATCGTAGCGCCAGACGGATTCATCGCGCACGCAGGTGATCAGGTGGCGTTCGCAGGCGCGGGCGTAGACCGACATGAGGAAGGGGATATCGTCCACCGTGGCGGGACGCAGGTTGAATGGTTCTGCCTCGCCTTCCTTTAATGTGGGCAGGTGGGCTTCGTAGCCCATCCGACCTGCGTTCAGCTCCAACCCCATCTCGTAGCCGAAGAGCTTGTAATAGAACGGGATGCCGGTGATCCCCTGGACGAGTTCGCCGCGGGCGGCGCTCCAGCGGTGTATTTCTTCAAATTGCAGGCGCACCAGCCCGCGCTTGCGGTAATCGGGCAGGGTGCCGACCAGTTCCGGGCGGCCCACCCCGAAAGGGATCCCCTCGTATGCCCAGGTCTGGGAGATCAGGTTCATGGAGGAGACGATCTTCCCGCTGGATGCTTCCACCACCAGCGTGCAGTCGTCCGGATGGAAGGTGGGATGCGGCCGGGAGAGCAGGTCACGGGTCCAGGCAGCCACGCGCTGGTCGGGCTTGTCGAAGCCGAAATCGCTGTGGATGTGTGCATTGAATTCCGCCAGTGCGTCTGCATCGGCGGAGGTGGAGCGGCAGAGGATCAAACCGTCCCCCGGCTGGCTCAGGATCGGGCGGCCATTAATTTGGATATGCATGGTTCTCCTGTCTGGTGACCTATCCCCCCTGACAGGCAGAAGGTCACCGGTGATCCGAAAGGATCCGTTTCAGTTCTGCCATCGTTTCCGCAGGGCGGGTGAACTGGACGGCATGCATGCCGATGGAAAGCGCAGCCTGCACGTTGGCGGGCATGTCATCCAGGAAAAGCGATTCTTCGGGTGCGACAGCCAATCTCTCAAGTGCCAGGCGGTAAATGCGCGGGTCAGGCTTGACCAGGCCCACCTCGGCAGAGATGACCAGTTCATCGAAAACATCCGCGAAATCACTGCCTGTGATATAGTCCCGCAGGCCGGACCAGGCATTGCTGATCAGGCCGATCTTGCGCTGCGGGCGAAGGACGCGCAGGAATTCGACCAGGACCATGTCCAGGCGGTCGCCCGAAAAGAAATCGGCGGCAAATTTTTCGGTTTCCTGGCGGCTGATGCCCAGGGCATCCGTCACCGATTGCCAGTGGTCTGCTTCCGTGATCTCACCGGTGGAGGCCCTCAGGCTGGACTTGCTTTCGAAGACCAGTTTCTCCAGGTACCCCGGGGGAACACCCAGGCGTTCGGCCAGGCGCAGGCGCGGTTCCTGGTCCTCGGTGCGCATGAGCACGCCGCCAAAATCGACGAAGACTGCCTGCAGCATCATTTCTTCTTTTTTCCGGAAGGTTTTCCCTTTGCCTTGGGCGCCGGTTTCGGGTGTACCACTTTCATGCCCTCTTTCTTGACCGTCTTTCCGGCTGCCTTCCGGCGCGGTTTCGGAGAGGTCTTCTTCGCCGGCGTGGCGGCGTTTTTCAAAGCCGCGGCAGCCCTGGGAGAGACAGTCAACGCGGCTGGTTTTTCAGCGGCAGGCGCGGGCTGGGCGGCTTCCTTTTCCATGGTCTTGAGCGCATTTTTCCAATCCGGGAAGGCGCGCTCCAGGAGCCGCCTTTCAACCCGGTTGGCACGGCGGCACTTCGGGCAATGGGCGTCGTGGTAGATCAGTTTATTTTCTTCCATGTGCTCCAGGGCGGCGAGCATGTTCTCGCGGCTGATGGCGAACATGGTCTGGCAGTAGGTGCAGCGGATTTGCATGGCATACTCCTTGGATGGGAAAGGCTGATTATCCTTTGAACCCTTATTTTACTCCATCGGCTTGCGTAAGGCGATTTGGCGTCTCACCTTGCGGTACCCGACGCTCTCGTACAGGCGGACGGAGCCGGAGATATTCTCTGAGTCTGTGCCCAGGGCGGTTTCGGTCATGCCCATCTCCTTGAACATCTGCATGCTCTGGACGAGCAGGGCGTGCGCCAGTCCCTTTTTGCGCCACGGTCGGCGGGTGCAGATGCCTTCGGTGTAGCCGCGCTTGCGCTGGTAGGTCTCGTTTTCCTTCTCGTTCACAAAATTATGCACCACGCCTGCCATCTGGTCGCCTTCCCAGGCGACTTTCCAGAGCTCGGGGCGGTAGAGAGGGCTCTCTGTAAAGGATTTGTATTCCTCTTCGCTCTCGTCACGGCTGCCCCAGTGGTCGCGGAAGGCTTCATTGCTGGCTTCGAAGATGTGGCGCAGTTGGTCCGGTTTCACCGGGCGGACTTCCAGCCCGGGCGGCATGGGAGCCGCGGGCATCGGCTCGCTGAGATCGCGGACCATGTGGTCCTCGTAGCGGACAGGTTTGTACCCTTGGGCTTCCAGCATGGCAAGTAGATCCTTTTCGGTGTCGTATGGTTCCACCTGAATGAATTTTGGCAATCCTCGCGGGTGTGTGTTCGCGATCTCCCGGACGCGGCATTCCCCGGCAGCCCACATGGCCGATCCCAGCCCCTTGCCGCGCCAGAGCGGGTGCAGGTAGCCGAACAGGTGATACAGGCGCGTGCCTTCAGTGAGGTCATCCCACCATATGCGCCCGTAGGCAACCAGGCTGCCATCCACCTCGGCGAGGAGCATGTCCGTCTGCGGGTCGCAGTTCTCCAGGTGGCGGTAATTGCGGGAGACGTCCTCCGCGGTCGTGCTGTTTTCGAGGCCATCCGCGTCATTGCAGCCCATGATCAGGGCTGCCATCGAAGGGTAGTCCGGCTCACCCCGGAAGCGTCGGAAGGAGAGACCGGGGATGGCGGGGGAGTTGGGAAGCAGGATTTCAGTGCTCATAGCATTTCCTTTCGCAGGTTCATAAGGGCAGGATCGCGCGGATTTTGATAAATCCCGGTCCCGCCAGGCAAAGAAAAAGGCCACGGGATGGGAGTGTCCGTGGCCGGTAAAAAACTGCGTGTATCCTATCAGGCAACAGGCGCACTCCGCGAAGGTTCAATTTGACCGCCGGCATCATTACTGCGGACGATGACGATGGTGGAAATCTCAAGCATGATCATGCAGTGCGCCTCCTTTCGACAGGAATTCGGACAGGTGAAGTGTATCACGCCGTTTGAAATCCGGTCAAGTGTGGAGGAGGTCGCCCTCAGCCCTCCTTCCAGAGTTTACGGTCGCGCGGATCATCCGCATCCAGGTCGCGCGGGTGGATTTCCGGTCCCAGGCGGTAGCCATGGGAACGCCACAAGTCTGCGGCGAGGCGGGCAGGAGCGGTCTGCAACCCCTGGCGGGCGAAATACTCGCACAGGCGCTTGATATCGCGGCTGAAGATCTGGTAGGCGCTGCGGTGACCGAGAGGCGAAATCACCTGCGGAAAATCGATCAGCGTGATCTGCCCGTCCCAGTACAGGATGTTGTAGGCCGAAAGATCGCCATGGACGATCCTGCTGGCGAGCATGATATCGATGTTCTTCAGTACCCGGTCAAAGAGCGGTTTCACCTCCGCCGGATGGAGACTGACCGTGTTGAGCGTGGGCGCCCCGGATTGCTCGTCGCCGATGTAGCCCATCAGGATGGCGTTGATCCCCATCTCGTACGGCTCGGGCACATTAGCCCCTGCCGCGTGCAGCTTCTTCAGGCTCATGAATTCATAGGCGATCCAGGACTGGTGGCGGATCTGCTCGCCGTAAACGCTGCGCTTGTGCTCGGCCTTGAGCATGCCCAGGTCCTTGACGATGTGGCTGTCCTTGTCGAGCACGGCGCGGCCTTCGCGGTAAAGCTGGTCGTTCTTCAGGTTGCGCAGCATGCGCGGGCGGTAGATTTTGGCTGCCAGCATGGAGGCGCGCACGGAATGTCCCGCCGCGCACAGGTAGACAGTGGCCTCCTTGCCGCCCTTGACCATGCGCAGGATATCCGAGATCCAGTTTTCTTCGTAGATGCTGCCCAGCGACTCGAGTAGCCAGCTCTGCTCATGCCGCGAGGCATGGTAGGTGAACTGAAAGGAATCCACCGAGTCGTCCTGCGAGTGGATGAACTGTGCCATCGAGTCCGGCATTTTCTTCAATCCATGACCTGCAGGTTTCCTGATCCTTTCGAAGGTCACGGGCGGGAGGTCGCTGTCGATCTCCTCGATTATTGTCTGGTAATCATCTGTTTTCATTTTTTATCCATCGTAATTCCGAGAGAAAATCCTTCCAGTGAAGGATGGTTTGGAAACGGAGGATGGTTCCCTGCGGAACGATCCATCGGCAAATATTTTTGCTAAAGAAGCTGCGTTCGTGCATCTCTCATCCTTTGTGGAAAATCAAAACCGCAGGCACTGCCGCCCGCGGTCGGAGGGATAAAAAAACCGCAGGCCGAGGCGCCTGCGGTGTGTGGGTGGGGTTAACGGGCGGAGAGATCCGCCAATGTCATTACATGCTCCGCACAGGAGGCGCGCTCAATAGAACTTCAGGGACAAGGTCGAATTTTGACATTTTGCGAGCCTCCTTTCTTGCTGTGATGAAGCCAGTTTATCATTTGCCTTGTGCGGCGTCAAGGTTTTGTCCATACTCCTCGGGAGGGGTATCTGATCTGCCGCGCGGCAGGGGTGATTGACAGAAGGTAATCATCAGCAGGACATCACCCCAATATCGAGGTTTCCTTGACTTTTGCCCCCCATTTGTGCTAGATTTAGGCATCTTATTACTGAGGTTCCTTATGCATCGTGAACGCGTTTCAGAAAATGTCTACTGGTTCCAGAGCGAAATATATGCGCAGGTGACCGCCGGCGTGGTGGTGGGTCCGCAGTGGGCCATCGTCATCGATACCCTGGCCATGCCGGAAGAGACCCTCGCCATCCGCGACTTCGTCGAGCATGATATCGGGCTGCAGGTGCGCTATATCATCAACACGCATTACCATGCCGACCATACCTGGGGGAATTGCTTTTTCCCGGGTGCCACCATCCTTGCCCACAGCCTGTGCCGCCAGATGCTGATTGAGCGCGGTATGCCTGCCCTCGAGAACGCCCGCAGGCAAAACCAGACCTTCCGGCAGGTGAAGATCGTCCTGCCCCATTTGACCTTCGAAGAAGGCACGTTCAACCTGCGCGTCGGCAAGAAGAACCTGTCCATCATGCCTGCGCCCGGGCATAGCCCGGACGGCATCGCCGTGCTGGTGGAGGAGGACCGCGTCCTGTTCGCGGGAGATTCCTTCATGCCGCTGCCCTACCTGGTGGACGGGGATGCCGAAGCCATCACCACTTCGATCAAGAAGATCGGGCGCATGGGCCTGGAGAACATCATCCAGGGACACGGTGATATCATCCTGCGCGGTGAGATCGACGGGGCGGTGAAGGAAAACCTGAACTACCTGGCCAATATTCGAAAGGTTGCCCGGACGGCGGTCCGCAGGCGCGCGCCGCAGGATTACCTGGATGAAAACCACGTCGAAGCCTGCGGCAAGAGCCGCATCTACCTTGGCGGGCTGGCCGCTGAACTCCACCGTAGAAACTTGCGAGCCCTCTACCTGGAGGAAAAAGAAGCCAAAGAAGCCGCGAAATAAAGCAGACTGCCGCACCATCGAAGTGCGGCAGTTTTTATATTAATGAAGATCAATGAAGCGATACGACTTATGCGGGAAGAGGCTTCAGCCGCTTTTCCCTCCCTTGACCCTGTCGGCGCGCCTCTGTTTCAACTCCTGTAGTTTCACCGGCAGGCCGTGACGGCGCTCGGTGCCTTCCTTCAGGCGCTTCAGGTTGGGGCGCAGCGCCCAGAGCATCAGCAGTTCCACCAGGAAACCGTAGAGCACGTACACCCAGGGACCAAGCCCCAGCGCGGCGCGCAACCCAAAGATGATGATACTGAGCAAGCCGATGCTCAAGGTTGTGACGGAGGCATAACCGGAGACGTACCAGATCAGCAAGCCCAGCGGGACCAGGAAAAAAGCCACCGGCGGCCAGAGACCAAAAGCCCCGCCGCCCGCCGCGGCTCCCCCGGCGCCGCCTCGCATCTGGATGCGCCCGTCCGGGCCGCGCTCGATCATGAAAATGGAATGGTTATGCCCGATCACCGCGGCGATGGGCGCCAGGCTGTGCACCCACAGGTTGGGGGTGACCGCTTGCGCCAACCAGACGGTGGCTGCCGCCTTGAGGATGTCGAGCACGGCGGTGAGCACACCTGCAAAGGGTCCAGCGGCGCGCATGGCGTTCGTGCCCCCCGTGCGTCCGCTGGCGACCGTGCGGATGTCCTTGCCGGTCATCAGCTTGACGACGATCAATCCAAACGGGATGGAACCGAAAACATACGACGCAAGCAGGACGCCGGCGTCAATCAGTACGTGCATGGAAATCTCCTCCAGGGCGCTTGATCTTCAGGGGACATGATCGCTGGCAGCCATTGGAAATATAAGAGAGGGAAAATCTCGGGCTGCCTGGCGGTCAAATAGTATCGGGGATTTCTTTCAACAGCAATAACACGCAACCGGGGAGAAAGTCACTCGGCTGGGAGAAATTCCACCGGAATTTCTACCGCCTTGCCACCCTCGATGCGGTAGGCGCGCCCGCGCCACCTGCCGCTGCCCCGCGACCAGATGACCTGGGCCACCGGGTACATGGTTTCTGCGATATCTGCTGCCGAGGGATGGTCGGGACCGCCCGGATGCGAATGATAGATACCGGTCAGCTCCATCCTGGCGGCCTCGATGGTCTGGAAGGCTCGCCACATCGCCCGCGGCTCCATGCGGAAGCGCCGCGCGCTGCGCTCCTCGTTGTGGATGCCCAGTCTTATCTCGGCGCGCCCCTGTTTCCCTGCCAGCAAGCCGCAGGCTTCCAGGGGGGAACGGCTGCGGACGTGGCGCTGCATCCCCTGCCAGACCTTGCGGGTGAGGATCAGCCTGTCGACCATTTATCGAAACCAGATCGCCAGCCCCCAGAACAGGCCGAGCATGACCGTCGGCTCCACGAATGCCCTCCGGAAGGGAGTGCCCTCCAGCAGGTTGACAGCCAGGACGGTGAGCGCATACAGCGGGGCCAGCAGGGCGAGACCGAATTGCACCGGTGTGAGCGGAACATAGTGCAGCGCGGCGCCCAGTTGTGCGGCAACCAGGCCGATCCCGGCTGCCCAGGCGGGTTCCCAGCGCTCGTTGAGGCGCAGGTGCAGGGTGCGCAGGGCGGCTAGCGAGCCCGCCAGGAATAATGCCGGCACCACCAGCACCAGGCGGGCATCCGCAGCCTTGAGAGCCACCCCGAGGATGAGAAAGATGACGAATGCCAGGACGGACAGGAACGCGGTCGCCAGCGGGTAACGCCTGTCGGTGGGATCAACGGCCACGAATTCGGAAAGGGAGACTGCAAGAAAGAGCAGCGCCGCCACGCCGAATCCGATCCACCAGACGGGCGTGTTCGGCAGGGTGTTCAGGGTAATGCCGGTCACCAGCACCGTCAGGGTGGGGAGCAGCCAGTGCTCGCGGCTTTCCCCTATTTTCAACGTTGGATGGGTGCGTAGCAGCCAGTCCATGCCGGTGGCGGTCACACCGGCAGCCAGCAGGATGATGACGGTGTTCAGGTTGAACCGCAGGGTCAGGTTGAAATTTCCGAGCGAGATGGGCAGGCTGAACAGTTGCGGCGCCTGCAGCACACGCGTCAGGGCGAAGGCCAGCAGGATGGCTGCGGTTAGCACGCTCAGGCGCGAGGGATCCGGCAGGGAACGGCGTTCGGTCATCGGCTGGATTGTACCGCAAAACGGGATGCGGGGATCGCGGGCGGTGCTCACCCGGTGGCCTGCGAATCTCCTGTGGGATGGTCTTCATTGCCAGATAGACCATTCGCGACTATAATTGCGGCTTGCCGATCGGGGCGTGGCGCAGTCCGGCTAGCGCGCTTGCATGGGGTGCAAGAGGTCCCGGGTTCAATTCCCGGCGCCCCGACAGAAAGACTCCATTTTATTGGAGTCTTTTGATTCCTAAGCCAGGGCGGCACCCAGCCGCCACCGGCTGGTTAGGTGCCACGAGCCGCGGCGGTTTCCAACCGCCGCTGGCAGTCCCAGCGCCATGAGGTGCTGGGATGAGGCACCGATGCGGCGCCCCGACACGAAGACTCCATTATCTTTGGAGTCTTTTGATTCCCAAGCCGGGACGGCTCCCAGCCGCCACCGGTGGTATCGGTACCATAAAGCACCGATGCGAAGGCTCGGGTTTCCCCTATGGGGAACTTCGCAATTACCGGCGCCCCGACTGGAAATAATCCGCAGTCTATTTGACTTCGGATCTTCCTTTTAACGCCTCGGCTATACACCTAAAAATATTATTGACATATTCGGACAATTATCATATAATATATCATAATTAGGAAACAGTAGGATTTACTTTTTGTCATAAACAGGCAGAGCGCATCGAACTATCCCCGCAGACCAAACGATTGACCATAGCTCGCCAGAGTGAACATGAATCACGGTTGTTTTCGATAAAATTGGAGGTACCAAATGAGCAAACTAGTTAAGAAGAGTTTTGAAGTACCCGATGAAACGCGGCCCATCGCCAGCGGGAAAGTCGAAGTCGTGAAGTTGGATGATTTCCAGGCGATCCGCAATCGATTTGAGCCTGGATGGCGCTGGTCGGAATCAATCAAACCGATCGCAAAAACTGAAAGCTGCCAGGTTCCTCACCTTCTGTATATTCTATCAGGACGACTCTCCGTTCGGATGGTCGACGGCACCTCGGCAGAGTTCGGACCCGGCGAGGTGGGAGTTGTTCCCGCCGGACATGACGCCTGGGTGGTTGGCGAAGCACCCTGCATCAACCTGGATTTTGGAGGCTCCGCTGTTTACGCCAAGCCAGCCAGTTGATTCGTCCCCCCTGGTATTGAGAGGTTTGGTTAAGGTTCATCCATCCCCCGTGCTCCATGCGTCACCCCGACACAAAGACTCCACCTCAGGTGGAGTCTTTTTATTAACCGCTGGGGCAGACTTCGTGATAGTCCCGGTTCTCGTATTTCATCCCGAATCTCTTACGGGACGGGGCGAACCACATCGTACCCCCACCGAAGGTCCTCGCAAGGGGGCTGGGGGGAGCGAAATCATTCAATCGGGGCCGACCTGCTGCGTGAATACAGACCGCCCCCCCCGCCCGAATCCTACAGACCTTTCAATACATTTCCCAGCACTAACAGGATGAACCCGGCCGTCACCAGCAGGATGGCGTACACAGCGACTGCAGGGATGATCGTGGCAATGCCTCCAAGGATTGCGAGGGCCACCGCGATCCAGAATGTGATCGCCTTGGGTGCACTGAGTTGCATGGTATTTGCCTCCTCTTCCCTTATCAAATAATGATACTCTCCTGGCCCCGTGGTCATCAGACCAGTCTGAGAGAGTGACGGGATGCAAAAACCAGATCTGGGTTTCGCCTTAAATAAGTAAAAACTTTTCCCAGTAGCCTCAGGAAGGTCGCATCCTCACGGGGTGTATGGTTCCAGGTAATACTCTGCACCATCGCCCTCCGCTGTCCAGCCAATATCGGGCGGGACCACGGTGCTGTTCAGATTGGCTGGATAGATGGTACCCCTGATCTTCCAGAAGACCAGCCCATCGGCACACACAGGACCCTCCAGCACATCCACGATCGTACCGGGGTAGAGTACACCAGTCTGCTCGTCGGATTTGGAACCGCCGGCACGGACTCGATTCGGCGGGTCGGTGAGAGCACCTATCAGGCGTGCCTGTTCCCCTGCCACCAGCCGCGACCAGCCGGAGGTGCAGTCAGGCAGTTGGACGATCGGGTACACGATGACCGGTGACCAGGCAGGCAGGGTGCCTTGCCCTTGCTCGATCAACTGTGCCCTGGCACCGCTGGTAACATCCAGGATATAAATCGGATCTGCCCTCCAGTATTGCGTGGTAAAGGAATAGGTCTGGAACTCGAAGGTGATGTACTTCCCATCCGGTGACCAACTCAAGGTTCCATCGATCATAT
>Ga0315275_10003675_pt1 | contig 14189 bp, 8 predicted proteins | sample YL17G03_0_MG_FD_205557 | JGI IMG/M metagenome (GOLD analysis project Ga0315275, IMG submission 205557) | Sediment microbial communities from Yellowstone Lake, YNP, Wyoming, USA - YL17G03_0 | ecosystem: Environmental > Aquatic > Freshwater > Lake > Sediment | place: USA: Wyoming | collected... | reverse complement strand
GACGCCCGAGGTCCTGGAATTTCTCGATCAGGATGATCGTGTCAGCCAGATCGCGGTAGGGGAAATACATCTGAATTCCCGTGATGTTGAAGTCCACACCGGCCTCGGCGAGTTGTTTCAGGAACTGATAAGGAGTCCGCTGAGGATACGGAGCATCGAGTTCCGTCATCTTCTTCAGCTGCACATACTCCGCAAAGGGGGCGCAATTGTTGATCAGGCGTTTGACGCGCGGGTTCGTGTCACGCGCAACGTCGCACGCGAGCCGCGTCAGTTCGATGATCTGATCCGGATCCAGCCTGCATTCGTTGGCCCAGTCGTGAAATTCATTCACCACTTCCCAGGCATACATCCCGTCTCCATAATGGCCGACCACAGTTCGCACATGCCCCTCGACATATTTCCGGACCTCGTCATAACTCTTCCTGCGAAGCCAGTCCGGAGTGGTGGTTTTGTAGGACCACCAGAGGGGTCGTCCCTCAACGACAATCTTCCGTTGACGCAGCTGTTTGAACAGGGCATCGCGGAGGTCGAACTGCTTTTTCCCTTCGACCTGCTCAAAATCCTCAAAGACGCCGCTGATGAGGTAGTGCGTGATGGTCGCATAGTTAAACAGCTCGGTGAAGCGCTCGAGGAAGAGTTCCACATCCATCTGGAAGTATCCCCGGGCGTCGCAGCCGGTGAAGAAATCGGGCCGGTACCCTCGCGTGCGAATCGCGAAACGGGCATGGTCCAGCTCGATCATTTCACTCGCCCACATGGCGTAGAACAATGCCCGCTGCGCCAGCGCGCCGCACGCGGCTCCGTCCTGGCTCACCCTGTCCGCATCATGCAGCATCTCTGCGGAGAGCTCGTGGTAGGCTCCGGCCTCCCGGGAGGGTATCCATCCCGTTTTCCGGTGCAGGGCGATCCGCCGCCCGTTCCGGGCAACGCGGCTTCGGGCCAGCTCATGGTTCAGATTCAACGTGCGTGATGTGCCGGAGGGCGGGAGCTGGTAGAACTCCCCCCCGTTGTCAGCGGTGATGTAGATATACCCGAAGCCCTCCACATTCCACCGGACATTGATGGCGAATTTCTCGTGCCCCTCCGTATCCGTGATGCGAACACCGTCCTTCGTCGCAGTGATATCCGAATGGAATGAATCCCACCGTGTGTCCGTGGCATAGGCCCAGTCGAGAAGGTGCGGCCCGCGGCCCGATTGGGTATAAAAGGGCCGGAAGATGAGTTCCCCGTTCATGTCTTATCCAGGCTCCCGCGTGAAGTGTGAACGATGCGTTTCATTTCGTGCCAAGACCCTTCCAGCGCTGTTCAAGCGCGAGAAGGCGGTCAAAGGCTGCCTTCTTCTCACCGCCAGAAGATCGGAGAAGTCCTCCGTTGTCGATGAAGTAGTACGGATCGACGAAGTCGAACCAGTTCGCGGCCTCGATCCATGGCTTGCTGTAGGCAAGGGTGTAGATCCCCTCAAGCCAGTCCGCCTGCAATTCCTCGTCCCAGTGCCGGTGCCAGATGTAGGGTTCTTTGGGCAGACCCACCGTGGCGAGCTTGACCGAGCGATCGGTCGGTCCGCCAGGGGCGCCGACTTCCGAAAGCTGGAGCGGCCGGCCGAACGTCTCGTACCGCTCGAGGAAGATGATGATGTCCTGGAGATCCCGGTACGGAAAATACATTTGCTGCCCGATCAGCGTGAAGTCCACCCCGGCATCGACCAGGTCCCTGGTGAATTGCCAGGGGGTGCGCTGGCGATATTTCGCTTCCTGTCCCGACCACTGTTTCAGCTGGATATATTCAGCAAACGGACAGCAATTGTTGACGAGACGGTGAACCCCCGGCGCCACGGACTTCGCGACGTCGCAGCCGAGCTTCGCCAGTTCCACCGTTTGTTCGGGAGTGAGCTGGCATTCATTCGCCCAGTCGTGCAGCTCATTCACGATCTCCCAGGCGTACATCCCATCCCCATAGTGGCCGACCACCTTCTTCGTGGTGACTTCGACGTACTTGAGGAGTTGGTCAAATGTTTTCTGCTTCACCCAGTCCGGCGTGACCCATTTGTGGAACCAGAAGAGCGGCCGGCCCTCAACGGCAATATTCCGCCCTCGGAGCCTCTTGAACATCACGTCACGCATATCGAACTGCAGCTTCCCTTCCTCGGGCTCGAAATCTCCTATGTTGCCATCCCCCCGCCAGACGTGTGTGATGGTAGCATAGTTGAAGAGCGTGGAAAACAAATCGAGAAAGAGATCGGGATCCATCTGGAAGAAACCGCGCGCATCGCACCCCAGGAAGAACCGGGATCGAAAGCCTCGTCGCACGATCTCGAACCCGGCCTTTTCAAGCTCGAGCTTTTCTGAAGCCCACATCGCGTGCAGAAGTCCTTGTTGGGCAAGCTCACCTCGTCTCCGTTCATCGGACACCACAAGCCGGGCGTCATCCACGCAGCCCTCGGAGAGCGCCATCAAGGCTGTGACCTCGCCGGACGGCTTCCACCCTGCTGCTCGGTGCTCTGCGCAGCGGCGTTTGTTCCGCGCAACACGACTTTTCGCGAGTTCATAATTCAGGTTCAGTTCCTGCACATTGCCGCTCGCAGGAAGCCGGTAGAACTCACCTTCGTTATCGGCAGTAAGGAAGATATACCCGAAACCCTCGACGTTCCACCGGACCTCGATGGTGAACTTCTCCGTCCCTTCGGAATCGGAAATGCGCACCCCGTCCTTCGCCGATGTTATGTTGGAATGGAAGGCATCCCCCTTGCGGTCACTCGCATACGCCCATTCGAGAAGGTGAGGTCCCCTGCCGCGCTGCACGTAGTGGGGGCGGAACACCAGTTCGCCGCCGAGCGTGACCGGCGTCGTCCGCGGCCTCGTCAGGATGGACGGAGCAGAGAGGACCGTTTCGGCAGCGATGGCGGATCCGATGCCGGCAAAGGCAGTATCCTTCAGGAATTTTCTGCGCGTTATTCGTGGCATATCATCATTATTTCCTCTCCACGGCGGTTCCGTGGATGAGATACTCCTCGTACCGCCTGCGGTATTCTTTCTTATAGTTCTCAACGGCGTTCAGATAAGACATGGTCGGGCGCGGGGACTTTTCCGACCAGACGATCTCCACCTTCTTCACACCCGAGGGGAGGCGAATCCCCTTTCCCCCGGGCTTGATGTTCCTCCCGTCCGCTTTCACTGCCGATACGTCCATGAACCAGGGGGTGTGCAGAATCACGGCCGCGGGGGCATTCGTGAACCGGGAGTCAAGGCGGAGTGTTGCCGTGCCGATCGAGATGGCGAGATCGAAATTCACCTGTCCGAATTCCGTCAGCGCACGGCGGACACCTATCGTGGAACCGCTCCGGAGCCATTCGGGAGAGAGACACGAGAGAAGATGCAATTCGTTCCCCTGTTCCCGCACGAGCATATTCCTCAGAAGGATCCGGTATTTCGCAGCCGCCCAGCCATGAGGGGAAAGGTTCATACCGAAATCACGGGTCCCCCACGGGAAGATCGAAAACTCGAACGGAGCATGAGTAGCGCTTGTATGCAGCAGAAAAGCATACAGGTCCTCAAGAACCAGTTCCTGCTCGCCGCGTATCACCTCGGTCTCCGTGCTGGGCAAACCGACGTAGTGGTGGAGCCAGCGGCCGTCGCCATATGTCATCAAGCCTTCGGCGTATTTGGCCCGGGTTGTTGCGAGCGTTGCCGTCACCATTGGATCAAACGGGTCCAGGACAGGTTCCGGCGACACAGATTCCAGGTTTCCCCAGTCCTGACCGCCGAGTGTGTCCAGTCCCGGCGGGATGTACCCACCCGTTCGTGCCGTGAGCTCTTTCAGCCTTTGGCGGAGCGCTGCGTCGAAGTCGTCATACTCCTTCGTAAATGCGGCAACATCGTCAACCTTGCCGAGACCTTGTGCCAGGGCGATGGCGTTTTTCAGCCCTCCAAGAGCCAAAAAGTTGTGGCCGCTGACGTGGCCCGAAATGTTTTCATTGTCGCCCGGGGTCGTCACCGGCATCAGATGCAGCGTGTCATCACGCCGCGCCTGGCGGAGCCACCCAACCGCCCTGACCACGGATGGGTAGATTGTGTCCGCGAATTTCCTGTCACGCGTCATCCGGTAGTGCTGGCCGTAGGCCCACAGGGTCTGACCCCAGCCGTCAAATTGCCCACCCTGCGAAACGAAATTCCCGTCAGGCTGCTGCCAGCGACCGAAGAATTCCAGGCACTGTCGCGCGATATCAGCGTAACCGGTGACATCATACATGCGGACAAACCAGGAGGCATCACGCAGCCAGAACGAGTCATACTGGAACTCATTGACTTTCTGAATATAGAAGCCGTCCTCTTTGTTTCGTGCAATAAGGGAATAGACAAGACAGGCCCGAAACGTGTTGACGACCTTCGGTTCGGGGAGCGCGATGTCCATTCCCTGAGCAACGATCCGGTCCCAGAATTTCTTCGTGCGTGCAAGCTCTTCGTCGAAACGGGCTGAGCGGAGGCGGGCCACCTCAGGGGACGACGTGTTCAATGGCTCATACGGCATTCTGAATTCCAGGACGCGGTCCTTCCCCGGATCAAGTGGCAGCCGGTACCGGACGATACCAACCGGCGTCGTGGGGAGAATTTCCATTTTCTGTGTCGTGATCGCTGGAGGCTCGTTGTAGCCGGTCTTGAATGTCAATAATTGTGTGGGTTGCGGATCCGTCGGGAAGAGATAGAACACTTTCCCGTCCCGGACAAATGCATCACCGTCAAACCCGTATTCCCACTCTTTGTTGAACTTGACACCCGCCTGCGCGTACTGGCCCAGGATTTCCGCTTTTGCAGGACGGCCGAAACGATTGTCTCCAACCTGCCAGTCGGTGTTCTCGTCATTCTGATACCGTGTCGCCGCGGAGAACCATGCGGTCCTCTGTTTGGATGCGCGGTTCTCGATCCGGACACGGATAAAATTCATGAGCGGGCTCTCGGGATTGCCGTCGAGTGTAGCGGCAAACATCGTCACGTGGTAGAACACACTGTCGCGTTTGTACGTGTATTGAATGACGGGGTACCAGTGATCGACAAGCGTCTTCACTCGCTGGTGCAGCGGGAGGGATGGATTCCCCGTGAAGAACATCAACTCGCCGAACCCGGTATAGAGATATCCTTCCGGCGTCACCAGCGTCCCCTCCTTCCCGTCCATGACGCCAATCACGTCAGTCGGCTCGCTGTAGTAACAAAATGGTTCATCATCCCGGTCGATAGCCGGATCGACCATCTGTGCCCGGAGCCATCCGGTGGAGACGCCGAACAGGGCACAGAGGGTGACACAACGGAGGAAACTCTTCGTCATCATGAACGGCTCCTTCTCCTTCTGTCGTCTACTGCGGCAGCGACCACTCCACAAGGCGCACGGACATGGTCGCGGCTCCGAGCGCCGTTCCTTTCGAGCTGGCAGTCCACACAACGTTCAGGGCTTTGCCGGCGGGGGTTGCGGGACACTGAATGAACGTCTGGACAGGCCTGGTCTCACCGGGCGCCAGCGTGAACCGGCCTGATCCTGCCGCCTCTTTCCATCCTTGCGGGAGGGTCGATGTCAGGACGACGTCCATCGGTTGCGCCGTCGAGTTACGGAGCACCAGGGGGATAAACAGGTAGCTTCCCGCCGCGACCTCGATCTCTGCCGGCACGAGAGAGGCGATCCGGTCGATGTCGTGTGCGGCCCAGAATTGCCGATAGAACTCAAATACTCCACCGAACGCCAGCGAAGGCTGCGGACGTTCTTTGGCCGCGTATCCGCGGGGCGGGACAAACGGCGCCGGACTTTTTCCGATCCCGTCAAAGACACCGGCTGTCGGACTGGTAGGCACAATCGACTTCCCGAAGATGAGGTGGAACTTCCCGAGCCACTCACTGAACTTCTTGAAATCCCCTGACTTCACCGCGTCCAGGGCCGGTTGGGACACATCCGCCTGGGTCAGGTGCGGAGTATGCAGGCGTATGGCCAACCGGTCATACGGAACCTTCTGCGAAGGCGAGACTGCGGTCGGATCGAAGGCGGGCCCCTCGGCGAGGATCTCATGGGAAGCGTCCGACACAAAGAACAACTTTTTCGCCTGCCACGGGATGAGCCCTTCGGTGCTGTTGTTGATATCCGCCCGTTCGCGGGGGACGGCAACCTGTGCCGGGAAGACCGTCGGATCACCCGCCATATCGAAAGCTTCCGTGGCAATCACGCCCGATGCCTGATGGTCCCCGTGGTTTTCGCCGGAAACGAAATGCGGCAACCAGGTCATGATGACTTCCGGGCGGGTCAGGCGGACGAGCCGGATGACATCTTCGAGCAGCTTCCCGTGCCCCCAGACCTCGAGCGACCGGAACAGATCCTGTCCCGGTGTGTCGCGGCCGCTGAGGAACCAGACGTTCGAAATGCCGAACTCCGCGGTCGCCTTGCGGGCTTCGATCTCCCGCACTGCGCCGAGGGCGGTGGATTGTTCGTTCCCGTGAGAATTGCCCCCACCCTCACCGCGATTACAGTAGACGATGGCAACACGTCGCCCTTCATCAAACACCGCGCGCGCCAGGTAGCTCCCCAGTGCCGTCTCGTCATCCGGATGGGCGACGATCAGGAGGATATCCGCCTTGTACCTGTCGTCAGGAGCCGGATTCGCGGACGCCTCCGGAACCTGGGCCGCGACGACCGCACCGCGGGCCAGCGCACACATGAACACCGCACACCAAAGGATCGATTTCATACCTGCACCCTCTCTGTGACTACGGCAAGATCGTGCATTCGCTTCTGCCGAGGCTCGTCTACCATCGTCAGGAGCCAGACGAACGCGGCTGCAGCGAACAATGCGGCCAGGACAAAGACAATGGTATAGCCAAAGATGTTTGCCATCCATCCTGCGGCGATGCCGGAGAGGACGAATGGCGCCGTGATCATATTGACGGTCGCAACCATCGTCGGGCGCTCGTGGTCAGGGGAAAGCTCTGCGATAAATGGCAGGCGCGAAATCAACAGGAGCGAGGTACTCACCGACGACGCAACGAAGACCAGCGCGTACAGGCCCACCGACGGGGCAAGCATTGCCGCCAGACAGGCAGCCGTCATCGTCAGTGCCGAAACGAGCAGGTTCACTTTGTGTCCGTACCTGTCTGCAAGCATCCCGAACACAAGACTCGCCACGATGCTGCTTGCCATCATGATCATCGTGAAAGCCCCGGCGTATGCGTCCGTCAGGGCAAACCGGTCGAACGCCTGAATGGTGAAGAACGCCGCTCCCATCATGGAACAAATTAGCAAGGCATCCGCGATGAGGTAGTTCCGGTAATTCGGGCGGGAGCGAAGCACATGAGGCAGGTCACGAAACCGCAGCGCATTCCGCTCATCCGGGTTTGTCAGAGTCCCGTTATCCTCCCGGAGACTCATCAGAAACAGATACGAGACCATCATCACGAGAAACGTCAGCGAAAGGAGCACCGCATAACCGGCGGCAGACGGGAGAATGCTCAACACGTACGTCACGACCCCTCCGCCCAGGATGCCAAGCAGTCCTCCGACAATCGAGCGGCCTCCGAAAAGGCGACCCCGGACGTGGACGGGGGTGAGCCTCGCAATCAGGTCAAACCATACCGGGAGGTTGATGCTCCCCGCCACTGCCGCCATCGTGTAGAGCAGGAAGAACATCACGAGTGCCGCTGTGGTGCCAACGGAGCCAAACAGGAAGTAGGTTGCGAACGCGAGGAGCAACCAGGGAATGCGCTGACCCAGGGCGGTCTTCAGCAGCAGCGGCTTCTTACGACGTTGCCGCTGTGCATGGCCTGCGATCAGGATCTGCGGAAAGTTGAAACCAAACGTCCAGAGTACCGGAATCAATCCGATGGCAATATTCCCCCCCCCGATCGCGCGGACGAACACCGGCAGGACCGTTTGCTGCGACACGAAGCTCATGGCAAACGCGAACAGCGCTCCATCCATGATGTTGGCGACGAAATTCCACCGCACCGTCCTGTCGAGTGTCCCGAAGCGGGGTGCAGTCCGGCTACTCACAGTAGACTTTCACCTCTCCCGGCTGGAACATGATGCGTGCTGCAGCGCCGCGCTCGGCAGGCGTCAGCACCAGCGATCCCCGTCCGAATTGCTCAACCAATGTCCCGGGCCGGAGGCCGGGGACATGGAACGAACAATCGACCGGAGCCTGTTCGAGGTTACGTGCTATGAGGAACACCCGCCCGTCCGGTCCAGTGAGTACATCCACCCTGACTTTCTCCTCACCGACAACAACCGGCCGCGGGATCACAGCCTTCGCCTCGACCAGGCTCGCGATCAGATCACCATTGGATTGGATTCCATTTCTGTAGAAGGGCATCCCCACATACGTCCCGATGAGCATGCCATATCCCTTGCCGTACCGACCGCAGGTCACGGCGGGTTCTCCCGTCTCAAACGTCCCCCAGATTTCTGCCCCTTCGCTGACGAAGCTCTCCTTCACCATCGCACCGACAACCCTTGTGCCTCGCCGGATATGCGGTAGATCCGATGTCATGATGATGCCCACGCTTCCGCCGGCATCGGGCGGGGATGCATTCAGCTGCCGGGCCTGGAACACCCTGTGCAGCCCGTAGCCGGGAACCGTCGTGTGATGTCTTCCCATCTCGACGTGCCAGCCGGCGAAGTAGCTTTCACCGATAAGCACGCCTCCGTCCCGCACCCATGCTTCAAGTGCCGCGCAGATTCGTTCGCTCAGGAAATAGGGAAACGGTATATACACGACCTTGTAGGAAGAGAGAATATCCCCTGCAAACTCCCGGGGATGGATGAAATCAATGGAGAAATTCCGCTCATACAGCGCTTTGTGGGTGCCCAGGAGAGCATCGGTGACGTTCTTCTCATTGCCCGTTGCCGCCCAGCCGAAAATCTGATTTTCGGGACTGTAAAGAATCGCAATCTCCGCCTTCCTCGGCTGTGCGGCGAGCAACAGTGCCGCGTTTTTCTGGATCACCCTGTTGACCTCGGCATAGGACTCGAGCCAGGGTGTGGACGAACCATCCAGACGTGTCAGACCCCATGCCGGCGCCTCGCGCGCGAGAGTCTCGGGCCGGTATTGCCAGAAGATCGACCCCTTCAATCCGGCCGCGACACCGTTGAACACGTACCGCCGGACATCATTGGCTCCGATCGGTTTCGGGAGATCCAGCGTGTACCCGAACATCATCAACATCTCCGCTGACATGACCGGGCGCCCCTTTGCGCACGACCGCAGCACGTCACACATCATCGGGTCGTCCATCTGCGTGATTGCATGCAGATCGCCGTATTGTCCGACGTTCCATGGATCGCTTGCCGTCGATGTCACCGGAAAACCCTGGATGAAGACATGGTGGCACATCAGGGGGTGCTTGCCACCGTCTTCGCTTCTTGCCACCTCAAACCGGCGACGGACATTCTGCCCGAGGGTATAGACGAAGAACATCCGCCAGTCCACCATGTCGTTGTAACTGTTCCTCGTGCGGGGTACCTCGGCGTCCCCAAAGGAACCATAGTTTCGGTTCCATGAGAGATTCAATGCGTCGACGGAATGGTACTTCTCCGCGAGCCAGTTCCTGAACAGCTCCTGGCACCTGCCGCAGTAGCAGAGCATATCCCCCATTTTGTCGGCATTCTCTGCGTAGAGGCGCATCTCCGCCATGCTGCTTGTCAGCTCGGGCTCACTGGCGACATTCCACATCTCGAGTGCAGGATGATCTTTGTAGCGGCGCACAGTGGTCCGGAGGAACTCAAACAGCTGCTCCATGGCAGGAGCATGATTGAAGCAGCACCCGAGACCCCCGATTTGCCGGTGCGGTTGCACCTGCGGTCCGATCCGGCGCCCGTCGAGCGTTACCATCGAAGCATCGGGGTACTTCTGGTAGATCCAGACCGGGGCAACGTCCACGATCGTGTTCAGCATCACGCGCAACCGGTTTGCCTGGGCGATATCCATCAGCCGGTCGATGTCGTCGAAATAGAATTTCCCTTCGCGGGGATTGTTCCAGCGCCACTGCACCCAGAACTTCACCGTGTTGAACCCGAGGCGGGCGAACGCCGAAAGGTCCTTCTCCCATTCTGAGGGTGGTGGCGACGGGGCGCGGTAGTACTGCGACCCGAACGGTACGTACTCGCTGCTTAATAATGCCCGCATCACGGCGCTATTTCACCACAAATTGTGAGAGATGTTTGAGTCCAAGCACAAGGCCCTTCTTCACCTTCTCCTCGCTCCCCTCCCAGATCGGATCTTCATGCTCAATCGAGAGCACGTTGTCGTATCCATGTTCCTGAAGGGTCGAAATCAGTTTACCCCAGCCGATGTCGCCGAGCCCGGGCATCCGATAGCGCCACCAGCCGGATTTCCACGGAACGGGATCGATCTGTCGCGCGAAGATCCCGTGCCGGTACTGTCCGTCCGCAAGAATCTCGGTGTCTTTTGCATGGGCGTGAAAGATCTTCGGCGCATACTCTCGCGCTGCACGCAGATAGTCTATGCCGAGCCAGTAGAGATGCGAGGGATCAAAGTTTAGCCCGAAGTTTTTCGATGGGACCTCCTCGAACAAGGCATCCCACAGCTCGGGCGAATAGGCGAAGTTGCCGGGCAGGCCGAACCGTTGCCAGCTGTCCATCGGACAGTTTTCGATCATGATCCGGACGCCTTTGTCGGCGGCAAACTTCGTGATCTCGCGGAACACCTTTCCGATTTCCTTGATGTTCTCCCCGGGAAGTTTGTCCGGCCGTGCCCCCACGAACGTACCGACAAGGTCGACCCCGAGGAGCTCGGCGGCATGGATGACCTTCTTCAGGTGGTCGTGGCAGTACTTTCTTGTCTTCAGGTTGGGATCAAGATTGTTGTCGTAGTATGCCATCGCCGAGATTGTCAGGGAGTGCTGGTCAAACAGATCTCGGATCTGCTGCGCCTGGCTTCGCGTGAGCGTCGCAACGTCGATCTGGCGCGCCTGATAATCGCGCGACGATCGCACCGGCCAGGCCGCCAGTTCGAGTGTCTGAAATCCCTGACGTGCCGCCCAGCGGACCAGATCCTCCAGCCCGACTTTGGGCAGGCATGCGGTAAGGAATCCAAGCTTCATAGGTAGCTCCGGGCAAAGTGCTTAGGTGTTCACGTCAACCCATCGCGACGTCTTGTTGCTTTTCAAGACCGCCTCGACGATGGAGATTTCCCGGTGTCCATCGGCAAAGGTCGGAAAATCCGGCCTACCGTTGACCGGATCCTTTCCCCGGCGGATGAAGTCGTAGACGTTCATGAAGAGATTCTTCAGACAGTCCGGATATCCTTCAGGATGTCCCCCCGGGTAATGGGCATACGGTCTGGCCCTCTCGTCGAGCAACGAAGGGTCTTTGATCAGGATCTCGTTCGGTTCGCCGCGATGTCCGATCCAGAGCGTGTTCGGCTCTTCCTGATCCCAGGCGATCGCTTTGGCGCTGCCATCGATTTCAAACCATTCCCTGTTCTTTCGCCCGGCGCTCACCTGGGAAACGGTGAAGACACCGCGCCCGCCGTTGTCGAGCTGCAGCATGACAATTCCAGCATCCTCCGTCTTCACCGGCACCGTCCGGGACTGTCCGCGCCGGGGCTGTTCCTTCCCCTTGAACGTCTCCACAACAGAGGCGGGTTTCTTGCGGGTCGCATGGAACGTCACCAGATCCGCGAAGACACGGACGATCCTGCGTCCGGTGATGAACTGCACGAGATCGCACCAGTGCGATCCGATGTCTGCGACGGCTCGGGAGGCACCGCTGATCTCCGGCTCGATCCGCCAATTATAGTCGGTGTCGTAGAAGAGCCAATCCTGCAAATAGTGACCGTGGACGAGGTAGATATCGCCGATGGTGCCGCGTTCGACCATGGCCCGCGCATGCTGGATCAGCGGGTAGAAACGATAGTTGAAATTGATGGCGTTGACTGCGCGATGTTTCCGGGCGAGCTTCACGAGCTCCGCCGATTCCCTGGAATTCAACGTGAGAGGTTTTTCGGAGACAACGTGTTTGCCGGCAAGAATCGCCGCCCTGGTGATAGTGAAATGAAGATTGTTCGGAGTGCAATTGTGCACAACCTGCACATCCCGGTCGAGGACCGCCCCTTCCCAGGAGTCGTACACGTTCGGGATCCCGTACCGGTCGGCTATCATGCGGGCGCGATCGGGTTCGTTCGACGCAATCGCCACAATGTTCACGCCGGGAATGCGGCGGAGCGCTTCAACATGGGCCGGGCCGATGAATCCCGTCCCGATAACGGCGGCATTCAGAGTCTTCATGATCGATTCCTTGAGAGTCGATTCGCCCGGCGGATCATCGCACGCGTCGCCGGGAGATCCATTGCCTGCTCCTTGTTGTAGAGGCACAGAGCCGGCAGGACGCCCAACTGAGCATACGCCTCTTCCTGCAACGCGAACATGTGATGCGTCGGGTGCCTGGTGAGGAGGTGGGCTGTAAATTTCGTATAGGGTCCGAACAGCTCGGTCGAAACGGGATGGGCGGTCCGCCAGCGAACCTTCCCTTCCATGCCGTGGATTTCCGCAATGCTGTCGATGCCGTGGATCTGCGCCATCGGGAGTGCCGCAAGAACCTGCTCGTGCAGTCCTTCACCGGCGAAGAGCGTGGTGGGAAAAGCACGCTGGAGCCGCTGAATGTGTTCCCGCATGCCCTTCTGAACATTGGGGCCCTGGCATGTGTTGAAGGCAAGAAGTGTCTGGTCCAGAAAGATCGCATCCAGTGCGAACTTCGAGATCAGCTCTCCGATGATCTCCTGCATCAGGTCGCCCCATTCCTTCGCGCCCGGATTGATGTACGCGAAATACGGTTCGCCGAGCCAGTCGCCATCGATGTCCATCGCCCATCCCTGCGGACGGGCAAACACGTCAACAATCTGATGTTGTTTGAACCGCTCGAAGAGGGGATGATCAAATGTCATCGCAAGCACGTTGGTGTGAGCCATGACCCGGTACCCCATGCTGTGCGCGACATCGACCATCCGGCGGAAGCCATCCCCGCCCCCGAGCTCGGGACTGGGACGATAGAACGGCGCACGGGAATCGATGCCGTGTTCCGCAAACCCCGGCAGGTACACCAGCGTCTTCGCCGGATCGTGGAGCCGGGACCACGCCTTCAGACGACGGACGGTCTCATCGAACGTATGTAACGGCCCGGGAAACTCCTTGCCGATTCCCCAGATTTCCAAAACAAAATTGATGTCCGCAGCCCACGGTGGAGAAAACGGATTGCGGGGAAGCTCGACGGCTCCGAACGCCTCCTCCATCCATGCGCGGTGATGCGTCACCGGAACGTCCCAGCTCCCTTTGTAGGCATCAAGGTACCAGGTGCCCTCAAGCGTCGTGGAGCTCAAAGGACCATCCGCCTCGAACCCGTACGTCAGGTCGAATCGATCCCCCGATTTTCGCACGCGTATCAACTTGAACTTCGGCTCAATCTCCATGGTATGAAGCCAGACTCCCCCATGGCGCATGGCGCCGATGACGAACTGCGCATTCCACCAGAACGGGTACTTGTACGACAGGACCGTCCCGGCCGGCATCTGCTTCTTCAATGCCTGGCCGCCGAGCGCCGGCAGAATAACCTCTTCAAGATCTAGTCCGGTCAGCCGCCATTCCACCATCCAGATCGGCTCCGGGCCGCTCACACGCACGCTCCATCGAAGTCCCTCCCCGTGCGGACTGACGCGGACTGCAGCACGGTAGCGACGGGAGACGTCCGCCACAACGAAGGCGATTTCAGCCCCCTCGCTCGACACGGACTCCACCTCCGTGAGAAACGTAGGATCAGAAACGCGGAGTGGCGTTCTGACGACAAACGCTTGCGTCGCCTTGCGGGCAACCGCTTGCCCGGTCAGCAGATTTTTCAGCAAAAGAATGGAGAGGGGCGAGGTGCCGAACCTCGCCTGGAATCGATCGCTGGAGACTGTGTTGCGTGTCATGGGAAAGCGTCAGGCCTCCACGATGCGAAACGATGCCACAGATTTCTTTTGCACGTCCTCTTGAGGCGTCTTTCGCCGGAAGATGACGAAATATGATGACTCCCCTTTGCCGACGGGAAGGCATGCTCCATGCCAGACCCCGGTGTCGATCACCACGGCCTCGCCCAGATCCACACGGAATGCCTCGACAGCTTCGTCCGGCTCGCCCTCCCGCAAAAGTGGGAGAACGAAAGGCGCGTCGATC
>Ga0315275_10003674_pt1 | contig 14189 bp, 13 predicted proteins | sample YL17G03_0_MG_FD_205557 | JGI IMG/M metagenome (GOLD analysis project Ga0315275, IMG submission 205557) | Sediment microbial communities from Yellowstone Lake, YNP, Wyoming, USA - YL17G03_0 | ecosystem: Environmental > Aquatic > Freshwater > Lake > Sediment | place: USA: Wyoming | collected... | reverse complement strand
TCTACGCCGACGTGGACGGCGAGCTGGTGTTCGCCTCGGAGCCGAAGGCGATCCTGGCGTACCCCGCGGTGCGGCGTGACCTCGATCCGCTCGCCGTCGCCCTCTTCGCCGCGCTCGGCTACGTGCCGCAGCCGTTCACGATGCACAGCGCGATCCGCAAGCTGCCGCCGGGGTGCCTCCTCACGGCCGAGGCCTCCGGCGTGACGGTGGCGCCGTACTGGAGCGCGCCGGACCTCGCGGCGCAGCGGGCCGCATCACACGAGCGGACTCCGGCGCTGTCCGACGCGGCGGGAGCGGTCCGCGACACGCTGCGCCGGGCGGTGGCGCGCGAGCTGATGGCGGACGTGCCGGTGGGCATCTTCACGAGCGGCGGCCTCGACTCGTCGCTCCTCGTCGCGCTGGCCGCCGAGCACTTCCCGCCGGGCGGCATCCGCACCTACACGATCTCGTTCGGCGACCCGTCGTACGACGAGAGCGGACCCGCCGCGGTCATCACGCGCCACTTCCGCACGACGCATCGCGCGGTGCCCGCCGACCCCGACAACCTCCGCCGCGCGCTCGACGTGGTCGGCGACCGGCTCGACGAGCCCCTCGGCGACCCGGCGGTGCTCCCGACCTTCCTGCTGTCCGAGGCCGCGAGCCGGGACGTCAAGGTGATCCTCTCGGGCGAGGGGGCCGACGAGCTCTTCGGCGGGTATCCGACCTACATCGGCCATCGCGCGGCCAGCGGCTTCGCCGCCCTGCCCCGATGGCTCCGCGCCGCCGTGCGCGGGGCGGTCTTCGCGTGGCCGTCTTCCCCCGGCAAAGTGACCATCGAGTTCCTGCTGAAGCGATTCGTGGCGCACGCGGGCCTGACGCCGGTGGACCGGCACCTCGAGTGGTTCGGCGCCCTCGGGCAGGCGTCGCTCCCCAACCTGCTCGGGCCCGCCGCCGCACCGGCGCTCGAGCCGGCGCTCGCGGAGCTCCGCCGCCGCGGGGAGCTCGCCGCGGTGCCCGGCGACACGCTCGCGGGGATACTCCTCCTCGACTTCCTCACCTACCTGCCCGACGACCTTCTCACCAAGGTGGACCGCGCCACGATGCTGGCTTCCATCGAGGCCCGGGCGCCGTTCCTCGACCGCGAGGTGATGGAGCTGGCGCTGGGCCTGCCGAGCGCCTTGAAGGTCCGCGGGCTTTCCACGAAGGCGGTCCTCAAGGAGGCCGCGCGGCCGCTGCTGCCGGCCTCGGTCCTGCGGCGGCGCAAGCGCGGGCTCAGCGTTCCCATCGCCTCGTGGATCAACTTCGGCCTGCGGGACGAGGTGGACCGGCTGCTCGCCCCCTCGCGCCTCGAAGGACAGGGGTGGCTCCGGCCCGCCGCGGTGCGGGCCCTCCTCGCCGAGCACCGGTCCGGCACCGCCAACCAGGCGCGCCGGCTGTGGCCTCTGGTGATGTTCCAGCTGTGGATGGACCGTTGGGCCTGAGCGCCCCCTACCACCTGACAGAAGGCGCCTGACACCTATGTCTATCTCCCGCGAAGATGCGCTCGCGCTGATGCACGAATACACCCAGTCCGACGCACTCCGGAAGCATATGCTCGCGGTCGATGCCGCGATGCGCGCCGAGGCGCGGAAGTACGGTGAAGACGAGGACCTCTGGGGGGTCGTCGGGATCCTGCACGACTTCGACTACGAGCGCTTCCCCAACGATGCCCGCAGCCCCACCGCGGAGCACCCCTCCGAGGGGGTTCGCATCCTCGAGGCGCGCGGCGTCAGCGAGGCGGTGCGACGCGCCATCCTGGGTCACGCATCCTATACGGGGGTACCCCGCGACACCCTGATGGCCCGCGCGCTCTATGGCGTGGACGAGCTGTGCGGTTTCCTGGTGGCGTGCGCGCTGGTACGACCCAGCCGCAGCCTCGCCGACCTCGAGGTGAGCTCCGTGAAGAAGAAGCTCAAGGACAAGGCGTTCGCCCGCGGCGTCAACCGCGACGAGGTCCGGCAGGGCGCCGAGGAGCTCGGCGTGCCTCTCGACGAGCACCTCCAGTTCGTGATCGAGGCCCTGCGGCCGATCGAGCGCGAGCTGGGGCTCGGCCTGCCGGGCTAGCCCCCACCCACTCAACGCCCAGCCTCTCCGGTGCGTACACCCTCTGTGGAGCCGGATGCCGCGCTGGTCGCGCGGGCGGTCGCTGGCGACCGGGAGGTCTTCGGCGCGCTGGTGATGCGATACCAGGAGTCCGTCCGGCGGGTCACCCGTGCGGTGACGGGGAACGCCGAGGACGCCGACGACGCCGCTCAGGACACGTTCCTGTCCGCGCTGGACCGCCTCGAGACCTACGACGCGTCCCGCCCGTTCGGCCCCTGGTTGATGCGCATCGCGTCGAACGCGGCCATCGACCTCGTGCGCCGGCGGACGGTCCGGGCGGCCCAGCCGCTGGAGCCGTTCTACGCGTCGCAGGACCAGAGTCCCGCGGCGGCGGCCGAGGCGGCCGAGATCCGGCGGGAGCTGGCCGCGGCGCTGGCGGATCTGCCGCCACGGCAGCGGGCGGCGCTGACGCTGTTCGACGTCGAGGGATATGCCCACGCGGAGATCGCGGCGATCCTGAAGGTCCCCGAGGGCACGGTGCGGTCCGACGTCTTCCACGCACGGCGCGCTTTGCGCAAAGTGCTCCGGGTGTACGGACCGGAGACGGAGGGATGATGGACGAGCATCTGAAGCGGTACCTCGCGCCCGGAGACGACGGGCTGGCGTTCACGGAGGCGGTGCTGTTCCGGGCCTCCGGCGCGCTCGCACGCCGCCGCCAGGCCGCCGCCGAAGGGCCGACCTGGTCGCTCCTCGAGATTTGGGCGCGCCCGTGGGTCATCGCCGCGCTGCTCCTGCTCGCCTTCGCGGTCGTGGCCCCGAGCCGCCCCTGGAGCTTGGGACCCGCCGCCACCGCCGACAGCAGTCCCGCGGCCGATCTGCTCGGCACGTCGAACGACTCGGAGATCGTCCTCTCCGTGGCCCTGGGGAACTAGGAGCGCGTGATGTTCAATCAGTCCAAGGCCTTCGCGATCGGCCTGCTCATCGCGGTCTTCGTCGCGGGCATCGCGCTCGGTTCGGCCGGGACGCGCTGGATGACGCAGTCCCGCACGGCGGCGCAGCGCGCCGCACGCGGTGGCCCCGCCGACCGGCTGGCACGCGAGCTCCAGCTCACGACCGTGCAGCGCGATTCGGTCGCCGCCATCCTGCGGCGCTACGACCCGCAGATGCGCGCCATCTTCGCGACCGTCCGGCCGCAGATGGACTCGCTGCGCCAGCAGCTGAGGAACGACATCCGCGCGCAGCTCACAGCCGAACAACAGGCCACCTACGAACGTCTAACGGAACGAGACCGCGCGCGGTACTCGCGCCGCGACAGCGCCATCCAACGAAATGAACGACACAACGATGACTAGACGCCTCCTGCTGCCCGCCGCCGTCCTCTGCTTCGCCGCCTCCGCGCTCGCCGCGCAGGGGCCGCGGCGCGTGACCCTCGACGAGGCCCTGCGCCTCTCCGCCCAGAACTCGCCGACCACGGTCCAGGCACGCCAAGCCGTTCGCACCGCGCGGGCGGGAGAGCGCCAGGCCCTGGGCGCGTTCCTCCCGACGCTCAACGCGACGGTCAACGAATCCTGGACGTCGCAACGCCTCGACGCGACCACGCAGCAGCGCAACACCGCGGCGAGTGAGAAGCCCTACAACCAGAGCTACGGGTTCACGGCTTCGCTGCCGCTGTTCACCGGCTTCAGGCGCGGCGCCGATCGCCGGGCCGCGCGGGCGACCACCGACCTGAACGAGGCAGCGCTGCTGCGGCAGGAGTACGCCGTCGCGCTCTCGACGAAGCAGGCGTTCTTTGACGCGCTCGCGGCGGCGGAACTCGTCGCGGTCGCCGAGACGCGCCTCCGGAGAGCCGGCGAGCAGATGAACCTGGTGTCCGAGAAGCTGCGCCTCGGGGCCACGACCCGTTCGGACTCGCTCCGCTCCCGGGTGGAGTACGGCAACGCCCAACTGCAGCTCATCCAGGCGCGGGCGGACCTGCGCACCGCGCAGGCGAACCTCGGCCGGGCCGTCGGGCTCGAGATGCTCGTCGCCCCCGTGCCGGACACAACACTCGAGGTGAGGCTCGGGCCGCTGGACACCGCCGCCCTCCGCCGGGAGGCGCTCGCGGCCGCGCCGACGGTGCGCGAGGCGCAGGCCTCGGTCCTGTTCGCCAGGGCTTCCCTCGCGGCCAACCGGGCGCAGTACATGCCGACCATCACGGGCTCGCTCCGACAGAACACGAGCCGCGCGCTCAACGACCTGGTGACGCCGAATGCGATACCCCTTTTCGCCCTGACCGACACGGCCAGAACCACTCCGATCGGCTTCGACCGGATGCCCTTCGCGGGCTCCACGCAACTGAGCGTCTCGCTGAGCTTTCCCATCTTCAACGGCTTCCAGCGCGAGACGCAGATGGTCACCGCGTCCGCGAACATCGCCTCCGCCGAGGCGCGGCTGCGCGACGCGCGCCTGTTCCTCGACGCCAACCTCACCCAAGCGCTCGCGGGGCTCGAAGCCGCCGCCGCCAAGATCGACATCGCCCGGACCTCCGTGGCCGCGGCCGAAGAGGACCTGCGGATGCAGAGGGAACGCTACCGCCTCGGCACGTCGACCATCGTCGAGGTGCTCACCACCCAGGTCTCGGCCGACCAGGCCCAGGTGGACCTGGTGAGCGCCCGCTACGACTACCTCGTGGCGCGCGCCCAGCTCGAGGCCTACGTGGGGCATCCGTTGTGAGCACGGCGGTCGCCCCCCAGGCCCGCCCCGCGGCGCCGGGCGCCGAGCGGGACACGATCATCCACACCGTGGACCTCGTCCGCAACTACGAGATCGGCGCCGAGGTGGTGCACGCCCTGCGCGGAGTGAGCCTCGAGGTCCGGCGGAACGAGTTCGTGGCCGTCATGGGCCCGTCGGGCTCCGGCAAGTCGACGCTGATGAACCTCATCGGCTGCCTCGACACGCCGACGTCGGGGGAGTACTGGCTCAGCGGCCAGCGCGTCTCCGACCTCAGCGACAACGAACTCGCGCGCATCCGCAACCGCGAGATCGGCTTCGTCTTCCAGACGTTCAACCTGCTGCCGCGCGCCACAGCGCTGCACAACGTCGAGCTGCCGCTCATCTACGGCGGCGTGCGCTCCAGGGAGCGGCGCGAGCGCGCCGCCGCCGCACTCGATTCGGTCGGCCTCGGCGACCGCATGGAACACAAGCCGAGCGAGCTCTCGGGCGGCCAGCGCCAGCGGGTGGCCATCGCGCGGGCGCTCGTCAACAACCCCAGCATCCTCCTGGCCGACGAGCCCACGGGGAACCTCGACTCGGTGACGGGCGAGGAGATCATGCAGGTGCTCGAGAAGCTCTACCGGGCGGGCCAGACGGTCATCCTGGTCACGCACGAACACGACATCGCAGCCCACGCGCGACGCCAGGTCCACATCAAGGACGGGCTGATCGACCGCGATACGCTGATGGAAGGAACGACGGTATGAAGCACTCGACGAAGCTGGCCTGCGCGGCCGCGGCCCTTGTCTTCCTAGGCGCCTGCAAGAAGGACGAGCCGGCGCCCCTCTACGAGCCGGTGGCGGTGGAGCGGCGGGACATCGTGGTCTCCGCCGAGGCCGCCGGCACGGTCGAGCCCATCCTCGTGGTGGACGTCAAGTCCAAGGCCTCCGGCGAGATCCTGGAGCTCCGCGGCGAGACCGGCGACATCGTGAGTCAGGGCGATCTGCTGGTCAGGGTGGACCCGCGCGACCCGAACAACTCCGTCGCGCAGGCCGAGGCCGACCTCGATGTGGCGCGCGCCCAGCTGGCCAACGCGGAGGCGCAGAAGCGCCGCGCCGACCAGATGTTCGCCGCGCAGCTGCTGAGCGAGCAGGAGCACGAGAACACGAACCTGCAGTACGCCAACGCCCGCGCCTCGTCCGTGCGGGCCGAGCGGACGCTGCAGACGGCGCGCGACCAGCTCGACGATACCAACGTCCGCGCCCCCATCACCGGCACGATCATCCAGAAGAGCGTCGAGCGGGGCCAGGTGATCGCCTCCGCGACACGGGAAGTGTCGGGCGGCACCGTCCTGCTGAGGATGGCCGACCTCGGCGAGGTGCAGGTCCGCACGCTCGTGGACGAGACGGACATCGGCAAGATCCAGGCGGGGATGCGCGCCACGATCACCGTGGATGCCTACCCGAACCGGCCGTTCGAGGGTACGGTCCTGAAGATCGAGCCGCAGTCGTCGGTCTCGCAGAACGTCACGATGTTCCCCGTGTTGATCCGGATCCCGAACGAACAGGGGTTTCTGCGGCCGGGGATGAACGCGTCGGTCGAGATCCACGTCGCCAACCGCTCCAACGTGCTCGCCATCCCGAACGCGGCGCTGCGCACGCAGCGCGACGTCGAGTCGGCGGCGCAGGTGCTGGGGATCGATTTCAAGGACGTCGAGGCGACGCTGGCGCGCCAGGACTCACTGGACCGCCAGAACCCCGTGACGGCCCGCGGCCAGCAGGGTGGCGGGGGCCAGGTGGGGGGCGGGACGCCGGGTCGTGCGGGTAGCGGCGTCGCTGCGGTGCCGCCGCAGACCAGCGGCGGGATGCAGATGGGCGACGCACGGTCTCCGGCGCGCGGCGAGGTGGCGACCGGCTCCAGCGCGCGCCAGCCGGCCGCGCTCCCGGCCGCCGGCCCTCCTGACGCGGGCACACCTCCAGGAGCCGGGATGCAGGCCGGGGGGGCCGGAGCCCAGGGCGGCCCGGGGACCGGCGCCAGGATGAACTTCTCCCTCCCCGAGGGCGTGACGCAGGAGATGGCCACCGAGATCCGCCGCAAGCGGCAGGCGGGCGAGGCCCTCACGCCGGCGGAATCCACCGCGTCGGTGCGGATGCGCGAGGCTTTCCAGCGGATGCGCGAGCAGCAGGGCGGCGGGATGCCCGGTGCACCGGGCGCCGCAGCGGCGGGCGCACCCGCCGGGCAGGGCGGCGCACCGGGGCAGGCTCCCGGTGTCACCGGCGGTGCTCCTGCTGCCGGCGCGCCGGCAGCGGGCGGCGGCGCGGGCGAGGGCTCGGGTATGCGGCTGCCCCCCGGCGTGACCGAGGCGCAGGCGCGCGACATCCTGCGCCGGCGCTTCAGCGGTGGCACACTCACGCCGCAGGAGCAGGCTATCGCGACGCGCGTGATGCAGGGCTCCCAGCAGCAGGCCGGGAGCGGCGGCGCGCAGCGCCGGCGGTTCGGCTCCGGCTCCAGCTTCCAGTTCGGCGGATCGTACATCGTCTTCGTGCTCCAGAACGGCCAGCCGACGCCGAAACGCATCCGGACCGGCTACACCGACATGGACTACAGCGAGGTGGTGAGCGGCTTGACCGAGCAGGACACCGTCCTGCTGCTGCCGTCGGCGTCGCTCGTCAATCAGCAGACGCAGATGCGGAACCGCATGTCGCAGATGGGCGGCGGCGTGCCCGGCATGACGAAGGCGCCGACCGGCGGACCCGGCGGCGGCGGGCGGCCCGGCGGAGACCACTAGATGATTCTCTGGGAACTGTGGATGGTCGCGCTCGCGGCCATCCGCGCCAACAAGCTGCGCAGCTTCCTGACGATGCTGGGCATCATCATCGGCGTCGGCGCGGTCATCACGATGGTCGCGCTCGGCGCCGGGGCCCAGAAGGCGGTGCAGGACAACATCCAGGCGCTGGGCAGCAATCTGCTCACCGTGATGCCCGGCCAGGCCTTCATGCGCGGCGTGGCAAGCGACCAGCGCGTCAGCCTGACGATCGACGACGCCGACTCCATCCGGGCGAAGGCGCGCCGCATCGTGGCCGTGGTGCCCGAGCTGTCGCGGAACCTCCAGGTCAAGTACGGCAACAAGAACTCGAACATCTCCATCACCGGGACCGTCCCCGACTACTTCCCGGTGCGGAACTTCACCGTGGCGGCGGGACGGGCCTTCACCGCGGGCGACAACGAGGCTCGGCGCCGCTACGCGGTGGTGGGCGCCGGGGTGCCCGAGCTCTTCGGCGTCAACGGCCCGGCGATGGTGGGCCAGCAGATCGAGATCCGGGGCATCGCTTTCACCGTCATCGGACTCCTCGTTGCGAAGGGCGCGCAGGGTTCCTTCATGAACCCGGACGAGCAGGTCTTCATCCCGCTCCTCACCGCCCGCTACCGGGTGCACGGCAGCGACCGGGTGCGCAGCATCAACATCAAGGTGGCGGACGCGAAGGACATGAACATTGCGATGATCGAGATCGAGCGCGTCCTCCGCCGCACGCACAACATCCGTCCGGGTGCCGAGAACAACTTCATGATCCGCAACCAGGCGGACATCATCGAGACGGTCCAGCAGACGACACAGACCTTCACCATGCTGCTCGCGGGGATCGCCGCGGTATCGCTCCTGGTGGGCGGCATCGGCATCATGAACATCATGCTGGTGTCGGTGACCGAACGGACCCGGGAGATCGGCGTCCGCAAGGCGCTCGGCGCGACGCGCGGCGCCATCCTCTTCCAGTTCCTCGTCGAGGCCCTGGTGCTGTGCCTCGTGGGCGGCGCCCTGGGCGTGGCCATCGGCGGCGGCGGCGCGATCCTCCTGGCGAAGATCTTCCACTGGAACACGCTGGTGTCGCCGTCGTCGGTGATGCTCGCGCTGTTCTTCAGCTTCGGCGTGGGACTGTTCTTCGGGCTCTGGCCGGCGCGGCGGGCCGCAGCGATGGACCCCATCGTGGCACTGAGATACGAGTAACCGCACACTGACTGCTCATCGCCCGGCGGACGGTACGCAGTGCGCGGTAGCACTCGGCGCTGCCTACTGCTGACCGATTGGTACCCAGGCTAGATTCCACGCCCTATGCTCACGGCCCTCGCCACCATCGCTCTGCTCAGTCAGGTCGCGGTCGACAGCGGCCCCTCCTACGACGGCCGCGCACGGCAGCTCCACGCGCAGATCCCGCGCTTCGAGGAGACGGTCCGCGTGGACGGCGTGCTCGACGAAGCGGCCTGGGCCCGCGCGGCGCGGCTCACCGGGTTCTCGCAGTACCAGCCGGTGGACTCCCGGCCGGCGGAGGAGCGGACCGAGGTCTTCGTCTGGTACGGGCCCACCGCCATCCACTTCGGCATCCGCGCCTACGAGTCGCACGGCGACGTGGTGCGCGCCACGCGGGCCGACCGCGACAACATCGGCAGCGACGACCACGTCCAGATACTCCTCGACACCTACAACGACCGGCGGCGCGCGTTCCTCTTCGGCGTGAACCCCTTCGGCGCCCAGCAGGACGGCATCCGCAGCGACCAGTTCTCCGGCGGCGCCGGCGGGATGTTCCAAGGCGGTGGCGGCTTCGGGCAGATGAACATCCTGGACGGGAACGTCGACCTGAACCCCGACTTCGTCTTCGAGTCCCGCGGCCACCTCACGCCGTGGGGCTACGAGGTCGAGATCCGGATCCCGTTCAAGAGCCTGCGCTACCAGGACTCAGACCCGCAGAACTGGGGTATCAACGTCCTGCGCCGCACCCAACACAGCGGCTACCAGGACTCGTGGACGCCCGTCGTGCGGGCCAGCGCGAGCTTCCTCAACCAGTCCGGCTGGCTCGACGGGCTCCACGACCTGCACCGCGGCCTGGTGCTCTCGGCGACCCCGGTGCTGACGAGCCGGGCGACGGGCGGTGCGCGGACCTCGGGCTGGTCGTACCGGGACACCACGGAGTTCGGACTCGACGTGCGCTACGGCCTCACCCCGAACCTCGGCCTCGACGGCACCATCAACCCGGACTTCTCGCAGGTCGAGGCCGACGTGGGGCAGGTCACGATCAACGAGCGCTTCGCCCTCTACTTCCCGGAGAAGCGGCCCTTCTTCCTCGAAGGGCTCGAGCTGTTCGACAGCCCGAACCAGCTCATCTACACGCGGCAGATCGTGAACCCCGACTTCGGCGCGAAGCTGGCGGGCAAGCTCGGTTCGACCAACGTCGGCGCGCTCGTCGCGCAGGATGCCGGCGCGCGCTCGCTCACCGGCAGCCACCCTCTCGTCGGCGTGCTGCGCCTCCGCCGCGACCTCGGCAGGAACTCGAGCTTCGGGCTCGTGGGCACGACGCGCGAGGACGGCAGCGACCACTCGCGCCTCGCCGGCGCGGACATCCGGATCGTGCACTCGCGCATGTACTTCGTGGAGCTGCAGGCGGCGCAGTCGTGGACCGACTCGGCGGGCACCGCCCGCGCCGGACCGCTCCTAGCCGCCACGTGGGACCGGACGGGCCGCGCCTGGGGCTTCAACTACAACGTCACCGGCATCGCGCCCCAGTTCCGGGCCAGGGCCGGCTTCGTGAGCCGCGTGGGCGTCGTCCAGATGCACGCATCGAACCGCCTCACCTTCTACGGGCGGCGCGGCGCGCTCCTCGAGACGGCCACGGCGTTCATCAGCGACCGCCGGGTGTTCGCCTGGGACGACTTCGCGCTCGACCGCGCGCTCGAAGGGAGCGATGGAGTCACCACCACCTGGACGCTGCGCGGCGGCTGGTCCCTCGCCGCCGGCGCGACGCGGTCCTTCTATCAGTTCGAGCGCGACCGCTATGCCGCGTACGGCATGCTCGACGGGGCGGATACCGTGGCGTTCGAAGTGCCCGACAAGCTCGACGGCCTCTACTCGGGCAGCCTGCGTGCGAGCACACCCGTCTTCCGCACCTTCTCCGCGTCCGTGAGCGCCAACCTCGACCAGACCGCGATCTTCCTGGAAGCGGCGGAAGGGCGTCAGAGCCGGCTGTCGGCGACGCTGAACTGGCGGCCGACACCGCAGGTGCGGGTGGCGGGGCAGTACGTGCGCAACGTCATCGACCGCTCGCGCGACGGCTCGCGCTTCAGCGTCGAGGATATCCCGCGCCTCAAGGTGGAGTATCAGGCGGGCCGGTCCATCTTCGTCCGGTTCGTGGGCCAGTACACCGCCCGCCAGAGGGAAGCGCTGCGCGATCCCTACTCGGGCCGGCCCATCCTCGTCGGCAGCGCGCTCGCCGACCGGAGCGTGACCAACGACTTCCGCGTGGACTGGCTCTTCTCCTACCGGCCCGGTCCCGGCACACTCATCTACCTCGGCTACGGCTCGTCGCTGACCGAGCCCGACGCATTCGCGTTCGGCAGCGACCTCCGCCGCACCATTGACGGCTTCTTCCTCAAGTTGTCGTACGTGTTGAGGACGTGATGGGTGATGGGGGCCGGTGTCGCGCCCCTATCACCCATCACTCATTCCCACCGCCCCGGAGCTAGTGCGTGGCGATCACGCCGGCCGGCGGCGCGATGTACGCCGTCGGGATCTCGCCGGTGAGCGCGCGCAGCCACGTCACGATCGACGTCACCTGCTCGGGCGTGAGCGTCCTGCCCAGCTGATGGTGCGCCATCCAAACGACCGCAGTGTCGAGAGAGCGCACCGCCCCGTTGTGGAAGTAGGGCGCCGTCCGCTCGATGTTCCGCAGCGAGGGGACCTTGAAGAAGAACCGGTCGCTGGGCTGGTGCGTCACGGCCTCGCGGCCGACGTCCGCCGTGTCGGGCCACGGGGTGACGAGGCCGACCTTCTGGAACATCGCCCCGCCCACATACACGCCCATGTGGCACGTCGGACAGCCGGCGCTTGTGAAGGTGTTGAAGCCCGCCTTCTCGGCGTTTGTCAGCGCGGTGTCCACCCCGTGGAAGACGTGGTCCCAGCGCGAGGGCGTCACGAGCTTGCGCTCGAACGCGCCGATGGCGCGGCCCAGGTTCTCGTAGGTGACCGGGTTGCGCTCGCCCGGGAACGCGGCAGCGAACAACCGGCGGTACTCCGCGTCGGCCCTGACCAGGCCGATCACCGCCGGAGCGGCCGGCATCGCCATCTCAACGGGATTGAGGATCGGCCCCAGCGCCTGCCTTTCGACATCGGGCTCACGGCCATCCCAGAACTGGGCGATGTGCCCCGCCGCGTTGTACACGGTGGGCGAGTTGCGTGAGCCCTTCTGGCCCTGGTGCCCGATGCTCACCGCGCCGGTGTCGGCGCCGAACCCCGACAGGCCGTGGCAGCTGTTGCAGGAGATGTCGTTGGCCATCGAGAGCCGCGTCTCGAAGAACAGCTTCCGGCCGAGCTCAATCTTGGCGTCGGTGACCGGGTTCGCCGGGTTCTCCATCGCCGCCGGCAGCGGGCCGTAGAGCGCCAGCATGGTCGTGTCCATCGTCACGGCGGCTTCGCCGCCCTTGCATCCGACGCTCCCCAGGGCGAGCGCCGCCAGCGTTCCCGCAAGCGTCGTCAGTCTCATGGGTGCCTTCCTGCCCTCCTAGTGGTCCCTCGCGCGTTCGTGCGCCGGGGATGGCGCACCAAGTCCATCAGTTGAGAGTCCCGCACACCGCGTGCCGATGGCGCGCGGGATCACGGCAGCCAGCCCCTGAGTTCCTCGCGGTACGCCTGCGGAAGGCCGTGTTCCTCCGCCGCGGCGACCATCTTCTCCACGTAGCCGGGCACCGCGGCGCCCGGCGTGGGGTCGGTGGCGACGTACACGAGCGCCTGACGGTCGTCACCCGCGTCGGTGCGCACGGTCCGCCACGCCTTCTGGTACAGGCCGTGGCGAACGCCCTCGTAGACATCGAGCGCCGCCTCGTCCTCTTCGCGCAGCCTCCACAGGACACCGTGCACCGTGGCACCCGATTCCGGTACCACCGTGCCATAGCCTCGCCGGCCGATCCGGAAGCGGTGGTCCAGCAACGCGGCCGTGCCGAGGAACTCCGCGCCCGTGCACCGCGCCGCCATCTGCGCGGTGACCATGTTGGAGCCGAAGGCGAAGTAGAGGATCTCCTGCACGCGCTCGCCTACCGCCCCAACTGCCCCGCCGTCCACGGCGTCGTCCGGCCCGTCGTCGCGGCGCGCTGCTCCGCGATCTTCTCCACCGCGATCGCCTCGGCGCTGTTGCCCCACGAAGAGCGCACGTAGGTCAGCACCGCCGCGATCTCGGCGTCGCTCATCACGTCCGCCCACGCCGGCATCGCGCCGTTGAAGGCCTGGCCCTTCACCGTGACCGGACCCTGCAAGCCGTGCAGCACGATCCGCACGACGCGCTCTTCCTCGCCGAGCACGTACTCCGAGCCCGCGAGCGGCGGGAAGGCGCCCGGCAGACCCTGCCCGTTCGCCTGGTGGCACGCCGCACAACGGCTCTCGAACACAGCCTGGCCGCTCACCGCCGCCGCGGGGACCGCCGCCGCTCCGGCGCCGCCGGACTGCGAGAGCTGCGGGCCCGCGGGCGCGTGCACCGCCGCCTCGCCCGTGAAGACGCCGGAGTAGCGACCCAGGTAGAAGCCCCCGAACACCAGCGCGAGCACGGCCGCCGCCCAGAACCACCACGGACCCGGCTCGGCGCCCTCGCCCGGCTCCTGCGGCTCCCGAAGCGCCTGGCGGTGCACCGCCAGCACGTCCACGTCGTCTCTCTCGTGGCTCTCCGCCGAGCGGACCTGCTCCGGCGGGACGTCGCGATGGGGACCGGTCATCGGACACCTCCCGCGGCGGGGCGCACATCATAGTCGCGCTTCATCGCCAGCAGGTAGTCCACCAGCACCCGCGCTTCCCGCGTGGCGATCAGCACCTTCCCCTCGGGGATCAGCCCCGGCGGCGCATTCACGATCTCGTCGCCCATCTCCGCCTGGTCCTTCAGCGTGAACAGCGACGGGAACGACGGCATCAGCGAGTAGGCCGCCACCGCGCGCGGCTGGAAGAGGTGCAGGTAGTGCCAGTCCCGGCTCGGCTGGCGCACGCCGATGTTCATCAGGTCCGGGCCGGTGCGCATCGTGCCCAGGAGGTGCGGCCGGTCGTAGAGATAGTCCTCGAACTCGGAGGCGCGCCCCCAGCCGCGCGCCGAATCCGACCCGAACGACGGCTCCCGCACCTGCTGGCTGTGGCAGTAGAGGCAGCCGAGCGACGTGTACAGCCCGCGGCCCGCCAGCTCGGATTCCGTGTACGGCTTCAGCTCGGCGGGCGCGCGGACGTCCGCCAGCTGCACGCCGGGGAGCCCCACCAGCACCACGAAGGCGAAGGTCACCGTCGCCACCGCGCCGCAGAAGATCACGAGGTAGCGGTTCATCCGGCGGTCCTCCCGTCCGACCAGGCGGGCTCGGCGCGCTGCGGCCCGCGGCCCCGCACCATCAGCCAGTAGTGGTACGCGAAGACCAGGTGCGCCGAGAGC
>Ga0315275_10003673_pt1 | contig 14190 bp, 13 predicted proteins | sample YL17G03_0_MG_FD_205557 | JGI IMG/M metagenome (GOLD analysis project Ga0315275, IMG submission 205557) | Sediment microbial communities from Yellowstone Lake, YNP, Wyoming, USA - YL17G03_0 | ecosystem: Environmental > Aquatic > Freshwater > Lake > Sediment | place: USA: Wyoming | collected... | reverse complement strand
ATAGACCTTCTCCAAGCCCAGGATGCCGGTGGGAGGGGATTGCCCCTTCTCCTCCAGCGTCCGCAGGGTGGAGAGGATGTGGCTCACCATCCCCTCCACCTTGCCCTTGGCGATGTAGGCATCCGCCCCAATCTCCTTGAGGCGCGAGGGCTCCTCCGCGGCAATGCCGGTCAGGATGATCACCGGGATCGAGGAATACCGGGGGTCCTGTTTGAGATAGCGGCAGACGCGAATCCCATCGATCTTCGGCAGGATCAGGTCCAAGAAGATGTAAGAAGGCAGGTGCTGGCGCACCTTATCCAAGGCCTCTAGGCCATTGCTGGCCCTTACCACCTCGTAGCCCTCGGCAGTCAGAGTATCGGAGAGGAGCTCTACGAAGAGATCATCATCATCGACTATGAGGATCTTCTTATGATTTGTTGGTGGCGCTATGACGTTCTTTCCCATATTCGTCTCGTTCAACTCCCCCCTGAGAATATTTCACCTCCATGAGGCAAAGACCCCACGGCTTGGCGGTTCTTCCTGCCAGCTTCCTATCTTTGGCCTGCAAGATACCTCGAAACTCATCCGGCGTGATCTTTCCTCTTCCCACGTCGAGCAAGGTTCCCACGATGCTTCTCACCATATGATGAAGAAATCCGTTGCTCTCGATGTAAAACTGCAGCAGATTTCCCTCCTTCTGAAATTCCGCCCTCCCGATCCGACGAACCGGATTGGTTGCCGAGCAGGAGGATGAGCGAAAGGAGGAAAAATCATGTTTGCCCAACAAATGGGCGGAGGCCTCCTCCATCTTTTCCGGGTTTAAGGGGGTCAGGCAGTGGAAAACATAATCCCTTCCGATTGCGGCGCGTTCCGGTTGATTGAGCAGGGAATAGCGATAAGTCTTGGAAAGGGCGTCCAGGCAAGAATCAAACTCCAAAGGGACCTCCTCCACCTTCTTGATCACTATGTCTTGCGGAAGGTAAACGTTCAGCCCCTTCTTCAGGGCAGAAGCCTCGATATGGGTACGACTTCGGAAATTGGCCACCTGTCCGAGGGCATGAACCTTAGCATCGGTCCTGCCAGAGCCGGTCAGGTTCACCTTCTCTTGCACGATTCTCTCAATCGTCGTCTCGATCGTCCTCTGGATGGTCACTATCAGGGGTTGTGTTTGCCAACCGTGGTAGTTGGTTCCATCATATTCGATGAGCAACCGCAGATTCCGCATGGACCGAATCGGTGTCACATAAACTTCTCCACCAAGATCTCTGCAATCTGAATGGCGTTGAGGGCTGCGCCCTTCCGAAGCTGATCGCCCACGACCCAGAAATTGAGGCCCTTCTCCACCGATTCATCCTCGCGAATCCGCCCTACAAAGCAATCGTCCTCGCCGGCGACGAAGATTGGCATAGGATAGATCTTATTCGCTGGATCATCGTGAACCCGCACCCCAGGTGCTCTGGCAAGTAGTTCCTTGGCCAGATCTTGCGTCAGCTTCTTTTCCGTCTCGATATTGACGGAGACGGAGTGGGCGTAAAAGACCGGAACCCGCACCGTAGTTGCGGTAATTCGAATGCTCTGGTCATGCATGATCTTTCGGGTCTCGTTCACCATCTTCATCTCTTCCTTGGTGTACCCATTTTCCAGGAAGGTGTCGATATGAGGCAACACGTTGAAGGCAATCTGATAGGGGAAGGCAGAGACCTCCATCCTCTCTCCCCTGGCGAAGGCGAGTACCTGCCGTCTGAGCTCCTCGATGGCTCTGGCTCCGGCTCCCGAGACTGCCTGATAACTGGAAGCTATCATTCTCTTGATCTTCGCAAAGTCGTGTAAAGGCTTGAGGGGCACTACGGTCACAATGGTGGTGCAGTTGGGGTTGGCGATGATGCCTTTATGACCTGCAATCGCCTCCGGATTCACTTCCGGGACCACGAGGGGAACATCCGGTTCCATCCGGAAGGCAGAACTGTTATCGATCACGACTGCACCCGCCCTTACTGCCGCGGGGCAGAATTCCCTGCTCCGACTGGCCCCCGCCGAGAAAAGGGCGATATCGATCCCCTTGAACGAGTCCTGCGTCATTTTCTCCACCTTGATCTTCTCCCCCTTGAAATCCAGCTCTTTTCCCTCGGATCGTTCCGAGGCGAGGAGACGAAGGCTCTTCAGCGGAAAATTCCTCTCCTGGAGGATACGAATCATTACTTCTCCCACCGCTCCCGTTGCTCCAGCCACCGCGACATGGTACCCGTTACGGCTCATCCTGCAGATCTCCCTTCTTCGTTATTGTAAAGATCCCCATCCTCTTTTCCGTCAGGCTCTGGGAAGATGTCCCGCAATCAGGTCCCCCATCTGGCTCGTCCCCACGATCTTCGTTCCATCTTGGCGGATATCTTCCGTGCGGTAGCCTTTGCCCAGTACGGAAAGAATAGCCTCCTCGATCCCTTCGGCCTCTCGGGACAAATCGAAGGAATGGCGGAGCATCATGGCCAGAGAGAGGATCATGGCGATCGGATTTGCTTTATTCTGACCCGCGATGTCCGGCGCGCTTCCATGGATGGGTTCGTACAGGGCGACCTTTCCGCCCAAGCTGGCGGAAGGAAGCATACCGATGGAGCCGGTCAGCATCGCGGCCTCATCGCTCAGGATGTCTCCAAACATATTCCCCGTGACAATCACGTCGAACTGGTGCGGATCTCGAATCAGTTGCATGGCGCAATTGTCCACGTAAAGATGGAGTAGCTGGATCTCCGGATAGCCCTTCCCTACCTCACTGACCACCTCTCTCCAGAGTTCACTCGCCTCGAGCACGTTCGCCTTGTCCACGGAAGTGACTTTCCTGCGCCTCTTTTTCGCGATCTCGAATGCTACGACGGCAATTCGCCGGATCTCTTCCGTAGTATAGGTCATGGTGTTGATGCCCCGCTTCCCTCCCGGGATGGCCTCCACGCCCCTCGGTTTACCGAAATAAAGATCCCCCAAGAGTTCGCGGATAACGAGGATGTCCGTATCCTTGACGACCTCCGGCTTAAGGGGAGAGGCCTCGATCAGAGGAGGAAAGAGCTTTACGGGGCGAAGGTTCGCATAAAGGCCCAGCTTCTGCCTGAGCCCCAAAATGGCTCGTTCGGGCCGGATCGAATAATCGAGGGCCTCCCATTTCGGGCCTCCTATGGCGCCGAAGAGTACGGCATCGCTCTCCTGGCAAACCTTGAGGGTCTTTTCCGGCAGAGGCTCTCCGACGGCATCGATGGCCGCTCCTCCTACCAGGGCCTCTTTGACCTCGAACGTAAGCCCTCGTCTTTGGGAAAGGACCTCAAGGACCTTAATCGCCTCCTTCGCTACCTCCTGGCCGATGCCGTCTCCCGGCAACAGGGCAATCTCATGCATAATGGCGCTCCTTCATTGGGGGGAATTTTCTGCATCCGGGGGAAAGGTTTCGGGGGAGCCCTCAGTCGCCATAACTCATATTTCTCCCTCGCTTGGCGGCGTATGCCAAGAGTCCTCCTTCTGCGATAAGATCCCGCATGAAGGGGGGAAAGAGTTGGGCATTGAAGGTTCTTCCGGAGGAGAGATCCTTTATCCGCCCTTTCTCCAACTCCACCTCGACCAGGTCTCCTTCCTGGATGGACAATACAGCCTCCGAAGACTCAAGGATAGGAAGACCTATGTTTAAAGCATTTCGGAAGAAGATCCGTGCGAAGCTCTGGGCAATGATGCAGGAGATACCCGCCGCTTTAAGGGCGATAGGGGCATGCTCGCGGGAGGATCCGCATCCGAAATTCTTGCCCGCAACCAGCACATCCCCCTGCCTGACCCGTTCGATGAACTTCGGATCCAGATCCTCCATACAGTGAGCCGCGAGCTCCGAAGGATCGGAGGTATTCAGGTAACGGGCGGGAATGATTACATCTGTGTTCACATTATCGCCGAATAGATGGGCCTTTCCTTTGATCACCATGAGGATCTCCTATCCTAATATCTCTTCCGGGCTAGCAATTCTTCCCATGATAGCTGAAGCGGCAGCTACCGCGGGACTGGCCAAATAGACCTCGCTCTTGGGATGTCCCATCCTGCCCACGAAATTGCGATTGGTGGTGGAGATAGCTCTTTCTCCTTCAGCCAGAATCCCCATATGACCTCCCATGCAGGGACCGCAGGTGGGAGCGCTTACGACCCCCTCCGCCTCAACAAATACCTCCAACAAGCCTTCTTTGAGAGCCTGCAGGTAAATAGCCTGCGTGGCAGGGATGATAATGAGGCGCAGGAGCGGAGCGACCTTATGTCCTTTCAGGATCTTGGCAGCAACTCGGAGATCGGAAATCCGCCCATTGGTGCAAGAGCCGATTACCACCTGGTCGATAGGAACCTGCCCCGCCTGGCGGATAGGCTTCACATTCTCCGGCAAGTGAGGGAAGGCGACCTGAGGCTCGATATCTTCCCCTTTCAGATCGTAGCTCTCAACATAATGAGCGTCTGGATCGCTCTGATAGAGCCTATAAGGCCTGTTCGCTTTGTCCTTGATGTATTGGAGGGTGATCTCGTCCGGAGGGAAGATCCCGGATTTCGCTCCTGCTTCGACCACCATATTGGCCATCGTGAGGCGATCATCCATGGGGAGGTTGGCGATGATCTCTCCCGTGAACTCCATGGCCTTATATAGGGCCCCATCGACCCCGATCTTCCCAATGGTGTAGAGGATTAAATCCTTACCGCTCACCCAAGGTTGAAGCTTTCCCGAGAAGCGGAACCGGACGCTTTCCGGGACCTTGAACCAGGCCTCTCCCGAGATCATGGCCGCCGCCAGATCAGTGCTGCCCACCCCGGTAGCAAAGGCCCCTACCGCCCCATAGGTGCAGGTATGAGAATCCGCTCCGATGACCAGATCCCCCGGCAGCACCATACCTTGCTCAGGGAGAAAGGCATGCTCGATGCCAGTTCGTCCCACTTCATAATAATGACGAAGCTTATGGGTGCGGGCGAATTTGCGCAGGATCTGACATTGCTCGGCCGACTTGATGTCCTTATTGGGGGTAAAATGATCCGGGATGAGGACGATCTTGTCTGGATCGAAGAGCTTCTTGACCCCCAACCGCTCCAGTTCCCGGATTGCAATGGGGGCCGTGATATCGTTGCCCAGAACTAGGTCAAGTCTCGCGTTGATGAGCTGGCCAGGGCGGACCTCCTCGAGGGACGTATGATCTGCCATGATCTTTTCCGTAATGGTCATTCCCGAATTCTTCCCCAAATTTCACTCCCTCTTGCGCTTGTGAATCAACTTATTAATTGCGTTGACATAAGCCCGTACACTCGCCTCGATCACGTCGGTGCTCGAACCTCTCCCGATTACGGTACAGCCATTCGCCTCGAGGGTCACCATCACCTCTCCCAGGGCATCCTTTCCTCCCGTCACGGCTCGAATGGAGTATTCCTTCAGCTTTCCCGTAATCCCGGTTATAGCATCTATGGCCCGATATGCCGCATCCACAGGCCCATCTCCCCATCCAGATTCCTGATAGACCTTCTCCTCTTTGCGAAGGCGGACCATCGCGGTAGGTATGATGGCCGTCCCACTGGTAAACTGGAGGTAGTCGAGAAAGTAGGTTTCCGGGACGGTCGAGACCTCATCCTCCACTAAGGCCACCAGATCGTCGTCAAAGACCTCTTTTTTCTTGTCCGCCAAGGCCTTGAATCGCACAAAGGCCTTGTTGAGGTCCTGCTCGGAGAGTTCGAATCCCAGTTCCGAAAGACGCTTTCGAATGGCATGGCGTCCGGAATGCTTGCCCAGGACCAGCTTCTGGGCCATACCCACTGATTCGGGGGTCATGATCTCGTAGGTGATCTTCTCTTTCAGTACCCCATCCTGATGAATACCCGCCTCATGGGCAAAGGCATTCGCCCCCACGATCGCCTTATTCGGTTGCACGGGGATCCCGGTCAAGCTGGTGAGAAGGCGGCTGGTCTTGCAGATCTCATCCGTCTTGATGTTCGTCTCCTTATCCAGCAGATCCTTGCGCGTGCGGATGCTCATCACCACTTCTTCGAGCGAGGCATTGCCCGCCCGCTCCCCAATCCCATTGATGGTGCACTCGACCTGACCGGCCCCCGCCCTGACCGCTGCCAACGAGTTGGCGACAGCGAGACCCAGGTCATTGTGGCAATGGACGGAGAGGATGGCCTTATCGATGTTCGGCACCCGATTTAAAAGGTCGCGGATTCGTCCTTCGAACTCCCAGGGGAGCGCATATCCGACCGTATCGGGTATGTTGACCGTGGTCGCCCCGGAGGCGATCGCGACCTCCACCACCTTGCAGAGGAAGTCTTGGTCGCTCCGTCCCGCATCCTCGGGCGAGAATTCCACGTCGTTAGTGTATCGTTTGGCCCGGCTCACCGCGTGGGCGATAACATCCAGTAACTCTTGTCTGCTCATTTTCAACTTGTATTTGAGATGAATATCGGAGGTGGCGATAAAAGTATGGATGCGGGGCCGCTCCGCTTCTTTCAAAGCTTCCCAGGCCCGATCGATGTCGACGTCTCGCGCCCTGGCCAGACCGGCTATGATCGGGGTCCTGATCTTCCCCGAAACGAGCTTCACCGCCTCGAAATCATCCTCTGAGGCGATAGGGAAGCCCGCCTCGATCACGTCTACCTGTAATTTCTCCAGCTGCCTGGCCAAATCGAGCTTCTCTTTCGTATTCATGCTACAGCCAGGGGACTGTTCTCCGTCCCGGAGGGTGGTATCGAATATGATGATCAAACCACTCATGTCTTCCTCCTTGCTATTTTCCCCCCGATAATTACCCTCTGTCCGGGGCAACCCTCCATCCAGGCTACCTTTGGCCCAACTCCTCTTCTTTCTTCTTGGCGAGATGTCTTCCGGGAAGGGGTATATAGCGAAGCATTCCAGACAGGACATACAAAAAGCAAAAGCCAAAAATCAATAGACTCGGCTGAGAGGCGACCAAAAGGATGCATAATATCAGGACGAGCAGAAGGGCAAAGGGACGCCGTTTCCTGAAATCGATGCCCTTTAAGCTCAGGTATCGAACTCGACTGACCATAAGGAATGAGAGGCAGTATATGGCGACTGCCACGAGCACGGAAGTCACAAAAGGGGAAAGGATTTCGCGATGGAAAATGACGATTGAAGATGAATCCTTCATGAACAAGACGAAGGAAGCGACGAAAGCCGCGGCTGCCGGAATGGGCAGGCCCACAAAGTAGCGCTTGTCCACCTTGCGGACCTGGATGTTAAAACGAGCCAGACGCAGGGCTCCACAGCCGACAAACAAAAAGCAAGCAAGCCACCCCAGGCGATTGAAAGGTAGCAAGGCCCAGGCGTAAGCCAATAGACCAGGGGCCACCCCAAAGGAAACCAAGTCGGCCAAGGAATCCAATTGAACGCCAAATTCCGTAGCGCTGCCCGTAAGGCGGGCTACAGCCCCATCGAGGGCATCCAGAACCCCGGAAACCAGGATGGCGACCGCCGCATGAACATATTCCCCGTTATAGACGCAGACGATGGCGTAGAAACCACCCAGCAGGTTGCCCAGCGTCAGAAGACTGGGGAGAACGTAGATCCCCCCTCTCATGGGAGACGCCCTATGATGCTGAGCCCGCCTTTCACCTTGTCTCCTTTCCGGACCTCGATCTTGGAGCCCGGGGGAAGGATCAGATCGACTCGAGAACCAAACTTGATGAAGCCGATGCGCTGACCCGCTTCCACTACCTCGTTAGGCTTCACCCAGCAGACGACCCTTCGCGCAATAAGGCCCGCAATCTGCTTCACGGTGATGTGATCTTTCCCATGGTCGAAAGAGATGATGTTTTGTTCGTTTTCTTGGGAAGCTTCATCCAAGAATGCCAGGCGAAAGGACCCCTTCTTGTACGTCACACCGGATACGACCCCACTCACCGGAGAACGATTCACATGGACATCCAGGAGGGAGAGGAAGGTGCTGACCACGATGCCCTCCTCTCCGTCCTCTCCCCTCGGGAAAAAAATACGCACTACCTTTCCGTCCGCCGGAGCCAGGACCAAACCTTCCCCGGTCGGGATCTTTCGCTCCGGATCTCGGAAGAAGTAGAGAAAGAGAACCAGGATCAGGAGGGCCACTGATCCAGCCACCAAAGAGCGCAAAAGGAAAAGCAAAGTTGCCGCAAGAGCTACCGGGATGATGTAAGTCCAAGACTCTTTGACGACGGGAATCATGCTCTTTGCTAACCCTTGGGTTTGATCCACTTCATCATCTTGCGGAGTTCTTTTCCTACGATCTCGATCTGATGTTCTGCGTCCCGCTTCTTGAGCGCATTGTGAACGGGACGACCCGCCTGATTCTCCAGAATCCATTCGCGGGCGAAAGCGCCGGATTGTACATCGTCCAGGATTTCCTTCATGCGTTCCCGTACCGTTTCATCGATCACCATGGGGCCTCTGGTGTAATCTCCATATTCCGCAGTATCGCTCACGGAATATCTCATATAGGTGAGACCCCCTTCAAAGATCAGGTCGACGATCAATTTCAGCTCGTTCAGACATTCGAAATAGGCGATCTCCGGCTGATAGCCCGCCTCTACCAAGGTCTCAAAGCCGGCCTTGATCAGCTCGGTTACGCCTCCGCAGAGGACCACCTGCTCGCCGAAGAGATCGGTCTCCACTTCTTCCCTGAAGGTGGTCTCAATGACTCCGGCCCGTGTCCCGCCGATACCCTTGGCATACGCGAGGGCGATCTTCTTGGCCTCCCCGGATGCGTCTTGTTGGATTGCGATCAGACATGGGACTCCCCCTCCTTCGGTGAACATCCGCCTCACGATGTGGCCCGGTCCCTTGGGGGCGATCATGATCACATCCACAGTGGCAGGGGGAACGATCTGAGAAAAATGAATATTGAAACCATGAGAAAAGACCAAGACCTTGCCCTTTTTCAGATGGGGTTCCACGGAGGTCTTGTACAGTTTTGCCTGCACATCGTCCTGGGTCAGAATTTGAATGAGATCTGCTTCCTTGGCGGCCTCTGCGGCCGAAACTGGCTTGAAGCCATCCCGCACGGCCAGCTGCCAATTCTCCGATCCTTCCAGCTCGCTTACGATCACCTTCAAACCACTGTCCCGCAGATTTTGGGCCTGGGCATGTCCCTGGCTTCCATACCCGATTACCGCGATCTTCTTCCCTTTCAACACAGCCAGGTTTGCGTCCTTATCATAATAGACCTTAGCCACTATTTCCCTCCTCTTCCTTGGAGACGAAAAGACCTCTTCCCTGCTCTCCCCTCTTTATTCCCGGAATCCCACCACCTTTCCTGCTGGCTTCTTGGCCGGCTTTTTCTCCTCTTCGACTGGTACCTTCCGGGCTCGCGCGATAGCGACCTTGCCGGTGCGTACTACTTCCTGTATGCCATAAGGCCGGAGGAGCTCGAGCAAGGCCATCACCTTGCTCTCATCCCCGGTAGACTCCAGGGTGTAAGCCTTGGGGGCTACATCCACCACCTTGGCCCGAAAGATATCCGCGATCCTCAATACCTCCGCTCGAACCGATGGCTCAGCATTCACCTTTACCAGGATCAGCTCCCGCTCCACGAACTCCTCACCGGTGAGATCGATCACCTTGATGACATCGATGAGCTTGTTCAGTTGTTTCTTGATCTGTTCCACGATCTGATCGTCCCCCTGTACCACCACTGTCATTCGGGAGACAGTAGGATCCAGGGTCTCCCCCACGGAGAGGCTCTCAATGTTGAATCCCCGGCCGCTAAAGAGGCCGGACACTCGAGAGAGGACCCCGAAACGGTTTTCCACCAGAATGGAAATCGTGTGACGCACCATTAACTCCCTAATGACGGCAAATGGGTCACCTTCATTTGACAGACCGTAGCAGCCTCTTTGGTTCCGCAGGCCGAGGCTTTCCCAAAATCATATCCTTAATGGCAGCCCCCGCAGGAACCATGGGGAAGACGCATTCTTCCGGATCGACCTGAAAATCGATGATCACCGGCTTCGGTATGGAAAAGGCCTTCTCTAACGCGGGCCTCACCTCTTCCGGCTTCGTGGCTCGCAATCCCACCGCGCCATAGGCCTCCGCCAACTTGACGAAATCCGGCGTTCCCGGTAATTCCGAATGGGAGTAGCGACAAGCGAAAAATAGCTCCTGCCACTGGCGAATCATCCCCAAACACCCATTATTCAGGATGGCCACCTTCACCGGAAGCTCATACTGCACCACGGTCGCAAGCTCTTGCAGATTCATCTGAAAGCTTCCATCCCCTGCGATATCGATAACCAACTTGTCGGGAAAGGCCACTTGAGCACCCATGGCCGCGGGAAAGCCATATCCCATAGTCCCCAGCCCGCCGGAGGAAAGGAAGGTGCGAGGCCGCAAGAACTGGTAAAACTGAGCGGCCCACATCTGGCTCTGCCCGACTTCGGTGGTGATGATCGCCTCCCCCTTGGTCAGATTGGAGATCTCCTCCACCACGAACTGAGGCTTTATGATTCGATCGCTCTGCTCATAAGCCAGGGGGTGAGCCCTCTTCCATTCTTGAATCTGTTTGATCCATTGCCTTCTTTCCTTCAGGTTCACCTGATCCGGCAAGGTCTCCAGAACCTCGTTCAGCTTAGCCAGAACGTTCCGGGCATCCCCTACCACGGGGATGTCCACTCGGACGTTCTTGCTGATGGTGGAAGGGTCTATATCGATATGGATGACGAGGGCCCCTGGGGCAAACTCCTCGATCTTTCCCGTAACTCGATCGTCAAACCGTGCCCCAACGGCCAATATGAGGTCGGTGTGGGAGACCGCCATATTGGTGTGCCAGGCACCGTGCATCCCCAGCATCCCCAAGCTGAGTGGAGAATTGCTGGGAAAGGAGCCCAATCCGAGCAGAGTAGTTGTGACCGGGGCATGGACCTTCTTCGCGAGCTTGATCAGCTCTTCGGAGGCCCCGGAGTTGACCACTCCCCCCCCGGCATAGATGACCGGCCTTTTCCCTTTTACAATCGCCTTGGCCGCCTTGAGGATCTGCCCTTGATGGCCATCGTAGGTAGGATTGTAGCTGCGCATATAGATATTTTCCGGGTAATGGAAATTGGTCTCGGAGAGGATCACATCCTTGGGCACATCCACCAGAACAGGCCCGGGACGACCCGTCGCTGCGATATGGAATGCCTCCTTAATGGTGATTGCCAGATCCTTGACATCTTTGACCAGGTAATTATGTTTGGTGCAGGGCCGCGTGATCCCAACGATATCGGCCTCCTGGAACGAGTCATTTCCGATCATGGCGGTGGGAACCTGTCCGGTAATGACCACCATAGGAATCGAATCCATGTAGGCGGTTGCCACTCCGGTCACCACATTGGTCGCCCCTGGACCGGAGGTCACCAGGCATACACCCACCCTTCCGCTGGCTCGGGAATAGCCATCGGCCGCATGGGCCGCCGCCTGCTCGTGCCGAACCAGTATATGCTTCAACGGGGAATCGAGGAGCACGTCATAGATGGGGAGGATGACCCCTCCGGGGAATCCAAAGATAGCCTCCACCCCTTCCTGGAGCAGGCTCTCGAGGATGATTTTTGCACCAGACATTTTCACATGGGCTCCCTACGTCGGATCGCTTGATCTCAGACCTTCAAAACAGCCCCGGTATTAGCAGAGGTAACGAACTTGGAATACCTGGCCAGCCAGCCTTCCGTGATCTTGGGCTGCGGGGGTTTCCATTTCGCGAGACGGTCTTGAATCTCTTGCTCGGAAAGCTTGACTTGCAGGCTCCTTCTCGGGATATCGATGGAGATGATGTCTCCATCTTGCAGGATCGCAATAGGCCCACCCTCCATCGCTTCGGGGGAGATATGGCCAATGCAGGGCCCTCGCGTGCCTCCGGAGAAGCGGCCATCGGTGATGAGGCCGACTGTTTCCCCCAGACCCAAACCCATGAGCACCGAGGTAGGCGAGAGCATCTCTCTCATGCCCGGCCCGCCCTTCGGCCCCTCATAGCGGATGACAACGACGTCTCCCGGCAGGATCCTTTCCCCCATAATGGCCGCCATGGCGGCCTCCTCCGAGTCGAATACCTTGGCGCGCCCCTCAAATTTCTTCATCTGATCCGTGAGTCCCACCTGCTTGATCACTGCCCCCAGCGGAGCGAGGTTTCCCCGCATGATCACAATTCCTCCCTCTGAATTGTAGGGATTGCTCAAGGGTCGAATGATATCCTCATCGAAGATCTCCGCTTCTTCCAGGATCTGAGAAACCTTTTTTCCGGAAACCGTGGGGAGATCATGCAACTGGGACTGGATCCTCTTCATTACCGCCGGGATCCCTCCGGCGAAGTCCAGATCCTCCAGGAAATACTTTCCTCCCGGGAGGAGGCTGCAGAGTTGCGGGACCTGACTGCTGATTCGGTCAAAGAGATCGAGGTCCAAGTTAACCCCCGCTTCATTGGCGATGGCAGTCAGATGAAGAACCGTGTTGGTCGAGCCCCCCAACGCCATGTCCACGTGGACGGCGTTTTCAAAGGCCATTTTCGTCATGATGTTCCGCGGGGTAACGCCTGCCTCGACAAGCCTCACTACTTGTTCTCCCGAGGCAAAGGCGAGACGCCGCTTGCGCGATGAGCTTGCAAGCGCGGTAGCGGTGCCAGGGAGGGACAGCCCCAATACCTCAGTCATGCAAGCCATCGTGTTTGCGGTATAGAGGCCCTGACAGGCTCCGGCGCCCGGGCATGCCTCCATTTCGAGGCACTCCAGTTCATGGGCATCGATCTGGCCCGTCTTGAACCGACCGATGGCTTCAAAGGCGTCGTTTACAAAGGAAAGCCTGCGCATCTTATATCTGCCCGAAATCATAGGCCCTGCGGTAAGCACAATCGCAGGAACGTTGACCCGCGCGCAGGCCATCAGCATCCCTGGCGTAATCTTGTCACAGTTGGTCAGCAGTACGAGCCCATCGAAGCAATGAACCCTGGCGACCGATTCGATGCAATCCGCAATCAGCTCTCGAGAGGGCAAGGAATAATGCATGCCCGAATGGCCCATTGCGATACCATCGCAGACCCCGGGGACCCCAAAGAAGAAGGCATAGCCTCCTCCCGTATGGATCCCCTTTTCAATGAACCGCTCCAGATCCCTCATTCCCATGTGTCCGGGGATGAGATCGCTGAAGCTGGTGGCCACTCCAATAAAAGGCCTCTTCAAGGCCTCCCGCGTAACCCCCAGGGCGTGTAGCATAGCCCGATGAGGGGCCCTCTCCAAGCCTTCTTTGATGATATCGCTTCGCATGACACTCCCCTCTCTGAGATGTAGCCTGATAATTTAACGCTTAATTGCCTATCAGTCAACTACTTTTAGCCAGGCCATTCCCCAAAAGTTCCTCATGTCTCGAAGAGGAGATATGGCTCATAGGGTGTTCGAAGGAGGCCTAGCGGAGAATGGCGGGGAAAGCGGCAAAGGATCTCTCTGATCCCATCCGATAGAGCAGAATATCGGAAATCCGGGATGCCAAAGAGGCATTTGGCGGCCTGTAGGACGGGGGAGGCCAAGAGGGAGAGCTTCCTCTTGGCCTCCCAACACCACCGCCGTGAAGAATAGGGCAACCAGCACCAAAACGATCAGGTTCCTCAGTCTCTCCTAGGTGAGCACCCGAATGTCCTCCACCTGGTAGCTCTGCTTGCTGAAGCGGATCGTCTCCTCGGCCCGCCAACGGGTCCAATACGCCGATACGACCCACCACAGCACCCTCCGGTTCCTCCGCAGCGGCAAGCTCGTCAGAAGCATCCCGGGCGTCTCCCCCCATCCCTTCACCACCACCAGTAAAGAGCGGCACCTCGGGATCGTCCGGCAAGCGCACGGCCCGGAAGCCCTAGGAGAGAGGCAAGACCTGCTCTTGGCCCTTCACCTCCCGCATGATCTGGCTCTGGTAGGGCAAGGAGCACTCCAGGGCGATCTGCAAGGCCAGCTCCCGGCGCGGGCCAGAGAGGAGGTGTCGCTCTCCCACCTGGCGGACGCGGTCGATCACCCAGATTCCCCTTTCTCCCATCGCTGGGGATACCTTGCCCAGGGCCCGGAGGATCTCACGGTTTTCACTCACGCAATCCTGGGCCTGGGAGGAATACCGCTTCCCGTAGAGGGGCGTGATCTCCTTTCCCTCGTTTTCCACCCCGATCACCCGTACCCGTCCGCTTCCCTTCGCTGCCATCCCGGACCCGGGAGAGACACTCCCTCTTC
>Ga0315275_10003672_pt1 | contig 14191 bp, 13 predicted proteins | sample YL17G03_0_MG_FD_205557 | JGI IMG/M metagenome (GOLD analysis project Ga0315275, IMG submission 205557) | Sediment microbial communities from Yellowstone Lake, YNP, Wyoming, USA - YL17G03_0 | ecosystem: Environmental > Aquatic > Freshwater > Lake > Sediment | place: USA: Wyoming | collected... | reverse complement strand
GAAATGCCGAAGAGGGGACTCGAACCCCTACGAGCGGGTTAATGCTCACTAGCCCCTCAAGCTAGCGTGTCTGCCAATTCCACCACTTCGGCAAGCTCGGGAAGCCGATATATTCAAGACCGGGACCCGGCCTCGTGAGGCTACTTCTTAATGGGCTCGGACGCCGGGACCTTTTCCTGCGTCTGGGCCGGGGTTTGGGTTGCGGGGGCCTTGGGCTCCTCTTTCTTGGGAGCCGGCGCCGTCGCGGCCGCCTGGGGAGCGCTCTCGCCGCTCAGCACCGACTTCGTGCCCCTGGCCGAGAGGATCCACAGCCCCATGGACGTGAACATGAAAAGGATGGCGGAGATGGTCGTGATCTTGGACATCAGACTCGCCGATCCGCGCGCGCCGAAGGCCGTCTGGCTGCCCACCCCTCCGAAGGCCCCGGCCAGGTCCGCGGACTTGCCGGACTGGAGGAGGACGGCGAAGATCAGGATGAAACAAACGATGACGTGAATGATGATGATTAACGTGGTCACTTTTCTTTCTCTTCCTCGTATGCCCTGAGGGCCTCCTTCGCGACCTGGATGAACGATCCAGCCTCGAGGGATGCGCCCCCCACCAGAAATCCGTCTATGTTCTTTTCTTTGAAAAGATCATACGCATTGGCCGGGTTGACGGAACCACCGTAGAGAATTATAGCATAAGCGGCCGCCGGATTTCCATGTTTTTCTTCAAGGTCCTTCCGGATGAAGGCATGGACCTCTTCCGCTTGGCCCGGTGTCGCGGTCCGTCCCGTCCCGATGGCCCAGATGGGCTCGTAGGCGAGAATGATCCTTCCCATGTCCTCCGGGGTCGTTTCCCGGAGCCCTTCGTCGAGCTGGGTTTTGATCCTGGCCATTGTCTTTCCGGCTTCCCGTTCTTCAAGCGACTCGCCGAGGCAGACGATAGGGGAGAGCCCGTGCCGGAGCGCCGCCCGGGTTTTCCGGTTGACGCCCGAGTCGGACTCGCCGAAGAACTGCCTCCGCTCCGAATGGCCGACGAGCGCGTAAGCGCATCCGGCGTCCTTGAGCATGGGCCCGGAGATCTCGCCGGTGAAGGCGCCTTTGTCCTCCCAGTAGAGATTCTGGCCGCCGACGCCTACGGGGGATCCCTGGGCGAGCCTCGAGGCATCGCTCAGGACCGTGAACGGGGGGATGACGACGAGCCGGGCCGGGGAGAGTCCCGGGGCGGCCTTGACGATCTCGGAGACGAGCGCCCGCGCTTCCGCGAGTGTCGCGTGCATCTTCCAGTTGCCGGCGATGAAAGGGGGATTGCGGCGCATATCGGTTCACTTCTCCAGGGCGTCGATCCCGGGCAGGGTTTCATAAGCGAGGAACTCCAGCGAAGCTCCCCCGCCCGTTGAGATGTGGCTGATTTTGCCCGTGACGCCCGCCTTCTTGATGGCAGCGATGGAGTCTCCGCCGCCGACAATGGAGATGGCGCCCGAGGCCGCCACGGCTTCGGCGATCCCCATCGTACCCTTGGCGAACTTATCGATCTCGAAGACACCCAGGGGGCCGTTCCAAACGATCGTCTTGGCCCCGGCGATGATCTTCGCGTAGGCTGCGATGGTCTTGGGGCCGATGTCAACCCCCATCTTGCCGGCCGGAAATGGCAGTGACTCCACGACCTCGGTCTCCGCGCCGGCATCGACCGCCGCCGCCAGGACATGGTCCAGGGGCAGGAGGAAGTTAACCTTTTTTTCGGAGGCCTTCTTCAGGATGGTCCGGGCGATGTCCAGCTTGTCGTCCTCGACCAGGGACTTGCCGACGTCCTTGCCCTGGGCCTTGAGGAACGTGTAAGCCATGGCCCCGCCGATGAGGATGTCGTCGGCCTTGTTGAGAAGGTTTTCGATGACCGGGATCTTGTCCTCGACCTTGGCCCCGCCCAGGATGGCGACATAGGGCTTGGCCGGATCGTGCACGGCCTTCCTCAGGTAATCGACTTCCTTCTTAAGGAGATAGCCGGCCGCTTTCTCTTTCACGAACTGGGCGATGGCGACCACCGAAGCGTGGGCCCGGTGGCAGGAGCCGAAGGCGTCGTTGACGAAGACGTCGATATTCTCGGCCAGTTGTTTGGCGAAGGCTTCGTCGTTGTCCGTTTCGGCCTTGGTGAAGCGGACGTTCTCGAGAAGGAGGACCTCGCCTTCCCGGAGCTCCATCTTGAGCCGGGTCACCTCGGTCCCGACGACCTCCGGGGCCTGAGTCACCTTGTTCGGGATGAGCGAGGCGAGCCGCACCGCTACGGGCTTTAGGCTCATCTTTGGGTCGACCTTGCCCTTGGGCCGTCCCAGGTGCGAGGCGATGACCAGCTTGGCGCCGTGCCCGAGGAGATAAGTGATCGTGGGCAGGGAGGCCCTGATGCGCGTGTCGTCTCGGATCTCCCCCTGTTCGGTCAGGGGGACGTTGAAGTCCACCCGGAGGAAGACCCGCTTGCCTTTGACATCCAGCTCTTCGACGAATCGCATGGCCGGCTCACTTCGAGATGTATTTGACGAGGTCGACGAGCCTGCAGGAATAACCCCACTCGTTGTCATACCAAGCCAGGACCTTGATCAGATTGTCGCCGATGACCTTGGTGGAGAGGCCGTCCACGATGGCCGAGTTGGGGTTGGACATGAAATCCACGGAAACGAGGGGTTCATCAGTGTAGGCGAGAATGCCTTTCAGATCGCCCTTGGAGGCCTTGACGAAGGCCGCGTTGACGTCCTCAGCCGTGGCCTTCGTCTTGAGGACGGCGACGAGGTCGACGATGGAAACGTTGGGGGTTGGGACCCGGATGGCGATCCCGTCGATCTTGCCCTTGAGCTCGGGCAGGACGAGACCCACCGCCTTGGCGGCGCCCGTGGTCGTTGGGATCTGGGCCACCGCGGCGGCCCGGGCCCGGCGGAGGTCCTTGTGGGGGGCGTCCAGGATCTTCTGGTCGTTGGTGTAGGAGTGGATCGTGGTCATGAAGCCCTTCTCGATGCCCCAACCCTCGTGGAGGACCTTGGCCACCGGGGCCAGGCAGTTGGTCGTGCAGGAGGCGTTGGAGATCATGTGGTGCTTGGCCGGGTCATAGGTCTTCTCGTTGACGCCCATGACCAGGGTGGCGTCCGGGTCGGTGGCGGGAGCGGAAACGACGACCTTCCTGGCTCCGCCCTTCTCAATGTGCTGGATGACGTCCAGCCGCTTGGTGTATTTGCCCGTGGACTCAATAACGACTTCGATGCCAAGGTCTTTCCAGGGGAGCTTGCCGACTTCCTTCTCGGCAAGAACCTTGATCTTCCGGCCGTTGACGACGATGGAGTCGCCGTCTACGGAAACCGTTCCCTTGAAACCGCCGAGGACGGTGTCGTACTTCAGGAGGTGAGCCAGGGTCTTGGCGTCCGTGATGTCGTTGACGGCCGTGATCTCGATCGCGGGATCGTTCGCCGAGGCCCTGAGAAAATTCCTGCCGATACGTCCGAATCCGTTTATGCCTATGCGAATGCTCATGAGAAAACCTCCTCATTATTTAAAGAAGATCAGAAAATTTCATCTATAATTATCATAAAAACCCCGCTTTTGCAACTGCCCGGCGGGACGGCATACGGAAATCCGCGATCTGTGATAAAATACGGACGCATGAAAGTCCTGACCTCGAGGCAGATGAAAGAGATCGATCGTAAGACGATCGCGGAGATCGGCATTCCCGGCATCGCTCTTATGGAAAACGCCGGGATCCGGGTCGTCGAAGCCCTGACCCTTCGGTTCCCGGCATTGCGCGCCGAGCGCATCGTCATCGTCGCCGGAAAGGGGAACAACGGCGGCGACGGTTTGGTCGTCGCCCGTCACCTCTGGAACAATAGCGCCCGGCCGGTCGTCCTGCTCCTGGCCTCGAAAGACGACGTCCGGGGGGATGCGGCCGTCAACTTGAACGCGGTTCTGAACATGGACATCCCCGTTACCGAGATCACGTCTCCAGAGGATTGGAGCCGTCATCGAAAAGCGTTTTCCCGGGCCACGGTGATCGTCGATGCCATGTTCGGGACCGGTCTCGTGAAACCCCTCGACGGCCTCTATGCGCAGGTCGTCGGCGGTATCAACGCTTCAAGCGCTTACAAGATCTCCGTCGACATCCCTTCCGGGCTTTCCTCGGATTCTTCCTTGATCATCGGGCCATGCGTCAAGGCGGATCTGACGGTGACGCTGGCGGCACCCAAGATCGCCCACGTCCTTCCGCCTGCGGAAGAATATATCGGCGAGCTGGTTGTTGCGCCGATCGGCATCCCGCCCTCCCTTTTCGACGACTCCGGCCTGAAGCTTGAGATGGTCGAACGGCAAGACATCGAGCCGTTCTTAAAAAAACGAAAAAAAGACACGCACAAGGGGACCTTCGGCCATGTCCTCATCGTTTCAGGTTCGCTCGGTAAGACGGGCGCGGCCGCCTTGGCGGGCCGGGCCGCGCTGAAGATGGGCGCGGGACTGGTCACCGTGGCGACCCCGGCGAGTTGTCTTCCCATGGTGGCGCGCTCCATGCCGGAGCTGATGACCGAGCTCCTGGCTGAGACGCCGGAGAAGACCATTGCCGCGGAGGCACTGCCCCGCGTCCTCGAGCTTCTCATGGGGAAGGACGCCCTGCTGCTGGGGCCGGGCATCTCCATGAACCCCTCGACCTCTGAATTCGTCATGGCCCTCCTGCCGCGAGTCAGGGTCCCCATGGTCCTCGACGCCGACGCTTTGAATATCATCGCCGCGGACTCCCGGGTCCTGGGCTCGCTCCAGGCGCCCGCCGTGTTGACTCCCCACCCGGGCGAGTTCGCCCGGCTCCTCGGCCTGACGAACCGCGAAGTTCTGGCCAACCGGCTCGAGCTGGCGCCGGTCTTCGCCCGCAGGTACCGGGTTTTTGTCGTCCTCAAAGGCCACCGGACCCTGACCGCTTGCCCGGACGGCCGCGTCTTCATCAACCCGACCGGTAACCCGGGGATGGCTACCGGCGGGTCCGGCGACGTGCTCGGCGGGATGATCGCTTCCCAGATCGCTCAGGAAAAGGACGTCCGCGGCGCGATTGTCTCGGCCGTCTATGTCCACGGACTGAGCGGCGACCTGGGGGCGGACGAGCTCGGGGAACGGGCGCTGACTGCCGGGGACATCATCCGGTTTCTCCCCCCGGCCTTGAAAGCGATGGAAACGTGAGCGGGTCCGCACCCGAAAAAAACTCCACGGAAAAAAGCCGGTCTTTCGTCCGGGTCACCCGTTCGGCCGAGGAGACGTTCCGGCTGGCCGAGGAGGTGGGCGCAGCCTTCCGGGGCGGGGAAGTGGTGCTCCTTTCGGGCGGGCTGGGCGTGGGCAAGACCGTCTTCGCCAAAGGGCTGGCCGCCGGTCTCGGGGTGAAGGATACGACCCGTGTCTGCAGCCCCTCCTATACGCTGGTCAATATTTATGAGGGAAGATTCCGAATCTTCCACATCGACCTCTACCGGCTCCACAATAATTCCGAGATCCGTGACCTCGGCTGGGAGGACTGCCTCGGCGAAGGTGTCGTCGTCATCGAATGGGCCGATAAGCTCGTGTTTCCGCCCGGCGGCATCCGGGTCATGATCGAACAGGGGAGCGATGACGAGCGGACGATCACGATCGTCGAGGAGGAGGGGTCAGGTCTCAACATTTGACTTTTTTTATCAAATGTTGAGACCTGACCCCTCTTTTCAACAATTCGGCGGCCGCCTGCCGGGCATCCCTCGCGCCCAGGATGGCCGAAACGACGGCGATGCCGGCTGCGCCGGCCCTCAGGACGTCCGCAACGTTGCCCGCATTGATCCCGCCGATGGCGATGATAGGGATGTCGATCAGCTTATGCATCCTCCGGATGCCCTCGGCGCCGACAATCGGAAGGTCAGTATCTTTAGTGGTCGTCGCGTAAATGGGCCCGAGGCCGACGTAATCGGCGCCGAGCCGCTCGGCCTCGCGTGCCTCTTTTAAGGTGTTCACGGTGACTCCAATGATCTTTGACCTGCCGAGAAGCTTCCTGGTCCGGTCGGGCGGCATATCGTCCTGCCCCAGATGGATGCCGTCCGCCGCGCAGGCCAGGACGATGTCTGTTCTGTCGTTGATGATGAGCGGGACCGAGTTTTTTTTCAGGGCTGCGCTCATACGAAGGGCCAGGCCGAGGAAATCCCGCATTCCGAGGTTCTTCGCCCTGAGCTGAACGACGGTCACCCCGCCCCGGACGGCCTCCCGGACGAGGCGGACGAGGTCCCGGCCCGCCGCGAATTCCGTGTCCGCGACAAGATATAGCGACCAGTCGATCTTCTTCAACGGGCTCATCTTTCTGATTATAGCGGCATTGTCACCCGATGTGAACCGTGTTTTTCCATACGGTGATCGGAGGGCATGGGGAAGGGCTGCAGCGACCATGCGGAGATCAGCCTGGGACGAGCGTCCGACGAGGCGAGCTACAGGCCTCCGATGGCCCAAGGCTCCGAGGATGGGTTTCCTTCAGCTCATTCAATCTGCCTGGAGTCTTGGGCCTGAGGAGCCGAGAAGGACGCGAGACCCAGGCGATTCTTTATCGGAGCCGGGAGCAAAGCTCTTCCCCATGCCCTCCTCTTAGCATCACGGAAATCGGCGGCCGTGAATTCTGCTAGCTTCTTGATTGACTTTGGCATCTTTTTATTTTTTAATGAGAGCGAATCCCCGGAGAAAGGACCAAAACATGACCATCGACCTGAGATCAAAAATATGCGACGTGCCGGATTTTCCCAAACCGGGCATCGTCTTCAAGGACCTCACGCCGCTCATCCAGGATGCCGCCACCTACAACGAAGCGATCGACCGGATGGCCACCTGGGCCCGGACAAAAACGCCCGACATTATCGTCGGAATTGAGTCGCGGGGCTTCTTGTTCGCTGCCGGCGTCGCTCGCGAATTGCGCCTCGGCCTTACCGTCATCCGGAAGAAGGGCAAGCTGCCCCGAAAGACCGTCTGCGTCCTCGCCCCGAACGAGTATGCCGTCGAGCACTTCGAGATGCACGCCGACGCCGTCGCCCCGGGGCAGAGGGTCCTCATCGTGGACGACCTCATTGCCACCGGCTCGTCATCCATCAGTTCCATCAACCTCGTCGGGAAACTCGAGGGAAAGGTCGTCGGGTTCGCCGCCGTCGTCGATCTCTCGTTCCTCAAAGGCGTCGAGAACATCATGAAAGCCCACCCCGAGGTCGATCTCCTGAGCCTTGTGACGTTCTAGTCTCGAAGGTGTGATCTGTAAAAGGGGGACCATGAAAGCCTGGCTCGAACGCTGTTTCAAGCTCCGGGAGAACGGAACGACGGTCAGGAACGAACTCCTGGGCGGGGCCACGACGTTCATGACCATGTCCTATATCATCTTCGTCCAGCCGGCCATCCTGTCTATGACCGGGATGGACAAAGGCGCGGTCATGGTTGCGACGTGCCTTTCCAGCGCCCTGGCGACCCTCCTCACGGGTCTCCTGGCCAAATATCCCATCGCCCAGGCCCCGGCCATGGGTCACAATATTTTTTTCGCGGTCATCGTCTGCGGGACCATGGGCTATTCCTGGCAGGTTGCCCTGGGCGCGAACTTCATCTCCGGCTGTGTCTTCATCATTTTAGCCGTCATCGGCGTGTGGGGGACCGTGGTCGAGGCGGTGCCCATGTGTCTCAAGTTCGGGATCGCGGTCGGCATCGGGCTCCTTATCGCCCTCATCGGCTTACAATATGGTGGGATCGTCGTGGACACGCCGGGAGTCATGGTCGGGATCGGCGATCTAACGAGCAAGCCCGTCGTCCTTGTTCTTTTTGGCTTAGCCCTGACGGCCGTCCTGATGGCCCGCAAGGTCCCCGGGGCCATCCTCATCGGCATCCTGGCCACAGCCGTCGCGGGCGTCCCCTTGGGTATCGTCAAGTTCCATGGGCTCCTGGCGCCCGTCCCGAGCCTCGCGCCCACGTTCCTCAAGCTTGACATCGCGGGCGCCTTCCGGTCGGGATTGTTGTCTGTGGTCTTTATCTTCTTCTTCCTGGACGTCTTTGACGCGGTCGGCACTCTCATCGGGGTCGGCAGCTCTGGAGGGTTCCTCAAGGATGGGAAACTGCCGCGGGCCAACCAGGCCATGATGGCCGACGCGGTGGGCACGGTCGGCGGTGTTATCTTGGGAACGTCCACGGTCTCGAGCTACATCGAGAGCGTCACCGGTATCGCCCAGGGTGCCAGGACCGGCCTGGCCAACGTCATGACCTCATTCCTCTTCCTGGTCGCCCTCTTCTTCAGCCCTCTGGCCGAAATGATCAGCGGCGAATTCCGCTTCAAGGGCATGACGCTCCACCCGGTCATCGCTCCACCGCTCATCATCGTCGGGTATATGATGATGAAATGCGTGACCCGGATCGATTGGGATGACCTGACTGAAGCCGTCCCGGCCTTCCTGAGCATTGTCATCATGCCCCTGACCGTGAGCATCACAGAAGGCATCTCCTTCGGGTTCATCTCCTATTCGCTCCTCAAGCTGGTTACGGGCAAAGGGAAGCAGGTCCACTGGCTGATATATGTGTTTTCGGTGTTGTTTATAATCCGGTATGTTATTGAATAAAAAAGAGCTAATGTGAACGCAATAAATAAAGTTATAATCTGAGGGCGGCATTCAGTGCCGCTCAAAGTGGGATGTAGCATGAATTATTTCGTTTATATTTAGATAGGCTGGACTATAAGGAGCGAAAGCCATGAAGAAACGGAACGGGATCATCGCGGTTGTCGCGTTTTCCATGGCCGTTCTTGGGATGAGTTGTGCCCGGACGGCGCCGCCGAGGGTCCTGCCGGGTTTGAGCGCCGGGGACCCAGGCTGGGTCGCCAAGACCCTTAAGAAGATGACACTCGAGGAAAAGGCCGGGCAGCTGGTGACCGTCCGGTACCCGGGCACGTTCGTCAACCTTGATAACGATTCCCTCGGGAAACTCGAATCATTGATCAGGAACCGGAAGATCGGCGGGCTCATCCTCGCCGCAGGCGAGGTCTATGAAACGGCATATCTTTTAAACCGCCTGCAGGGCGCCTCCAAAGTGCCGCTCCTCGTCGCCGCGGACCTCGAAAGCGCCGCCGGGACCAAGATCACGGGCGCGACGCTCTTTCCGCCGCTCATGGCCATCGGTGCAGCCGGCTCCGAGGAGATGGCTTATGATATGGGTCGGATCACGGCGATCGAGGGCCGGGCGGTCGGGATCCACATGAACTACGCTCCGGTCGTGGACGTCAACATCAACCCGGACAATCCCATCATCAACACGCGCTCGTTCGGGGAGGACCCCGGCACCGTCGGCCGTTTGACGCAGGCCTTCATCCGCGGCAGTCAGGAGAACGGCATGATCACCACGGCCAAGCATTTTCCAGGACACGGGGACACCGCCCAGGACTCGCACCTGCTCCTTCCGACGGTTACGGGCGACAGGGCGCGGCTGGACAAAGTCGAGCTCTATCCGTTCAAAGCGGCCATCGAAGCCGGCGTCCAGGCCATCATGACCGCCCACCTGGCCGTCCCCGCCCTCGACCCGACGCCGAATATGCCGGCGACGCTTTCCCCCGCGATCATGACCGGGCTTCTGCGCAAGGAGCTCGGCTTTAAGGGTCTGATCGTTACGGACGCCCTGGATATGGGGGGCGTGACGAACGCCTTTTCGGACGAAGAGATGTCGCTCAAAGCCCTGCTGGCCGGAGTCGATATCCTCCTCATGCCGCGCGATCCGGACTTGACCGTCCGGACGGTCATCGAGGCCGTCCGCTCCGGCACGGTCCCGATGGCCAGGATCGACGAATCGGTCCGGAGGATCCTCGAGGCCAAAGCGAGGCTGGGCCTCCACCGCAACCGTTTCGTCGATGTCGACGCCATCTCCCGCGCGGTCGGTTCGAAGCCCAGCCTGGGGCGGGCATACCAGGCTTTCGAAGCGGCGGTCACCCTTGTCAAGAACGAAGGCGGGGCGCTGCCCCTGGCCCCGGGCAAGAAGACGGCCGTTTTCTCCCTGAGCAGCGACCTGGGCGATTATTTCGCGGGACAAGCCTTCATCACGGAAATGAAGAAGAGAAGCCCGGAGCTCATGGCCTTTTTTGCCGATGGCGATACGGGGCAGGAAGCCCTGGATGATGCTGCGGCCCGGGCCACGGAAGCGGACGTTGTGGTCTTCGCCCTGTTCTCAAGCCTCAGGTCGCGCAAGGGGAGTGTCGACCTCGATCCGAAACACGTCGCGCTTGTGAAGAAGCTGGCGGCCGGCCCCGCCCCGGTCACGGTCGTCTCTTTCGACTCCCCCTACTTCCTAAGGCATTTTCCGGAAGTCGGCGCTTATCTCTGCCTTTACCGAAACACGCCGCAGACGCAGGGGATCGCCGCCCGGGTCCTCTACGGCGAGTTGGAGACCCGCGGCAAGCTTCCCGTGACGCTGCCCGGGCTCTTCCCGGCCGGCCATGGTTTGGAGATGAAAAAATGAAAACCAAATTTTTGGGAAAGACCGGCGTCAAGGTTTCCTCCCTCTGTTTGGGGACCATGTCCTTCGGCAAGGAGGCCGACGAGGCCGCCTCGGCCGCCATGTTTCGCTTCTGCCGGGACAAGGGGATCAACTTCTTCGACTCCGCCGACATCTACCAGGCCGGCCGGGCCGAGGAGATCCTCGGCCGACTCATCAAGGACTGCCGTGAGGAGGTCGTCATCACCAGCAAGGTCTATTTCGCGACCTCCCAGGACGTCAACGCCATGGGCGCCTCGCGCCGCCACATCAGGTATGCCGTCGAGGCGAGCCTCAAGCGGCTCGGGACCGACCGTATCGACGTCTACTTCATCCATCGCTTCGACGACACGACGCCGCTCGAGGAGACGCTGAGGGCCCTGGACGACCTGGTGCGGCAGGGCAAGATCCTCTATACCGGGGCGAGCAATTTCGCGGCTTGGCAGGTCGAGAAGGCCCTCGGCATCTCAGCCAAGGAAGGGCTCGCGCCCTTCGCCTGCCTCCAGCCTTTGTATAATCTCGTCAAACGTCAGGCTGAGGTCGAGATCCTGCCCATGGCCCTGGCCGAAGGCTTGGGTGTCATACCCTACAGTCCGCTGGGCGGGGGCCTGCTGACAGGGAAGTACGGCCGGGCTGAAAAGCCGGTTTCCGGCCGATTCATCGAGAATAAGATGTACCAGACTCGGTATGATTTCGACTGGATTCGGGAGACTGTCGGCCGGTTCGCGGCGTTCGCCGCGGAGCGCGGATTCGACCCGGTGAGCCTGGCCGTAGCTTGGGTAGGGGGCCACCCGGCGGTCACAGCGCCGATCATCGGCGGCCGCGGGGTGGAGCAGCTCCGGAGCTCCGTCGCCTCGCTCGACATCGATATGACCCCGGAGCTTCGCGCCGAGGTCTCGGCTCTTTCGCCCGAGCCGCCGCCGGCGACCGACCGGACCGAAGAAAGGACCCCCTTCAATTACGGCGTCCGATAAGGAAACCGGAGCCGCGGTTAGAAATTAGGATATTTCGGCCAAGCTCCCGGCAAGCTTGACAAGCGACCGGTTTTGAATTACCATCCAATATTGACCGACAGTCAATATAATACCTAGAGTCACAATTGGGCACACGCGAGAGAAAGGAAAGGGAGTTCGAGACGCGGCGGAGGCTCATTCTGGCCACGGCTACGGAACTTTTCCAGAAGGACGGCTTCGCCGGGGTGACCCTCGACGACATCGCGTCGGCCATCGAGTTCAGCAAGGGAACGATCTATAACCACTTCGGGAGCAAAGAGGAGATTTACGCGTCGATCCTGGTCGAGCACTTGAACATCCTCCTTTCCTGCTTGAAAGAGGCGGCCAGGACCGGCCGGAACACGCCTGAGAGGCTCCGGAACTCCATGAAAGCCTACGTCCGTTTCTATCGCGAGCACAGGGAATACTTCAAGCTCCTGTTCTTCATCGATCTGGTCAGCGACCATTACCGGGTCCCGGACACACTCCTGAAGGAGATCCGGACCCTGAAGATCGCCTGCCTCCTCGAACTCCAGAACGTCGTCAGGGAGGGGGTGCGGTCCGGTGAACTCGAGGGGGGCCGCCCGGCCGCCCAGGTCAGCATGGTCATGTGGGGGATGATCAACGGGATCATCCAGCTTGTCGAATCACGACAGTTCAAGGAGGAGGACCTCGACCGGCTCATCGGCCTGGGCTTCGAGATCGTCCTCGGCGGCCTCAAGCGCAAGACCTAATGACATCACGGAGGTAAAGTCATGGACCTGTTCCAAAAATGCCGGCAGTTCTCGAGGGCAAAAGATGTCATCGACGCGGGGGTCTTCCCCTATTTCCAGACCATCGAGGAGAACCACGGCCCTGTCGTCCGGATGGAAGGCCGGGAGGTCATCATGGCCGGAAGCAACGACTACCTGGGCCTATCCCAGCATCCCGAGGTGATCGAGGCCTCGGTGAGGGCCGTCGAGGCCTTCGGATCGAGCTGTTCCGGCTCGCGTTATCTCAACGGCACGTCCATTCTCCACACGTCGCTGGAAAAGGAGCTGGCCGATTTCCTGGGGGTCGAGGCATGCCTGGCCTTCACGACGGGCTACCTGACAAACCAAGGGGTGATCCCCACCCTCGTCCAGAAGGGCGAGTACCTGATCTCCGACAAGGAGAACCATGCCAGCATCGTTGCCGGGGCATGGATCGCCAGGGCCCGGGGCGCCCATGTCCTCAGGTACAAGACCAACGATATGACCGGCCTGGAAGACACTCTGAAGGGTGTTCCCCCTGACGCTCCGAAGCTCATCGTCACAGACGGGGTCTTCAGCATGTCCGGCCGGATCGTCAACCTTCCCGAGCTCGTCAATCTGGCCAAGGCTTACCGGGCGAAGGTGATGATCGACGAGGCCCACGCCATGGGAGTCCTCGGTGATTGCGGCCGGGGCACCTGCAGCCACTTCGGCCTCAAGAACGGGTCCGATGTCGAACTGACCATGGGGACCTTCAGCAAGTCTTTCGCTTCATTGGGCGGGTTCATCGCCGGCGAACGACAGGTCATCGATTATATCAAGTACAATTCACAGGCCTTCATCTTCAGCGCCAGCATGGCACCGGCCAGCGTGGCCGCCGCCCGCGCCGCCTTGAGGATCATCAGGAGGGAGCCGGAACGCATCGAACGGCTCCACCGCATCGCTGACGAGGTCCGGGAAGGGCTGAAGAATCAAGGCTTCAAGCTCATGGAGGGGGGGACCCCCATCCTGCCCGTGATCATCGGGGACGACATGATGACCTTCCGTTTCTGGCGGCGGCTCCTCGAGCAGGGCGTCTTCGTAAACGCCGTCGTCTCGCCCGCCGTTCCGCAGGGCCTGCAGCTCATAAGGCTCAGCCTCATCGCGACCTATGAACAAGAACATATCGACCGGATCCTTGAGGCATTCCACAAGATCGGCCGGGAGTTCAGCCTGATCGGCTAGGACCGTTCCCGCGCGGTCGCATTGACTTTGTCCGTTTCCTCGCCTAGAATCGGCCCCGGGCTCTTTTTCGAAAACGATATGGAACACCAAAGACCTTCGCAGGCCGACCTCCCGCGGGTGCTCGGTGTCACGAGCGTCATCGGGATCGTCATGGGGACCATGATCGGGTCGGGGATCTTCATCGTGCCTGCTTCCATCGCCGCCGGGCTCAAATCGCCCGTCTTGATGCTCGCGGTCTGGGTCGCGGGCGGGCTCCTGACTTTTTTCGGGGCCTTGTCGCTCTCCGAACTCGGGGCCGCCTTCCCCCAAGCCGGAGGGATGTACGTTTATCTCAAGGAGGCTTACGGGCCGCTCATCGGCTTCCTCTTTGGATGGGCCTTCTTCCTGGTCATCGATTCGGGAACGATCGCCACTCTGGCCGTAGGCTTTTCGACGAAATACCTGCCCTATTTCATCAAGCTCTCGCCGCTCGAGGCGAAGGCGGCCGCGGTGGCTCTCATCGCCCTCCTGTGCGCGGTCAACATCTTGGGCGTCAAGTATGGAGCCCTGCTCCAGAACGTCTTGACGTCCATCAAGTTCGCCGCCCTGGCCGGCCTATGCGCCACGGTGTTCGTTTTCGCCAAGGGCAACGCCGCGAACTTCTTTTCGCCGGCGCCCGAACGGTTCTCGATGGGCCTGGTCGGCAAGTTCGGCGTGGCCCTCGTCGCCGCCCTCTGGGCGTATAAGGGATGGGAAAGTTCGTCATTCAGCTCGGGCGAACTCC
>Ga0315275_10003671_pt1 | contig 14192 bp, 13 predicted proteins | sample YL17G03_0_MG_FD_205557 | JGI IMG/M metagenome (GOLD analysis project Ga0315275, IMG submission 205557) | Sediment microbial communities from Yellowstone Lake, YNP, Wyoming, USA - YL17G03_0 | ecosystem: Environmental > Aquatic > Freshwater > Lake > Sediment | place: USA: Wyoming | collected... | reverse complement strand
TAATGAGCCGATGTTGGACATGCGCGTCTCCTCCCGTTCCGGATTATTCGCTGGAACTTGGGTTCATTTCGAGGACGACGACCGCCGCCGCCATTTCCTTGACGTGGGACAACGAGACCGACATGCGAGTAACGCCGCGGGCGCCGCAGAATTCCCGGACCTTGCCGTGGACGAAGAGCTCGGGTTTCCCCAGGGGGTCGTTGACGATCTCGATCTCGTCGAACTTGTGCCCGCCGCTCCAGCCGGTCCCCATCGCCTTGAGGAACGCCTCTTTGGCCGCGAACCGGGCGGCGTAATGGAGGGCGGGGCGGTGCTTGGATTCGCAGTAAGCGGTTTCGGTCTCCGTGAAGAGTTTCTTCTTGAGCCCCTCCGTCCGGGCGAGTTTCTGCTCGACCCGGCCGACCTCGATGATATCGGTACCGATGCCAAAGATCATGGGATTCATTATATGAGACGCGCCGGAATTGTCAAAGCCGGGGGATCGGCGATTGGAAGCCGGTCTTCATCCTGAGCGGTGCTTCGGCTGTGGTGGGAGGCCTCCTTGCCGGCGCCTTCATTCGGGAAGGCCCTACCGGACGGCCGCCGCTGATTCAATCCCCTTCGCGGGATTCCACGGACGTAAGTCCGTGGAGCTTCAGTGGGTGGAAGGCCGGAATATTTCGGAAATTTGTCATCGTCCCGGATTTCCGGGCTCATTTCCGGTGGACGAGTGTCGTCGAGGCCTGGTCGGTCGGCAGGACGAGCATCTCGGCGACGTCCACATGAGGGGGGCGGGTCGCGCAATAGATCACGGCGTCGGCGATGTCCTCGGGCTCGAGCGGTGTGTAGCCCTGGTAGGTTTTCCCGGCCCGCTCGGCGTCGCCGTGAAAGCGAACGACGCTGAACTCGGTCTCGGTCAGGCCCGGGTCCACGGTCGAGACCCGGACGCCGGTCCCGTTGAGGTCGAGGCGCATGCCCTTGGTCAGAGCGCCGGCGGCGAACTTCGTCGCGCAATAGACGTTCCCCGCGGGGTACACCTCCCGGCCGGCAATGGAGCCGATGTTGATGACATGGCCCCGGCCGCGCGCGATCATGCCGGGCAGAACCGCCCGACTGACGTAGAGAAGGCCCTTGACGTTGGTATCGATCATCTCCTCCCAATCCTCGGACTTTCCTTCCTGGAACTTGTCCAACCCGCGGCTCAGGCCGGCGTTGTTGACCAGGATCTCTATCTCTTTCCATTCGGCCGGGAGACCCGCGACGGCTTTCTCCACGGCCTTCCGGTCGCGGACGTCCAGGGCGATGAAGTGGGATTTCGTTCCGAACGAGGCCTCGAGTTCGGCGGCGAGCTTTTCCAGGCGCTCTGCACGGCGGGCGGCCAGGAGGAGCCTTGCCCCCTGGGCCGCGAACGCCCGGGCGCAGGCCAACCCGATCCCCGCGCTCGCCCCGGTAATGAACACGATCTTTTCTTTCAACGGAACCATCGTTTTCTCCCGTGTCAGCAGAGCATATCAAATCAGAGACACAATACCAAATTCCGAATTTCTGAAAACGGCGATTTTCCCGGAGGAACATTCGGGAATTCGGAAATTGGTATTGTGTCCCCGATTAAAGATGACCAGCAAGGATCTTGATCCCGATGCCGATGAGGATGAGGCCGCCGAGAAGCTCCGCCCGCTTTCCGACCGCCCTCCCGACGAGCGGCCCGAGCTTGGCCCCGATGACCGTCAGGACGAAGCAGACGATGCCGATGAGGATCGCCGGGAGGAAGATGTTCGTCCGGAGGACGGCCAGGCTCAGCCCGACCGCCAGGGCGTCGATGCTGGTAGCGATCGAAAGGATGATAAGGGGCCAACCGCTGGTCCGGTCGACCGGGTCCGCCGCACGGTCGAGCGACGACGCGAACGACTCGCGGATCATCTTCAAGCCGACGAAGGCCAGGAGGGCCAGGGCCACCCAATGGTCGAACCGCTCGATATAGCGGAGCACGTTCTCGCCGGCAAACCCGCCCAGGACGGGCATGGCGAACTGGAAGAGCCCGAATGCAGAAGCCACCCGAAGCGTCTGGCGCCCGGTCAGCCGGGCGGCGCCGCACGACATCCCCATGGCCACGGCGAAGCAGTCCATGGCCAAGGCCACCGCCATTCCAAGGATAACCAGCAGGTTCATATTAGCGTCTCGACAAGGAAGGCCATTATATCATGCCGCGCGCGGTGTCCGGGGACACAATACCAATTTCCGAATTTCCGAAAACGGTGATTTTCCCAGGGGAGAACTTGAGAATTCGGAAATTGGTATTGTGTCCCCAATTCGCGTGATATAATAGATGTTTTGCAGAGGCCCGAAATGAGCGACAACTGGCTCGCCGCACGAAGACCTCGGGGATATCCCGGAGGAAGCGGTTTGAGGGTGAGCGGGCACGGTTCCCCGTCTGCAGGACGGGGAGAGCGAACCCGAAACCCGAGCGGATTTTGCAGGTTCGCTTCGAGCCTGCGGGGGTTCCAAGGGGGAAACACCCCCTTGGTCGCAGGGCGACAGCCCGAGAAAGGGAGGCAGGGACGGCGGCTCTTTCCGCCGGACCGTTGGAAGGGGGAAACGCAAAGCGGGTTCCCCCTCCAAGCCACTCGATGCGGGAAGATCCGCGTCTTCCGGAGGGATGTCCCCGAGTCCTGAGCAGGCGATCCTACATTTCTTCTTCGAGGACGATGACGACGTACCCGTCGGCGTTGAGCCGGCGGGCGAGCTCGCGGGCCGAGCCCTCGTCGGACGCCCCGACCCTGACCCTGTAATAGACCTGAGCGGGGGTTTTGAACACCGAAAGCCTGACGCCTGAGAAGCCGCGTTCCTCGAGCTCCCGGGAGAGACGGGAAGCATTCTCTTTCGATACGAAGGATCCCGCCTGGACGGACCACCTAGCCCCTCCGGGGGGAGGGGAAGAATCCCTGAGGACATCCAGCTGGACCCGGGCCGTGCCGGGGCCGACCATCCCGAGAACGCGGGCCGCAGCATAGGACAGGTCGATGATCCTGTCGCCGACGAACGGCCCCCGGTCGTTGATCCGTACGGTCGTCGCCCGGCCGTTCTCGATGTTCGTCACCATGACCTGCGTCCCGAACGGTAGGGTCCGGTGGGCGGCCGTCATATCGTACATGTCATAGATCTCTTTGTTCGAGGTGAGCTTCCCGTGAAAATCCGGCCCGTACCAGGAAGCCAGCCCCGTTTGAGACCCTCCCTCAGGAAAGTAATTCAAGCGGGCGCAGGAGACCGCAGCCGCCAGGACCGTCAGGAGAAAGAGGACCTTCCTGGTCATCGTCCCATAGCGCTATTCCAGGCAGGCGCCGAGCCTCTTTTTCAGCAGGGCGAACGCCTGGCGCGGTGTCGAACAGAACGTGAACAGATTGCGGTCGTCGGGGGTGATGGCCCCGACCTTGACGAACATGTCGAAATCGACGATCTTCCTCCAATAGTCCTCACCGTAGAGGATGAGGGTCAGCTCCTTTCGGGAGATCTTGCTCGTCTGGAGGAGGGTCACGATCTCGAAGAACTCGTCCATCGTCCCGAACCCGCCGGGGAAGGTCACGACGGCCTTGGCCTTGTAGACGAGCCAGAACTTCCTCATGAAGAAATAATGGAAGGCGAAGGAAAGGTCGGGTGAGATGTAGGGATTGGGTTCCTGGGCCTGGGGAAGCTGGATGTTCATGCCGATGCTCTTCCCGCCGGCGCGCAGGGCGCCGCGATTGGCCGCCTCCATGATCCCCGGCCCTGCGCCCGTGCAGACAACGAAGTTTTTCCCCTTGGGCTTGAGCGGGATGGCCCACTTGGCCAGGAGGTAGGCCAATTCCTCGGCTTCCCAATAATATTTCGTGAGCTGCGTGTCGCCGTGGCTCGGATTGGCCCGGGCCGAACCGAGGAACAGGACCGTGCTGTTGACCTTGGCCTTGTCCATGCGGGTCATCGGGCCGAGGTATTCGCTCAGGATCCGAAGGGTGCGCCCCTCCAGGGAATCCAGGAACTCGACATCCTTGTAAGGGGATTCCGGATGCTCCAACTTCGTCATGGCAACCTCTTTGTCGGCGTCCGTCCCCGATTCTAGCATGAAACACCGGCGGCGTTAAGTGAGGCTCCGGAGCCCCCCTAACGTCTTTGACTTCGACCCTTCGCTATGCAAGAATAGGGCGCGAAAAGGAGGATCGATGGACCGCGCCCTCGCAAACCTGGCCGCCATGGAATATCCGGGCCGCGTCATTGTCATCGGCCGGGACCGGACCGGCTCCCGGACCGCCGTTATCTACGCCGTCACAGGACGCTCACCGTCGAGCCAGGCCCGGAAGCTGGAATGGCGTGAGGACGGCGTCTGGGTCCGGCCGACCGACGAAGAGGTCTTAAAAAAGGGCAACCCGGATCTCCTGATCTATCCCGCCATGCTGTTCTCGGCCCGCGGCGTCGCGGTCTCGAACGGCAAGCAGACCACCGACGTCCGGCGCCGCCTCGATGAAGCCGCCGGCGCGGGGCCCGCCGGGGTCCTGGCGGGCAGCCTGTCCGGCTGGGACTACGAGCCGGACGCCCCGATCTTCACGCCGCGGATCAGCGGCTGCGTCCTTCCCGGGCCCGAGGCCGCCCTCTCCATCATCAAGAGAGGGGCGGCCGGGGAGGCCCTCAGAAGCTATTACGAGATCCCTCTCGAGGCTGGCAAGGGAAAGTTCGTTGCGACCTACGACGGCCTGAACAGGGACCCGCTGAGGCCGTTCCCGGGCGACCCATGTGACGTCGCCCTGGACGCCGCGGACGCCGCCGGGATGGCCGAATCGGTGTACGAGGCCTTGAAGCCCGGGGACGGGGGCCTGGACTTCCGGGTGGCCGTCGCCTGCCTCCTTGCCGGGAACCTCGCCCGGAACGAATACGAGACCGCGATCATCAACCGGTACGAAAGGACTTGAGACCATGGACGCCAAGGAAAGGACTTCCAGGACCCAGTACCAGACCAAAGTCACCGAGGACTTCCCTGGATCCCTGATGTTCGGGGAGACCCGGTTCGTCAAGAAGACCGCCATGCGCTACGGCGAGAACCCGGGATATCCCGCCGCCTTTTACCAGGAAGAAGGGGCCTCCGGGCCCAACATGGCGAGCCTCGAGGTTCTCCAGGAAGGGACGAAGGGTCTCAGCTATATCAATGTGGGGGACATGGACCTCGGCCAGAGGCTCGTCAGGAAGCTCCACGCGGTCTTCGGGGGCCGACCCGCCTGCGTGATCATCAAACACGAGATGCCGAGCGGCGTGGCGATGGGCGCCAGCGCCCTCGACGCCTTCGATAAGGCTTGGAAGTGCGACCCCCTTTCGAATTTCGGGGGGGTCGACGTCTTCAACGTCCCGGTCACCGAGCCGCTCGCCTCGCTGCTTGTAGAAAGCCCGCGCAATGTCGAGGTGGTCTATGCCCCGGATTTCGCCCCGGAGGCCCTGAAGGTCCTCGCGACTCGCAAGGTCCTCCGCGTCGTCCGGATGGCCGCCCCCATCGACGACCTTTCCCATGACAACGGCCTCGAGTTCAAGCGCGTCGCCGGCGGGATGCTCGTCCAGAAGAGGTTCGATTCGAAAGTTGTCTCGCCCGCATCGCTCGACGTCGTATCCGTCCGGAAGCCCACCGAAGAAGAAGTCCGGGCCGCCCTCTTCACTTGGACCGTCGCCTGCTTCACGCGGTCGAACGCGGTCATCATCGGCACCTCCGACAAGACCCATGGCATCGGCTCGGGGCAGAGGAGCCGGATCGACTCGACCGAGGACGCCATCCGCCTCTCGAAGCGCGGCTACGGGCCCGAAGGCTGTGTGCTGGCCTCGGACGCGTTCATGCCGTTCCCAGATGTCGTCGAACTCGCGGCGCAGCACGGGATCACGGCTGTCATCTTTCCGTTGGGATCGATCAGGGACGCGGAGGTCATCGCCAGGGCCGACGCGCTCGGGTTAGCGATGATCGTGACGCGCTCGCCGGGAGAGGTGGACTGCGAGCGGTGTTTCCTGCACCGCTAGACCCGGGACCGGCTGCCGCCGGAAGGGGGGTGCCATGAGCCTTAAGGAATACGCCAAGAAACGTGACTTCGCCAAGACCCCGGAACCCGCCGGCAAAGAGGCCCCGAAGGGCCGCTCCCGGGGTCTTCTCTACGTCATCCAGAAGCACGCCGCCTCGCGCCTCCATTATGACCTGCGGCTCGAAGAGAACGGGGTCCTGGCCAGCTGGGCGATCCCCAAGGCCCCTCCCATGGCGGAGGGGGAGAAGCGGCTCGCGGTCCGGACGGAAGACCACCCTATCGGCTACGCGGATTTCGAGGGAGCCATCCCGGAGCCCGAGTACGGGGCGGGGACCGTCGAGATCTGGGACCGGGGGACCTATGAGGCGGTCGAAACGACGGCTTCCAAATGGGTCGTCGATATCCGGGGGCGGAAGCTCAATGGCCGTTTCGCTCTCATCCGCATCAAGCCGAGGGCGGGCAAAAAGGACGTCAACTGGCTTTTCTTCAGAATGATTTAGGCCGGGATTCTGTTATCATGGGAGACGCCCTCTCTCATGAAAGGAAAACGAATGCTGCAACGCAGCCCGACACGCCGTCCATGGTCCCTGGCTCTGTCCGTCGCCCGGGCGGCCGGCGTCTTCCTCATCGCCCGGGAAGGGACCTGAATCATGTATCTTTCCATCGTCTGGCATTTCCACCAGCCCATCTACAAAGACCCGGTCAACGGCGAGTACATCCTGCCCTGGGTAAACCTCCACGCCACGAAGAACTATCATCCCATGGGGGAGCTGGTCCGCGAGTCGGGGTTTCCCTGCACCTTCAATTTCGTCCCCTGCCTTCTCGAACAGCTCGGGGAATATGCCTCGGCGACCGCCAACGACCCTTATCAGAGGGCCCTCGAGAAGGATTCGGCGGACCTGACATTTGCCGACATCCGCCTTCTGGGCCGGATCTCGCCCGGCGGGGGAGACGCCGCCGCGGTCCAGAAGCGCGCCCTGGAAGCTTTGTTCTCTCCGCTCGACGGGGTCGGCGAAGATCGCGGAACGCTCCTGGCCCTCAGGAAGAAGCTCCATGATGACCTGGTCCCGCTATTCCGGAGCCTGAAGAAAAAAGGCCTGGCCGAGATCACCACATCGGCCTATTACCATCCCCTCCTGCCCCTCATCTTCGACAGTTCCTGTTCTCCGGACGAGAAGGCCCCGGGAACGCAGTTCCGGCGTCCCGAGGACGGAGAAGCCCAGCTCAGGATGGGAAAGGAATATTTTCTAAAGGTTTTCGGATTCGCGCCCGACGGCCTTTGGCCTTCGGAAGGGGCCGTCAGCCGGGAGGTGGCCGCCGCGGCCGCGCGAGCCGGCTTCGCCTACGCCCTCACCGATGAGAACGTCCTTTGGAAGAGCCTCGGGGAACCCGCCGACCGTTCGGCGCTTTACAGGCCGTACAAAGCGGACGGCCTCCCGATGTTCTTCCGGGACCGGGAACTCTCCGACCTCCTGAGCTTCTCGTATCAGAAATGGCCCGAAAGGGACGCGGTGGCGGATTTCCTCCGGAGGCTGGAGGCCCGGCGCCGCATCTCTCCCGACGGCGCCGTCTGCGTCGTCGTCCTGGACGGCGAGAACCCTTGGGAATGCTACCCGGGGAACGGCGTCCCGTTCCTCAGGGAATTCTACGGGCGCCTGCTCGAGGCCGACGGGATCGTGCCCGTCCTGCCAGGAGCGTACCTCCGGACCCACGGTCCCGGCCGGGACGTCGCGCTGGTCCCGGGGACCTGGCTGGGCAACTTCTCCAAATGGGTCGGGGACCCGGCCAAGAACCGGGCCTGGGAAGAGCTCGCAGACGCGAGGGCACGCTGCGGCCCCGTCCCCGAGATCTACGTCGCGGAGGGGTCCGATTGGTTCTGGTGGTACGGGGAGCCCGAAAAGGAAGAGTTCGACTTCCTCTTCAAGAGCTATGTCCGCGCCGCCCTTCGAAGGGCCGGGCAGGGAGGGCGCCCATGAGACCCCTCGAGTTCCTCTTTGCCGTCCACTGCCATCAGCCGGTAGGCAATTTCGGCGACGTCTTCGAAAGGGCGTTCGACGAATGTTATGAGCCGCTCCTCGCCGAGTTCGACAGGCACCCGAACTTCAAGTTCTCCCTTCATTTTTCCGGCCCCCTGCTGGAGCACATGGAGCTCCGCAGGCGGAGCTGTTTGGATCTCGTCAGGCTCCTCGCCGGACGCGGCCAGGTTGAGCTCCTCGGCAGCGGGTTTTACGAGCCGATCCTCGCCGTCATCCCGGAGGGGGACCGGCTCGGACAGCTCCGGATGATGAGCCGCTGGCTCGAGGACCATTTCGGCCGCAGGCCGAGGGGCGTCTGGCTGACCGAGAGGGTTTGGGAGCCTCACATCGCCGGAACCCTGGCCCGGGCCGGGATCGAATACACGCTCCTCGACGAGGAACACTTCCATTACGCAGGCGCGAAGGACATCCACACGTCATACATCACCGAGGACGAGGGGCTTCCGTTGAGGGTCTTTCCCATCGACAAACAGCTCCGGTACCTCATCCCGTTCGGCACGCTGGAGGAGATCGACGCGGCCTTCGCCGGGATCCGCGAGCGGGGGGGGATCGCGGTCCTCGGGGACGACGGGGAGAAGTTCGGGCTCTGGCCGGGAACCGCGGATTGGGTCTTCGGAAAAGGATGGCTCGGGAAATTCCTGGACCACTTGGAAGAGACGGGCGTCCGGACGATGACGCTTTCGGAGTACGCGGACGCCGAACCTCCCGGAGGTCGGGTCTATCTCCCGCCGGCTTCGTACGAGGAGATGACGGAATGGGTCCTCGAGCCGCGCGAGCTCGACGCCTACCGGAAGGCCCGGGAAGCGTGTCCGGCGCAGGCGCGGAGGTTCCTCCGCGGCGGCTTCTTCCGCGATTTCTTCCTGAAGTACCCGGAGTCGAACCTGCTCCACAAGCGGATGCTCTCGGTTTCGAAGAGGATCGCCGCGTCGGAGAGGAGGGAGGAAGCCATCCGGGAGCTTTACATGGCCCAATGCAACGACCCTTATTGGCACGGCGTTTTCGGCGGGCTCTATCTTCCCCATCTGAGGGAGGCGGCGTGGGGCCATCTCCTTCAAGCCGAAAAGGCCTCGCCCGCCGAAGCCGGCTGGGCGGAAGCAGACCTCGACCTGGACGGCCGGATCGAATTCTCGTGGGGCCCCGGGTCTTTCGGCCTCATCATCAAGCCCTCGTTCGGGGGCGCCGTCATCGAGATCGACCATAGGCCGTCCTCAAGGAACATCACGGACGTCCTGTCGCGAAGGCCCGAGTCCTACCACACCCGGGGCGACGGGGGGGCGGCGGAAGGGAAGAGCATCCACGAACTCACAAAGCGGCTTCCGCCGGGAGCCGAAGAATTGCTCCGCTACGACCCGCAGCCGCGCTTTTCATGCCTCGACCGCTTCCTCCATCCTGCGACCCGGCCGGAGGACCTCCGGCGCGCGGAGTATGGCGAACTGGGGAATTTCGTTGACGGGGAATATGCCGCTTCGGTCGAAGGCCCCGTCCTTGCGCTGGAGAGGACGGGCCGCGTCCGGGTCGACGGGGAAGACGTCCCCGTGGTCCTCCGCAAGCGGATCAGAGCGGAAGACGCGGCGATCCGAGTTCGCTACGAGATCACGAACGCCGGAGTGCGACCGGTCTCCCTGACGTTCGCCTCGGAATGGAATTTCTACATGCTCCAGGACGAGTTCGCCCTCCGGGCCGACGGCGCCGAACTCATGGCCGGGCGCCTGTCGTTCCGGGCCGAGGGAGCGGACGAGATCTGGAGCTTCCCCCTTCGGACCCTGTCCCAGTCCGAGAAGGACTATGATATAATCCATCAGGGGTTCTGTCTCCTTCCCGTGCGGAGGATCCGTCTCGGGGGAGGGGAGGGCACGTCTTTCGATATTGTACTGGCGGTGAACAATGCCCCATAAGAACTTCGTCCTTGTCCTGCACAGCCACATCCCATATGTCCTTTCCCACGGCAGTTGGCCCCACGGAGTGGACTGGCTCTTTGAAGCGGCCGCGGAAAGCTACCTTCCGCTCCTCGATGTGTTCCGCCGGCTCGCGGACGAGGGGATCTCGCCGCAGGTCAACATCGGGATCACCCCGGTCCTGGCCGCCCAGCTCAAGGACGCGCGGTTCAAGTCCGGTTTCGATGAATACCTCGCCATGAAGATCGAGATCGCCGCCCGGGACCGGGCGTATTTCGAGCGGACGGGAGACGCGGGGCTCGTTGCCCTGACCGCCTTTTGGCAGAAATGGTACGAAAAGCTCGTCGCGGACTTTCACGGGACCTATCATGAGGATATCGTAGACGGGTTCCGGGCATTACAGGATGCGGGACAGATCGAGGTCCTGACCTCGGCCGCGACGCACGGCTATTTCCCCCTGCTCGCCCGGGACGAGAGCGTCCGGCTCCAGGTCCGGCAGGGGACGCACGCGTACCGGAAGGATTTCGGCCGAGACCCGAAAGGGTTCTGGATCCCGGAATGTGCTTACCGCCCGGGATACTCATGGAAACCGCCCTTCGGCGATCGCCCCCCTTACACCCGGCAGGGGGTGGACGAGATCCTGGGCTCGGAAGGCATCGGTTATTTCTTCGTCGACGGCCACCTCCTCAAGGGTGGGGTTGCCATGGGCGTCTATACGGACAGGTTCCCTGCTCTGAAGCGCCTCTGGGAAGGCTCCCGGGGCACCTCGAACCGGCCCGAAGATCCGACCCGTGACCCCTATTCGGCCTACCGGGCCTACCCCTCGAACACGCCGTTCTTCGTCCGCGACGAGGTCTCGGGCTCCCAGGTCTGGAGCCGCCAGTCGGGTTATCCTGGGGACGGCTGGTACCTGGAATTCCATAAAAAGCACTTCCCGGGCGGGATGCGCTATTGGCGCATCACCTCGAGCGAGGCCGGCCTGGGCGACAAGGCCCCCTACGACCCCGGAAAGGTCCGGGAGCGCTTGAAGGAGCACGCCCGTCATTTCGTATCCTCCGTCGAGGAGATTCTGAGGACCCGGGAGGAGGGGACGATCGTCGCGCTTTACGACACCGAGCTCTTCGGGCACTGGTGGTTCGAGGGCCCGGAATGGCTCTATCTCGTGCTCAAAGGCCTCGATAGAAGCTCCGTTCATCCAATGACGGGCGCGGCCGCCCTGGACGCCCTGCCGCCCCGGTCCGTGGTCTCTTTGCCCGAGGGATCCTGGGGCGAGGGCGGGTTCCACGGGATCTGGCTCAACGAGGACACCGCCTGGATCTGGGAAAGGATCTACAGGATCGAAGAAGCGGCGGCCCGGCTCGGCGACGGGAAGAGAGCCGACCCCCGCCTCCTGAAGCAGTTCATCAGGGAAAAATTCCTCCTGGAGAGTTCCGACTGGCCGTTCCTCATTTCGACCTGGTCGGCCCGCGACTACGCCCAGAACCGGGCGGCCGAGCATTACGAGCGAGCCCGGGCGCTCGCCGGGTGGATCAAGGCCGGGCGCCCGCTGGCGGGGGGCGAGGCCGCCCTCCTCGACACGTGGGAGAAGGAGGACCGACTGTTCGACGAGGTCGTGACGCCCGATGGACAGATCCTCTGAGCGAACCCTGGTCATGGTCCTCTGCGGGGGCAAGGGGGAACGCCTCTACCCGCTGACGAAGGACAGGGCCAAACCCTCGGTGCCCTTCCTCGGCATCTACCGGATCGTCGACTTCAGCCTCTCGAACGCCCTCAATTCCGGGCTCCGCAGGATCGCCCTGCTCACCCAGTACAAGTCCCTCTCGCTCGAGCGCCACATCCTGACGGGTTGGAACATCTTCCACTCCGAGAGCGGAGATTACATCATCTCGCTTCCCGCCCAGGGCCGGGTGAGCGACCACTGGTACGAAGGCACGGCCGACGCCGTGTTCCAGAATATCTACACCATCCAGCAGGAGAACCCGGAGACGGTCATCATCCTCTCGGGCGATCATGTCTACAAGGCCGACTACCGGAAGATCCTCGCGTTCCGTGCGGAGCGCGACGCCGATGCCGTCGCTCTGGCCAAGGTCGTCCCGGCGGCCGACGCCTCCCGCTTCGGCATTATGCAGGTCGACGGCGAGAACCGGATCATCGACTTCCTCGAGAAGCCGAAGAGGCCCCCGGCCCTGCCGGGGGACCCGGAAAAGACCCTGGCCTCGATGGGCGTCTATGTCTTCAGGACCCCCGTCCTCATCAAGGCCCTGCTCAAGGACGCCCGGACCCCGGGGAGCTCCCATGATTTCGGCAAGGATATCATTCCGAAGCTCATCCGCGAGCACAAGCTCTACGCCTATGTCTATGACGATTACTGGGAGGACATCGGGACGATCGACGCGTACTGGCGGGCGAACATGATCTTCCTATCGCCCTCCCCCCCGATCCCCCTCATGGACCCCGCCTGGCCGGTCCGCAGTCACAAACCCCAGTTCCCTCCGGTTTTTGTCGACGGGGGGGACATCCGGAATTCGATCCTCGGCTCCGGGTGCCATCTCGCGGGCTGCCATGTGCGGAATTCCGTTCTATCGCCGAACGTCCGGGTCCGCGAAGGGGCCGACATCGCCGATTCCATCATCTTCGAGGACGTCGAGGTCGGCCCGGGGGCGCACCTCCGGAAGGTCATCATTGACAAGCATTCCGTGATCCCCGCGGGCTTCGAGATCGGCTATGACGACGGCCGGGACGCCGGGAGCTTCAAGATCAGCCGGGATGGCGTGCGCGTCGTCCCGAAGAAATGGAACCCCGCGTGATCGAGCGCCACTCCTTCTATTTCACCCAATCCCAGAAGCAGGGGAGCCGGGAGCTCGCCCTCCTCTCGATCATCTCCCAGAGCTTCTTCCAGCCCTTCTCGCTCGCGGACAACCTCCTGGTCATCCTGACCGCCCTGACTTCGGGGACCGGAATGGGCTTCAACAGGGCGATGCTGTTCCTCAAGGATGGGGAAAGCCTCCTCGGAGAGATGTGGCTCGGTCCGGGTTCCACCGAGGAGGCCAGGTCCATCTGGGAGGTGCTGACCACCCCGGGGATCGGCTACATCGAGGTCATCGAATACAACAGGTCCCTCGTCTCGAAGAACAAGGATACCCTGACCCAGAAGATACGGGGCCAGCGCTTCGCCCTCGATGAAGGCGTTTCGGAGCTCCCCGGCCTGGCGGTCCGGGACAAGGAGATCATCCTCGTCAGGGACGCCCGGAACGAAACCGGGGTCGACCCCCGGTTCCTCGAGCTGATCGGCGTTGACGAGTTCGTTTGCATCCCGCTCCTGGCGCGCGACGAGGTCCTGGGAGAGATCGTCCTTGACAATGCCATCACGAACACGCCCATCACTGCCCCGGATATCAAGCTGGCGGGCATGTGCGGGCTGATCGCCGCGAACCACGTCTATTCCACCGTCCTGCACACGAAGGTCGTCGAGATGGAGAAGATGGCGGCCCTGGGCGAGATGGCGGTCTTCGTCACCCACCAGGTCCGGAACCCGATCGCCGCCATCGGCGGCTTCACCGAACAGCTTCTCCAGCCGGGGATCGACGATGTCCGCCGGAAAAGGAACCTCGAGATCATCCGCGACGAGACGCGCCGGCTGGAGAACGTCGTCTACAAGATCGCCCACTTCCTCAAGATCAGCCTCAAGGAGCCCGTCGCCTTGGATATCGGCCCGATCCTCCGGTCCGTCCTCGAGAGCCCGGAGCTCAAGGCCAAGCTCGAGAAGTTCCGCCTGGCCGTCAAAGTCGCCGACTGTCCGCCTAGGGTCATCTGTGATCCGTCCTCCGTCGGGGAGGTCTTCAGAAACCTCCTGGAGAACGCGGTCGAGGCCACTCCCGAGGGCGGGAGCATCTCCGTGACGGCCTACCCCAAGAACGACCGCTGGTTCGTCCTCAGCGTTCGGGACACGGGAACAGGCATCGCCCAGGCGGATCGGGCTCGGCTCTTCACGCCGTTCTTCACGACGAAGGAAAAAGGGATGGGTCTCGGACTGCCGTTCGTCAAACGCGTGATGGACTCCTGCCGGGGAAAGATCGAGGTCGAGAGCCGGAAAGGGCGGGGGACGACGTTCCGCCTGCTGTTCCAATGCCAGGAAAGGGAGGGGACACCATGAAGAAGATCCTGCTGGTCGAAGACGAAAAGCCGCTTTGCCTCCTCTACGAGGAGGAGCTCGGGGCGGCGGGATACGACGTAACGTCGGTCCACGACGCCGACTCCGCCTT
>Ga0315275_10003669_pt1 | contig 14193 bp, 7 predicted proteins | sample YL17G03_0_MG_FD_205557 | JGI IMG/M metagenome (GOLD analysis project Ga0315275, IMG submission 205557) | Sediment microbial communities from Yellowstone Lake, YNP, Wyoming, USA - YL17G03_0 | ecosystem: Environmental > Aquatic > Freshwater > Lake > Sediment | place: USA: Wyoming | collected... | reverse complement strand
CGGTCGGGGAAACCGGCGTCCCCGAGGTTCTTCCAGCAGACGTCATGGAAGGCCTTGGACCGGTTCGACGTGCCCATGCCGTCGACTTGGACGACGATGAATCCCAGCTCGGCCAGCGACTGCATGGAGCTGTAAGCGCTGAAGGCCTTCGGGACGAACGAGCCCTGCGGTCCGGCGTAGATGTTTTCGATGACCGGATATTTTTTAGCCGGATCGAAGCCGAGCGGGCGGAAGATGACGCCCCAGATGCCGGTCTTGCCGTCGCGGGCGAGGGAGGTGAAGACCTCGGGCGCCCGCCAGCCGGCTTTGACCAGCTCTTGGATATCGGCCGTCTCGAGCGAAAGGATGGTCTTCCCGTCGCCGGTCCGGCGCAGCTCCGAAACCGGGGGCTGATCGACGCGCGACCAGGAATCCACGTAATATGCCATATCCGGCGAGAAAGTGACCGAATGCGTCCCGTCGGCCTCGGTGAATCGGGTCAGGCCCGTGCCGTCGAAATTGATCCGGCAATAATGGATGAAATACGGGTCCTTGCCGGAGACCATCCCGCCCGCCTGGAACCAGATCTGCCGTTTCTGCTCGTCGACCTTGTCCACGGCCCGGACGACCCATTCGCCCTTGGTGATCTGGTTCTTGACTTCTCCGGTGCGGCCGTCAAAAAGATACAGATGGTTCCAGCCGTCCCGCTCCGACATCCAGATGATCTCGCGGCCGTCGGCCAGGTCGCTGCGGTATTTCTTCCCGGAATAGCAGAAGAAGGTCCGGTATTCTTCCGTGATCAGGGACCAGGTCTTTCCGGTCGCCGCGTTCACCTCGAGGACCCGATAGACCTGGTGCCCCCGCTGGTTGTATTCGAAGGTGAAGGCGCGGCTGTCCTTCCGCCAGGCGAAGGCCGACAAGTCATAGGGATTCGGGAAGAGGGTGTTGTCGATGGGGATCTGCTTTTTCGTCTCGACATGGAAGAGAACGGGCTGGTCCAGATCGAGGGCATCGCCCGGCTTGGCGTATTCCATCGTCGAATACTTGGGTTGGAGCTGGTCTGCGGGCGAGGACTCGATGTATTGGATCATCCGGTGGAAGCCCGGTTTCAGGCGGGCGGCGAGGAGCTTCTTGGAATCGGGCGACCAGAGGAGGGACCGGTAAACATAATAATCGCCCTGGGAGCCGTCGAGGCTCAGAACAAACTCGTCCTTCTTGTCCTTGGACCGGATAAAGACGTTGAAATTTTTGATGAAGGCTTCCCATTTCCCGTCGGGGGAGGCCTTGAATTCGATCGAAGCGGCCTGGGCCGGCGGGCCGCCCTGACCGAGCCCGCCGCCGCCTCCGCCCCGCTGGGGGCGGCGCTCGACCGGGCCGACCTTCACGCAGACGTATTTGAGGAGTTCGCACTTCCAGCGGGAATCTCCGACATTGAACTCGATGCTCTTCTCGTTGTCGACGAAGGTGAACGTCGAGAAGGGAAGGGTGACGGCCGTGTATTTTTCTTTCGCCGCCGCCGAGAGCGCCGCGGCCAGCTTGGCGTGGTCGAAGGCCGCTTTTTTCGTCGCCTTCTCGGCGTCGACAAGGACGAACTCATTGCCGCCCTTAACCGATTTGCGGTACCAGAAGCGCGGCGTTTTCTCGATCCAATTGGGCCGCTCGGGAATGTTGACGGCCAGCCCCTGGAACTTGGTCCGGAGGGCGTTGGCCCGCTCATAGTCGGACAGGGTTCCCTGCGCCGCGAGGACTGCGGGCAGACACGTCAAGACCAGAAAAAGGAGCGAACATCCGAACAGACTCCTGCGTTTCATTTTTTCTCCTTTACAGATGGAAAGAAGCGTTTCTCTCTTTATCGCTCAGACATTGGCAGCCCGCTCCAGCCTTTTCATGATGCTGAAGATGAACGCGGCCGAGAGCAGGCAGGCCGTGACCAGGATGGCCCAGACGGCCCACAGCGGCACCCGCATCCAGAACCAAGCGATCACGCCGACGAGGTTGTTGCCGATGGCGGTGGCGGCGAACCAGCCGCCCTGCATCAGTCCCTTGTACTTGGGCGGGGCGACCCGCGAGACGAAGGAGATCCCGATCGGGCTAAGGAGAAGTTCGGCGATCGTGACCGCGAAGTAAGTCGAGATGAGCCAATAGACCGAAACCTGGCTGGCGGCGGGCGCCACCAGCCCGCCCAGCGACTTGGGGCTGGGCAGGCCGAGCGAGCCTAGGACCAGGATGGTGTAGGCCCCGGCCGTGATGAGCATGCCGTAACCGATCTTGCGGGGGGCCGAAGGCTCCTTTCCCTTCTTGTTGAGCGCGGCGAAGATGCCGACGACGAGCGGAGTCAGGGCGACGATGAAGAAGGGGTTGAAATGCTGGAACATCTGGGGCATGAACCGGTTGACGGCCGGATAGCTCTGGAAGCGGAGGAAGGCCAGCAGGCCGAATCCGATGAAGGCGGCCGCGCCGATCCCCCGGGCGAGCGGCTTGGCCTTCTTGCGCAAGGCGAAGACCAGGCCGACGACGGCCAAGAAGACGGGCAGGAGTCCGGTCAGGTCGAACCACAGGTTGGTCGCTTTGCCGACGCTGGGAACCGTGTAGTCGCGGGCGAAAAAGGTCATGGTTACCGCGCTCTGGTGGAAGGCCATCCAAAAGAAAATGACCACGAAGAAGACGAGCCCCAGGGCCACCAGCCGTTCCTTGGTTTGTTGGGGGGTGAGCTCGACGACCTGGTCCTTGTAGGCCGCCGACTTCTTCTTCTGGACCTCGGCCATGGCGGCCACCTTGTAGTGCTTCTTGAAGCCCCAGAAGATCAGCATCGAGATGATGAGCGAGATGCAGGCGACGCCGAACGCGAAGTGGTAGGATTTGCTCAAGGTGTTGATGTAGGTCTCGGAGAAGCCCCGCAGGGAGTCCATGGTCACGGCTGGATCCTGCGCCTGGGCGATCCCGAGGTAGGCCGCCACGTCGGCCAGCTTGCCCTTGAGGAAGTCGTTGGCCATGGCCGGGATGCGGGCGTCGTAGAAGAAATGGGCCTTGCTGAGAATCCAATTGGAGACCGCCTCCGAGGCCGACGGGGCGAACATGGCCCCGACGTTGATGCCCATGTAGAAGATGTTGAAGGCCCGGTCGCGCATGCCGCTGTATTTGGGGTCGTCGTAGAGGTTGCCGACCAAAGCCTGAAGGTTGCCCTTGAACAGCCCCGTTCCGAGGCAGATGACGGCCAGAGACGCCACGATCAGAACGAAGCCCGATTCCATCTGGGTCGGGAGGGTCAGCATGGCGTAGCCGATGAACATGGTGATCATGCCCAGCGAGATCGTTTTCCCGTATCCTAGAAAACGGTCGGCCAGGAAGCCGCCCAACAAGGGGAAGATATAGACCCCGACCATGAACGTCGAGTACATGAACCCCGCGGATGCCGCCGACAGGCCGTATTTCGCCTGCATGAACAGGACGAAGATCGAGATCATGGTGTAAAAGCCGAAACGCTCGCCCATGTTGGCGAAGAAGGCGACGAATAGACCTTTGGGATGACCTTTAAACATGTTGGGAGACCCTCCTTGGGCGCGGTGATATCCGTGAGGAGTTAGGAAAACGCACGAATCATTTATATAGAAGGGGGGAAGAGGATGTCAACCTGGAATTTTTAATTAAGGTGACAGATAACCCAACCCCTAAACTCATGATGCATTTCGTTTATTCACAGCTCCCATCCTAATGGAATTTGGGTTGGGTTATCTGTCACCGAAATTCAAAGCGGGAATGCCCAGGAACAACGGCTCGATATGCCTCCGCAGGAGGTTATCGGTGACATTGGATTCGATGAGGTCGCGATGGCGCCGCAACAGGTTCGTGAAGCGGCCGCCCATTTCCGCGGCGATCCGGAAGCCGATATGGACGAGCTGGCGGAAATGGGGATTGAACCGGGGGCAGGAAGGATCGTGCCGCAGAGCTTCGACGAACTCGAGGGCGTCCCATGCGTTCACCTCTTCGGCTGACGGCAGCCGGGCCATGTCGATCCCGACGACCGCGAGATACGGGCGGATGAGTTCTTCGATACGGGACAGGGCGCCGGCGTAGACATCCTTGGCCAATTGAAGACCGTCTCCGCCCGAGGCGGCCAGTCCGATGACCTCCTCCAGCCAGGTCGTCCCCGCCGTCTTCAGATGAATCCCGGTGCCGGCTTTGGCCATGGCCCGGTGCATGATGGGATATAGAGAGAACTTGTCGCTGCCGGAGTGGATGCTGAGCTTCAGGTTCGCCGGGAGGTCGAAGGTCAGTTTGGCCATTTCCACGACGGCCAGAGCGTTTTCAAACTCCCGGGCGAACTTCTGGACGTCGCCCTCGTAGTCGATGCCTTTGAGAAAGGCCCCCGAAAATCTCGGGGCGATGGTTTGAACGGCCATGTTCCGGAAGGATGCGGCGGCGAGAATGAAGAACAGGTCTTCGGCCGTTTGGGGGACGGCCGCTTCGTCGAGGGAGATCTCGGCGATGAAGTTCGCCGCGCCTTTTTTTTCGGCGATGCGGCGATAGACACGATTGGCTTCCTCGACCGCTCCGAGGTACCGCCGGGCAACATTCATCAGCGACGCATTCGTCAATTCCAAAGGCGCCTCGCTGTTTGGAAGGCAGAGCGGCCCCAGATAGCGCGTCGCTGCTTTTATGAACTCGGAAACGGATTCGGCGCGGGCCGGCCGGCCGATGTGATCGGCGATATCGATCGTAAAAAAATCGCAGGCGGCCATGAACCGGTCGACGGTGGCCAGACCGATATGGTCGGCGTCGACGTAATAGGGGTCCCGCCAGCCGCAGGCTTCGACCGCTTCCGCGGCCCGGCGCCGCGTATCCTCGGGAGATGTCCCGATGAGCGCGTGTTCGCGATTGGATTTGTTCCAGACGGGAGCGATCCGCACGCCGCGGTCTCGGGCGATCTTCAGCGCCCGAAGCTGGGCCTGACCCTCGAATCCGAAGCGGTCGCCGACGCCCAGGGAGTATTTTTCAAGCGGCATCATCGTTTTTTGTTTCCGGAAACCGGAAGTAGCGCTTGGCGTTGAAATAGCAGATGTCCTTGACCATTCCTCCGACCGGGTCCAAATCCTCCGGCAGCCGGCCGCGCTCCATGTCGCGGCCGAGGATGTCGCAGAGAAGGCGGCGGAAATAGTCATGGCGCGGATATGATAGGAAGCTCCGCGAGTCGGTGGTCATCCCGACGAAGCGGCTGAGAAGGCCCATGTTCGACAGGGCTTCGATCTGGCGGGTCATGCCGTCGAGCTGGTCCAGGAACCACCAGGCGGGGCCGTATTGCATCTTTCCCGACGCGGATCCGTCCTGGAAATTTCCCGTCATGGCCGCCACCATGTCGCTGTCGCGGGGATTGAGGTTGTAAAGAATGGTTTTGGCCAAATGGCTCTCCGCGTCGAGCCTGTCCAGGAAACGGGCCAGCGGGCGTCCGATCTCGAGATCGCCGATCGAGTCGAAGCCCGCGTCCGGCCCGACCGCCTTCATCATCCGCGAGTTCGTATTGCGCAAAGCGCCGAGGTGGAATTGCTGGACCCAGCCTTTTTCCCAGTCCATCACCGCGAATTCGTAGAGCATGGCCGATTTGAACTGAAAAATAACGTGCGGAGCGAGTGACTTCCCGGCCATCAGATTGTTAAAAGCGCGGCGGATCTCGGCTTCGGAATAATCTTCGACGAAGACGGTCTCCAGCCCGTGATCGGACAGACGGCAGCCCGTCGAATGGAAAAAGTCATGACGTTTGCGAAGAGCCGTCAACAGGTTCGGGAAAGACGTGATGTCCGTGTCGGAGGCCTCCGAAAGGCGGGCGACGTAGGCGCGATAAAGATCCGGCCTCTCCGCCGCCAGGGCTTTATCCGGCCGGAAAGCGGGGTAAACTCCGAATCCGACGCCGGCCTCGACGCTCAATTTCTGATGGTGCTTGAGGTCGTCGACCGGATCGTCCGTCGTGCAGACGACCTCGACGTTCATTCGGCGGAGGAGGCCGCGGGCCGTGAATTCGGGAGTCGCGAGCTTCGCGTTGCATTCCTCCCAAATGCCGCCCGCCGTCTCCGGGTCGAGGAGGCGGCCCTCGATCCCGAACAGCCGCTTCAGCTCCAAGTGGGTCCAATGATAAAGCGGGTTGCGCAGAGTCCGGGGGACCGTTTCCGCCCATTTCTTGAACTTCTCCCAATCCGAAGCGCCGCCGGTGATAAACCGCTCATCGACGCCGCAGGCGCGCATCGCCCGCCATTTGTAGTGATCCCCCTCGAGCCAGATCCGGGTCAGGTTCTCGAAGCGGCGGTCGCCGGCGATATCGGCCGGGGAGAGATGGCAATGGTAGTCGATGATAGGCAGAGGCTCGGCGAAGGAATGATAAAGGTCTCCGGCCTGAGGCGTCTCGAGCAGAAAATCGGAATGGATGAAAGACTTGTTCATGATGCGTATCCTCGTCGCAGTTCAAAAATCGTCTCGAAAATGGCCCGGACCTTGTCGTCGGCGACCCGGTCGTCCATGTTGATGCAGCAGACGCCGGTTAGACACGGATTCCCGGCCGCGGCGACGCGGCTCGTAATGGCCCGGCGGATGTCTTCGACGCTCTGGCCGACGATGAGGACCGGGCTCAGGCGGATGTTGAGAAAGGTCTTCGGCAACTTTTCCCGGAGAGCACGGAGATCGCCGCCCCAACCCACATCCAGAAAATCCAGGTGGGGGATTTTGGCCAAAGCGTCCGCGCAGCGATGGGGGTCCTCGCCGCAGTAATGGACGCCGAACGGCCGGCGCCCCTCGCTCCAAGCCCTGTCGATGGGCAAAATAAACGATTCATAGTGATCGGCTGAGATCATGGTCAGGGCGCACTCGGAGTGGAGAAAGACCGGGCCCTGGATATGGCGGACCGTCCGGTTGACCGAAATCGAGGTCGTTCCGGTCTCCCACTCCACATAGTCCGTGAACCTTTTGATGACCTCGGCCAGGCGGCCGAAGAAGGCCCGGACCTCCGCGGGCCGATCGACCATGTCCAGAAATATCTCCTGCCCGCGCAGGTCCAGGGCGAGATTGAGAATCCCGCCCCAATTGACGTCTCCCACGACATAGCCATGGGCCAGCTTGAGGGCCTCCACCAGGCGCCGGAGGCGGTTGAACGCGCCGCCGGTGAAGGCTTCTTCGACATCGAGGGAAAGATCCGGCCTGCTCGCGGGTATGACCAGGGGCGGCTCCGCCTCTCGATACTCGACCCGACAGCCGATCATTTCCGAAATGATGTATCCGGCGGCGTTGTGGACGGCGCCGATGACGGGCAGGTCGCGATCGCGGTCCTTTCCCAGCCCCAGGTCGCCGAACCGCTCGTAGAGGACGCGCTCCATGGTCCGTTCGACTTCGACTCGCCGGGCGGGATCGTAGAAAAAATCCTCGTCAAAGGTCAGCCCCGCGTGGCGATGCCACCACGAGGGATGGAAGACGACTTCGACGGGCAAGATCTCATTGTGGAGGACTGGATTCCTCGAAAAAATCATGCCATCCATGTTTTTTTAGATCAATCCGCCGTCCCCATGCTGAGACTCAAGATAACCGGTTCTTCGTCGGCAAAGGCTAATACGCTTTTCTCTCGCAAAAAACGTATGGGACGGCCGTATTCTGAGAAAACTTCGTTGGTTTTCATCGGATCTCACTTGACAAGTTGCTGGTTTTCCTTTATATTATACTTAGCCTGCGTTGCCCGAAATCCGACTTCAAGTCGTCGAGGGGTAACCCTCTCAGGGCAGAGGCGGGCTTAACTTATTTCGGATAGTCAGCGGCCTTTCCCGAGTGTAATAATTCTTTCCGCCCTCGTAGTTTTTACTATCATAAAGATCGACGACTAAGCTGACTTTGTCTCGAATAAACTCATAGTGCCGCATCTCGCCCCACTCAAACACCCTCTGGACGGACCAACAAAGATAATCCGCGATGCAAAGCAACGGTTCAGTTCGCGGAGTCTGAACATTGAAAACGACGGTCGATCGGATTTCCTCGTCGCTCCATTTTTTACCGAAGCGTTCGTGGGCTTTCTCCAACGCCAATCCCAAATTGACATTGCGGGTAGATCCGCCTCGATCCGCAATGTTTAATACCAATCGCTGGCCCAGTTTAAACTTGGTCTTGATAAGATGCGATAGGAGGTCGGCGTAGAATTCCAAATCATTATGATGATGTTTCTTTGCGAAGAGCGCCGGAATCTTTCGAGCTACCACCATTTCCAGCGAACAATCGAGTTCATGAATGAAGCGAAACAAATGCTCGCGAACCTCGGGCGGATCGTCGGTAGCATGAAAATAGAATCCGCCGAAGATAATTTTTCTCGATACGCTGGGTATTCGATTGAGATACTTGTCTTCCGCGACGTGACTGTGCAATCGTTGAATCTCGGCGCGAATGGTTCGTAGATCGTCGTTGAACTTCACCATTCCCAGCGAAAACGCCAATGATATGCCTGGATCGCCAACGGCAAGGATACGCCCTTTTTTAAAGAATGTCGGATCTCCGGCTTCATCAAGGAAACGATGACTGGTGACGAATTCTTTCTTCGTCTCAGTCAAACTTTATCTCCTCAAATCTCCGCTAGCTTGACCTGAATCTTTGCTTCCATCCGCTCGATCAGTTCCCGGTTTGCCTCTACTAACTTCTGCTCCGCCTCGATTTTCGATATGATTTGACGTTGCACTTCGGGCGGTAGGAGAGAAATCATTACTTTGCCCACTTAGACAACATGTCCAGCTTTATGTTTCTTCGCGTAACGGATTTCATCGTTTGATAGATATTATTCCCCATCGATCATTGTGAAAAGATTATCACCAACCTTAAGGGTTGTCAAAATAATCCGGCGGGTGCGTAGCCAGGTAAGCCATTGACCCCAATAGGCTTTGATATCATTATCCGCTTGTCTGTGTCATTCGTCAATTACGAAAGTTTTCGGAATGGCACGATCAGCGTTGCGCCCAGCGGATGAGAGCCTCGGCCCATTTGGGATCGCGCTCTCCCAAGAAACTCCAGATAGATTCGGCTTTGATGAGTGAGCGCAGGCGGGAAAGGGGAGGAGCATAGTTCGCCCGGGGCTGTATGGCCAGGAGCGGAACATCATCGCGGAAGGCGTCGGCGAATTCGTTGAGCATGGCCAAACCCGCGACAAAGTGAAGGCGCGGTTCGATGAGCGCGGCGGCGAGGGCCGCCTGTCCGGCCGCGGGGCCGCGGCCGACCACGGCGATCTTGGCGGAGTCGGGAAACAGAGCGGCGATCGCCCGGGTGATGTCCCAGCCCATTCCGAAGGCGGGCGCTTGGCCGAGGTAGGTCTGGAGCCGCAGGTCGATCCCTTTTACCTCGCCGATGCCTCGGGGATCGAAGGCGACGCACGTGATTCCGGCTTTGGTCAGGCGGCCTATGTCGAACTCTTGGCTCGCCGCGGCCTTGCCGCTGTCGGTCACGAGGAGGGCGACGGCCTTCGCCGCTCCCTTGGCCGGCCAGACGATCGCGGGCAGAGTCAAACCGGCCTCGGAGACAAAGGTCAGGCGGCGCCGTCCTTCGAATTCGCCGAGCTCCTTGACTTCGGCCGGAACGGCTGCGGGAAGTCCGCCGTTGAGCTTGATGAAGTCCGCCGCCGTTCCCGCCTCTTCCGATATGCTGAACATCGCCACGGCGACACCCCGCATGGTCAGCGTTTTCGTCGGTGGTTCGGGCAGGACGAACATTTCAAGCGCGTCGGGCGGTTCGGTCGTGAAGGCCGGCTCTGGAACCGGAGCCCCGGTTCCGACGCCCTTCAGGTACTTGTCGAAGAAACCGAGGGCCGTCTCGCGCATCGGGCGGCTGTAGTCGTGCCCGCCCGGGAACAGGCGGAGCCAGGCGTCGTTCGATCGGCCGAAGAGCCCCCACAGGCGTTTCAGCTTCTCTCCCGACAGGCGCATGCCCTCGGCCGGAAATTCCGTGTCCTCCTCCGCCCCGATGATCAAGACCGGGGCCGGCGCCCGGAGGCCGAAGACGTCGGCCCGGTCGCCGATCTGGAGCGAACCGGGGACGTGATTGCAGAGACAGCCGTTCTGGGGATTGATTTCGAGGCTGCTGGCATAGACCACGGACGCGGCGCAGGTGAAGCGCGGCTCCGCGGCGAAGGCCCACATCGCCGCTAAGCCGCCGCCCGAAGCGCCGGTCAGCCCGATTCTCGACATATCGGCCTCGGGTCTCGTCGCCAGATAATCCAGGGCCCTCATGAGATCCCAGACATAGATGCTCGTCGCGTTCTGCGAGCCGAGGATGAGGCGAAGATCGTCATGCGTCCCGGCCCACCGCCGTTCGACGCGGCGGTCGCCCTCGAAACTGAAGCCGGGCGAATCGACGACGATGGCGAGATAGCCGTGGAGCGCCTGGCCGATCAGGCGCGACTGGACGGTCGGCTCGTTCTTTTTATATCCCCAATGACCGTGAGGATTGACGATGACGGGGAATTTCCGGCCGGCTGGGCCATCCGGAACATAGAGATGGGCGGTCACCGGGAAATTCGGCCGGCTCTCGAAGACGATCTTTTCGATCCGGTATCCCGTGCGTTTGAGAATGCCCGTGATCCGGGCGTTGAGGGGCGTCCGGGGAGGAAGAGGATCGAGCCCGAGAGAGCGATAGAGCTCGCGGCGCTGGACTTCGCGCCGGCGGTCGAGCTCCTCCCGCGTCGCGGGCGCGGTCAGGGCGGCCGCCGCCTTGACCTTCTTGTCGAGATAGGCGTTGACCATCTGCGCCCCGCGGATATTGAGCGAAGAGAGGAGATCGTCGTCGTCGAGGCTCCCGGCGACAGGATCACGGGCCTTGACGCCTTGGGCCCGGCCGATCACCTCGCCCAAGGTCAGGAAAGGAATGTCGCGGGCGTTCATGAAGTCGATCACGACCGAGGAAGCGAGCGCCGCGCCTTCCGTGCCGGCGTCGATAACCACCACGGGCTTGTTTTTGCGGCCGGAACGAAGAATGGAAGCGAGCGACTTGGCGGCGGCGGGAAGGTGCAGCCGTTCGAGGAGCCGGGCGTTGATGACGGCGATCCGCCCTTTTCCCCAGGGCAGGACGGCCGCCCCTCCGTTCCCGGAGATCACCCAACCCGGGCTGGGCAGGAAGATCTGGCGGAGGATATCGGCATCTTCGATCTTCGACATATTGAGAAGGCCGCCCGGCTCAAAAACGGCCGGCCGCTTCGCCTCGATCCGCGGAGGATTGGGCAGCCAATCGAGGGAGTAGCGGCCCGAGGCGTAATCCTGGGCCAGAATGACGAGGGTCATGCCCCGCCGGACGGGATCGAGGATTTTGCGCTGGGCCGGGATGTTGAAGGAGCGATGGAAGTTCCAAGCCCGCGAGGAAATGAGGAGCAGCCCGTGTTCGGACGGCGATAGGACGGCCGGGTCCAAGTAGGTCATCGACTCTTCGCTTGAGTAGAGGAGCGGCGTCGGACCGGATTTGGATGGAGCGATGAGATACGGGGCATCCGCCTCCCAGCCGGGAATCCTGAGAACGCGGCCGTCGCGTTCGACTTCGGCCGCCACGGCCTGGCCCCAGGGCTCGCGCGGGAAGATGGATTCATACCGGTCGCCCCGGCGGGCCATGGCCGTCTTATGGAAGAAAGCGCTGCTCGGGAGAGGCTTGATCAAAGCCCAAGCTTGGGAAGATCCGGCCGCGGGCAAAACGACCTTGACCGTCTCCGCGGCGATCTCGAGCGAGAGAGGGGGAAGGGCCGGGGCAGGTGGAAGAGAAGGGATGGGATCGGAGACGGGCGCTGCGATTTTGGCCAACCGCTCGGCTTCGGCCTTGATCTTCGGCAGTTCGAGAGACCAGTGAAAAGCGTTGGTGCGCATCCGCAGGCGTTCGGTGAAGGGCTTATAAAAAGGCTCGGCCGCGAGCAGGCCCCATTCCTTCTCGGCGTTTTGCATGTGTCCCGCCGCTTGGCCGGCCGCGGCCGTGGCGCCGGCTTCGGCTTGTCCGGAGCGAAAGGCGGCCATGAATCTTTCGGCGTAATAGCGGCCGAGATGAGCGGCCTGAACGCAGGCAGTGATGAGTTCCTTGAGCCGTTTTCTTTCCGCCGGCGGCGCCGATGAAATGGAGATCTCGGCCGCTTTGGCCGCGGCCTCGGCGTCGGCGGCGAGGCGGGCCGCGGATTCCATCGGCCCAATCCGGCCGTCGCGGCCGCCGGTCGCGGCGTCGGCCAGGGCTTCCCGGACCGATTTGAAAACATGCGAGTCGAACGGCTCGGCGGCCAGGTAGCCGGCCGTATCTCCGCCCCACTCGAGTTCGACGGCGTGGTTGCGGTGGTCGGGACCGAGGGAAAAAGAGGAAAAAGCGGTCGAAACGATCCGGCTCGCCGCGGTCCAGGCCGCGGTGAGAGGCGCTGCGGCCGGGCCGAGTTTATCGGCGACCATGGCCTCGAACACGCCGTTCGGCGTCTCGGGATCAAAGCCCAGCCGCCCCCAGAGATTGAGATACATCCAATCCCGCTCGTGGGTCCACTCGCAGAATACGTCTTTGGGGTCTGCGACATAGTATCGCGGAGACTTGGGGTAATAGGTCTCCAGCCCTTCGACGACGAAGCCGCTGGCCGTCCCCAACGGCATGGATTTGACGGCGCGGCGGACGAAGTCGGGATTATAGACGGGCAGGATCCGGTGCGTCCCATTGGCCCGAACCTGCCAGACGATCTTATAAGGCTCAGCCGGCCAGGGTTCGCCGCCGCCCGCGGGATTTCCCGGCCAGAGACGGGCCGCGTCCGGGGTGAGCGAATCGCTCAAGTAATCCTCGAAGGAGTAGCTGTACCATCCGGCCATGCGCCCGCCCATCAGCATATACGGCGCACCCCATTGTTCGCCGTTGAACTTGATCTCGACGGTGAAGTCCTTGGCCGCCTTGGCCAGGGGGACGACTCTGGATTTTCGGGCCAGCCAGCTCCGGGTGACCAGGGGGATGTCGCGGCCCGAAGCCTTCACCGCTTCGATGTAGCAATTGAAGAAGGACTCGCCGTGGCCGCTCTCGCCGATCCGGAATCCGATGGCGTCGAGGGCGGGCGCCTGGCGGATCATCTTTTCCACGACCTCCCGGGTGTAGTCGGTGAGATCGCTCTCCTTCTCCGGGTAGGGCCGGGGGGCGTGGGGGGTCCGGAATCGGGCCTCATACGCCATCAAGCTGACCCGGACTCCCCGGCCGTGGGCCAGGGCGATGATCTTGTTCAGCTGGCGGAGATTGGCCGCCTTGATCTCCGGAGCGACGCCGACCTTGGGGAAACGTTCGCTCTGGATGAAATAGGCGTAAAGGTTGGGGGCGTCGGTCACGCTGATGTCCCACGTGCCGTGCAGGTCGATCCAATTGAGCCGGGCCCGGGCCATCTGGTCGAAGAGCGTCCGCCAGAATCCGTCGTTGGCGAACCACCAGCGGGCGGGATCGAGGAGGGCGCGCGGGTCGTAGTCGGTGTTCGCCGCGGCGTAATTCCAGGGCAAGGTCAAGAAGATGTTCCAGCCGCGGTCGCGGAGGAACGGGCGGCCGGCGACCGACGGGCCGCGAAGCGCCTCCGCCCCGCGCCGGCGGATCCGCTCAGCGAGCTCGAGCGCCCCGTAGAGAGCGCCGTTCGCGTCGGCGGCTCGGATCTCGATCGGGCCGTTCTTGAAGGCGATCTCGAAGCTCTCGGGCCGGCCGCTTCCGGTGGCCTTGATCTCGACGGCCGCCTTCAGGCCGCGGGCGGCCAGCGCCTCGGCGACGGCCCGCCGGCCGAAATCAGCCGGGCCGTCGGTCTGGGCCCAGGCCGCGGCGGCGGCGAATCCGAGGATGGCCGCGGACAACAATATTCGGATGATCTTCGACATGAGATTTTCCTTTCGCATCCTATTTGCCCCCGGTTTCGACGTATTTGGCCGTCCACTCGATCTCTCCGTTCTTGGCGGCGAGAAGCGTGATCCTGACCAGCGGTCCGTCTTTCTCTTTCTTCTGGACGGCCGCGCCGCGGCATTCGACGTCGGCGAAGGCATAGCCCGCCGGCTGAGTCAGGAAGATGACATAAGGATCGCCGCCCACGACGAGGCTCCTGCCGCTCAAACGGCCGTTCTCCCAACGCATGTCCAAAAGATCGACGCCGCCGCAGGTGACGTGCCGGCTGGTGGCGACGAGCTGCGGCCGCGGCAGCCGCTGACGGATGCAGAACGCCTGCGATCTATAACGGGAGTGGATGGTTCCCGGATTGAA
>Ga0315275_10003666_pt1 | contig 14200 bp, 10 predicted proteins | sample YL17G03_0_MG_FD_205557 | JGI IMG/M metagenome (GOLD analysis project Ga0315275, IMG submission 205557) | Sediment microbial communities from Yellowstone Lake, YNP, Wyoming, USA - YL17G03_0 | ecosystem: Environmental > Aquatic > Freshwater > Lake > Sediment | place: USA: Wyoming | collected... | reverse complement strand
AATGACGACCGTCGGCTCCCAGGACACGACGGGACCGATGACGGCTGACGAGCTCAAGGAACTGGCCTGCCTCGAGTTCCAGACCGACCTCTTCATGCAGTCGTTCTGCCATACGGCGGCTTATCCCAAGGCTGCCGATGTCAGGATGCACAGGGCCCTGCCCGCGTTCGTTATCGATAGGAAGGGGGTCGCACTCAAGCCCGGGGACGGCGTCATCCATTCCTGGCTGAACCGGCTCCTCCTTCCGGACTCGATGGGGACGGGTGGGGATTCACACACCCGTTTTCCCATCGGGCTGAGCTTCCCCGCCGGTTCGGGTCTCGTCGCTTTCGCCGGGGCCCTGGGTTTCATGCCCCTGGACATGCCCGAGTCCGTCCTGGTCCGGTTCTCGGGAAAACTCAACCCGGGCATCACCCTCCGGGATGCCGTCAACGCCATCCCGTATTTCGCGATCAAGAAAGGTCTTCTGACGGTTGCCAAGAAGGGGAAGAAGAACGTCTTCAACGGCCGGCTGATCGAAATGGAAGGACTGGAGGACCTGAACGTCGAACAGGCTTATGAGCTGACCGACGCGACCGCGGAGCGTTCAGCGGCCGGCGGCGTCATCGCCCTCAACGAAGAAAGGGTCGCTGAATTTCTCCGGAGCAACGTCGCCCTGATGCGGAGGATGATCGAGGAAGGATACAAGGACGCCGGAACGCTGGAAAAGAGGATCGAAGCTTGCGAGGCGTGGTTGAAGTCCCCCGTTCTGCTCAAGAAGGACGGTCATGCCGCCGAGTATGCCGCGGTCCTCGAGATCGACCTGGAAGCCGTCCGGGAGCCCATCCTGGCCTGCCCCAACGACCCTGACGACGTCAAGCTCCTGTCGGAGGTCGCGGGGGACGCCATCGACGAGGTGTTCATCGGCTCCTGCATGACGAATATCGGCCACTTCCGCGCGGCGAGCCGGATCTTTGACAAGGCCGGATACCTCGCGACCCGGGTCTGGCTCACCCCGCCGACGAAAATGGACGCGGCCCAGCTTATGCGCGAGGGCCATTACTCGATCTTTTCCGGCGCCGGGGCGAGGATGGAGATCCCGGGGTGCTCTTTGTGCATGGGAAACCAGGCGAGGGTCCGGCCGAAAGCGACCATCATTTCCACTTCGACGCGGAACTTCGATGACCGGATGGGGGACGGGGCCCGTGTCTACCTCGGTTCCGCCGAGCTGGCGGCCGTCGCCGCCCTTCGGGGCCGACTGCCCGCGGTCGACGATTATTTCTCTGTCATGAACGAGAAGATCCTGCCCAACGCGGCGAACATCTATCGTTATCTTGAATTTCATAGGATGAAGGATTTCACGTTGAGCTATACGGGCTGAATCCGGCCCGACGGTTTCGGATTTGATCAGCCCATGATTTGACAGGAGGTCTCATGATCCGTTTGGACGGCCGAAAGGCCCTGATAACGGGTGGTTCGAGGGGGATCGGCCGGGCTGCGGCCATTCTGTTCGGCCGGGCCGGCTGTGACGTCGCCATCAACTACCAACGAAACAAAGCCGCTGCCGACGAGGTCCAAAAGGAGGTCGAGAAGCTCGGCCGGGAATGCCTTGTTTACAAGGCCGAGATATCCATGAAAAAGGACGTTGACGATATGATTGCGGAGATCGACAGGAAATGGGGCGGCCTGGATATTGCCGTGAACAACGTCGGGATCTGGACCTATCTCGAGATGGGGTCCATGGACGAAAATGTCTTGAGGGAGACCATGGCCGTCAACATCGAAGGTGTCTTCTACGTGTGCAACGCGGCCGTTCCCCTCATGAAACGGGGCGGACGGGGGTGGATCATCAACGTCGGGTCCACGGCCGGCCTCCGCGGGGAGGCCTTCCATTCCCATTATGCGGCGAGCAAGGGCGCCATGGTCGCCATGACCAAGTCGCTGGGGGTCGAGCTCGCCCCGTACAACATCCGTGTCAACGGCGTGGCCCCCGGCTGGGTGGATACCGACATGTGCACGGAGGTTTTCAGCCGGCCCGGGTTCCGGGAAAAGGTCAGACAGTCAATCCCGCTCAAGAGGATCCCGGCTCCGGAAGACATCGCCGGGCCGATCCTTTTCCTGGCCTCAGACCTGGCGATCCACATCACCGGCGAAACCCTGAACGTCAATGGCGGGGCCGTTCTCTGCGGCGGATAAGGATTTGCTATATAGGGGCGTTTCTGCTATCGTCTGGTATCCTCAATTTTCAGACGGAGCCTTTGGGACGGAATAAAACGCTTGACACGGATTTTTTAATTGTGTTAATCAAAGAAGGTATTCATGGCTAAGAAGTTCTTTTCCGTCATCATCGTTCCGCATTCCAAGACCAACTTCAGAACCCTGACCTTCTCCAAGAGGTCCATGAAGTTTCTGTTGAGCGGGGCGGCGCTCGTCCTCGTGGTCCTCGCCGTTTTCCTGGTCGATTATTTTTCGATGACCATCATCCGCTCTAAGTACAGGACCCTGGCCAGGGAGAACACGGAGCAGAAAGAAAAGATTTCCAATTATGAAGAATCCATCAAGCGGCTCAAGACCACGATCTCGAGCTTTGAGAGCTATGCCAAAAGGCTCAATGTCATGATGGGTTTCAAATCCCCGAACGTGATCCAGGGGGAACCGGGCCTGGGAGGCGGCGACCCGGGACCTGAAGGCACGGCCGAACCGGCGCCCGATCCCCAAAGCATCTCGTTCAGCGCCATCCAGAACCTCACCCAGAAGGCCGACAGCGTGGAGAAGAACCTCGGCTCCCTGGTCAATATGCTGGAGAGTCAGACGGCTAGGTTGGCCACGACGCCGACCATCTGGCCGGCCCAGGGTTGGGTCTCATCTCCCTTCGGATACAGGATCGACCCATTCACCGGCAAGAGGACCTTCCATCGCGGCATCGACATCGCGACGAACTTCGGGAACCCTGTCGTGGCGACCGCCGACGGCAACGTGATCGAAGCCGCCTTTGACAAATTTTTCGGCCGGACGGTGATCATCAGCCACGGCGGAGGGATCGTCACCCAGTACTGTCACCTTGACAAATACATCGTCCGGGCCGGGCAGAGGATCAAGAGGGGAGATCTGCTGGGCTATGTCGGCAAGACGGGCAAAGCCTTGGGTCCCCACCTCCATTACGAAGTCAGGGTCAACGACACATCCGTCAATCCCTACAACTACATCCTCGAGGAATAGTCTCTCGTTCGTTGTCCGGACCACAAAGCCGATGAAGAGGGTCCCTTTTCTATGAGCGTGGATTGTTGACAAGAAGGGATGCCGCGAAGCAGGGGGATAAGAAGACCAGGACGTTCAGGGCCGCCTGAACGCGTCGCCGGCGCGGATGCCGGCCCCGATGGTGAACGCGTGCGCGTCCATCTCCTTTTTGCCTTCGGGTTGGATGGATAGGATCCTGTAGGTGCTCCCGCTTCCGCACGCAACGTCAATTCCGCCCTTGCCGACGGCCAGGACCATCCCGGGGGGAGAGGTTATGAACCTCGTTCCAAGCGCCAGGCCGCGATGGATCTGGAACCTTTTCCCTTTGAGGAACGAGAAGGCGGACGGCCAGGGTTGAAAGGCCCGGACCCTTCTATCGATGGCTGCGGCTTCCTCACACCAGTCGATCGTACCGTCCTCCTTCCGGATCTTCGGGGCCAGGGTCGCAAGGGAGTGGTCCTGCGGGACGGGCACGATGTGGTCGATATCCTTCAGTGTCCGTATGAGGAGAGCCGCGCCCAGCGAGGCCAGCCGCATCTCGAGGACATGGGCCGTTTCATCGGATTGGATGTCCGTCGCCTCCATGGCCAGGATGTTTCCCTCGTCCATCCTTTCGTTCACCTCGAAGATCGTAACCCCTGTCCGGGTCTCCCCATTCATGATCGCCCATTGGACGGGGGAGGCCCCCCGATACTTCGGCAATAGGGAGAAATGGACGTTCACGGAATGGCGGGGCGGGAAATTCGTGATGGAGGCCGGAAGGAACTGACCGTAGGCGGCGACCACGTGAATATCGGGACGGACCGACTGGAGCCTTCCCAGGACCGACTCGTCCTTTCGGATCCTTGCGGGCTCAAGGACGGGAAGGCCTCGGGCGATAGCAAAGGCCTTCACCGCGCTCGGCCTGAGTTTCCGGCCCCGTCCCGCCGGCCTGTCGGGTTGGGTGATGACGAGCTCGACGGAATGGCCGGCTTCGAGGAGCGCGCCCAGGGACGGGAGGGCGGCGGGCGGACTTCCAAAAAAGACGATCTTCATATGGGGCGGCTTTTAATCTGCTGTTTTCGGAACTTTTTTTTGATCAAAGCCCTCTTTAGAGGCGAAAGACGTTCGATGAAGAGCCGACCCTCCAGATGGTCGATCTCGTGGCAAAGGGCGCGGGCCAGAAGGTCTTCTCCCTCGACGTCCTTAGTTTTGCCTTCCAGGTCCAACCCCCTGACTACGACCTTGTAGGGCCTGGCGACCTTTTCATGAACGTCGGGGACCGAGAGGCAGCCTTCTTCGCAGACGACGACACCTTCCTGGCTGATGAGTTCGGGATTGATGAAGACGATCAGGCTGTCCGGGTCCTCACCGACCGACAGGTCGACGACGATCAATCGCTTGCCGACATCCAACTGGGGTGCGGCCAGACCTATCCCGGGCGCCGCGTGAAGGGTCTCGACCATGTCGCGGGCGAGATCGATGATCTCCTTGTCGATGGACTCCACCGGGGCTGCCTTCCGCGTCAGGGCCGGGTGCCCGATCTTCAAGATCTCTCGGATAGCCATTGTTCTCTCTCAGTTCTATTTTAGGCTATCCGCCCAAAGCTTTCAAGATAATGGGCCCACCCCATAATTCCAGAGAATGGGTTCAAGTCCCGGAATTCGGACTCACGCCCTGTCGGCAATTTTGGCATCCCCAGGCCAACGCGAGCGCCCGCCCGCATAAGAAGCCATCCCTAAAGCCTGTTCCGCTTTTCCGATCAAATGACGGCCGAAGGCGGAGGAGGCTCATCCGGAGAACCGGCGTTCTTCAGCGGGACCCGGATGAGATAGAACGCGATCAGGCCGAGCACCACGAGTCCCAGAAGATAATTGGGAGACTTGAAGATGGTCGGGATGTCGAAGCTGATGACGTTCTGGAGGAACAGGAACTTCCAAAGGGCCCGCAGGAGGCCTGTCAGCCCTTCGCCTGCGATCAGCCCGGCGGCCAAAAGGATGCCGACATTCTCGGTGCGGGCCTTTTGAGCGGGATTCAGCTTCCGCTTGGCGGCGAAGCCGTTGACGAGGCCCTTGATCATGCCGCCGCAGAAGATGGCGAATGTCGTTTCAAGCGGCAGGTACATGCCGACAGCGACCAGCATGGGTGAGCTGACCTTGACCAGGATGAGAGCGAAACCCATCAGCATGCCGACGATGACCAGCGGCCAGGCCATCTCGCCGCCGACGATTCCCTTGGCCAGGGCGGCCATGAGTCCGGCCTGGGGCGCGGGCAGGTCCTTCCCACCGAGCTTGAAGGCGCCGATCAGGAGCATCAGGGGGAAGTAAAGGACCATCGAAGCGACGAGAATGCCGAAGATGTTCCCGACCTGCATCTTCCAGGGCGTACCGCCGAGGAAATGCCCGACCTTAAGATCCTGCAGCATTTCGCCGGCTACGGCCGAGGAGACGCAGACGACGGCGGCGACGCCGAGGACGGCGGCGACACCGCTGGGACCGGTCGCACCGATGACGACCATGAGCAGGGCGGCGATGATGAGTGTCGAAAGGGTCAGGCCTGAGACCGGATTGTTGGAGGCGCCGATCGTTCCAACGAGGTTCCCGGAGACGGCGGCGAAGAAGAATCCCGCCACGGCCATGACGCCGGCCGCCAGGAGGGCCGGCGGGAAGGTCCCGGTGAACATCTTGTAGACAAAGACCATCAGGACGAACGCGGCCCCCAGACCGCCGAGCACGAGCTTGATGTTGAGGTCCTTTTCGAGGCGCGTCGAAACCTCGGTCTGAGAAGCGGCTTTTTTGATGTCGCCCATCGACCTCTTGATCCCGGCCGCGAGGTTCTTCCTCATTTTGAAGAGAGTGTAGCCGGCGCCGACGAGCATGCCGCCGACGGCGATCGGCCGGATGATGAATAACCAAACGTTCGTGACCATCCCTTCCCAGCCGACCTGGGCCATGGCCACGCCGGGCCCGTAGAATTTTTCGACAAGCTGCGGGCCGAGGAAATACATGAGCAGGGGAGCGAACAATCCCCAGGCGAGGACGCCGCCGGCGAAGTTCAGGGACGCCAAACGGGGGCCGATGATGTAGCCGACGCCGATGTAGGCCGGGTAGATCCCGGGACCGGCCACGGCCACGGTGCCGCCGGCGTCCACCTTGGGGGACGTTGGGTCCGAGCCCAGGCGGACAAAGCTCGTGCCGATCGTGCCGACCTTGAGGATGAAGTCCTTGCTGGCGGCGAAGAGCTGGATGACGCCCAGGGAGTAGAGGAGGGAGCCGACGCCCATGGCCTGGAAGAGGTGCTTGGCGCCGGCGCCGCCCTTCTGGCCGGCCTTGTGGATCTCGGAGGCGGCGACGGACTCGGGGAAGGGCAGGTCCGGGTCCGTGACCATGACCCGCCGCAGGAAGGTGACAAAGAGGATACCGAGAAGTCCGCCGACGAACATCAGCAGAGTGGATTTGATATACGCATCAAACGTGTTAAAATTCGTCCAGGCGCCGACCATGATGAACGCCGGGATCGTGAAGATGGCACCCGCGGCGACGGATTCGCCGATTGAACCTACGGTCCGGGCGATGTTCTCTTCGAGGATCGAGCCCTTCATCAGGCGCAGCACGGCCATGCCGATGACGGCGGCCGGGTATGTGGCGGCGATGGTCATGCCCGCCCTGAGGCCGAGATAGGCGTTCGCCGCGCCCAGGATCACGGTCATCAAAAGTCCGAGGATCAAGGCCCGCAGGGTGAACTCCTTCATCTCGGTCTTTTCCGGAACGTACGGTTGATGGCTCATCACACTCTCCTTGTTGATTGATTTTCTTATTGTATATTAGATTTCCCGAGGCAAAGTCAAGCCGGTTGTTCGCCGGGCAGTTTCCATTTGCCATAATCCTGATTTTATGATAAATAATGACTTTGTGAAAAGAAGGACAAGATGAGCATATTGAGCTGGATGAAAAGCCGTTTTATCTGCGATCTGGCCATTGACCTTGGGACCGCCAACACCCTCGTCTTTCTGAAGGGCAAGGGGATCATCGTCCAAGAGCCTTCCATCGTCGTCATCAACAAGCAAACGGGGAAGATCGAGGCCGTCGGCACGCGGGCCAAGGAGATGCTGGGAAAGACGCCCAGTAGCGTCATCGCCATCAAGCCCATGCGCGACGGCGTCATCGCCGACTTCGAGATCGCCGAGAAGATGCTCGATTTTTTCATCAAAAAGGCGATGGAGAACCACGGCTTTCTCCTCAGGCCTCGAATCGTCATCGGCATCCCGACCGGGATCACTCAGGTCGAGCGCCGGGCCGTCAAGGACGTTGCCATGCGGGCCAAGGCGTCCGAGGTCTATCTCATCGAGCAGCCCATGTCGGCGGCCATCGGTGCGGGCCTGCCGATCTCTGAACCGACGGGCAACATGGTCGTGGACATCGGCGGCGGAACGACGGACATCGCCGTCATCTCGCTGGACGGGATCGTCTTCAGCCACTCTATCCGCACCGCCGGCAACGAGATGGACGAGTCCATCATCCACTATATGAAGAAGAAGTATAACCTCCTGATCGGTGAGCGAACGGCCGAACACGTGAAGATACAGATCGGGTCCGCTTACCCGCTCGACCTGCCTTTGACGATGGAGATCAAGGGACGGGACCTCCGCGAGGGCATCCCCAAGACCATCGTCGTGGACGATCAGGAGGTCCGGGAGTCGATCGAAGAGGTCGTGGCCTCCATCGTCAACGCCATCCGGATCGCCCTCGAGCGGACGCCCCCCGAGCTGTCGGCCGACATCATCGACCGAGGGATTATCTTGACCGGAGGCGGCGCGCTCCTCAAGAACCTTGACAAGCGTATCCGCGAAGAGACCCAGCTTCCCGTTTTCATCACGGACGATCCCTTGACCACCGTCGTCCTGGGAGCCGGAAAGATGCTGGACGACCTCGAGCTCTTAAAGAAGATTTCCCTCATATAGATCGATATCCTTAGAGGTCCATGCCCTTTTTTCTGAGAGAGCGGAAAAACGTCGTCATCCTAGCCGTCTTCGTGTTTCTCAATTTCCTCCTGATCTCGATCCAGGTCCCCTTGGGCAGCGAGCACACGCTTTTTAAAAAGATCATCTTTTCGGTCTTCTCGCCCGTTCAGAGGACGGTCGTTTCGGCAGGCGCGGCCGTGTCCGAAACCTGGAGCGGATTCTTCCGCCTCAGGGGCGTCCGGGTTGAGAACCAAAAGCTCAAAAAGGACAACTTCTTCCTCCGGCAGGAGAACCTGCTCCTCCTGGACAGATTGAAGTTCCTTCAGGGCGATAAGATGATCCAGGATAACCTGGGCGCCATCCGGAAGACCGTGCTGTCCGCCCGGGTCATCGGTGTCGACGCGAGCAACTATTACAAGTCCATCGTCATCAGCAGGGGCGGCATCGACGGGGTCAAGGCGAACATGGCCGTTTGTGATAAGCACGGCAATCTGGTCGGACGGGTCATTGAGCCCGTCGCGCTCAAGGAGGCCAAGGTCCAGTTGATCACCGATGAGGACGCCGGAGTGAGCGTCATTTCGGGAACCGACAAGGTCGTTGGGGTCCTATCCGGCGATTCCCGGGGGAACTGCCGGATCAAGTATGTGGTGACCACGTCGCCGGGAGGGCAGGAGGGCGAGGACCTCTTCACGACGGGTTACGATAAGCTCTTTCCCCCCGGGATCAGGGTGGGAAAGATCACGCTCATCAAAATCGACGGCTCTTTCTTCAAGACGATTCTGGTCCGGCCCTTTTTCAACTACGGCGATTTGGACCAGGTGGCGGTCCTGAAAGAGCGCTTCGAGGACTTGTTCTGAGGAAAGGCGAACATGAAAGAAATCCTTAAAACCGCGGCCGCGACGCTGGCGGCCTTCGTCCTTTACAGCCTGCTCGGCAGGGTCGACCCCTCGCTCCTCCTCATCCTCAACACGTTCAGTCTCGTGGTCATCTTCTTCTCCATGCTCAAAGGCGAGCTCTTCGGCGTCGTCCTCGGCGCCCTCTGCGGCCTCCTCCAGGATTCTTTCTCCATGGGGGTTTTCGGCGTTGCGGGCCTTTCCAAAACGCTCCTGGGCTTTACAGCCGGGTATGTCTCCAGGAAGATGAACGTCGTCCCGTTCTTCCGTAACTTCATCTTCATCTTCATCCTGGCCACGGGCGAACTGGCGGTCTGGGCATTCCTTTATGCGCTCGTCTTTTCCAAGCGGTTGATCACCGCGAACGCCCTCCTCTTCTTCCAGCCCTTGGCGACAGCGGTTCTGGGGAGCGTGATCTTCACCCTGGCACGCCGCCTCAAGGCTCCCCAAACATAGGCTCTTGCATGTTCAGGAAAGACAGGATCTACGAGGACCTTTCTCTCATCCTCAAGAGGGCCAGGGTTGTTTTCTACGTACTGGGAGGCTTGCTCGCTCTCATCCTTGGTTATTACTGGAAGGTCCAGATCCTAGACCACCAAAAATATTGGCAGCTGGCCGAGTCCAACCGTCTCAGGGAGAGGGTCTTGCCGGCCCCCCGCGGCGTGATCACGGACAGAAACGGAAAATTCATTCTGGCGGACAATGCGGCCGGCTTCAAGGTGTCCATCATCCGGGAGAACATCAAGGATTTCGAGGCGTCCTACAGGAACATCAGCCATCTCCTCGGTATCGACGAAGCCGACCTCAAGGCGAGGATCGAGAAGTACGGCTCCGTTGCGGCGTTCCAGCCCATCGTGGTCAAGGACAATCTCACGACCGAGGAGGTCTCCCGGATCGAGGCGAGGAAGCTGGAGTTCCCGGAACTCGAGGTTGAGATCGAACCTAAGAGGTCCTATCCCTTCGGGGTTTCGGCAGCCCATGTCCTCGGGTACGTCCAAGAGCTCTCGCCCGAGGACTTCAAGGCCGGCGCTGCAGGTAAGAGGCATTGGGGGGACATGGCGGGGAAAACGGGCATCGAACGGCAGTATGACGACGTGCTCACCGGGGAGGACGGGCGCCTCCTGGAGATCGTGGACAGTCTTGGCAGAAGCCGGGGAGAGATGGCCAGAGTAGAGCCCCGGCAGGGGAAGAGCCTGCGCTTGGCCCTGGATTATGATCTCCAGAAGAAGGCCGAAGAGCTCCTTCAAGGCAAAGAGGGGACCATCGTGGCCTTGGACCCGAAGACTGGAGAGGTTCTGGCCCTGGCCAGCTTCCCGACCTATGATCCGAATAAATTCATCAGCCGGTTTACCTCGGAAGAGTGGCTGAGCCTCGTCAACGACCCGGCCTATCCGCTCGAGAACCGGGCCATCCGGGGGGTCTACTCTCCCGGGTCCATCTTCAAGATCGTCATGGCCACGGCCGGGCTCGACTCCGGCTTCGTTGACGGGCAGACAGCCTATTTCTGCGGAGGCTCCCTGGAGATCTACGGGAATGTCTTCTCCTGCTGGTTCAAGCCCGGACACGGCATGATGAACCTGACCAACGGGATCAAGAACTCCTGCAATGTCTATTTTTACAATTTGGGCCGGAGAATGGGCATCGAACCCATCGCCTCATACGCCAAGCTGATGGGGCTCGGTCGGAAGACAGGCATAGACATTCCCGGAGAAAAAGACGGCCTTGTGCCTGACCCGGAGTGGAAGCTGAAAACGTTCAAAACGGCCTGGTACCGGGGGGAGACGATCTCCGTCTCCATCGGGCAGGGCCCCCTTCTGGTCACCCCGCTCCAAATCGCCGACATGGTCGCCTGTGTCGCCAACAGGGGAGTCCGTGTCGTCCCCCGCCTAGTCCCTCCGGAGAACGGAAAGGAGAAGAGCGGCAAAACGGCCATCCCCATCAAGCGCGAGACATTCGAGACGATCATCCAGGGCATGTGGATGTCCGTCAACGACGGAGGGACGGGAAGAGGCGCCAGGGTGGAAGGGTTCGACGTCTGCGGCAAGACCGGTTCTACGCAATGGATCAGCACAGAGCGGGCGGAAAAACTGCAACAGCAGGGGAAGGAGATCAAGAAAACCCACTCCTGGTTCGCCGGCTTTGCGCCGAGGTCCGACCCGAGGCTCGTGGTGACGGTGCTGGTTGAGTTCGGCGGGTCCGGAGGCGCGACGTCCGCCCCCTTGGCCGGGCAGATCTTCGATCTCTACAGGAAGAAATATGATCGATAGAGGAGCCTTTCACGAGATCGATTGGGTCCTGATCGGGCTTCTTATCGTCAACTCCGTCATCGGAGTCATCTTTATCTACAGCTCTTCCCATTTCCTCCCGGGCAACTATGCCATGAAGCAGGTCATCTTCATCGTAGTCAGCCTGGCCTTTCTTTTCCTCTGCCTGGCCGTGGACTACAAGGTCCTTATGACCTACTCGCTTTATTTTTACCTGGCGGTGACGGCGGTCCTGGCCGGCCTGCTCGTTTTCGCCCGGCTCGTGGCCCACACCAAGAGCTGGATCAAGCTGCCGTTCTTCCAGGTCCAGCCTTCGGAACTGGCTAAGATCGCCTTGATCCTCCTCCTGGCCCAAATTTTTTCTGAGTACAAGAAGAGCACCCTCAGCTCAAATGTCGGCATCCAGGCCATTCTTCTCGTCCTTGGCCCCTTTATCCTCGTGGCCGCCCAGCCCGACCTCGGAACGGCCTTGACGTTCATTCCGGTCCTTTTAGCTGCCTTCATCCTAGCCGGCCTGAGGAAGAAGACGATCGCCATCCTGTTGGTCGTGTCGTTGGCCGCGGGCCTCGTCGGTTGGAACTTCGCTCTGAAGGATTACCAGAAAAAGCGGCTCACGACGCTCTTTTATCCAAGCCAGGACCCCAAAGGCGCCGGATACCACATCCTTCAGTCGAAGATCGCCATAGGGTCCGGCGGGCTGACGGGCAAGGGTTTCCTAAAGGGATCACAGAGCCAGCTCCGATTCCTGCCGGCCAGGCACACGGATTTCATCTTCTCCGTGATCGGGGAGGAGTTTGGTTTCCTGGGCGTCCTCTTGGTCATGCTGACGTATTTTCTGTTGCTGGCCAGGATGTTTCTTTCCGTGGGAATGGCCCGAGACAGGGCGGGGGTCTACATCATTTTCATGGCCTCCATGCTCATCGCATTTCAATTCGTCGTCAACGTCCTGATGATCATCGGCCTCTTCCCGGTGACGGGGGTGCCTCTGCCTCTGTTGAGCTACGGCGGCTCTTCGCTGGTGTCCAACGCATTGGCCGTCGGCCTCGTCGTCAACGTGAGGATGAGGAGATTCGCCAACGCCTGATCTTTCCCGCGAAGACCACCGGCCCCTTTTTATCACGCTGGGAATCGGCTATGATAGAAAGCCATGGCCAAAATCGCGAGCACGGTCGACCGAAAACTCCTCGAGCAGGTTCTCAGGACCGTGGAGAAGCCGGGACGCTATGTCGGGGGGGAGTGGAATCAGGTCCGCAAAGACCCCCGGAAGGTCAAGGTTAAGGTCGCCCTCGTTTTTCCCGACGCCTACGAGATCGGCATGTCCTACCTGGGGCAGAAGATCCTCTATCATATCCTTAACGCCCGTCCGGACGTCCTGGCCGAGCGGGTCTTCGCCCCTTGGCCGGACTTCGAGCAGGGACTCAGGGGAGCCGGTCTTCCCCTTTACTCCCTGGAGAACAGGATCCCGCTCCGCGATTTCGACATCATCGGCATCTCGCTCCTCTATGAGCTCAATTATTCTAATATCCTGACCGTTCTCGATCTCGGCGGCATCCCCGTTCTGTCTTCCAAACGGGACGGAAACGCGCCGTTCGTCATCGCCGGCGGACCGGCCGCGTTCAATCCGGAGCCGGTGGCCGACTTCTTCGATCTCTTCCTCCTGGGCGATGGGGAAGAGGCCTTCCTTGAAATCGTGGAAAAGATCATGTCATTGAAGGAAGCCGGTGTGGACAGACAAACGGCCCTCTGGGAGCTTTCGACGGTCCAGGGGGTTTACGTTCCATCGCTCTATGAGCCCGAAAAGACGGATAAGTCGCTTCTGCTCGTTCCAAGGCCCATCGAGGGCGCCCCCGCCCGGATCGAAAAAAGGGTCCTGAAGATCTTCGCGAATTCGGAGTTCCCCGAAAGGATCGTCGTCCCCGGCGTGGGGGCCATTTTCGACCGGGTCGCCATCGAGGCCGCCAGAGGCTGCCCGCAGAACTGCCGGTTCTGCCAAGCCTCGAGCCTCTACTTTCCCTTCAGGGTCAAGAGTCCCAACAAGATCATCCGGACGATGGGCCGAAGCCTTTGCCGCACCGGATACGAGGACGCTTCCCTGACCGCCCTGTCGATCAGCGATTATCCTTATCTCGAGGAAACCGTCCGGGTCCTCATGGGAGAGCTGGAGGACCGAAAAATTTCGCTTTCCCTTTCTTCCCTTCGACCCAAAGGGCTTTCGCCCGAGATCGTGGAGAACATCGTCAAGGTGCGGAAGACGGGCTTCACCCTCGTTCCGGAGGCGGGGACGGAGCGTCTGCGCCGCGTCATCAACAAGAAGCTCGACGACCGCGAGATCCGGGATGCCGTGACTTACGCCTTCTCCAGAGGATGGAAGCTCGTCAAGCTCTATTTCATGGTCGGCCTCCCCACAGAAACGGACGAGGACCTGGCTGGGATCGTGACATTGGTCAGGGATATTATCGCCCTCGGCGAGAAAATCCTCGGCGCGGCGCCGCGCATCAATCTCAGCGTGTCTTCCTTCATCCCCAAGCCGCACACTCCTTTCCAATGGCTCGCCATGGACGAAGGGGGGACATTATCGGAGAAGCAGGAATGCCTGCGCTCCGAACTGAGGCGCTCCAGGTCCGTCGAATTCAAGAAGCATCCCGTCGATACCTCGCTTCTGGAGGCGGTATTCTCAAGAGGCGATAGGCGCCTGTCCGGTGTCCTGAAGGCCGCTTGGGACAAGGGCGCCAGGTTCGAAAGCTGGGGGGATCATGTGAATACGGGCCTTTGGCAGGAGGCTTTCGTTCAGCAAGGCGTCTCGCCGGAGGACTATTGGAAAGAGATCGACACCGAGGCCGTCCTGCCTTGGGACCATATCGATACCGGGATCCGCAAGTCCCACCTGC
>Ga0315275_10003663_pt1 | contig 14203 bp, 6 predicted proteins | sample YL17G03_0_MG_FD_205557 | JGI IMG/M metagenome (GOLD analysis project Ga0315275, IMG submission 205557) | Sediment microbial communities from Yellowstone Lake, YNP, Wyoming, USA - YL17G03_0 | ecosystem: Environmental > Aquatic > Freshwater > Lake > Sediment | place: USA: Wyoming | collected... | reverse complement strand
GCGTACGTCGGGTACCAGAACGCGGGCGGCGGCCTCGGCGTGCGGGTCGGTCAGATGTGGCTCAACGATCTCGGCGGACTCGGGTCGCTGGGCGGCATGCAGGTCGAGTACCGCCAGCAGCAGCCCTGGGCGGCAGGACGGCTCCGCTTCGGTCTGTTCGCCGGCCTGGAGCCCAACTACTTCAAGGCCGGCTACGTGGATGGGATCAAGAAGGCGGGAGCCTACGTCGCCTTCGACGGGAACCGCGGCTGGAAGAACGTGCTCGGCCTCGTCACGGTCCGTCAGCAGAACCTCACCGAGCGGCAGGTCGTGACGATGCTCAACTTCATCCCAGCGGGAACGAAGTTCTTCCTGTACCAGGCGGCCGAGTACGATCTCCAGGGCCCGGGAGGCCAGGGACAGGGAGGCCTGACCTACTTCTTCGCCAACGTGCGCTACGCGCCCGCGGATGTCGTGGAGTTCCAGGGCACCTACCACCACGGGCGCTCCATCGATGCTCGTACGATCACCAACGACGTGATCACCGGACGACCCGTGGACCCGAGGCTGCTGGATGGCCTTCTGCTGGACTCGGCAGGCGCGCGGATCACGGTCAGCGTCAGCCGATGGGTCCGGGTGTGGGGCGGCGTCTACAGCGACCGCACCAATCTCGAGGACAAGCCGGCGACGCGCATCAACGCTGGGTTCTCCACTACCAACATCCTTGGAAGCGGGTTCGACTTCACCGCCTCCGATTTTCGGACCGAGCGGACCGGCAACAAGTACGACTCGTGGTACGTCTCGCTCGGCAAGTCGCTCGGCCGGAGCGTGTACCTCTCGGCCGACTACACCTCTTCGCTCTCGATCGTGAGGCTGACGGACGCGGGCGGCATCACCGTGGAGTCCCGGCCCAGCACGAAGCGCTACTCTCTTTCGTCGGTGATCAACCTGAGCCGGGTCATGTCCGTCCTCATCACGGCGGAGAGGTTGGACGAGCTCACCGCAAGCCAGACCCGCGCACTGCTCGGCCTCACCTTCCGGTTCTAGCGCCCACGAGTGCGCCGGGGTGAGAGGACCGGCATCCCGCCCGGGTCGTGAGACCTTTTCCCAATACGGTCAATACGTTGCAGGCCCCCGGGGGAAGGGCTAGAATCCTTACTGGGGCTCTTGGCGGGTTGACGAGGTGCCCGGGGGGGGGGGCGGTCTCTCAGGGTGTCATTCTTCGGTACAACGGTCGCGGCGTCCTCCAGGGAGTCGATACCGGGACCGCACAAGTATCACGGAGAGGCGGAACGAGCACGGGTAGATGAGAGAGGGAATTCTCAGAGGGACGATCAGGGCCACTCGCCGGCGCCTCGAGGCGCTGGCTTCGCGTGCGGGCTCACCGTTCTCCAGGCCGAGGGCGCTGACAGAGACACTCGAGTTGCTGGCGGCGGCCGGCGGGGAGATTCAGCGGCAAGACCGGAAACTCGCTGACACCCGCAGGGCACTGGTCGAAGAGGCGGCCGCTCAGCGGGCTGCCGAGGCCGGCATCGAAACGGCCCATGCCCTCTTCCAGCAGGTTTTCGAAACCGCGCCCGACGGCGTCTACCAGACCTCAGTGGACGGCAAGTTGCTCATGGCGAATCCGGGGCTGGTGCGGATGCTGGGTTACGACTCCCTGGAGGAGTTGGCCAGCGTGGCCGTCCAGGAACACTACGTGGATTCGGGGCAGCGGGAGGTCTGGCGTCGGAGGCTCGAGGTCGAGGGAATCCTCACGGATTTCGAGGTTGATTTGAAGCGCAAGGACGGCCAGACGCTGACCGTCATCAACAACGCACGATTGGTCAGAGACGCTCGCGGCAGACCGATCTACTACGTCGGTGTCGTCACCGACATCACTCAGAGGAAGAAGGCCGAGGAAGCGCTGAAGGTTGAACGCGGACGACTGCGGAGCATTCTGGACGCGATGCACGATGGTGTCTACATCGTGAACCAGCGTTACGACATCGAGTACACCAACCCGGTGATCGAGAGGCAGTTTGGCAAGGTCAACGGGCGCAAGTGCTACGAGTACTTCCACGACCTGAAGGAGCCCTGTAGCTGGTGCAGGAAGGACGAGGTGATCGCGGGAAGCTCGGTCCGCTCGGAGTGGCAGTCGTTCAAGACCGGCAGAACCTACGACCTCTTCGACGCCCCGCTGATGAACGCCGACGGGAGCGTTTCCAAGGTCAAGTTCTTCCACGACATCACGGCCCGCAAGCAGGTGGAATGGGCCTTGCAGCAAAGCGAGGAGCGCTACCGGTCGCTCGTCACTGCCTCCGCGCTGCTCGTGTGGACAACCGATGCCCGGGGAGAGGTGACCGGGGACCTCCCGAGGTGGAGGTCTTTCACGGGCCAGACCGAGGATGAGATCAAGGGGTGGGGCTGGACCCAGGCCCTCCACCCGGACGACCGCGAGCGCACGGCCACGATCTGGTCCCACGCCGTCGCGGCTTGCGCCATGTACGAAACCGAGTACCGGGTGCGACGCCACGATGGGGAGTACCGTCTCGTCCTTGCACGGGGAGTGCCGGTGCTCAATGCGGACGGGAGCATCCGCGAATGGGTCGGGACGTGCGAGGACATCACGGAACGGAAAGAAACCGAAAAGCGCACCAGCGCGACCCACGCGCTGCTGGAGCTTTTCGCGAGAAAGCCGTCGAGAACGGAGTACCTCGGGGCGCTGGCGAAGCTGCTCGGCGACTGGACCGGGAGCCGGTGCGTCGGGATCAGGGTAGTGGACGACCAACGGAAGATACCGTACGAGTCGTACGTCGGCTTCAGCCAGGCTTTCTGGGAATCGGAGAATTGCCTGTCTCTGGACCGCGACCAGTGCGCGTGCACCCGGGTCGTCCTCGGAGAGCCGGAGCCCCAGGATCTGCCGCTCATGACGCCCGCCGGCTCCTTCCACTGTCCGAACGTCACGGAGTTCGTCGCTGGCCTGAAACCGGAGCAGCAGGCCAGGTTCAGGGGGGTGTGCGTCAAGAGCGGGTTCGTCAGCGTGACCATCATCCCGATCCGGTACCAGGACAGGGTGCTGGGCGCGATCCACCTCGCGGACGAACATCAGGACAGAATTCCTCTGAAGGCGGTGGAGCTGGTCGAGTCGCTCAGCCCTCTCATCGGCGAGGCGGTCAACCACTTCACCCTCGAGGAGGAGCTCCGCCGGTACGCCGGCGAGCAGGCCGCACTGTACGCGGTGACGGTGGCGGCGACCACCTTGCTGGAGCCGGACAGCCTGCTGGCCGCCGCGCTCGACGCGGTGCTGCCCGTTCTGGGCGCCGACGCGGGGTGGGTGACCCTTCCCGGCGCGAGGGTGACCGACCTGCCGCGTATCGCCGCATCCCGGGGTGTGCCTGATTCGTTTGTCGCGGCGGAGGTGGCGTCGCCGCTGTGCACCTGCCCGGTCTGCGGGCCCCTGCTGATCGGCGACGAACCCAACAGTGAGGCGATACCGATGGCCGCCTGCCCCCGCCTGCCCGTCGGAGTGGTTGCCGGCACCGGGTTGCACAGCCACGTCGGCATCCCCCTGGCCGCAGGCAGCCAGGTGCTGGGCATCCTCAACATCGCCTGGACGACGGCCCACCCGTTCTCTGCAGCGGAACGCACGCTCCTCATGAGCATCGGAGGGCAGATCGGCATAGCTCTGGAGAAAGCGCGGTTGTACGAGACTTCCCAGCGGCGAGCCCAACAATTGGCGACTCTGAACGAGGTCGGTCGGGCCATCAGCTCCAGCCTCGACGTCGATCTCGTGCTGTCCAGCCTCCTCGAAGGTGTGAAGCAAGCCACGGACGCCGACACGGCTCTGGTCGCCCTCAAGGACGACGCGACCGGGGAACTCGTCATTCGCCAGGCGGTCGGCACCGTTCCGCCTGCAGCAATCGGCTTCAGGGTGTCCCCCGGCGAGGGCCTGGCTGGATGGGTCATCAAGCATGGGAAAACCACGCTGGTACCCGACGTGGACGCCGATCCCAGAGTTCTTGCCAGGCCGACGTGGCCGCTGGGTTTCGGCTCGCGCGAGCTGCTGGCGGTACCTCTGATCGCGCACGGCGAGACAATTGGCGTCGTGGAACTCTTCAACAAAGGGGATCGGTCGTTCGGCGAGGCCGACGTAAGCTTTGCGGAGGCGGTGGCCGCGCAGGCCGCCGTGGCGATCGAGAACGCCAGGCTGTACGAGGCCGAGCAGCGGGCGCGGTGGACCGCCGATACCCTCCGCGAGGCGAGCCTCCTGCTCACCCAGACCCTCGAGATGGACACGGTGGTGGCCTCGCTGCTCGAGAACCTGGGCCGCCTCATACCTTATGACCGGGCTCGGGTCATGATGCTGAACGCCGAGTCGCGCCTGGTTGTGCGGGCGCTTCGCGAGGCCGGTGGGCGAGTCGAGGTTCCTCCCGGCAGCGACATCGTCTTCGACCCTCAGGCCAACCCGGTTCTCCATAGCGTGCTTGCCTCGCGGAAAGGCATGCTCATCCCGGACACACACAAACACCCCGACTGGGGGGGCCGCATGCGCCCGGAGTTCACCCACAGCTGGATGGGGGTGCCTCTGTTTTCTGGCGACGCGGTCATCGGGCTCTACTCGCTCGCCAAAAAAGAGCCCGGGTTCTTCACCGAGGCGCACCTGAAAACCGCCGAGGCGCTCTCCGCCCAGGCGTCGGTTGCCATCCGGAACGCGTGGCTGTTCGATCAGGTACGAACCGGGCGGGAGCGACTCCAAACGCTGTCCCGGCGCCTGGTCGAGGCGCAGGAGAGCGAGCGGCGGCGCATCGCGCGCCAGCTTCACGACCAGGCGGGCCAGGCGCTGACCTCGCTCAAGCTCGGGCTGCACCTGCTGGAACGCGACGCCGTCGGGAGCGAGGCCGTCGCTTCCCGCATCGCAGACCTGCGACGGACCACCGACGAGGTGGCGGAGCAGCTCCACGACCTCGCGGCCGACCTTCGCCCGGCCAGCCTCGACCACCTCGGTCTGGTGCCCACGCTCCGCCAACTCGTCAGCACGCTGAGCGATCAGGGGGGCCCGACGGTGCAGTTCGAGACCGTCGGCGTCGGCCCCGGCAGGCTGCCGCCACCCGTGGAGACGGCGCTTTACCGCATCGCCCAGGAGGCGCTGACCAACACCATCCGCCACGCCCGCGCGTCCAAGGTCTCCGTCCTTCTCGAGCGGCGCGGCGACCGTCTCATCGCCCTGATCGAGGACGACGGCGTGGGCTTCGAGTACGATACTGCAATGCAGAGCGGCCGCCTGGGGCTCGTCGGCATGCGCGAGCGTGCCGAAATGCTGGGCGGCCATCTGCGGGTCGAATCCTCGCCCGGTAGAGGTACGACAGTTGTCGTGGAGGTACCCTTTGCCTCTTCGCGTCCTGATCGCCGATGACCACGGCGTCCTGCGTGCAGGCCTCCGTGCCCTGCTCAAGACCGAGGAGGACCTCCAGGTCGTGGACGAGGCCGCCGACGGAGAGACGGCTCTCCGTCTGGCCAGTCGGCTTCGGCCGGACATCGTGCTGCTGGATCTCAGCATGCCGGGACCCGGCGGGATCGAGGTCACCCGCAAGCTGAAGGAGATGCTGCCGGCGACGCGGGTGCTCATCCTCACCGTCCACGAGGACGAAACTCTCCTGCGTGAGGCCCTCAAGGCCGGCGCGTCGGGCTACATCATCAAGCGAGCCGTCGAGTCTGAGCTGATCAACGCAATTCAGGCGGTGTCGCGGGGCGAGATCTACGTCCACCCCGCGATGACCAGGTGGCTCCTCCAGGAGCCGGAACCGGCGGCGCCGAAGAGACGCGACCCGGCCACCCTGACGCCCCGCGAGATCGAGGTCCTGCGCCTCATCGTGCAGGGACACACCAACTCCCAGATCGCCGAGGTCCTGACGCTCTCGGTGAGAACGATCGAGAGCCACCGAGCCAACCTCATGGGCAAGCTCGGGCTGCAGAGCCGGGTCGAGCTGGTGCGTTACGCCGTGAAGAACAAGCTGCTGGACTGACGTCCCGAGACAGCGCCCGCCTGGTCGAGTGCGTTCCCGAGGCGTGAGCGCGCGCCCGTCGCGGCACCTCCGTAGTCCCTACGGAAACTGGCCTCGGCGGCTCCGTAGGTTCTCCACTACCCGATCGGGCCTCGAGGCCCCATATTGGCAGCGAGAAGGAGTCATGCGCGCGACCGGGGACCGAGATCTCTTCAGGATCATCGTCGAAAACCTCTGCGAAGGGGTTTTCCTGGTGGACCGCGAGAGGAAGGTCCTGTACTGGAACCCTGGGGCCGAGCGAATAACCGGGTACTCGAGCGCGGACGCGGTCGGGCAGCACACGTGCAACGGATTCCTCGCGCACGAGGACGAGTCCGGCGAGGCTCTCTGCTCGGGCCGCTGCCCGCTCGCCCGAACCCTCGCCGACGGCGTCCCTCGCGAGGCCAACGTCTTCATGCAACACAAGGACGGGCACCGGGTCCCGGTCTGTATCCGCCCCGTCGCGTTGCGGGGCCAGGGCGGGGAGATCTCGGGCGCCGTCGAGAGCTTCGTCGAGACGTTCACGGCGCCTGAAGCGGGTTCCCCGATGCCCTATTCGGAACAAACGGCTTATGTGGACACCGTGACGGGCCTTGCCGACCGACATGCGACCGAGCTCCGCCTTGGCGAATCCATGAGTGAGATGTACCGCTACGGCTGGCCGTTCGGTGTCGTGATGCTCGACGTGGACGGCCTCGAGAGGGTCAACGGCACGTACGGTCGCCACGCGGGAGACCGCGCGCTCAGGATGGTGGCCAGGACCCTCGTCACCAGCTCGAGGCCGTTCGACGTCGTGGGACTGTGGGCCGAGGACGAGTTCCTGGTAGTCATCAAGAACGTCGACGAGCCAAAGCTCGATCGGGTCGCCGAGAAGTTCCGGCTCCTGCTGAGCTCGGCTGTCCTGCCGGTCGGACAGGAACAGATTCACGTGACCGTCTCGGCCGGGGCGGCCGTGGCCCAGGCCAGCGACACCCCAAACTTGCTTGCGGCGCGGGCAAGAAGCCTCGTGCGCCCCGAGGACGGAAGACCCGGCACCTAGAGGCCGGAGCATCGGCCGGGCGGGCAGTGTCTGAGCCCGTCGCGTTTCATGCCGTCAAGCGGCGAAGGTGCTTGCGGGGCGCTCTGGGTGCCGTGACTGGGGCCGGGGTGACCCCGATGTTGTCCACCAGGAAACCCGAGGCGGCCTGAGCCTGATACGGTATCTCGAGCCTCACGACGTTGAACGGCACCGTCGAGCTGAATGTCAGCGTGCCCATCGGCATCGTGTCGCCCGCGTAGGTCCCGTGCGCGGTCACCGATCCCACGGCGGGCGCCCCGGTCGAATCCACGTATGCGGTCAACTGGATCGTGGTCGGCACCTCGACCTGCTGGAAATCCGCGGTCGCAAACGTCAGGGTGATGCTGGTGAGCTGCTGGCTGAACTGGATGTCCAGGAACTTCGTGTCGAGGGCGTTGGGCCACAGGTAGTGACCGGAAAACTGGGAGAGCCGGTACCCCGTGCTGGTGTCGGTCTGGACCGAGTAGCCTCCCCCAACGGGCGAGCTGAAGTGCGCCGTGACACCGGCCGAGGTCTGATCGAGGGGCAACCCCTGGCCGACAAACAGCGGCGGCGTTCCGGTGTCGAAGTCGAACGTGACGGTCTGCGCTGCGACAGACCATGAGAGGCAGGTACCGAGTACCGCAAGGAGAGACGCGAAGAACCGGTTTCTCATGATCTGCGCCCTTTCCCTAGGCAGGAGCATACACGGCAAACGCCTGGCAGAAACGCCCGGTGGAGCTTCCCGCCCCGGCCCGCCCGTGAGCGGCACGCCCGCACTATCAGCCCGGGATCACTTGATCGCCAGGAGCTCCACCTCGAAGATGAGCGTCTCGTTCGGCCCGATGTCGGCGCCCGCTCCCTTCTCTCCGTATCCAAGCTGGGGTGGGATGAAGACCCGGAACCTCGAGCCCACCGGCATCAGCTGCAGGGCTTCGGTCCACCCCGGAATGAGCCCGCCCTTGAGCTTGAGCGTCGCCGGCTCCCCGGCCTCGGTGCTGTTGAACTCGGTTCCGTCGATGCGGGTGCCGCGGTAGCTGACCTCCACCGTGTCAGCCTCCGTGGGCGTCCTGCCGGTGCCCAGCTTGAGGATCTTGTACTGGAGCCCGCTCGGCATCGTCATTACGCCTTCCTTCGCGCCGTTCTCGGCAAGGAAAGCCTCCCCTTTCTTCCTGTTCTCCTCCGCGGCGAGCTTCATCTCCTGCGCCCGCTTCTGCATGAACTCGGCCCTGAACTCCGCCAGGACCTTCCGGAGATCGGTCTCGGAGATGAGAAGCTTCCCGCCTGAGAGCCCGTCCTTCAAGCCCCGCACCAGCAGGTCGGGGTCCACCTCGATCCCCTGACTCCTGAAGCTCTTCGCCAGGTCGACGCCGATCCCGTAGCTCACCTTCTCCTTCTGAGTCTTGAGGACCGCGGTTTCCTCGGCGCCTGCCCGGGAGGCAAGAAGCGCGACCCCCAGGACCGCGAGCCACACGACGGTCATCTTCCGTGCCATTGTCTCTCCTCATCAGAACAGGGCATGCGTCCCCGCTCTCCCCGGAATCCGTACCTCTCACAATAAACGGGGCGAAGAAAAAAGGGGAGGGATTGCTCCCTCCCCCGAACATTGCATCGGTGCGGCTACCGTGTAATCGAGGCCGCCGAGACGGTCGGTGCCGCGGGGAAATCCGGGTGAGACCAGCCGACCGCCGGGGCGGCGTACGTCTTCGTGTAACCGACCACGTTGTTGGCGATCACCTGGTAGAAGTAAGTGCCCCCTGGAGGGTTGTCGGTGAACGTGAACACGCTCGGGCCGACCGTTGCGACGGTGACGAACGGGCCGGTTGCCACAGTGGCCCTCTGGATCGTGAAGCCGGTACGGTCGACGACCGAACCGCCCGTCCAGTTGACCACGATTCTCGTGCCGGCGCCGTTGCCGGTCTTGATCATCGTGACCAGGCCGGCCTGTTGCGGCGCGACGCCAAGGACCATCGCCCGCATCATGTCGTTCTCTTCGTGGCCGAGGATGTGGCAGTGCCACACGTACTCCCAGCCGAAGTTGGTAAGGTCGTTCGTGACCACGGCCGGCTGGGCCGCCGTGTCGACGTTCGCGAACTGGTTGGTGAGGCTGGAGCCCACCGGCTCGGTCACGTCGAGAGGCCGGATGCTGATCGGCATGGGCCACGGGAGAGTCTGCTTCAAAGGTCTCAGCGCGACGATGATGTCTTCGAGCGGGTTCATGCGGACGGTGTCCTTCCAGCTCAGCTCGTTGGCATCCGGCGGCTTGACCGTGCCGTCCCAGCCGACCCGGTTGATGACCTGAACGTTGAACAGGTGGAAGTGGATCCAGTGGGTGTCGACGCCGTTGTGCGTGATCTTCCAGTACTGCGTCTCGTCGCTCCCGAAGATCTCGGTCGGCGGGTCGACGTATCCGTAGGGAATAGTGGTCTGGGTGAAGAAATTGGTCAGGGGCAGCTCGATGCCCAGAACGGCGTTCATCCGCCCGTAGTCGAGCGTGAAGAGTTCATGGATGGCCTTCGGCAGCAGCGCCCTTGACGGTGCCAACGCCATTGCGGTGGCCTGGGCGCAAGGAGCGAGAGCAGTCCCAGGCGGAGTGCACGGCGGTGGGTCGATGGTCACGAGGGGAGCCGCGTTGTAGCCAGCCCCCGCGAATCCCGTAGCTGAAAACGTAAGGCCCGTGACGACTATGGGCGTCATGACCGCCGTGCCGGTGGCTTGAGTAGTAAAGCCGCCGCCGGAGAATGTGACGCCAGGAGCAGAGGTATAACCGCTGCCTCCGTTCGTGATGGTGACGCTGGCGACAGTCGTCCGCGACAGGACTGCCGTGGCAGCGGCGCCCGTGCCGCCACCGCCCGAGAAACTGACCGCAGGAACAGAAGTGTAACCAGCGCCGGCAATCACGAACGTGACGCCAGTGACGTTGCGCTGTCCGTTAGCCCTTACCGTTGCCGCAGCAGTGGCCCGTACGCAGGTCGTCGTGTTGATCACACAGCCTGCTGGTGGGGCGATCGTGACTGTGGGAGCGGTGGTGTACCCGGAGCCGCCGGCCGTGACGGTGAAGCTGGCAACGGACCGAGGTGTCAGCACCGCTGTACCGGCAGCGCCGGTGCCGTTGGTGTTGGTGTTGTTGAAAGCAACGGTGGGAGCCGAGGTGTACCCGGCGCCCCCGGGGGGCGTGATCGCAATGCTCTTGACGGACGCGCCGATCGTCGCCGTTGCCGTGGCCTGTGTTCCGGAGGCCGGTGCTGCGATGACGACGTTGGGAGCGGTGGCATAGCCGGCGCCCGGGTTGGTGAGCTTGAGGCCGGCCAGCGCGCTGTTGTTGAAGAACGCGACGGAGTTGTCCTGGATCCGGACGTAGGTATCGGTTGGTGCCCCGTAGGCCGTCTCCGGAACGATGATCGGGTCCTCGTTCGCCGCGAAGATGGCCGGCAGACCCGTGGTCGGATTCTGCAGTGGCGCCACGCTGAATTTAGCACCTGCCCCCGTGGCGTTGACGATGATCTGCATGATGGTGCGGGTGTTGGGGCCGTAGCCCGGCAGCGTCGATGGTGCGCCGCCCGTGGTGGTCTGGTCCGGAGCGCCCGTGTAGTAGTCGGTGCGCGGGTCGAACGCCGGAACCGGCGCCGGGGCGTCGTTGTAGAGGATGAGGGTCTTGCCGGCAAACTGCGAGAAGTCGACGATGACGTCGGCGCGCTCCGCCGGCCCCAGCAGGAGACCGTGCTGGAAGATGTTCAGGACCGTGATGCTCCTGCGGTTGTACTCGAAGCCTACCGGCGAGGAGGGGATGACCGCCGGATTCGGCAGCAGGCCGGACTCGGTGCCGATCTGGATGAACGGCGGGCCCGCGGTGGCGGGATCAGGGACGCCGCCATCACGCCCGTCCGTGGGCCAGCTCGTGGGCCAGCAGGGCAACGTCGGGGTACCCGGCAGGCCCGTGTTGTTGATCGGGACACCGGCGATGTCCAGGGCAGCCTCGACGAGACCCCCTGCGTCCGGGAAGTTGGTTGGAGCGCTGCAGAGCGGCGGGTACGACGTCGCCGTGTGCGCGAACGCATCGACCATCCTGACTTCGCTCACACCCGAAGCGAACGCCGTGGCCCGTACTCCGGAAGGCGGCGCCGCGATGGAGATGGCGGGAGCCGAGGTGAAAGGTGCGGTCGGCGCGGTCGTCAGCGCTATGCCAAGAAGAGAACCCGCCGGCACGACCGCTGCCGTCCCAGTAGCCGCCGCGCAGCCAGGCCCGATCGAGCAGCCCGTAGGATTATCGATCGTGACAGCCGTTGCGAGGGTGTAGCCCGTGCCCCCGGCGGTAACCGCGACCGCGGTGACCTGACCAAGACCGTTGATGATCGCTGTTGCTGCAGCGAGTGTACCGGTAGTAAAACTCACAAGCGGCGGGGCGAGATACCCGGCGCCTCCGCCGGTGACCGAAACGGCAGTAACCGCCCCGGCCGAAACCTGGGCCGTGGCAACGGCGCCGTTGGCCGGCGTGATGGTGACGAGAGGAGCAGGAGCAATGGCATAGCCACTCCCGGGGTTCGTCAGGGCGATGCTCAGGGGATCAGCCACGTAGAGTCCCAGGTTGAGCGCGCGGTCGTTGCCCGCGCTCAGGATCTGGAACCGGTAAGCGACGGGGTCCACGGTGAGCGTCGGGTACGGCGTGCCGTTGACCACCATCGTATCCATGAACCCTTCCGGCGTGCCGGACGGGTTGGGGGTCCCCGGGCAGGTCAGGAGCACACCCGGGTACGCTGTGCTCGTGCACGGCTTGGCCTGACCATCAGGCACGAACGTGTTGGGGTTCTGCGGAGGCCAGAACCACGGACCCCAGTCCCACCGGCCCCACGGGTTGGCCCCGCTCGGGTCGTAGGGGTTCTGGTTCGGCATGTAGACGTGGGGGAACCAGAGGCTGCCGGCGCCCCCCCAGGCGGCCACATCCCAGGTCGGATCCGTGGCGGCAAGCTGCCCGCCAACGGCGCCGCCATCCGGCACGAACGTCTTGTCCTGGATGACGAGGGGGACGAGGTGAGCGAGGTCCTGGCTGATGATGCCGGCGATGCCGCCGATCGTGGGATTGGTGACGATCGTCCCCGGGACGCCCGCTGCCTTAAGTGCGGTTTCTTTCGCCGGGTCGGTGAGCAGGTACCCCGCGGCCTCGCCCGCGTACACGTTCAGGCGGGTGATGCCGTAGGCGTGGTCGTGGTAGAACATCAACCGGCCGCTCTGCTGGTTCGTCCAGTAGAACGTCATCGATCCGGGGCCGCTCGCCGGCATGTCCGGGACGTCCTGTGAGCTGAGCCCCTTGAAGAAGTTGGTGCCGTCCTCATTTGCAGGGACGGTCCACTGGTGCGGCGTCCCGTCGCTGATCCACGGCGTGTTGCCGCCGTGGAGATGCAGGGTGGCGCGGTTCTGCGCGTAGGGGGTCCCATCGGGGCCCATTCCCGCCCCCATGTAGGTGGTGTCGGTGGGGATGAACAGGTCGCCAGCAGCGCCGGTAAGGAGCTTGTTCGTGAACTTGACGCGCACCGGCCGGCCCTTGGTGGCCAGAATCAGAGGGCCAAGATACTGATTGGGACCCACGGGAGTACCCGTGGCGTCCAGCTGCACGTACCCGCGCAGCTTGGTGCCGGCGACCGGCAGGTCGGTGTGCAGTTGCCGCGAGTACTCGCTCACCCCGATCTCGTAGTAGTCACTGGCCGGGCCGAGGAAAGCAGAGCCAAGCGGCGGGGCCATCGGGGTCGCCAGCGGGATGCACTGGTCGAGCTCGTTCGTGCCGTTAGCCTTGCCCGCTGCGTGCCACGGCGAAACGCCGCAGATGCCGGGCAGCGTGTTGACGAACTTCCGGATCCCGCCGGAGATCGCCCCGGTGGCCGGATCGAGTGTCGGGAGTGGGCTGTTGGCCCAGTTCGCGACGCCGAAGTAGTCCGGCATCCCCTGGGCCGTCCCCATCGTGGCGAGCGGGCCCGCCTGGATGGCGAGCGGGCTGTGCCCTGCCGTGAACGGGTTCACCCCGACGAAGTTGAGGTTCACCCCCTTCTGCTGCAGGGCCTGGAGCTTTCTGGCGGCCTTCCGTTGAGCCGCAGTCGTGGCCCTCATCTGCCCCGTGGCTCGCGGGTCCGAGGGGTCGAAAGGACTCCCGGGGGCGGCGACCGCCTTCCCCTTCCCCGCAGACGATGTGTCCGAGTCGGACTTGTTCATCGCCTGCGCGAAGATGTTGCTCGTCGCCAGAAAAGCGGCAGCCCCTATCAGTGTCAGACGCGTGAGTATCAGAAACTTGGACCTTTTCATGCTGTCTCTCCTCTCCTTCTTCTTCGTTCCCTTGTTTTCGGTTTCGATTTTCGTGGCCTTGAACCAGGACGTCACGATCATCTCCTTCGTGTCATCGTTCGCTTCGACTCTGTTCCGCTCCTCGGCCCACCGTGGGAAGTGGATGCTCCCGGGCCGCCGCGACGACCCGTCGCTGCCCGGGACCATCTCCCTCGGGCGCGTCTGCAGATCGCTGGCACCTGTGGTGATCTCCACTTCTGCTCGTCAATTTGAACCCGGAACGAGCGGCCGTGAAGCGTAAAACCTACTGGTTTTGAGCAACTTACGAATCAGTGGAAAACACGGAATCGGGGCCGCCAGGAACCCGTAGAAACTACTTGGGTTCGTCGGGGGGCCGAGGTCCTGGCGGAAGGCCGCGAACCGCGCTGCCGGCGGACCCGACGGAACGCCCTGATCTATGTACCTGATTTTCAGTGACTTGGCGGCGGGGTGAAGCCCGGGGGGCCCGCCCCTCGTTACGCCGGCCTCGCCGGCGCCCGCCGCAGCTGGGAGCGCCGCCACAGCAGGTAGATCGGCGGGTAGACGAGCAGCTCGAGCAGGAACGAGGTCGCCAGCCCCCCCACCATCGGGGCGGCGATGCGCTTCATCATGTCCGCTCCGGTGCCCGACGACCACATGATCGGCATCAGCCCGAGGAAGGCCGCGGCGACGGTCATCAGCTTCGGACGCAGGCGCTTGACCGCGCCGTGGACAACGGCCTCTTCCAGGCCGGCATCGGTTGCCAGGCGGCCCGCCCTGCGCGCATCTTCGAACGAGATGTCCAGGAACAGGAGCATGAACACCCCGGTCTCGGCATCGAGGCCCATCAGCGCGATCATCCCGACCCAGGCGGCGA
>Ga0315275_10003661_pt1 | contig 14205 bp, 10 predicted proteins | sample YL17G03_0_MG_FD_205557 | JGI IMG/M metagenome (GOLD analysis project Ga0315275, IMG submission 205557) | Sediment microbial communities from Yellowstone Lake, YNP, Wyoming, USA - YL17G03_0 | ecosystem: Environmental > Aquatic > Freshwater > Lake > Sediment | place: USA: Wyoming | collected... | reverse complement strand
TCGCGGAACTCCCCCTGTATTCGGGAATGGAATACAGGGTCGTGATATGGGTCATCAGCACGGTCTCCATGATCACGTTCGTTTCCCTGCATGCTGCGAAGGTCCGGAAGAACCCGGAACTGAGTCCGGTGCATGATCTCGACCAGGAACGCAAGCACGCCTTCCATCTCAACGGCGACGAGCAGATTCCGTTCACGCGAAGCCACAAGGCGATCCTGCTGTCGTTCGTGGTCGTACTGATCGTTCTGGTTTACGGGATACTCCATTTCAACTGGTACATCAACGAGATCTCGGCGCTGTTCCTGGGGCTCGGGCTCTTTGCGGGAATTCTCGGGCGGCTCTCCGTGTCTGCAATCTCCGATGCGTTCAAAGAGGGAGCGAGGGACATGGTGGGCGTTGCGCTCATCATCGGGTGTGCACGGGGGATCCTGGTGATCGCGACCGACGGCAAGATTCTCGATACCATGCTCTATGCCATGTCGCAGGTGATCAAGGGCTTTCATCCGGTGATGGCGGCACAGGCGATGTTCGTCACGCAAGGGATCATCAATTTCTTCGTGCATTCGGGTTCCGGCCAGGCGGCGTTGACCATGCCCGTGATGGCGCCGCTCGCCGATGTCGTCGGCATTTCGCGCCAGACGGCCGTGCTCGCCTTTCAGTTCGGGGAAGGCTGGATCAACCCGATTCTCCCGACATCCGGCGTCACGATGGGTGTCCTGGGACTGGCAGGAATTTCGTGGGAGCGGTGGGTAAAGTGGATGCTGCCTGTAGAGATCTATTTCTTTGTCATAGCGCTTTTGCTCCTCATTCCGCCGTTCCTGTTCGGGTATCACTAGTGGTGTGATAGTGTGCGGGAACGATGATTCAGAATTGAATGCACGATCAAAGCAGTAGCTCGAAGTCTTCAACTATCAACAAGGAGGAACCATGAAAAGGTCCTTGCTACTCACTCTTCTGGTGTTGGCTGCAGTGGTGCTTGTAGATTTCACGGCAGACGCACAGATCATCGCCGGGAACAATTATCTCGGTTTCTATTTGGATGCCTACGGTCGTGTCCGAACGGCCTTGTATCCATATGTGAGTGCGGCCCGTGAGATCGACCGCCTCTATCCGGTTGCGGCAATGGATGAGCACACTGCCTACGACTACTATGATAATTCCGAAAACGTCTGGGGTCCGATACGAGACACCGTTCCAGGGGTTGATTCTGCATATTCGGCCATGGCGGATGGAAGCTATGCGGACGTCTTGCCGGCTCAGATGCCTCATTTCCGGGTCCAAACCACGATTCTGTCCTGGCTGGATGTACCATACATCATCGTACGGTACCGCTTCTACAACGACAGCACCGCTACGCTCAATTACTACCTCGGTGCACTCGTGATCCCCAGGGTTGGCGGCGCCTACGGCGGTGAGACCGTGACCTATGATCCGGCAAGCAACACGACCTACTTCTATAGAGAAGGGGAACCTTCGTACTGGAGCGAGCGGCTCGTGAGCAAGCCCACCTACTCGGTCAGAATCTGGGATTGGAATGCCTATTCCCCTGACCCGAACAACGACGCGGGTACGGACTCCGTACGGTATCTCATGGCCGCGACTCCGGGATTTGACTCGACGCTCACCGTCGGCCCCGATGGAAGCATATTCAACGTCAACGGTGGAATGGTGACGCTTGCTTCAGGGGATTCCTCGGAACTGTTCTACGCTATCGGGTTCGGAACAACGTCGGGCGAAGCGATCGGGGCATGTGACTCCGCGGAGGCAAAGTACAAGAGCATTGCCACGTCTGTGAAGCGGGAGACATACACCCAGCCGGCACGGACGTCGCTCCTCCAGAACTACCCGAATCCATTCAACCCTACAACAAAGATCCAATTCACAATAGTCAATAGACAATTGACGATAGTCAATGTGTATGACCTGATGGGTCGAGAAGTAGCGAGGCTCGTGAACGAGGTGAAGGACCCGGGAACATACACGGTGCAATTTGACGGGTCACATCTTTCAAGCGGGATGTACTACTACAGGCTGGAGAGTGGCGCCTACACCTCGACCATGAAGATGCTCCTGGTGAAATGAGATCCGTTGCCGGTCACGCACACTGCGTGACCGGCACTCCCTTCCCCGGCCGATCGGCCGGAGACCAGCGATGGAGAGGCCATGGTACCCCGTCGTCACAAGGGACGCACAGGAGTCAAGGACCCGCTCGACCTTCAGGCCCTGATCCGGTTGCGGTATCGCGAGCTTCCTGCAAACCAGCGCAAAATTGCCGACTATCTTCTTCACCATCTTCTCGAGGCGCCGTTCTATTCGGTGGTCGACCTGGAGCAGAAGGCCGGTGCAAGTCGTTCAACGGTAGTCCGCTTTGCCCGGAGCCTCGGATTTTCCGGGTTCCTGGAGATGCGCTCGCGGCTCCTGGAGAGCGTTCAGTCCCAGATGCAGCTCTCCGAGAGCTACCCCTTCCCGGATGTGGGCGACGGCCGGGACACGCTCACGCTCGTGGCGCAACAGGATGTCACGAATATCAACGAGACCATCAAGCAGCTGGAGAAGGCGACGTTTGCCGAGATCGCGGAGATGTTCGTCAAATCCACCCGCGTGTATACCGCCGGTCTCGGCATCTCCTCCCTCATGGCACAGATCCTCGCCTATCTCCTGAACCAGGTGGCGATCAGGGCGACGGCGTTCGTGCATGACTACGAGACGTTCATGGAACAGCTCGCATTCGTGACGCCGGACGATGTTCTTGTCGCGTTTTCGTTTCCCCCCTATTCCAGGGAAACCATCGATCTCGTGAAGGCCGCAGCAGATCGTTCGATCCCGGTCATTGCGATCACCGACAGGCTCACCTCGCCGGTGAGTTTCTATTCGGCAAAGGTGCTTGCCATCCGCAGCCAGAACATGTTGTTCACGAACTCCTTCTCCGCCATCTCGGTGGTCATGAACGCGCTCGCAACGGAAGTCGCCGTGCGGAACAAGGAGAAGGCTCTGAAAATGACAAAAGAGGTCGACGGTCTGCTGCGTGCCACCGGCCACTATGCAACGGATTAAGACGTATGCACTGTTGAGGAAGGACACTCCATGAACAGGCTCATCCTCGCATTCCTCCTGGTCACTCTTGCGTGCGGTCTTGCGATCGCGGGAACCACCGGCAAGATCAGAGGAAAAGTCACCGACAAAGGAAGCGGCGAGACCGTCGTCGGCGCCAATGTCATGATCGAAGGGACACAGCTCGGGGCAACCACGAACGTCGACGGGGAATACATCATCATGAACGTCCCGCCGGGGAGATGCGCGCTCCGGGTTTCCATCGTGGGATATGGGCCGGTGAAGGTCCGCGATGTCCGCGTGATCGTCGACCAGACGACGGTGGTGAACGCCGTCCTTGATGCATCCGCGGTCACCATGCAGGATATCATCGTCGAGGCGGAACGGCCCATGGTGCAACGGGACCTCACGGCAACGCTGAACACGGTCTCCAGCGAACAGATCAAGATGCTGCCGGTCAGGAATTTTGTCGAGGTGGTGCAGCTCCAGGCGGGTATCATCGCGGACGACAGGCAGATTCACATCCGCGGCGGCCGCGACTATGAGGCCGCGTACATGATCGACGGTATGTACGTCAAGAACCCCGTGACTGGCTCCCTTGGAACAATGATCAACAATGATGCCATCGCGGAGCTCAATGTGCTCAGCGGAACGTTCAACGCGGAGTACGGGAATGCCTCCAGCGGCGTCATCAACATCGTGACGAAAGAAGGCTCGAGTGCGTACAAAGCGACGGTCGAGGCGAGGACCAGCGAATTCGGCGTTGACCGGTATGCCTCGATGCATGAAGACAGGGTGAATGCCAGCGTCAGCGGACCGATGGGGAGTGACGCGGTCACGTTCTTTGCGACCGGCGAGCGCGATGCGCGCGGGACCTGGCTTCCGTACGGGTATGACCACCTTCTCACGGGTCTGGTAAAAGCGAGCGCGCGAATTGTTCCCGAAGTGAAGGTAGCCCTGTCGTGGCGCTATTCGGAGGAGCAGCGCCAACCGTATGACAATGCATGGAAATATGCCTCCGAACAGTACCTCACGATAAAAGAGTACAACCGGCAGGGGGTCGCCACGCTGACCCATACGGCCCTTCCCAACCTCTTCTATGACCTCCGCTTCTCGTACGTGAGTGAAACGTACCTGTACGGCATTGAGAAAGATACCTCGCAGTTTATCCCCGTCGGCGCCTGGCAGTACGGCCCGCAGGGAAATTCCGTCGAGTTCTGGTCACTGGCTGATCCGGTACAGAAAACACAGAACACGAATCAGATCTACGACGTCCGGGGGGACCTGACATGGCAGATCGGGGGAAGAAATGAGGTGAAAGCGGGTCTGCAGTTCAAAGGCTACGATCTGCACTACTTCGATGTCTATGACCCCAAGAGAAATTTCCCGTACATCACGGATTTCACAAAACACCCGATCGAGGCGGCAGGGTACGTCCAGGACAAGATCGAAGTGAGCTCGTTTGTCCTCAATCTCGGACTTCGCTATGACTGGATGAACCAGCAGGCGCCGTACCGGGTGAATCCCTATGACGTTAATTCGGTTGTCCCCGCGGCACCCAAGCAACAGATCAGCCCGAGGCTGGGGATCGCGCACCCGATCAGTGATCGCACCTCGCTGCACTTCTCCTACGGACACTTCTTTCAGAATCACTCGTACAACGTCTTCTACGAGAATTCCCAGTATGATTTCTTTGTCCGCGAGCCCCTCTTCGGCTCCCCGGACCTCGATGCCGAGCGGCGCGTCTCCTTCGAAGTCGGCCTCTCGCATCAGTTCGGTCCCACCATCGCCGGGACCTTCACGGCGTTCTATACGGACATCACGGGACAGGTGGGCACACGGTATTACGAGGCGTTTTCCGGCGGACGGCCGGTTGCCTATACCGTCTATGTGAACGACTCCTACGGCAACACGAAGGGGTTCCTCATCAACCTCACCATGCGCCGGACAAAGAATTTTTCGGGGTCGCTCAACTATACCTACCAGATCGACAAGAAAAGCGCGTCGTCTGAGCTTGAGGAATATCCCGGCCCGACAGAATCGACGCTCCTCTACCCGACGGACTGGGACAGGCGGCATGTATTCAACATGAGCCTGAATCTCTCGCTGCCGGAGGCCGACGGTCCGCAGCTCTTCGGCGGATACCCCCTGGAAAACACGATCTGGAACCTGGTGGTCCGCGCTGCGAGCGGGCGCCCCTATACGCCGGCCGGCCGGAATGTGGCTGTGACGTTCACGGAGAGAAACTCCGCCCGCATGCCGGGAACATACGAGATCGATTTCCAGGCCAGCAAAGACTGGAGAATCGGTCCCGTCCTGTTCACGATCTTCGCGGAGATCCTGAATCTGACGGACGCAAAGAATGTCGTGTATGTCTACTCCGATACGGGCCTCCCGGATCAGACAATGAGCACGACACACTCTGAGGAGTATGTGAAGGATCCCAGCAACTACGGACCGCCGCGGCGCATCCGGCTCGGCGTGCGCCTGCAGTACTAACCAGTGCTTTTCTCTTTTATCAGGAGTTTGACGCCCATGAAGGCAAGAGTGTTTGTCGGACTGTTGGTCGTGGTCCTCGCGGTCATGCCGGGATCTGCGCAGAAATCAAAAGACATGGAAAAGGGGGAACGGTCCGCCTCACTGGGGAAACCGGGATCGATCTATGATCGCGCCGGCGGTGTCCACAACAGAAGTAACATCGGGATCTTCTTCGAGAACAGAGGGAAGCTCTATCCCCGGAGAGCGAATCCGGCGACCCCGTCGGGCGAGTGGCCTCTGAAGAGCGGCATGGAATACATCTACCGTATGAATCCGTTCGTGGGAATTCCCGGCAACGTGATCCAGGGGCGATGGACGACGGATGAGGAGTGGGAGGCCGCCGGAGGATACCACAACAGGGACAGCGCCCAGGTCGCGTTCAGCGACAAACCCTACAGCTGGCCCGCGACAGGGTGGCCGGTCAAAGATGCGGAAGGGAAACCGATCTTCGTCTCGGATCAGGACAGCTATTGCGTCTACAACGACTCGAACAATACCAAAGGGATCCTGAACATCCAGATGAACCAGACAGGCTATGCGTTCAGCCTGAAACGGTTTGAGAACATGATCTTCTTTATCTATCAGATCGTCAACAGGTCAACCCGGACGTACGACTCGCTCTACTTCGGACTGTATTGCGATATCGATGTCGGCGATGTGGCGGGGGGGAGCGAAGTGCCGCCGGAATACTCCGACGACAAGATGGGATTCAACAAACAGCTGCAGCTCGTCTATTTCTACGACGATGGGATCTCGCCCGAGTGGCCGGGGAATCGTACGGGATACTTCGGGGCCACGCTGATCAAAACACCGTCCGTCGGCGGTACCGAACGGGGGATCACCGATCTGCACTACAGTACCTATGATGATGACTACGACATCGATTCAGTGCAGTACGGGATCATGTCCAGCCAGCCGGGCGTGTATGCGTCGTCTTTTTGGGGGCCGAAGTACTTCCACCTTGGAGCCAATGCGCCGAATCTCCACTTCGACGATCCTGCGACAATTCCGGCAGCCGGAATGGACATCCTCGGGAATCTCGGTTCGGGGCCCTACTCGATTACGCCCGGCGACACACTCACCTTTGTCACGGCTGTTGTTGCCGGTTGGACGTACAACGAAATAGTCGAGAGTGCGCAGAATGCCCACGCCCTCTACGCCCTAGGCTACCGGACTCCCCGTCCGCCCGATCCGCCGAAGGTCAATGCCGTACCCGGTGACGGGCGTATCACCATCACGTGGGACAACAGGTCAGAGGCGTCGCGCGATCCGTTCACCGGCGCGCTGGATTTCCAGGGATATCGCGTGTACAAGAGCATCGACAAGGGACAGCACTGGGACCAGTTCGACCGGAACCAATTCCCGCAACTCGGTCCGAATCCGGTTCCGCTGGCCGACTATGACAAAGTGGACGGCATGGGGCCTGACAAGGGACTCCAGTATACCTACGTCGACTCAACTCTCGACAATGGGTTCGAGTACTGGTACACGGTGACCGCGTACGACAGCGTCAACGACCCCAACGTGCCCAGCCTCGAAAGCGCCCAGGCCAGAAACAGCACCGACGTCAACATTGGCGTTGGCACCCCGCGCTCCGACGCGATCGGACGAACGCCCGTCGAGGCTTCCGATCCGTCTCAGAGCGGAACCGGCCGGTCCAACGCGACGTGGAAAATCGTTCCGCAGGATGTTCCCGCCGCCGGCGACAAATCCTGTGAGATCCTTTTCAATCCCACCGTGTCGATCGCGCGGGGGAACCTCCGGACACTCATGCAGATTTCCGTTGATTCGGTCATGGACAAGAGTTCTGATGTCTTCAGTCTTGTCTTCACGACAGACAACCGGTGCAGGATCAACAACCTCTCGACCGGCAGGGTGGAGACTCCGCCGAGCAGAACGTACACCTCCGGCGTTCCGATCGTCTTTGCCGGGCTGCGGCTCATCCTGACGGATACCGCCTCCCTTGCCGACCAGAGGGTACAAGCAGGAGATTCGCTCGTGATCCGCCCGGGACTGCGAGTGACCGCCGGCGCTGACGAGGTGCTCTCCCTCCGTCCGCTGGACTTTGGAACGAAGTATGCCAGCACAAACGGTCTCCTTGTTTCCGCGTTGATGCCGTATCCGATCCGGGGCATCGAGCAGGTTGCCGGAACCAACCCCGTCAAGGTCGTCGAGACGGTCACCAGCGAGAGCGCGGTTCCCGATCAACTCTATAATGTTGTCTTCGACTCGGTCTGGCTCTCCGCCTCCGGGAAATCCACCTTTGCCTCCATAGCCCTCCTCGACAGCACAAAGAAGAAGAAGATCAGCTCGGGCAGCCCGATAGGAACCGGGGATGCGCTCGACGGCGAAGGATTCACCCTGATATTCACCTGGGATGATGCCGTTCCGCCCGTCAAAGGAACCACCGTGCAGATCCGCGCCGTCAAACAGCGCGGACCGTCGTTCAACGACAGGGTATCGTTCATGACCTACGGCGCAAAGGTCGACCAGCAGAAGGTTGCCAACGAACTCAGCAGGATCAGAGTCGTGCCCAATCCGTATCTGGTTTCGTCTCTGTACGAAGAGGAGTTCGGCGTCCTCCGCCGCGAACCGATCAGGCAGCTCAAGTTCATCAACCTTCCCGCCCAGTGCACCATCACGATCTTCACGCTGGACGGCGACAAGGTGCAGACCATCGAGCATGCGAGCGGGGACGGGACCGAAACATGGAACATGAAAGGATCGGGTGGGAGGGAAATTGCTCCCGGCATCTACATCTACATGGTGAAGAGCGAGAGCGCCGAGAAAATCGATCGTTTTGCGGTGATCAAATAGGAGCAGGTATGAGAATGAAATCACTCGTGACTTGCCTGGCCATCCTGCTTGCCTGTGCCGCGCAGCTGCGGGCGCAGAATCCCAACCTCGGCACGTCGGGGGCCCAGTTCCTCCAGATCCCCGTCGGCGCACGGGAAACCGGCATGGCAGGCGCCACCGTTTCCAGCGTCCGGGACGCCGCCGCGCTCTTCTGGAACCCGGCAGGAATCGCCGGGGTTCAGGCCAATGACCTCTTCTTCGCCCATACGCCGTACTGGGCGACGATCAGTGTCAACCACGCAGGGTATGTCCACACCTTCGAGGATATCGGTTCGTTCGGCGTCTCGGTGACAGTCCTCTCCATGGACCCGATGGACGTGACAACGGAGCTGGAGCCGAATGGAACAGGCGAACAGTTCGATGCTCAGGACCTGATGGTCGGCGGAACCTTTGCCCGGCACCTGACGGAAGACTTCGCCGTCGGCCTGACGGTCAAATACGTCCGGCAAAGCATCTGGAATGAGTCTGCTGACGGGGTGGCGTTCGACGTCGGGACGCAATTCAGGATGGGAGTGGGCGACCTCACGATCGGCATGAGCCTGCTCAACTTCGGGGGAGATCTCCGCTATGCCGGCGAGGACCTCAATGTCAAGTTCGACCAGTCCACGGCTCTGCCTGCCAACCGTCTGACCCCGGCAGCCTATGCAACGGACGACTATCCGCTGCCGCTGAATTTCCAGGTCGGTGTCTCCATGACGGTTCTGGACCTCGAGGGGTTCTCGGCTCTCGTCGGGGCTGATTTCAACCACCCGAACGATAACAAGGAACGGGTGGACTTCGGTGCGGAGCTCAAGATTGTGAAATACTTTGCGCTCCGCGGCGGATACCGTCTCGGCTATGACCTGGAGTCGTTTACCCTCGGCGCAGGCGTCCTCCTTCCGATAGGAGATGGACGGATTGTCTTTGATTACGCCTACGCGATCCAGGACTTGTTGCCGGATCTCCACCGGATTTCATTGGGATGCAGTTTCTAGTGCCTATGAAACTACGAACATTTTTCTTTCTGGGCGTCACCCTATCCGCGTCGCTGCTGCCTGGCTGGTTCACGGCCATTCCGGCTGTGCCCGGGGAAGGGGTGCGCGCCCCTGTTGAACAGGCCGGGTTCCAGAGCCTTACGAAGTACCCCGCCATGACAAGCTATCTCCGGGAACTTTGCAGTGCGGCGGGGTGGAGGCTGGACACGATCGCCGTATCCTCTTCCGGTCGGCCTGTGGTAATGGTCCACGTCGTGCCTGCCGGAACACCCGCGCAGAGCCGCTCTCCCCTCCGGGTTCTGCTCTCTGCCCAGCAGCATGGCGATGAGCCGTCGGGGAAAGAGGCGCTCCTTGTTCTCCTGGCGGGCATCGCACGCAATCAGTATGCCGGCTCCTTTGACAGCCTGGAACTCTGGATCGTCCCCCAGATGAATCCCGACGGGGGAGAAGCTGAACATCGACTGACGGCGGAAGGCATCGACCTGAACAGATCCCATCTGGTGCTGAACTCGCCCGAGACCCGCGGCCTGCACCGCCTGTATGCTGAGGTCATGCCAGATGTTTCCCTGGATATCCATGAATATGGTGCCTACAGCAAATCCTGGAGTGACTCCGGTTTTGTCAAGGCCGGTGACGTGCAGCTCGGGATGCTGACCAATCTGAATTGTCCGGCGAATGTGATGCGCTATCAGCACGAGCATGTCTATCCCGCCGTTCGTGCGGCGATGGATGAGCAGGGCTTCTTATTCCATGAATACATCGTCGGTTCGCCTTCTTCGCGGATCCGGCATAGCACGACGGAGACCAACGATGGTCGCCAGAGCCTCGGCGTCCAGGGGTCGCTCTCCTTCATCCAGGAGGGACGACAGGGAAAGAGCCTGACGGCAAACCTTGAGCGGCGGGTGAAATCGCAGCTTGCTGCAGTGGAAGCGTTGCTCCGCTACTGCAACGGGCACGCCGGCGAAATCCGGGGCGTGGTCCGTGACGCTCGCGCGGGGCTGTGTGCGATGAGCGGCAAGCGGTTCGTGACCGTTATGGACCACTTCCCGTCGAAGGCAATACTCACTATTCCGGTAGAGGATCTTCGGAGCGGATCGGTCGTGCGCCGCGACGTCGGTCCGTACCATAGCGTTGTCGAGCCGCTGGGGGAGACGGTGCTTCCTGATGGGTACGTGATCCCGAAACGCATGACAGGGCTGCTGGAGATTTTAACGCTCCATGCCGTGCAGATGGAGACCGTGCAGGTAGCGCGTTCGGCGGCAGGGGAGGAGTTCTTGATCGACAGCGTGGGGACGGCGATGGTTGAGGAAGAACCGCACCCCCGCCCCCATGGGCGGCTGAATCCGGTGGCGGTTACGCTTTCTGAAGGGGACGTCATCGTTCCGCTGGCGCAGGGACGGTCAATGCTGGTCGCGACGCTGCTCGAGCCGGAATCAATGTGGGGTATTTCGAAATACCCGGAGTTTGCGTCGATGTTTGCCCCGGGCCGCTACCCGATCCTCCGCATCAAAGCGGTAGCGAAATAGGCGGCCCTTCCGCGACGGGTCAGCAGTCGTTTCCCCGCCGGTGAGGTCCGGGAACCTCCGTGCCCGTTCTGACGGGGCGGTTCTTCTCATCGACAAAGACCACCGTGGGGCGGAACGTCTCCACCATCTCTTCAGGGACGTCGGCAAACGAGGCGATGATGATCAGGTCGCCCGGACCCGCAAGGTGAGCGGCAGCCCCGTTCACGCAGAGAGAGCCCGAAGCGGGAAGTCCCGTGATCGCATAGGTTTCGAACCGCGTCCCCCGCGTCACATTCCACACACTCACCGCCTCGTATTCCTTGATGTCGGCCAGATCCATCAGCTCCGGAGGTATGGTGAGGCTTCCCTCGTAATCGAGGTCGGCCTCGGTGACAACGGCGCGATGTATCTTTGCGCGCAGCATTCTTCTATACGCTTCCACGTCAGGATCCCCTCAATTTGAAGCCGCCCGGAGTGTAAATTTCGGGATCAGGACGTCGAACAGTTCCCCGTCCGGGCGTTCCAGCGTGTACGTTCCCTCCATGCTTCCCTCAAATGTCTCGAGAACGCAGTGGCTGCTGTACTCATGTGCCTTGCCCGGCTCAATGGAGGGCTGTTGCCCGACGACACCGTCTCCTTTGACTTCCTTGACTTCACCGGTGGTATCGGAAATGAGCCAGTGGCGGCGGAGGAGGCGGACGGTGTCCTGGCCGTTGTTAGCGATGCGAACGAAGTAGGCAAAGACAAACCGGTGCGATGCGAAATTCGACTGTCCGTCGAGATACACCGGTCGCACCGTGACCGTGATGTTCTCCGTGGTTGCTGTGTATGGCTGCATGCGTACGAATGACACCCCTTTCCTGGACGGGGTCCGGATATTGAGCTCCGGCCCACTGATTTAACAGTATTCTTCCGTGGAAGGTTTCGCACGAAGCCGCATCCCGTTATTTTGAAGCCAAATGGGTATTCTTCCGGGGCGGCAAGCCTTCCGGGGCGGGGGAGGGGGCGCGGCCGGACAGTGAATTCTCTTGCCATTGTTATCGCCATTCATTAATTTGGGGCCGAACGCTTCGCCGGCGGGACCTGAGCCCCGCCAGTCGTCGATATTCCTGAAGTACACATCCCGTTCTTGCTATATGCTGACGAACGTACCGGATCTGTTCGTTCGGTCCATGGTCGTTTCTTTCTCATTCATCCCTCAACACATAAGGAGCACCTCCATGCAAAGGTTACTGCTTGCTTCAATTCTTTGCGTGCTGATCGTCCTCTTGGCGTTCCCAACGTACGGTCAGTTCAAAGACCTTGGGCCCGGCTGGGGTATTTCCGCCGGCGCAACATTCGGGGCCATGGACGTAACGCAAGACAAGCCGCAATTTCTGGGACGCGCTTTCTTCCGTTATCCCATCACCGGGTACCTGCAGGGCGAACTCGGGGCAGCCTACGGCCAGCTTGGCGGACCGACATACAAAACAGACATCATCCCGGCTGATTTTCGTCTGTTGCTAAGTCCGTTTTCCCTGAAAGGCTGGAATCCTTATCTCTACGCCGGTGTGGGTGCCCTCCACTATAAAGTGACAAAGTTCCCTCCGGAGCAGACAGCCGGTGCAAAGGTAAACAACTGGACGGCCGTGATTCCCGCCGGCGCCGGCCTGCAGATTGCTCTGAAGGAAGGTTTGTTCCTTGAGTTTAGCGGCGGTTACAACTATGCCATGACGAAAGGTCTGAACGCAGTCACCCCCACCAAGGATGATGCGTACTGGCATGCCGTCGGTGGTCTGACCTTCCAGGGAGAAAGCGGAAGCGCGGATCCGGACAACGACGGTCTGACGAATGACGAAGAGAAGCAGTTCGGGACCGACAAGCATAATGCCGACACTGATGGTGACGGGCTGAAGGACGGCGACGAGGTCAAGAAGTACAACACCAGTCCCACCAAGGCCGACACGGACGGCGATGGCCTGAAGGATGGCGAAGAAGTCTTGACGTACCTGACCGATCCCCTGAAGGCTGACACGGATGGCGACGGTCTCAACGACGGCGACGAGATTACGAAGTACAAGACAAATCCTCTGAAGGCCGATACTGACGGCGATGGTTTGAGCGACGGCGACGAAGTCCTGAAATACAAGACCGATCCGCTGAAAGTCGATACCGATGGCGATGGTCTGAGCGACGGCGATGAAGTCCTGAAGTACAAGACCGACCCGCTCAAGGCCGACACGGACGGCGGTACGGTCCCCGATGGTGTCGAGTTGAAGAATGGCACTGATCCCCTTAATCCGACCGACGATGTCCCGAAGCTAAAGGTCGGGGCGGCGATCGTTCTTGAAGGTGTCACATTCAAGACCGGGAGCGCCGACCTCACGCCAGCTTCAGAGAAGATCCTCGAGCCGGCCTACGAGAGCATGAAGGCCTATCCCGACATGACGGTCGAGATCCGCGGATACACGGACGACAAGGGAAAGAAGGCGTCGAACGTGAAGCTATCGCAGAAGCGCGCGGAGAGTGTGAAGGATTGGTTCGTGAAGAAGGGAATTGAATCGAATCGGATCACGACCAAGGGACTCGGCCCGGACAATCCGATCGACTCGAACAAGACCGAAGCGGGTCGTGCAAAGAACCGCCGGATCGAGTTCTTCCGGACGAAGTAGCTACGCTGTAGCGGTCCAGTTTTCGATGAGCCCCTTGCTTCGCGGCGGGGGCTCATTGTTTATGTCGGTGAGTATGAGGGGGAACTTAACCTCCTGTTCTTTCGTTCGGAAGAGGGGTGGGGATCAGTGAAGCCCTTACCTCACAACACATCCATTTTCCAGGGAGTAGCTCTATGGTACGTACATTTTCGAGGTTTGTCATATTTATCGTGTTTTCTCTTGTCGTTGCCGGAACCGCGACGGCGCAGGATCCAGTGAAGGTTGGACCACACATCTACAAGAAGATATTAGAGAACGCGCGTGTGCGGATGCTGGAGGTCACATTCGCGCCGGGAGACAGCATTGCGATGCATTCTCACCCGGATCATGCTGTGTATGCGGTCACCGGTGGTAAACTCAGAGTAACGACCTCTGACGGGAAAACGCAGGTTGCCGATCTCAAAGCGGGCGATCCCATCTGGTTTCCTGCGGTCACTCACGCCGCAAAGAATATCGGAACCACATCTCTGAAGCTTGTGGTTGTCGAATTGAAAGAGAAGCCCGGGATGAAGTAAGACACAGATGAGGAAACCGGGGGCGGCTGATGTGAGCTTGGTTCTTCTGTAATGTTGCCGGGCGGGCATCCCTGAG